>Ga0310345_10001671_pt1 | contig 24027 bp, 30 predicted proteins | sample HC15DNA20500_MG_FD_204667 | JGI IMG/M metagenome (GOLD analysis project Ga0310345, IMG submission 204667) | Marine microbial communities from station ALOHA, North Pacific Subtropical Gyre - HC15-DNA-20-500_MG | ecosystem: Environmental > Aquatic > Marine > Oceanic | place: Pacific Ocean: North... | reverse complement strand
CATGATCTTCTTTGAAAAGAATATCGCCGGGGTCGGCTATTCCGTATCCACCCGCGCGAAAGACCCACACGAGAAGGGTCGGCGTGAGGATTCGCGTATTCGGGCCGCTCTGCGGCGGTACAACGAGATAACCGGGGCGCTCGCGCCGGTCGATAACGCGGTTCGGGCGCGGTATGACGCCCTGATCGAGATCATTGCGGCGGAAGAGGACCTTCCGGGGTCTGGCGCGCGCTGGAACATCGGACGTCATCGCAGCATTACAGTGCTGCGGGCTCGCGCCGAATGTGCGCCCGAGGCCCTGACCCAAGTCGAGATCGACCGGATCGGCCGGGAGATGTCGGCCGACAAGCGCAAGAGTTTGCGGAACTCGGTCAGGTTTCTCAATTCTCTGCGCGGCCTTCTCAACGAATTGCCAGCCTTGCGGGAATTCCTCCCCGCGGCAGTTCTCGCGCCGCCGGCAGGCTCTGCGCGGGGGCGCAAGATCCACTGGGAGCAGCTACCCGAGGCATTCCGGGCCTCGTTCGAGGCCGTGGCGAATGCCTGTCTCGCGGGGGATGACGATCTCGCGGAACGCCTTCTCGCGCGGATCGAGGCCGGCGAGGACCCGGAGACAGTCATGGCGGAGGCCGACGAGCAGTCGGCGGCCGCGGGTCGGAATGTTGGAAAGCCGACCTCGGCGCGTCGAGGCTATCGCGAGGCCGTGTCGTGGCTGGTCCGTGCCTGGGAAGACGCCGGGGGCGATCGGGATGATCTCATGGATGTTCGCGAGCTATTCGAGAAGGCCACGATCGAAGGCGCCATCAAGAGCCAGATCATGCGGTCGACCGCAGCCGACGATCTAAAGGACCCGATGGAGTCGACCACGCTGAAAACGCGTCTGGCATCGCTGACGACGCTGGCGCGACACGGGCTGGACGATGCGAAGGCGGCTGCGGTGATCAAGCTGCTACGGACGATTCACTACGACACGCCAAGAAAAAAGCTGAAGAACTTAAAAGGCGGACGAATCCAGATGGAGGTCGATGGGATTGCTGAACAGTTGCGACAACAGCCCCATCTCGCGGCGGTCTGGACCAATGCGCCCGCCCGCATTGCCGACCATGCCCGTCGGAAACTCGCCGCGGCCCGGAGCGAGAAGAACAAGGCCCATGAATTGTCAGCTCTCCGGGAGTTCGCGGGGGCCGCAGCTTACGCCGTCCAACTCTCACGCCCGCTGCGTCCCGTCTGCCTGCGGCAGATCCGCATCGCGAAGCGGGGCGATGCCCATGCCAATCTCCTGCGCGCCGCGCCGGGGGACAGCACGATCGAGTTCCGATTTGCCCCGTGGGAAATCAAGAACGATGTCTGGGTCAACGTCGAGATCGTCGGTCAGGACGCAGCAATCCTCAAAGAATGGCTCGAGGTCTGGCGCCCTCGATTGATCGAGCTGCAGGGTCTCGCCGAGGACAACCCTTACCTGTTTCCGGGCAATGCAGAGCCCAGGCGGGATGAGACCGACCCTGTCGAGTTGCCTCACGGGTGCTACAGCACAAGTTCGTTTCTCGAGCTCTGGCGGGATGCCTCCAGATGCCTCGGCGTGCATGTGACCCCACACAGAATGCGGCATGTCGTGGCCCTGCTCTGTCTCGCGCTGAGACCGGGCGATTACGCGTTTGTGTCCTCGGTTCTCGGAAATTCCGCGGCCGTCGCGGAGGAGCATTACGGCCGCGACAATGGGCAGGAGGCGGCAAAAGCCTCCCGGGCCGCGATGCTGTCGGCACATCCCGATCTATTCAAACACCTGCGCAGGAGGACCAAGCATGCGCGCTGAAATCGCCCTCAAGCGGCTGCAGAATGTGCCGGGCACGGTGCGTGACAGCATGATGTCTCACCGCGACGAACTGCCAGCCGGCGCCATCAGCGCAGTGGCTCGGTTCTATGCGGCCTTGGAGGCGCGGGGGGAACACCCCTCCGCGCCGACAGGGGCGACATTCGACGTGGCCTGCGGCAATGAATCCGCCCTAGGCCTTCTGCTGCGGCAACTCGAGCGGCACGCCCCGGATGTCTGTCTCGCCGAGGGCAGGGCTCGGCGCAAGGCCTACTACCGCGCCCGAAGCGGGGCAGGGGACGGAACGAAAGAAAGACAGAAAGAGAAAAGACCGCCCGACCCGCGCGCCTGGCCGGCGCCGTGGTTGGCGATGCTGGACGGGTTGCTGGCCGCGCCGATCAAGGACAGCTCGATCACCCGACATATCAACTCGATCAACCGCTGCGCGGATCTGGTCCCGAGCCTGAAATGCCCGCCCCGTCTTGGGTGGCTGCTCGTCTGGGAGATGGCGGCGGCGTTCCGGGCGACGGGCATGACAGAGACGTCGATCGCTAACTACATCGGCGGTCTCGTCAGCCTCGGTCTTCACGGCGGGCTTGAGGAGGAGGCGCTCGCCGGCATGCGGTCAATCCAGGCCAGTCTCAACCGGAATGGTCGGCGTGTCCCGAAACGGAAATGGGATCGGGTGGAGGCTCTCTACGAGCGTGGGGGATATGCCGCGATTGTCGCCGAGATCGTGGCCTTGCTCGAAAAGGCGGACGCGACCCCGGCCTGGCGCGCGGAGGCCGAGGTTGCCCGGGCGACGGCCGCGGTGCTTGCGGTGACGATCAATATCCCGGCGCGTACCGGGGACGTCGCGGACTGGCGGCTCGGCGAAGAGCTCGTCCGGGAGCCCTGGGGTGCGTGGAAACTCCGTTGGCGACAGGAAAAGAACGGGCGCCTACTGGACGCAGGCTCCCTCTGGCCGGAAGTCCAGGCTGTTCTCGACGAGCACCTGCTCGGAGGTCGACCGCGGCGGCATGCGCACCGTCGCTACCTCGAACTGGAGGGGATGAACTGGCTGTCATTCACCCAGATGGGGTATGATCGGCGCTGGCCAAGCGAGCAGGTGAAGGATGCGATCGGCGTCCCGCTTCACGATCTTCGAACCCTGGCCGCCGACTACCTCCGGTTGCACGACCCGGTCGCGGCGCCAAACGTCATCACGGCGCTGCTTGGCCACGCCTCGGCCGAGGCAGGCGAAGAGTACCGGGCGCTCTGCACGCAGACGGCGGCGCAGCGGGAGTGGCGCGAGGTGCGTGCGGTCCATGCCGGGGCAGGGGGTTGAAAGCAGTTTCCTGGGCAGATCGGCGGCTCCCTCGGGGGCCGCCATTTTTTTGCGGTGGATTTTTTGGGAGCCATGGTCCCCGGGACAATCTCCCGCACATGACAGATACACATGACTACATACTCACCGTCGCCGAGGTGGCAGACCATTACGATCTCACCGAGCGAACCATCCGGGACCACCTGAAATCCGGCGCTCTGCCCGGGGCCCGCGTCCGAGGCAGATGGATGTGCCAGTGGCAGGACGTTTGGTCCGCCGAACGGGGCCCGTTCCCGAGGGCACACAGACAAACCCTCTATCAGACGCCGATGCTGTCGAAGCAACGGCTTGCGGACAGGCTTCGGGTCAGCCGGAGCACCATCGACCGCTACATCGAAGAGGGACTGCCGACGCGCAACGTGTTCGGCAGCGTGCGCATCGCGCCGTTCGACGCGGAGACATGGCTCCACGCGACCTATGGCTTGGAAATCCGGTTGTGACCGATGCGAGGTCCGATGTCGAAGATCGCCTGGGGCACGCTCGTGCGCGCGCCCCGGCTCGATGCCCGAGAGTCAATGCGGGCGTGGCGCACTGCAATCTTCGAATTGTCCGGTTCGAATACGGTCGCAAATGCTGTCCCAGAAGCGCAGCTTGAATAATTCCTCGAGCAGGGACGTGAACGTGCGCATCGACATCGCGTTCTCCTGGTCCCTGCTGTAGCTGAAAACGACGTCGCACCACAAAATTTTTGACACCTCGAAATCGTAGATTTCGTATTCGACGCCTTCGTCGGTCAAGGCAATGTCGGCTGCCAGTACCATCTTCGACGTCATCCCCCGATAGGTACACTCGAAGAGACCCTCTTCTGTAAGACGTACCGAAGAAATGCGGGTTCCTTCGATTATGTCGCAATGGGCGGATTGGTAGGCGGCAAAAATATGACCCCACTCATGTCCGAACGGGTTAAATTGGGCAGTGATCGGCAGTATCTATACTCCCTATAGTGACTCGCTGTGAGCGGGCCGCAGGTCATCCACGGCCCCTCCGAATTCAATATCGGTCTCCAGATCAATTCTCGGAAACGGCAGCGGTGGTTTTATTGAAATGACGTCGCGGAAGGCGTTTGCGAGGCCCCGGAGTTCGTAATGCCGCAATGTATTGAAATGACCTTCGACCGCTTCATGGCGCAGCCTCAGGACGCACGGGAAGAGACATTTGCCCGAATGGGGCGCCCGCCGGCTTTATGTTTGAGCGGTCATTTCTTCGAGTGCCCGCGCCATCAGCCGTGCCAGCCGGGCCTCGACATCCGCGGTCCTGCTGTCGTTCGCGGTCGCGTAGAGCTCCGTGACGATCGCTCTGCGCTCGTCCTCGGAGACAGACAGGGAGGGCAGGAGGCCGCAAACGAGGCGTACGGCGGCGTTGCGGGTTTCGATCAGTTCCCGCTCGAGGGCTCGTATCCGTAATCCGTGGTCCATGTTCTCCATCATCGAAGGTGTCGTGCTGGGCACGGCGACCCTGAAGTCAGGATGGCCTCCTGTCCAGAGACTCAAACAGGGATTTCGGCTCCGGTCGTGCCCCGTCTCGCGCGCGCCCTTGGCGGGTTCGGGTTTCACCGCTACCCTTAATGTGTCGGCTGCCCTCATCGGTGGAGAGGTCACCAACATCCTCCGAGGGCGGGCTCCCGCGCCCTCGGAGGCGCCTCGAGCCGAGCAGGGCGACGCCGTCGCCGACAGGTAGGTATTGTCGACCGGTGGTGGAGTTCAGAAGCCGGGAGACGGGGGTGAGTCAACAAGGCACTGGCGCACCAGGGGCTCGATAACAGCGCGGTGGCTCAGCAGAAGGTCCTGCAGGGCGCGGCATATCAGACGTTCCGACTGATGTTCGGGCGAGAGGACGGAGTACCCGATCGTGACCTCTGGGTTCGCCACGCTGCGTGTCCGGAAGCCGATGGGCTTCAGGGCCATCGCGGACCCGTCGCGCGTGACGCGTGCTGTCAAAGTGCACCGCGTCGTCGCATCGATGTGCCCGATGACGACGGCATCAGGCGCGGCGGTCCTATATACACTCCAGGCTCCGCCGCCTCGGATCAACTCGATCTGGGCCGCGACGAAAAGGAGGAGGTGCTGCTCAGCCGAGCGGGGCAGTTTGGGTTGATTGGTGATCGAAGAATGAGTTTGGTTTCGCATTGGTTTCCTGTTCAAGATCTGCAGTCGTGGAGCCAGCCCGGTTGCCGAGGTGGAGCACGGTGCGCCGGCTTGGCTTCCCGGAAAGTTGGATCGGCTACAGGATACTCCGAGGAAATCGGCGGAAATTATCTGGCCGCAAAGATCCCGCACAGATGCATATGCGTTTTGACATCAGGACCTGCGTTTTCGCCCTATCCGCACAATGGTCCCCCGACATTTATCGGCGTTATGTTTGGGGACCGTTCTGCGAGAAGTGGAAATTTGGCGCCATCATGTGCGTTTTGACCCTTTGGGCAGGCACTTGAGAGAATTTTGACATTTCTGTTTTTCAAGATCCCCAACCGATACCAAATCTCCTTCACGATAACTCAAGGAGACTAAGATGACCGGTAAATCAATAGGGGTGAATGGCGAGTTTGTACGGCTTGCGAGGCAGAGAGGCTATTCCAGAGAGGACCTCATCGCAGGTCGGGAACACTACCGCCGAAAGTCGCGCCAGACCCATCCGCCGGGAACTTTCGACAAGGCGGGCCGCTTCACGGCCAATGAGCGAACGCATTCGACGACCTGTTGTCGCACGCCGTCGCGCAAATGGCCTTATCCGGAAATGCAGGCCGCTCGAACTGCCAGGCATTGCGCAGAGGTGTTCGATGCGACTGAGCTTCATGTCAAGCGCATTGCGCGAGCCCTGGAGGTGCTCAATGAGCCCCCCCAATCGGCGCACGAGCAGATCGAACAGGTGGCGGCCGTGCAGAACATCCTGAAGCCGGTCCGCGCTCCGCGGAAGGCCGCCACTATCAACAGCGAGGTGCAGCAATGACGACGCAGGCTACGTTGAACCCGGCTGAAGAGGCGAAGGGTCAGTCCGGCACTCTGGATCGGATGCCTGCCTACATTTATCCCGTACCGGCTCGGGATCGGTCCAATTTGAGCAGGATCGATAGCATTCGGACCGGAGATTTCCTGGCCGTCCTCGAGCTCTTCGAAGCCCATTATGGCGACGGTTTGGGGATCAACCGAAACCTCCTTGGCTTCATGCTGACAGCTGGGCGCGACGTCCATTTTTCGAGATATCATGAACTGGGGCCGCGGTGGAAGTCGGTTGGAGCCCAGCTCGCCATGGATCACGTCTACATGGACGATTGGATCGACTCCGTGGCGATGAACGCCAATACTCCGCGGTTTCCAAACCAGTATGATGCGATGGTATGCACGTTTCGGGACCTCCGCGTGATCGTCGATGGGTTTGCGGCCCGGAAAGGGCCGCGGGAGATCTCGCATAGCAATGATAACGGTCTCATCCGGCCCTGCATCATCGAAGTCGAAGGCTTTCACTCCGAAGCCGACCTCATTGCGATCGCAGAGAGGCACATGCCGCTGATTCACCGGGCACTGCACCGGTGCTACGACGCACCGGACTTCGAGTTTGACCTCTCGGTCTGGCATGGTTCGCCGCTCAGCAACCACCATGCTTACAAGGCAAGCCCGGCGATGTAGCGCCAGGCCCTGGCGGTAGATTCTGAATGCCTCGCTGACGAACCAGCGGGGCGTTGCACAGGTAGGGTTGGGCCTCTTGAAGGAATCTTCGAGGTTTCAGATCGGCTTCATCTGGCTCGAGAGCCACCTGGCGAAATCCACCTCGCTGACTTGCCCCGAGGCCAGATCCTCCATCATCCGGACGCCTTCGACCGGAGCGGGCCGGAAGGAAAAACCGTTGAGCCGGAGGAATGTGAGGGCAGTGACGAAGGCCGTGCGCTTGTTTCCGTCCACGAAGGCATGCGCCTTGGAGATGCCGAAGGCATAGGCGGCGGCGATCTCCGAGAGACCCGCGTCGGTATATGCGGCGAGGTTCATCGCACGGGCGCAGCCCATCTCAAGTAGTGCCCGATCGCGCATACCAGACGCGCCGCCATGGCGGGCAATCTGTCGATCATGGATGGCGATGACGGCGGTTAGAGGAACCCAAGTCGGTTCCGTCACGCGAGAGCCTGAAGCAGATCGCGATTCTCATCCATGACGATCTCCGCAGCGGCCAGTGCGGCGGCGACCGCAGGATCGTGCGTTGTGATCTTCAGGCTGCCATCATCGCCGCGCACGACGAAAAGCGTGTCGCCTTCCTTCGCGTCGAGGATCGTCAGCATTTCCGTTGTCAGCGTCATGACCGCAGAATTGCCAACTTTCCGGATCTTGGCTTCAATCATTGCATGACTCCATGTGTATATGGAGGTATATACTCGATGCCCCGCAAGAAGCAAGCCTATCGAAATTCTACGCAAGGCGCTGGCGGCCCGACAAGTGCCCGAGGCAGTCATGGTCAGACCGCCGACATTCTTGTGGACGGCTCCGGTCCGAAGACCCGTTCCGCGGTGTTTGGCAGATCGTTCGGACGATCGAACGGTGTATCCGCCATGATGACGGTTTCAAGATGAGGTGCTTGCTGCGGCGGTTTCACGTCGCAGCTCGGTGAAGGGTGTCTGTTTGGCGCCTCTGATGGGAAGCCAGTATTACCCACTGCCGCAGCTTGGGGGAGGCAGATGCGCAAGGGCGTCTCGCCGCGCGCATTGATGCCTCCCTTCGAATGCGGCCGCGCAGGGCCTCAGTCGCAATACTCACAGGTGCAGTCATCGCCGTGTTGGGCGTCCCGGATATCCTCAAGGCTTGAGACCGAGCAGCCAGACGCGCCCCATTCAACCAGGCAGTCGTCGTCCTGATCCATGGCCCAGACAGGGTATGCGGTATCGATGTCCTCGGGGATCTCTGCTGACGGAAGGGAGGAATGGTCGATCCAGTTGTCGGCATGGTCACCGCGATCGCTGCAGGCATTGTCAAGTTCCGCCAGGAGCGCGCCCAGCTCGCGTACGTTTACCAAATCCCAATCGTGGATATCGGATGCAATGTCCCCAGGGTGACGGCTCTCCGGGATGGCGTCCCAGGCGTGTTCGAGGGCCTCGTCGGGGGGCAGCCCGTCCTCTCTGGCCTCGACAAATGTCTCGATCAGGATTTCCGCATCGGGCGTCGAGCCTTGCAGTCGTTCGGCGGTGGTGGCTCGAATCTTGAGGCGCCGTTGTCGAACTGCTTCGGTGTTTTTTTGAAGTGGGATCATGTTTTTCTCATGGTTGAATAGGCGACGGGGCCGAAGCTGCGCCGCCCGTGGTTACAGTTGGCGAATGGAGATCGCGTCTACGCCGACCAGCTCGCGGGCCATATGCTCGATCGCATTGGCGTCACCCCAGGGCGCCGGACTCCAGCGGTAGACCTGGTCTTCAGCATTATCGAAGTCGTCCCGAGAAATGATGTTCGCCGCAACGAAGCCATTGTTGAAAGCGACGGCCACCAGATCCGTGCATGTGTCCGGGCCCTCATCTCCGATCGCGCTGGTGCCGGAGGTCTCCAGCTTCATGACGGTCAGTTCGAAATGACCCGGACCAACGGAGACGTCAGACCGTCGGAAATGACCGGCATAACGCACACCTTCGTGTTTGAGGCCGAGGATCAGGTGCGCGAATTTCTCCGGTAGATACCGACGGTCGCGTTTGGCATGAGCAAAGCTGTTCATGTATTTTGCCTTTCAGTTGGAGCGACGTGATTGCCGCTCCTTCTGGAAGGGAAGTGGGATCGATGTCTGAAAAGAGAAACGAGAAAATCGTAAATAATGAGAATATTCTTGGAGGCTCAGAATTGCCTCTGAGCCATGATCTTGTCTCATCCGACTGGGGTCCAGATCGGGCGCAAGATTTGTATATCTGACGAGAATATGTGCTCGGTCTGGTCAGGACGGAATTTGAGCCGTTACCTCAACGGTGTCCGCGGACATCCGGTCAGCTCATGAAACTGGATCAATCTCGGCGGCCTCAACGGCAGGTTCGTCTAGTTCCTCGATGCATTCCCCGGTCGGTGGCTCTGGAGCCCGACCGGAGGCCACATCCGGACCCTTTGCTCGCCAAGCGCGGCGGCAGTATTCATCAACGATCTGGCCGATCGGGCGCGACCTTAGACCTCTTAATTTTAGCCTCGCACCTTTGGCGCTCGGGTCTATCAGGCGTGGGTTCGTGAGGACAGCACGAGTCTTGGGGTCACCGTTCCTGGCCGCGGTGACGAGGCTCTCCAGCCATCCCAACCTCTCCTTGGTATGCATGTTGCGATACGTCTCTGTAAGGGTGAGCATTGTGTCGAAGAGCTCGAGGTTGTCTCGCCGCTTGATGATGCTCCTCTTGGAGTTCGCCGGATTTTTTGCACGGGCGCCCTTCTGCCAGTCCATGCCACGGCAAGATGGATTGCAGAACCTTCTGTCTTTTCGGGTGAGCTGAAACTCGCTGCCGCAGTGTTGGCAGGCTCTGGTCTGCATATGGTCGTCCGAGATGGCGAAATTTGCCGTCATCCCGGCACTTGAAAACATTGATAGATTCACAAAGATGCGTTGGCAACCGGCCCTGTACGCGCCTGGTGCGTTTTTCCATCGGCGGCAGGGCGGCACTTTCTTGAGTGGCCGCGAATGCAGGGGAGCTAACTCGCACGGCGTTTCCGAGAGTATCGAGGGTTCGGAAAGGTTGGGTTGCCCAGCCGGTCCTGCATCGAACCAAAGATGCCTTCACGCCTGATCCCGACCTCACAGGCCGGAATCCGCTCTGCCAAGGCGCTGTGAGGATAGTGTTCTTGAAGGCGGACGTCCCGGGCAGGGCGCCGCCGCCATGATGATGAGGCCGCGCTCGAGTGGTGCCGGCGGAGATGCATCTGCGCAGCGCGTGCGACGATTGCGAAGCCTCCCATCCCGTCGGTGCTGGCCGAGGGATGGGAGCGCCGGTCAACCGGCTTAGTGCCGCGTGGCTGCAGCAGCTTCTTCGCAAATGAAGTCCCAAATTGCATCCGCGATGGCTGGGCCGTGTGTACTCCAGAAGGCATGGATCAGGAGCGCCGTCAGCTTCCCATGTTCCTCATCCTCGTCGTTGTGCGCGGCAAAGGTCACGCTTGGAACAAGGCTCGCACCCGCTTCGAACTCAAAAGTTCCCAGTTCTAACCCGTTAACTACGTCCACGACCTCCGCAGCCAGGTCGATATGCGAATTTTCTCCCTGCAGGCTGATCACGAATACGCCCCAGTCGTCGGTCTGCTGGAACGTGATTGCCTCCGGGGCGTCTATGTCGTCGAGCACGTACAGGTATGCCTGAACGAGGTTCCGGTAGGCATTGTCCGCGATGTCGATGAGAGAGTTGATAGCGTGCATTGAGTACTTTCCGAGGTTTGACGCGGCGCGTCATGTTGGATTACGTGGTGAAACGGCCGACATCGTCCCGCAAACTTGAACGGGTGCCTTCGGGCTCTCGGACTGGGGATTGTTTTCCTGATCCTCAATATGTTCCTGAGCGGAGGGTGACTTCCTCGACCGTCTGCACAAGAACGGTCGAGGAAGTCAGTATCTGCGAGAACAGACGCTTCCACGCCATGCCCTCGCCGCCTGAAGGCGTTGGCACTGTCGATGGACTTATCCATCGGCTTTATTTCAATATAGATCTGGTGATGACGTTTTGACGGGCTGGCGAGCGCATTCGGACGGCCTGTCGCATTGGCTGCATCGCCCAGCAGGCGGCTTCTTTCTCTCTTTCTTTCGGACATACAGCGTCACCCGTGATGACGTTTTCGTTGTCCCTGGACTCGCCCTGGCGGTGCCCGCGAGGATGTTGCCACTCACTCAATTCCACGGGAACCAGGCGACCGCGGATCACGTTCCAGGCGAGTTGTGTGCTTCTTCTGCCGGGGGCCGTGTTGACCGTGGAGATCAATGCGAAGTCCAAGCTCGGCCAGAGGTGCTGAGCGTGACCTGTCGGAGCGTGACTAGAGGGCAGCCGGCGCGATCAATTCGTCTCGGGCCGGGTCTTATGTTGGTCGGGCAGGCGACTTGCCGAGTTGCCGGTTAGGCGGTCGAGTACGTACTAGGATGCCTGCCCTTCCGGAGAGACCTGCGGGCCCCTCCCAGACCAACATGTTGCGGTTGTTGACGCGTGCGATGGAAGTCGCGGCGCAGTTTAAGTTCAGGAATGGGCGATTTCTATCGACCATCCAGCCGCGATCTGTGGCGGCAAGCGGGGGCGATCGCCCCCCCTTTCCGCTTCTCGGAGAGCCTTTGCGGCGTTGCCCACGGCCGCGCGGTCAAGCTGCTAAAGTGCGGAACAGCAGCTCGAGTTCTCCGGCACTTGGTGCCCGGAGCTTGAAGTGCCGCAAGTCATCATGCCCGGACGAAAGACCATCGAGGCAGGCCTGGATGCTGGAGCTCAGCATCTCCGCGTTCCGACAGGTCGTACCTTGATGCATGATCAGGCGTGGGTTCAGTGCCGCAAGGTCGCGTCGCGGCCGTTGAAGATCGTAGGAATACGCCAGCGTGAAGGCCCTGAAGATCGCGGTGTTGATCTGTGCGGATCTGTCGTCCAGGGCCCAGTGGGTCATCCGCGACCCGGCGCCTCCGTCCGCGACCGTCTCTTGGATGTACCGGTACTTCTCGCGTTCTCGTTCGTTGAGGCTCAGGCAGTTCGGGACGATCCGATCGTCGCGGAAGACGAAGCCCATAGAAACCTCCGACACCACCTTTGAAGGCAAATCAACATTCCCGACGTCCACTCCGACGAGGGCCCGGGTGTACCTCCTGGGCTGCTCCAGCTGGCCAAGAATGGCCATGTGCCAGGGCTGGAGTGTGAGGGCGGGAAGGAAGGCAGGTTGAAGGTGCACTGTATGGGTCATCTTGAAGGTTCCGGTACTCGGGGACGTTTGACGAGCAAGGTTCTGAAGAATGGATGCATCTGGCTCTGCAGGTCTTGGGTTTCTGGTGAGTTGTGGCGATCGAGGCTTCAGGCAGGCCGGGGCTGGGGACTCAGGCCTCATGGATGAGTTTCCCGAAGTGCTCGAGAAGCGTGTCGGTTCCCGCGACATTCTCGGCGTAGGCCAGGGCCTCGGCCGGTTTCAGGGCAACGATACCTTCTGATCCGGTCCAGCCGTTCTGGCCGTACTCGCGAGCGAATGGAGACCGGGCATTGCCGGAACCACACATGAAAAAGTTTCCGTTCGCCGACACGAAAAGTTCGGCTTCCCAGTACCGAAACTCATCGATGCTCGTGCCCGGAGCGGACCCGATGTCTGCAATCCAGGTGGCGGTGCGTGTGTCATAGAGTTTTCCGTTGACGACTGCTCTGGTCATAGTTTTTTCCTGTTGTTGCCGGCGCGATCGGGGTTCGTTGTGACCGGACGGCGGGTTTCGTCATTGCAGTGCCACCGCGCGGAATTGCGGCAGATGGCGGGAGCTTCGTGCGGTGGCAGCCGCTCCTGACCAACACATCTGACGGATGTTTTTTTTGAGAAACGGAAACTCAAAGAAAATTTCAACTTTCTCGTAAGTCATTGACGTATCGAATTTCTTTTTCCTGTTATCGCATCTTGGTGGTTTGAGAGACCGTGGAAAGTGCCTCTGAAGCTTAAGGATCTCTCGGGGACGACCAGGCGGGAGGACGACGAAGCAAGGCCATGCTGGTTGTGGCTGTTCCGTCTCCACAAGTTGATGTCTGAGACCACCGCGCCGGTTCTCGCCAGCGCCACCCAGAGCAGGGCGATCCGGGCGATGCCGGACAGTGCGAAGAGCTATAGGGCGAAGATGGCGGCGCGGAGGACGCCCGCGATCCAGTCCAATGGACGAGCGCGCGGCGCGACGATGGGGAGGAACCGCAGGCCTGTCGGCACGGCAACGAAAGCCACTGCCACGTCTGCGATTGCGACGATGAACGAGGTGATTGCGGTCCGAGCGACAGCGCGATGCCGACGCACATGGCGTAGAGCCCCAGCCTCCGACCAAGCTGGTCGGCGGGATAGAGGGTCCGGATCAGCGCGGGCGTCGTAGCGTTCACTGCCGCCGATCCGTGGCGAAGATTGCGAGCCCGGCCAGGAACATGCGGCCATGGGCGACGACCTCTCCAGGTGCGGCAAGCGGCGGCAGTGAGGCGATCACGGAGAGGTAAGAGCGTTCATCGCCCAGGTCGAATTGGCAGGCGAGGTGGCGAGCGCTCCGGCAAGGCGCTGCTGGTCCTCAAGATGTCGAGCACTACCAGCGAGGCGACGATCAGGACGACCGCGAGTGCGGACCGGGATACTACGGATGTCATCATTCAGAGGCCTGTCCGGTCGGTCCGGGCAGGCGCTCCGGTAGAAGATCGGATGTTGGCCACGTCGGGCCGTGCCGTCGATCCTGACTTCGACCAGCCGGGGGGCCGGAGCATTGATTGCCGTGCACAGCGCCTCGGAAAATTGCCTGGGTCCGAGACACTGACGGCTTGCACCCCCATCGACCGGTCGAGCGCGGCGAGTCGGCAAAATACATGCCAATGTAGTGGTTGCTGCCGTGGAACGCTTTCCGCCGTTTTTTGATAAACCGGCGGAGCGTGGTTACGGTCTGCCCGGCGCTCCGGTTGAGCGGCGAGACCCTGGCGGCAAACCGGAGTCAGTCGCTGGGGTCTTGTCATGTTGTTTTTCGTTGAGCTCTCGCCTCGACGCGGCAGGCAGAAAGAAAAACTGCCTATGAAGGCTCTACTTTTTCTCGATAGCGAATTCTTCGAGCGATCGACCGGAAGCCAATGCGTCCTTGATCCATTGCGGCTGGCGACCGCGACCGCTCCAAGTCTGGGCAGAATCTTCCGGGTGCTGATAGCGTGGCGGATGGACGGCTTTGGACCGTTTTTTTCCGGTCAATGCGTCGAGCGAATAGCCATGTCTGGCGGCGACGGCTTCCACCTCTGCCAAGGCGGCTTTACGTTGCCGATCTTCGAAACTGTCGATCGCCTTGGCAACGTCTTTACGAAGCGCTTTGAGTTCGTCGAGAGAGAGTGATTGCAAGTCCATTTTGTCTTCTCCTGTTCACGCGCGATGGATGGCCCTCGAGCATCAGAAATGCAACAATGGACCCGAAGTCAACTGAGGTTTCGGCCGATGAATCACGATCGCGTTCTTGCCTGTATCAACCGCATTTTCGCTCGCGACGACGCGGGCGAGGGACTGCGAGAGTGGTACTGGCACCACCAGCTACACGCGTTCCAGGGCGCCACGCCGGCGCAGGTGGTCGAACAGGGGCGGACTGATGCGTTGATCCTGCATCTCCGCCGCGTCGAGGCGGGGGGATTTGCATGACCGCAGAAGAAAGCCTCCTAAAGCAGTTGCTGCAGGAGCGGCGGGAAGGGTCGTTCATTTCGATGGAAGAGAGCCGCCATCGCACTGAAGAAATGCTCGCACGCAAACGGGCGGAGCGTTGGCTTGATAAAGGCCCAGCGATCGATAAGGCCATTGCCGAAGCTGACACGGGCAAAGTCGTCTCGGCTGAAAGAATGAATGCTGGATCGATTCTTGGGATTCCGCAGACGAACTGACGATGCCGACCATGGAGCAAGTGGCCGAAGATATTTCCGCCGAGCAGAGGGGAGAGTTTGTCGCCCGTATGCAAGTCGATGCTGGGCTGAAAACTTGGGGCACGGGCGAAGAGCAGCCTCGGCTGTGCCCAGAAAGAGGATCGACGATTAGACGTCGCTGAGCTCTTCCTGGGTCACAGTAGTCCATCCCTCTGATCGTGGTGGGCAAGTTCGGCCAGCGCAAGGTCACTGTCCTCCCGCGGTCCGATCAGATCCTCGATATGGCGCCGAATTCTGAGCAGTTGGGGCAGCCGACCTTCGATGGCGCTGTCAATCGGCCGCTGACCCTCGAACAGCGGCCCAGTGTTTGGACGGGTGAACCAGCTCCGCGCCAGCGGCTCCGAGAAACAGGTCTCGAGACCTTTGTAGATGCCGAGCACGGCACTCAGGCGCAGGATCTGATCGTCATCATCGGGGCCGATCAGCGCGTCGGCTTCCTGGGCAGTAAGCCCCCAGGCTTCTCCAATCCGCCGATATGCTTTGAGGGCAACTGACATAACTGGATGTTACTCTCGCCGGCTACCGCCCGGCAAGACGGGACCCTTGGCATGTGCAGTCGCCGCCTCGGCGACCCGGTGGACTGCAACCTCGACATCCAGGAGACAAAAGGATTTGGTAGTCGAAAAAGAGAAAGAAGGAAGTTTTGACCGACACACGGACCTTGATCACGTTTGACCTACCGGCCGAAGACGCGCGGGAGTTTCTTTCCTGGTGCAAACGCAAAGGACTGAATCCTGGCCAAGGCCTGCAACAAATCCTGACCATGACGCGTCGCGATCGCGACCTCGACAGGTTGTTCGACGATGACGGGTTTCAGTCTGCCTTCGCGTCCGCGCGGGGCACAGTGGACCCCGACACAGACCTGGAGGCATAGCGGGCATCAATTCGGCTATGCGTATGGTGCAGACGCGCCAGGTCCCAGTCCCGGATGTCAGCTACGCGCAGGAAGTGGACTTACTGCTCAGGCAATCCATCGCTGAAGTGGCCGACGGTCCGGGCCGATTCCGGCCATTCAGCAGAAACGACCGCTGCTATGCAGCATCCTCCAGACCAGCCACCCGATGTCCTAGCAGCTCTTTCACGGTTAGGTTGGTGGCCAACTCACGATCGAAATCCCGAGCCGCAAGAAGAAATCCCAACGACTTAACGCAGTACATCTTGATCAATACGCGGCTTCGGCATTGATACCCAGTTCATCTTCGTGAGATGGTCCGCACCACGGGCCTTGATGCGTAGAGGGCATCGTTTCGTGCTACCACACATGCGGTGCCAGGCTTCCAGAGTTTAGCGTTCTTGCGAGGTGGGATGATCGCTGCGGCGCTGCGGGCGGTGATCGCGTCGTGACATATGCGCGGGTCAAAGGTACCATCGCAGGTGACGCTTCCAATCTGCTGATCGGGCGGGGGCTAGTCGAGCAGCTCGGGCAGCATTAGCACGTCGACGATGTCACTGGTGGTAGGCCCTGCGGTTCGGATTTCCAAGCGGCGCTCGATCGGAAGAAAGGTTGCATCGAGAAACTTATGGGTAGCGCGATATGCGGTTGAAAAGTCTGTCGCAAACTAGGACTGTAGGGGGTTAATCAAGCCCGAAATCTCCCTTTAGAATATCTCATCCATTTGGCCGAAAGTTAGATGGACATGGAGCAGGGGAGCCATGGGCAAAAACAGAAAAAGGCAGGCTTGCAGTGTCTGAGAGATACCGAGCGGAACTACGCAGCGCCGAAGATGCGTATCAGTCAGCCATTGAAGCAGATATCTCCGAGCTCTGTCGCGTCGTGGACAGTTGGCGAGATAGCCCCATGATGATGGTGGGCTCCGGAGGATCATACTCTGTGGCTAGCTTTGCGGCACAGATGCACGAATTGATGGAAGGCGAAGCCGCCAAAGCCGTCACCCCCCTCGAAATCATATCCGGCCCGAAAACAAATGCCGGTGTTGCATGCTTTTCGGCGAGTGGCAGGAACCGCGATATTGGCGTGGCATTCAAGGCCGCAGCTCAACGAGAGTTCATGCCGCTTTCCGCGATGGTACTACGAGATGATAGCCCGCTTCACTCTTTGGGCCGTAGATTTCAATACGCAGATGTTGTCGAGTTTCAGTCCGACAGTTTTAAAGACGGCTTCTTAGCGGTCGCGTCGCTGATAGCGTCTTCCGTCTTGATGTTGCGTGCGTACCAAGCGGCGGCACCGGACAGCGAGAAGGTGCCTTCTTCGCTTGAGGAGCTGATGCACCAAGCTGTTTGTGACTGGAATGCTGAGGAAATCGCCAGTCAAGCAAGAGGCCTGTGCCTGAATCGAACGGTCAGCCTATTGTTCACGAACTCCTTACGATCAGCATCCATCGATCTTGAGTCTCGCTTCGTCGAAGCAGGTCTAGGGAACCTGCATGCTGCGGATTTTCGAAATTTTGGACACGGAAGACATTTCTGGATGCACAAGTATAAGGCGTCGACGGGTATCCTTTGTTTAGTGGGCGACGGAATGGAACAGCTCGCAAGCAAAACCCTTGGGGCTTTACCGCAAGAAATTCCGCGACTGAGAATAGATTTTCGCGGACCGAAGCACATACAGGCCCTTGCAGGTTTGATAGCAGGTTTGCATGTCAGCCTTGGAGCTGGCGAGGCCTCAAAAATAGACCCTGCCAAGCCAGGTGTGCCGGAGTTCGGAAGGCGACTTTATCGGATCGGACCAATGCTTCCTGCTGAATCTCAAAAGGAACTGAATTTGAATGCTGCGCTCGGACGGAAAGGAGTTCATCTCGCAGGGGCAGACGAGGGGGCTTGGCTTGAGCGCTATGCCAATTCAACTAAATTTGTCAGAAACGCTTCCATCCAGGGTTTGGTGATGGATTATGATGGGACGCTCTCCGATGACCGGGATAGGTTCAAAGTTGGCCTTCGCCCCAAGGTAGCCGAAGAGCTGAATAGACTTCTAGAAGGTGGACTACCCGTGGGTATCGCAACAGGTCGGGGGCCGAGTGCTGGGGTGTCTCTAAGATCGAGCATTAAGCGAGAGCACTGGGGCCGAGTACTTGTTGGGTATTATAATGGCGGGGTAGTTAAATTTTTGAGCGACGAACGTGATCCACTCTTAGAGAAATTAGATGCAGTTCACCCGATGCTCAAAGAGCTGCGCAAGGGGGGGCTTCTATCTTCTTGTGAAATCCGCGCGAACACAAAACAGATTTCCGTAAAGTGCCCGAGAGGGCAAGACGTGTCTCGGGCGCTTTCAGAAATTAGCGAAGCGTTGAGAGTAGGTGGAGTTAATAAACGTGTTGTAATTTCAAGCCATTCGGTAGATGTTCTTCTCGCGGGGCAAAGCAAGCTTAACCTGATCGAAGAGCTGTGTACCTATTCAGGAATAGACAGCGGCGCAGTCTTGCGCATTGGTGACCGGGGCGATCCGGTCGGGAACGACTTCCAACTATTGGATCATCCGCTTGGCCTGAGTGTCGATAAGGCGAGCGACGACCCCAAGAAAGGTTGGGCATTGGCACCCGCAGGAATCCGTGGTGTACAAGCGACAGTTTACTATCTTGAAAGGCTTCAAAAACTTGAAGAAGCTTGGACCATTGCGATCAAACCCTCTGACCGAGGCCCGATAAATTGAAGAGAGAGCTCGCGGAAACACTTCTTACCAAGATAATGGGGTGGTCCGATGCCGAGAAGGCAGAGGAAAGAGCTTTGTTGGAAAGCTTTGCGGCCTACAAATACGACGAGTATCAGCAGTTCGCTCCCGGGCGCCGCTTTCTGGAAAGTTTAGCGCTGTGGTTGCAGCAATTCGCAACCAAGGCAGAAAGAGATGTTGCCTATACCTTCGTCAAAGAACGGCTGATTTTTATTTCAAATGCCGAGATAAACAGCCTTGTTGGACTGGCCTTTCCGACGTTTGTTCGACCGAAGTTGATTAGCGATACCGCGGAAAGTTATTCGGACCGTGACGCCAATCGAGTGAAGTCGATAGTTAAGTCCAGGGAATATCGCGCCAGATTACGAAAGACATTGTTCCTTGGATTGAGCGACGGCGCTCGTACCGACCAGTTTCGAAGGGCACATCCACAAGACATCTCCCACGAACAAGTCTTTCACGCATATGATATGTCTTCGCCAAAAGCCAAAGGGTTCACGGAAAAACTGCAAAAGGATCTTTCAACGATCTCTGGCGTGGATGTTCCGGAGGATCAAGCTAAGTTCGAGTATGTAGTCTTGCTGGATGACTTTACTGCCAGTGGGACTAGCTACCTTCGAGAAGGAAATAATGGAGACTGGGACGGAAAAATTGCAAAGATCATCCGCGAACTAGATAGCGACGAGCTATTAGGTAGTCTGGTGGCTCAGTCTGGGGTTTCGGTACTTGTCGTGATCTACATCGCGGCTGATCAGGCGATAGAACACATTGAGGAGCGTTTGGGTCAGCTTCCATTCTCGAAGGGCTCAATCGAGTTCATGGTTGTCCATCGCCTCAACAGCGGCGTGAAGCTTCTGCCTCCGGCGGACGACGGAATCTTGTCTCTGGCCGACCAAGACCGGTACTTTGACCCCGATGCAGACGATGAGCATTCAAAGGTCGGTGGGTCATCCAAACGCTTCGGTTATGCTGAATGCAAGTTGCCGGTAGTTCTGGCGCATAATACACCCAACAACTCCATCTTCCTTTTGTGGGCTGAAGATGTGCACAGTGTGCGCGGTTTATTCCCTCGCGTCAGTCGCCATAGAAAGTTTGAGTAACTGTGAGAAACCCATTCCGCATAAGAGCATCCCAGCGTTCAGTGAGTGATGAACAGTTTGTCAGATTATTTGGGCCTGGAGCTTTGGATGTCGTCGACGACAAAGAGGATCCGTTTTCCGGGTTAGTTTTCTTTCGAAGCGCTCCCGGGGGCGGAAAGACAACCTTGCTGCGAATGATGCTTCCGCGCCCGCTCGAACTCGCTGTGTCGTTGCGGGAAGATCAGCAAGTAAAGCCTACGTTCGATGTATTGAATAATCTCGGCGCCGTAGATGAAAACGGTGCCAACTTGCTTGGCGCTATGATTTCGTTCTCGACGGAGTATCAAGATCTGGCACAGATCGATCGAGGAAATGGTTTATTCAGGTCACTTCTGGATTCCAGGATTGTCATCGCGACCCTCCGATCGCTCCTTGACCAAAGTGGACGACTGTACCCCGATGATTTGAACACATTACAAGTCACCTGGGAACCTGAGTCCGGGGCAACTGTGCCTGCATCAGCGAGTGGTACAGAGCTGTTTGAATGGGCCTCTGAGATCGAACGCAACTTTTATGACACTATGGATGACTTGGGGGAGACGGACGAACTTCAAGGTGGCCATACACGGCTTGACAGCCTCAAGTGGTTTGCCAGGGCAAGAATGTTCGATGGGCGTGGAGAGGTTCGATCTCGGCGAATTCTCCTTTTTGATGAACTTCAATTCTTGGATAACACACAACGCAAAAGTTTGATAAACCTCGTAACCAATGCGCGGGAGCCCTGCGGTATTTGGATTGCCGAGCGCCTAGATGCAATGAGCCACCAAGACCTATTGACCGAAGGCGCCTTGGAAAAACGCGATTACGACTCCGTAATTCAGCTTGAAACACAGTGGTCCGGCAAGCGGTCGTCTGGCTTTACTCGATTTGCCGAGCAGATTGCCAATCTAAGGGCATCCAGAGCAGACGGCTTTGAAGGGCGAGAGTTCTTTCCTCTAGTAGCAAACGAGGAGGAGTTGTCTGAGGGCGGCAATAGATACAGCGAAAAATCATCCGAGATCGAGATGCGACTTGTCCAGAAGACCGCCGGTGATCGTCGCTATGAAGAGTGGATTGCTGCCGCACGAGAAGATCGCAAGGGTGCTATTTCATCAGCCATAAAGTGGCGATCCACAGAGATCTTGATCGAGCGGGACTTGCGGCGAAGCCAGGCATCATTCGCATTTGACGTGCTTCCAGCTGATGAACTCGATGAAAAGGAAAAGTCAGTTTCGAGGGCTGCTGAACATTTCCTAAGAACGGAAATGGAAGCGCCGCTGTATTTCGGAAAAGACACACTAGCGGCGGTGGCAAGTTCGAACATCGATCAGTATCTTGAGATCGCCGGAGCGTTGTTCGAAGAGATTTCTGCAAAGATCACCGGCCCGAGAAGTGTCCCGCGCTCGTTGTCAGCGGAAAGACAGGACGCGATTATTCGTGAAGTCGCTGAATTGAGATGGGAAGGTTTGGTCCGGCGCCTGCCCCAAGGCTATGACGCGAAGAGGTTTTTGGAAGCTCTTGGCAAATATTGTCGTGATCAGACCTTTCGCCCGACCGCTCCGTACATGCCAGGAGTTACTGGATTTGCAATATCTATGCAAGATCGAGATACGCTGGCAAATGAAGATGAAGGAAAGATCAAACATCTGCTTCAGTTGAGAAATGTTGTCACTTCGTTGGTTGCGCATAACTTGATCACTCCGCATTTAGACAGGAGGGCGAAGGGAAGGTCTTATATGGTTTTCTATCTGAACAGATTGCTATGCGTGAAGTTTGGCCTACCGCTTGGATATGGCGGCTGGCGTGAGCAATCACTTGGAACACTCCATCGCTGGATGGAACTCGGTGAGATTGGAGAGCAATCGGATAGGGAGCCGCGGCTTGTCTAGCGAGATCACTATCATGCGCTGGGATCCCTACATCTTTCGTCAAGGTGACGATTTCGATATTTTTTGGCAGAATTACGCGAACGAAAACTCGAGGCGCTTCTTGTTTGTGCTTGGGCGTGGATACGACCCGAGGGCTCTGTCTGTTTTGGATAAGATCGTGGGATTCGGCGGAGAAGTCGATGTTTGGCTGCTTGCCTTCGACAACGGCTTCCAAGACAGCGAATTAAGAGTTCAGCTCACACTCGATAACGTAAAAAAACTTGAAGATTTGATCGGTGCATCGAATATCCGCGAGATTGAGGTGTCACTCGGACGCTCCGGGCAAGGTAACGCCACTTCTAGAAACGTACGGCAGGCATTGCGCACCGCGGGCTCTTTGGACGCGTACACGGACGTTGTAATTGATATCAGCGCAATGCCCAGGATGGTGGCGCTTACTGCGGTCGCATCCCTACTTCACGAACTTGACGAAATGAGTGTAGATGGACCTGACGTAAATCTCCATGTGACGACCGCCGAGAGCGTGTCAGCTGACATCGGCGCCGCGCGGGGTACGCTCCGTGATGACGTCACCAACGTGATCGGCTTCACTGGGCAGCTTGATAGCGAATCGACCGAACAGATTCCTCGGGTATGGTTTCCGGTGCTCGGCGAGCAGCAAGGGATTCGGTTGTCGCGTATACGCGACAAATTGAACCCTGACGAGATTTGCCCGGTGATCCCTTTCCCGACGAGAGAACCACGACGCGGAGACGAGATTATTCGAGAGCACCGGCAACTCTTGTTCGAGGAGTTCCAAGTCGAACCGGGCAACATTCTCAGAGCATCTGAGTACAACCCGTTTGAAGCCTACAAACAGATATTCGCTGCCATGGACCGTTACCGGCGGGCGCTTAGCGAACTCGGCGGTTGCAAGGGTTTCGTGTCGCCTTTATCTTCCAAACTTTTGTCGGTCGGCGCCTTGTTGGCGTGCTATGACCACAAGTATGGGGCCATCGCAGGAGATCGCATGTCAGTGGGTGTTTTGTATGTCGAAACAGCGGACTACTCCGATCCTGCCATAGATTCGGACGCGGAGTACCAGCTCTCGTCGATGTGGCTGCGTGGGGACTGGGAACGATGATTGACGACCAGAAACAGGATGCCGTCAGGATGCGAGCCATGGGAACTGGCTTCGTGGCGATGGATGTTGTTGAGGGCCTCGAGGCGACCTTTGCTTCGGCTGGCGGTTCCTGTGGGAATGTTATGGCTTTGTTGAGCTGGTTGGGTTGGGATACGTTTCCTGTGGCGCGTCTCGGACGTGATGAACCAGGAGACTTCGTAGTTCACGATCTTCAGTTCGATGGCGTGAACACTGACTTTGTGTGGCAGGAACAGTCGGTCTCCACGCCTGTTGTTGTCCAGAAATTTAAGGTAGATGCCGAAGGTCACAGGTCGCATCGTTATGTGTTAACTTGTCCGGATTGCGGTGGCTGGCTTCCAAGATTCAGGCCAACGACAATCCGGCAAATCCAGCCGGTGTTGGATAGTGATTGCGTTCCCGACATCTTTTTCTTTGACCGTGTGTCGCCGAGCGCCCTGAAGCTTGCCTCTTGGGTGCGCGAATATGGAGGAATAGTCCTCTTCGAGCCGTCATCCATCGGGGACGAGAGCCAATTTCAAAAGGCCATCGATGTTTGTCACGTCCTGAAGTTCGCCGAAGACAGGCTCGGTCATGTCAACGAAATCCGTGATCTCACCGGGCCAAATCTCATCGTTCAAACCTTGGGGCCGCGAGGTTTGGAGTTTCGCCTTGGCTGGGATTGGTTCGAACTTGATGCTTTCGAGGCGCCACATTTTCTTGATGCGGCAGGTTCAGGTGATTGGTGTACCGCACTACTCTTGAGTGAACTTGGCACTAAGGGCAGTCTGAACCCTGTATCTTGGAATCCGAGGTTAATCTCTGAGGCACTTCGGAGAGGGCAAGCGGCGGCGGCTTTGAATTGCGGATTTGAAGGTGCACGTGGAGCGATGCAAGCGGCAGACAAGGATGCTTTCATGTCGGCGGTTTCAGACCTGATGGCTGGTAAAGAAGCTTCCGTTGAGAGGTTGACTGGGGGCAAGTCTGAGCCGCGGGTGAACCTGTGTTCTCTATGCACTATCGTTCCGTTTTCGAAGGGGTCAGATGCCGACACCGCTTAAAAAGCAGTGCATCATGCCCGCGATCGTCTCAGACGATCACCCAAAAGTAGCCGGTCTTGCATCACCGTCGCCCGGGATCGAGGCTCCGGTGCGCGGACCTCGCCTGTTAACAAGCGCATAGACGACAGCGGTCGTAATCTCCGCAAGTGTCACGCCGCAGTGTCGCAAGGCAAACCTACGGCCAAAGGGTCGTTGCCCCGCACACTAACCTTTGCCTCCACCCGAGAGCAAAGGGCAGAAGTTCCGCCTGACAGACCCCACGAAGCATCGCGGAAAGTGATCGTGCCTGTACCCCTAGCATGGCGGCAGCATCTCTGCCGCCATGCTGCATGTTGTCCGGCAGCGTGCTGACTAGGGTCGTAACCGGCCGGTAAGGACCGCAGCTCAAGCGACGGCCTTTGCCTCTTTGGATTGTGGCACCCAGTTCCACGGCAGCAGCTCGTCGAGGCGATTGATCTTGTGATCTCCGATGCGGGCAAGGATG
>Ga0310345_10001670_pt1 | contig 24030 bp, 43 predicted proteins | sample HC15DNA20500_MG_FD_204667 | JGI IMG/M metagenome (GOLD analysis project Ga0310345, IMG submission 204667) | Marine microbial communities from station ALOHA, North Pacific Subtropical Gyre - HC15-DNA-20-500_MG | ecosystem: Environmental > Aquatic > Marine > Oceanic | place: Pacific Ocean: North... | reverse complement strand
AAGATGCTTAGAGGAACTCATTATAATGGACAAATTTTATTCATAAAACCACTAAAAGATAAGACCTTAACTCTGAAACCAACCGTCAGTAATGTCGGAAATATTGATGTTCCAACTGACATAGAAGTATCTTCTACACAATTTACAATATTACAATTTTTCACAGATGTAACTAATGGAGAAATAGCTTATACGGGTGGAGATGTTGATGGGAAGTGGTTACTCTTTACTCATGGTGGTGGTATCAACAGTGGTGGTGTCGCACTAGGCGATAGCCCTACGTGGACAGGCAATCATATATTTCAAGAAGATGTAACTATTGGAACAGGAACAGATGATTTACTTACAATAAAGTCAGCGATAAAAGGTCATACAGTATCAGTAAATGATCCTGATGGTGGTGGAACATTATCTATTGCTGACACAGTATTTGTAGATGCCAATCTTGATATGAATACTTGGAATATTTACGATCTTGATTCTTTACACTTTGGAATAGGAACGAGTTCAACAAGTCCTGCATTTGATGTTGATTCTAACGGAATAGATGCAAGTCCTGATGGATTAAATTTCTATACAAGACAGGGAGATGATATTAAATTCTTTATTGGTGTTAATTCAGGATTATCAAGCAAAAGAATGGCATTAGATGGTGGTGCTTCAGAATTAATTTTTTATGGTTATGAATTAAACATGAATCAAAATAAAATTATAAATGTTTCTGATCCTGTAAATAATCAAGATGCAGTAAATAAACAATGGTTTAATGCCAATCAAAGTGGAGGAGGCGTTGCATTAGGCGATAGTCCGACTTGGACAGGTGTTCATACATTTCAAAATGACGTGGCGATAGGAAATAATTACTCGCAAGATGATTTAACAATAATAGCAAAGGTAAAAGGTTCTACCATTCCTGTCAATAATAATTCTGGAAGTGGACAAACTGATATAGATGATGTCGTATTTATAGATGCTAACCTCGATATGAATACTTGGAACGTATATGATTTGGATTCCCTTTACTTTAGTGTAGGATCAAGTTCAACAAGCCCACCACATGATACGGATTCACACTCAATAGATGCAAGTATTAGTGGATTAAATTTCTATACAAGAAGTGGTGATAGCTTTGACTTTATAGTTGCTGGTTCAACACAAGTAGTAATAGATAGTGATGGATTATCAATACCAACTGGTAATTTTATAAAATATAATGATGCTTATAATGGTGGGTGGAGAACAGGAACTAATAGTGATACGATTAGTCCAGATATTTGGCTAAAGTCGAAGTTTGGAGGAACTGAAATTCGTATTCCAGCTTATTACGTTTAGTAAGTTTTATTAATAAAGAATTAAATGATGAATTATGTCAGATCCAAAACCACCGACCATTGATAGTATATTAGCAGGATTTTTCGGCAATCAGGCTAAAAATAACCAAGCATTATTGAATATAATAGATATGTTGATAAGACAAGGACAAATATCGGAAGCCAATTATCAAAATGCGTTAAAAGAGATAGAAAAACTGAAGAAAGGTAAGAATAAATAAATATAAATATCTAAGATTATAGATATTTATTTATGAAGAAAGCATTAGCTACGATGATGGCATTAGTATTGGTAATGTCAGTTAGCTACGCATACGCTGATTCCTATACTGTCGAGATGACAGAAAATGGATTTAGCCAAAATAGTCTTTCTATCGCAGATGGTGATTCTGTAACCTTTGTCAATACTCATGTAAAGGCAAACGGTAACATAGAACCTCACGCAATAAGTGATCCATTCGCAAGTCCATATACTGAATTAAGTTATTGGATTCTTGACAATTCAGAAACAAGCCATACTTATACGCTGAATTGTGATGGATATGAGTTCTTTGACAGGTTCTTTGACGTTCCCTCAATAACCATTGAGTGTGGAACTGATGTTCCAGAATACACAGGAGGATATACACTTCTATCCTTACAGCAAGAATTAGCAGAAATTACTGCTGATCTTAATGTAGCAATGGAAGAAGTAGGTGTATTACAGAACAGTATGACCAATCTGAATGGAATAATATCTGATCTAGAATCCGATGTTTCCGAAAGAAATACAACAATAGTAAATCTAGAAACACAACTGACACAGATAGAAACAACAGGTAGTTCTGAAATAGCAGATTTGCAAATTTCAATCTCTACCTTAGAAACAACAAATGACAGTTTAGAATCGGAAAAGGCAGATCTCATTATTGAGAGAGATGGTTGGAAACAATTATCAGATAATTGGTATGCAGTAGCACTAGAACAAGTAAGGGTAATGGTTGAAGTTCTCGGACTTTAATCAATCCATTTTTTTTCTCTAATACAAAAGATTATATATCTTTAATTCTATATATTTAGTATGCAAAGAACTAAAACAGTAGAAGCAAAAGATCGCATAGTTGCCATAGATCCTGAATTTCATAGAGCATTAGTTTTAGCATCAGCACATGATCCTAAAGGTCGTTCTATGAAAGCAATAACACAGGAATCTTTGTTAAAAGATACTGTTTTTACCAAGCAATACAAAGCTCTAAAGGGAGGTAAAGTGTAATGGGTTCTAAAATAGATGAATCTCAATATGCAGGAAAATGTGATAAGTGTGGAAAGACTTGGGAAAAAGGACACAGCATATTTTATCAAAAAGGCGAAAACGGTGGAAAAGCAACCGTTTGCATTGATGAAAAATGTTGGAATGACCAAGGTGGAAAACTTTCTGAATATAACCCTAATTTCAAAAAGGGTGGAAGCACTTTTCAAGCAAGACCTGTAAAGAATATTGAGCAGAAATTAGCAGATATAGACGTAGCTTATGCACACGCATTAGGTATGTTAAAGGACTTTCAATCAAAGGTTGGAAATATAAGTCCAAGTGAATCTGCAATATTCATTGAATCAATGACACGAACAACGATACAGGTATGAGCAATATGGCAACTAAAAAATCAAAGGAATCTTCAAAGTCCATAGATAAGCCGAACAGCAAAGACCAAAATAAAGATCTAAAAGAACAGATTGCAAAAGATGTTCATAAGGATCATGTAGAGGTTCAAAAAGCTGTGGACTTTGATATTTCTAAACTTGAAGGTGTGGGAACAGTTAGAAGAAACAGATTAGCAGAAAGTGGAATAACTACACCGATGGATTTGATGGTAAGAGGTCCTGTTGAGATAGCAGATATAACAGGTCTTACAAAAGATCAAGCAGGAACTATCTGTGAAAAGGCAAGACAATATTGTGTAGATAATGGAGTATTCCAAAAATCTTTTCAGAAAGCAGGAGATATTTTAGAATATCGTCAAAATCAGATTAATACTAATAGAATAAAAACAGGAGCTAGTTCACTTGATACTCTTTTGGGTGGAGGTATTGAAACCGAAGCACTTACGGAATTTTATGGAGCTTATGGTAGTGGTAAATCACAGATTTGTCATACATTAGCTGTCATGGCACAATTACCAAAAGATCAGGGAGGTCTTAATGCAGAAGTAATATTTTTCGATACAGAAGATACATTTAGACCAGAAAGAATAAGAGATATTGTAATCAATAGAGAATTAGTTCCATTAAAAGAAAAAGAAAAGAAGTCCGATCCAAATGAACCTGAAAACGAAAAGGACGTAATGAAATTTATTGATAGAATAACAGTAGCCAAATGTTATAATACTTCACATCAAATGCTTTTGGCAGATCAGGTATCAGATATTCTGAATAAAGAAAAGGTAGATAAGGATCCAAAAAAAGATCCATTGACAAAATTGTTAATAATCGATTCTGTCAGCACACACTTTAGAAGTGAATATGCAGGTAGAGGGTTATTAGCAGAAAAACAACAGTTGTTAAATAAATATATTCACAAATTAAAGAGAACAGCAGAAGCTTACAAATTAGCAATCGTAATAACTAATCAGGTAATGGGAAATCCGGGTGGTTTTGGAAGTCCTGTCGTTCCTGTGGGTGGTCATGTATTAGGACATGGATCTACATATAGAATTTATCTGCGAAAAGGTATGAAAACAAAACGAGTAGCAAAGATGGACGATAGCCCAATGCACGCACAGAATGAAGTAGTGTTTGAATTATCAGAAGCAGGAATAAGGACACCTGATGAATAATGGTATCTAAAAGACCTAATTTATCACATCTACAAGATGATGTTTATTTCAGATTTAGAAAGGCACAAGTAAGAGCTATGGAAACGGTAAGAGAGGGAATGCTTCATGTAAGTGATATTATTTCTCCCTGTATGCGAATGGTTCATTATAGAAAGACCGATCCTAATCCATCAATGACGACAGAATCTATGAGAGCATTATACATGGGTCAGATTATTCATGCTCATAGTATGTTATCAGATAATAAGAAATTACATGAAATAAAATTAGCATATAATTATGTCGAAGATAAGGTGGTAGATTTACCAAAATTAGTTGATCCAAAATCTAAAACATATCTAAAGCCTGACGATCCAAAATGGTATGACATTCTGATAGGAAGTATTGATGATTTGGTAAAAGTTGGCGAAGATTATATGATTTGTGATAAGAAAACAACAGCAAGTATTGATTGGTTTAGTAAGGCAACATCAAAGCCAAGTGAATATCATGTGGAACAAATAAATAATTATCGTGTTCTTTTGAAAAAATGTATGGATATTGATGCGACCTATGGGTGCGTGGTATATATTTCCAGCGTTAAGACTTTAAAAAATGATAGACCTGTTCCGTTGGCATTCCCATTAGCAGATATAGATGAAACATTAGAAAAGATAAAGGTCAGTGGCAAAAAAATTAAAGATATGATGTTGGAAGGTGAGCAACCTGAAAGAACTAGATGTTATATGTGTGATGGAATTTGTGAATATGCGAAGATCTGCTTTGGCGAAGATTAAGATAGTAAGTTATAAAGATTTAATCAATCGTGAAATAAATCCTAATATACGTTTAGATGCAAAGTTTTTCGTAGAAAATGGCGACTTTAAACGAAGAGGACGTAAAGGATCTAAGGGAAAAATTAGAGGAACTAGAAGGTAGATTATCACAAATTGAGAGGATATTAGCACCCATGTTGGCAGATAATATACAATCCAAATTCTTTAAAACATGGTTTGATGATAAAGATATGTGAAGAAATGTAAAAAATGCCAAAAGGACTTTAAAGCTCATGGTAATTCTAAATATTGTGAAAATTGTGGTTTTAAGATAGCAGGTAGTGCTAGAAAGATAAGTAGAACAAAGATCAGATCTATCGCTAAAAATTCATATCAAAAACATAGAAAGATACACACCTGTCAAATATGTAAGAAAAAATTAGATTATAAGGAGGGTAAGAAATTTTGTAAGAAATGTAAGGATTTGTTCTTGAATAAGATGAAAGATTTACACTCCAAGTCTTGTTTCGTATGCGGTCATGCTAAAAAACAGCAGATTTATTGCTCAAAGAAGTGTTACAAGATAGGCAATTATTTCCTTAAAACAAAACTAAAATAGTCTTATGTATTCTAGACTTCGTGAAAAGCAAAAAGTGGATGTATAATAATATGTCTAATAATGGTTTTAGGAAAGAACAGATGTTATTGGCAGGATTGATACGAGTTTTACTGCCTAAATCTAATATAAAATTAGAAGAACCATTGGGAAATTTAGACAAAGTAGATGAAATAGAGTGTAAATGTATTCCAGATATACTGATAGAAGATAAGAAAGTAGTCATAAGAATGAATGGCGAAATACACAATAAGACAAAGAGGACTTTGAAAGATGAGGATCAAAAAATTGTTTTAGAGGGAAATGGTTATGATGTGATAGATGTTTGGTATGATGAATATCCAGAGTTTTGGAATCCAAGGAAGTTTCCTGATGAAGAAGTGATCAGAAAGGCAAAATCCATAGTAAATAAATATCTCGGTGATACTATTGAGAGTATTGATACTATTGATACTGTTACGACCAACAATAAAAAAATAATGATTGAGATGGGAGAAAATAAAGATGGTAAAGTGTAAAAAGTGTAAAGATGGCAGGGACTATGTTTGGGATCAAACATATAACGAAAGCACAGGAAAGTGGAGATTATGGGATTCAGAAAGGGAATTTCCTCACAAATGTGATGAAAAAAAGAAAGAAGTTAAAGTCAGTAAGCTTTGGAAAACTGATTGGAAACCTGAAATGGATGATCCTAGTTACATATTATGTGGGATTTGTAATGATGGAACGGAGTGCGTAGTAGTAACAGATTGTGAAGAATGTGAGAAGTTTGGCTTGAATCCGTGCAAACATTGGTGTCCAAAATGCAAGAAGCACCCAAAAATCAGTTATCACGCAAAGAACAAGCTAGCTAGATTAGAGAATGTTCGTTCATAATATATAATTGGATAGGTCAAATATATTTATTTATATATATTTTCTATAATAAAAAAAAATTTAGCAATGGTTTTATATTATTATGACAACGTTGTTGTTTTACGAATAGATGTTTTCTGAAAAAAATATATATGAATATATAATTTTATCATCTTTTTGATTTAAAAAGATTAATCAAATTTATTATATATCAGATTGATGATAATCTTTTAATGATTCATGTCGTAGAGTTTTTTCTTTGGCACAAAAGTCTAATTCATCGTATGCGACATGGGTCAGATATTGGTATTTATCATGAATGAAGATGAAATAGTGGTAAAAGTTCAACGTATGTTTCCAAATTGTAGTAAATATACAAAGTGTTGTGTTGATTCAGGATATGAAGAAACCATGAAGAAAGCAAAAGAAGTTGGTATTGATAAGTTGGTAAAAGATATGCTTGAAAAGATTAAGGAGAAACAAGTTTGAAATTGTGTAGATTTTGTTCAGCGGACTTTGATGATAAAGCCAAATTATTAAAACATATAAAAATAAAACATTCAGCATTGGGAGGTGGTGAACAATGAGCATTCTCACTAAGGCAAGTAAAGATTACAAATGCAATTCTTGCAAACTAGCTGTTATTTCTAAGGGTGATAAGCATTTGTCAAAACCAAGATACCAATATGGAACAGATAGATTTTGTATAAATTGTATCATGAAAGAGTTAAGGGATTTGGTATGTGAAGAATGAGTGCGAAAGAAATGCACAGATTATTGATGGTATGTAATTATATTGATAAAGTGGGAGAAATTGGAGAGTTTGAATTAAGACAAAAATTTGGTTTAAGTAGATCATTATACTTGCAAATAAAATCTGATTTACTCAATGCGGTTGCGTTTAAGTGGAGAGTTGAATTTAATAAGACAAGAAAGACATGGATATACATCGGACATAAGATAGAAGAGGAACAAAGGAAGGCAAAGGCAGATGCAAGGCAGGAAGATTAGGAAAAGAAAAGAAGCTTTGCAAGCTCGTATAGATTTTATATCATCAGCAATCAGGGAAAACAAAATAGAACATCATCAGTTACAAAAAGAATTACAAGAACAACTTAGAGAATTTGAAATAAGAAAAATTCTTAAAGAATTAATCAAGTTAAAAAAAGAATTGGAGGAATTGAAATGACTACTTGTAGAGAGTGTGGTTGTGATTCTGATATGAGAGATCATTGTAACCACATGGATATAGTATGGGATGATCCAAGAAACAACGGTGATCCAATGTGTACTGATTGTTATCATGTATTTACAAAAAAGAAAGATCAATCTCAGTTATTTGCGAGGATGTTTCAGTGAGGAATCGAAATGAACTGTGAAGAATGTGGCGAAATTAGAGGAGTTGAATAGAAAATAGCTGGTGAAAATTTAGACACCATTAAATGTGAATTGTGTTCATGGAGAGGGACTATGGTTGGAGATATAGGGTTTCAATTAGTTGAATGGACTTTTCATAAATTGGCAAAACATCAGGAAGAAATAATCGCAGGAGATAAAACAGTATCGGACTTTAAGACAAGAGATATACCACCCAAAAGATATTTTGACAGAGCATCTATGTCATGGAAATGGAAAGGAAAGCGACCTGATGATTTAATACATGATATAATGTATAGTGGTAGGATAAATCGAGATGGTAAAGATGAGTGATTTTTTTAAGAACTCGGTGGATATAGCAGAGTATGTTGCTTCACACTTAGAATTTCATGGAAAGAAATTTGATGCAAAAGTAAATCATGCTTTTTCTAACATGGGAACAGCAGGGAAACATATTGATCTGACCGAAATTGATACAGGAAAAAAACATCACATAAAATTTGCCTTAGAATCTTTTCACAAGTTTTCAGAATTTTTTAATACAGATGAGGGAGAGGGAGAAACGTTAGACAGAGGAGTATTAGATAAGTTAAAAGATGAGGACATACTATACTTTGGTTATCCTGATAAAATATACTTTACAACAAAAAAAGAATTTACAAGAAGAAAACTTTGGAGAAAGATGACAAACGGAATAGAAGTTTGCTCATATCCAATAAAAAACTTGGAAATGTTATTTGGTAAGAGATTGGTAAAAAAAGGACTTGATAAGTATGCAAAGCAAGAGTAAGGGTGGAAAGATAACAAGGATTTGTAGAGGTTGTGATATGCCTTTGACGAAAGATGAACCCGAATGTGGATGTATAGATTGGGATTGGGGGATTTATCAAGACACATGAAATGTGTAAATTATAATCAATGTGGGAATCGTACAGGAGCATCACAAAGAAAAATTTGTTGGAAAGAATGGAGAATGTGTGGGGATTGTGCAGTAAAATTCCACCCAGAAGCATATAGTGATATGTATATACGAAGAGCATTGACACGAATGAGGAAGAAATATGAAAATTCTAAGTAGAAGATATAGAAACGGAAATTTGGCGAGGACGCAAAATAGAGAAATAAGTTATGCTTGTTTCCATTATGCTCATAAAAAGTGTAAAGGAATAACTTGTAGGTGTAACTGTCATAACCAATAGATGTATTTGTATATGTGGGTGTTTGAACAGAATAGCAGAAGATCAGATTTTTTGTGTAATGTGCAAAGATGGACATGGCAAAGAATAATGGCACTCTATTGTAGAGTATGTGGAATAAAAATAAAGTCCATAGATAGAAAATACAAACATGGTCATTTTAAGAAATTGTGCATAAGATGTTATCAGAAGTTATTACTTGATGGCAAGGTGGAGGGAGATAATTGAGTTTTTTTACACCTGATGATTACAAGAGAGATGCAGAAAGATCACGAAAAGAAAATAAATCAAATAAACCACATTGGGAAGTAAAACATAGGAATGCCTCGCACTTTAAGAAAAAACTGAAACATTGTCCTAGACTATGCCAACAAAAAGATAATGGAAATTATGGAAAGAAAACATTTGATGGAAAGGTTTGTAACTCATGTGGATATAAAAAATCAATGTTGTAAAAACTACCTATATAGATATATAGAACTATATAGAATTACTATCTAGTGAGAGTTTATATTTCTATAATTCTATAAATCTTTATATATCATGCTGAGAGATAAGAATAGAGAGAAAAATGACAAGAAAAGAAAAGCAAAAATTAGCAATCGAAAAACGATTAGATGCCAAAAAGAAGTCGTTACAATATCATCTACAAAAATTAGAAAAGGTTTTTGAAAGTGCAGAAAAACAAAAAATTGTAATTGACAAGTCAAAGTATTTTTCAAGTTTAAATCTTACACAAGATATAGCACAGAAAATTGACGAGAGTACTTCAACCGTTATACCTTTAGAGGAAAGAGTTGATAACAGTGTTCCGAAGATAGAAAAAATTGATGGTAAGAGAGTAGATATAGTTCCAGAGTTTCCTGTTTATTATGAGGAACTCTTAGTTCCAGAAAGTAGTCCTGAATATATCCAAAGAGGCAATGAGATGGAAATAGTAAATAGAATTGCAGACAGACCTAATCCAATGAATCTTATGATTTATGGTCCAAGTGGTATTGGAAAGACATTGTTAGCAGAAAATGTAGCTAAAATGAGAGGCATGAGTTTAATTCAAGCCGACATGAGTGAGGATATGAGGAGAAGCAATGTAATTGGAGGACTAAAAACACAAGAACAAAACGGAGTTATGATTACAAAATGGAAGCATGGATTCGCAGGAGAAGCAATAGAATGTGCAAACCAGAATCCGAACGGTTGTCTATTGGTTCTTGAAGAAGGCAATCAACCAAGGGGAGAAATCCAGAAATTGGTAAATGGTCTTTTAGATTATAGACGTTCAGTATATGTTTCTGAATTGGGAAAATATTTGAGATTGAAGAAAGGAGCAAAGTTAATGGTCATTATGACACTCAATCCAGCAGGAGATGGTTACTCTGGCAACGAAGTAGAAAAGTCAGTGGGAGATCGTTTCAAATTACAATGGGAGTGGACATATCCGACAATAACAGAAATGCGAAAAATCATGGCAAAAGATGTAGAAGGAGTAGATAAGAAATTTGTAACAAAAATGTATAAGTTAGTTGTAGAAATTCAAAATTTGAATAGCAGTGAGGAAGTATCAGATGTGATAAGTCCAAGACAATTAGCAGGAACTTTTGAAGCATATAAAACATTTGAAGGCATGGAGGACTTTGAGAAATTCGTTTTGGAAACAACAGTAGTTAGTCGATTCGCAAAAGATGAGCAAGATATAGTAAAATCTCGTATGGAATCAATATTCAGTTCTGTCGTAATTAGAGAAACAGAGGAGGAGGTTTCAGATGAGTAAATTCACTTTTTTGATTATAGCGTTAATGAGTTTAAGTATTAGTGAGGTGTCAGAATGGATCTAAGTAAAGATACCGTAAATGCAAAGTGTAGTAAATGTGGTAAGAGTAGTGGCTTTAAAATCGTACAATGGAAAAATGAAAGAAAGGAGGGCTATTCAGATGCATTGAAATGTAATGGGTGTGGTTTCATTTTAGGTCGAGAAAGTTTAGTAAAGTTGATGGACTTTGAAAAGGACAACATAGAAACAATTCTAAAATCCACAAAGGAATTATTTGGAAAAATTACAGATAAAACAATTACCATTCAAAATGTAGATCAAGAATATACTAATAATTTTGTCGTGGAAAATCCAAGACAGAGATCTATTACAGTTGGTGTTGATAAAAATAGTGATTCAGTAAAGACGGACTTTGAGAGATTTATGGCACAGTTGATTTACAATAGTCCTAATATGTCAATGAGGAGGAGAGTACCAAAGTTAGTAAGAGAATTAGATGACGGTAAAAAGACCGTTGGTAAGAGATTAGCAATGAAAATTTATCAATTATTCGAGAACAGAAGAACAGAAAGTAATCTCGGTGAAAATTATACAGGAACATTACAAAGATTTAAGAAAGCAAGACTAGATAGACAGGCAAGAGTTTTAATTGAAAAAGGATTGGTTGATCAATTAGGAAACAACATAGTAAGGTCAAAATTAGACGATCCGTTTACAGCATTAGAATTAGCAGAATTGGATTATGATTTAACAGGAACTAAATATGAATATGCAAATGAGTTTATGAAACAAGCAGAGGGAGGTTTGGGTAGAAGTGGAGCAATTCAGTTAGCAAAGATGTATTGGAATAAATATTGTTTAGATTGGATTAAGAAATTAACATTACCACCAGTAACACCGGGAGGACAAGGTGGAAGTGGAGATCCAAATGATGACGATCCACAGGGAGAAGGTAAGCAAAAAGGTCAAGGCGAACCAAGTGATGACGAAGATGAAAGTGATGACGAAGATACAAATGATGAGGAAAGCAGTCCAGAATGTGGTTATCCAATGCCTAAAAATCCAGAACAAGATGACGAAGAGGAAGACGAAGAGGACGATGGAGAAGATGGAGAAGATGGAGAAAGTGGTCAAAGTGGTCAAAATGGCAGTGGTAGTTGTAGTGGTAGTAGTCAAGAATCTGAAAACGAAGATGAGGACTTTGATGACGAAGATGAGGATGAGGAATTAGATGGAGATGACGAAGATGAAAGTAGTGGAAGTCAGGAAGGTCAGAAAAAAGGAAAGGATTACGAACAGAAAGATGATAGACCTTGGAGAAATAAAAAGATGACAGAATCACAAAAAAGATATTTAGAGAAATTAGGATTTCCAGTAGAAAGATTTTATGATGATATGACAGCAGGAGAAGCATCGGACTTGATTGAAAAATGGAAAGAAATGGACGCAGAACAGAAAAAAATAGAACAGGAAATGGCAGAAATAGAGGAAGACAAAGAGTTAGATGACGACCAAGCAAAGAGAGAAATAGACGCATGGAAAGAAATGGAAGATAAATCAAAGGTCAATAAAATTATTCAAAGTTTACAAAATTATAAAGGAAAGCAGAAATTAAAGATGGCAAGAAGTATAGAAAAATCATTGATACAGGGAGCAAAAGATATTGAGGAAGTTGATGAATCAATATTGTCAAAGGGCTTATTGGAAAAGAAAGATGATTACGCTAATTTTGATAATGTAATAAGAACTTGTTGGTTAGCTGACATTATGTCACAGCCAGAAGTAGTAGCTTTAGAGGACATAGAAATAGATGAAAGTCTTGTAAAAAAGATGAGTAGATTCTTTAAGAAATTCAAAGGCAATAAAGTAGAAGTTATGGATGAGGAAGGAACAGATCTAGATGTCGATGCTTTAATTGACGATTATTTCAAACCACAAAAATTATGTTTCCGAGAAACAGAAGTTAAGAAAGGATTAGATGTAGTTATAGCTTATGACCAATCAGGATCAATGGGTGGAAGACCAATACAGATAGTTAGAGAAATGGTAGCAACTTTAATGAAAGCAATGGATCAAAGTCCAAAGATTGATGTAAAAGCATTAGGTTGGACAACAAGTCAGCAAATGGATGAAGATGGAGATTATGTACGTGCAAAGGACGGATCATGTCCAAAAGTACGAATTGAGGAAATATCTGATTGGAAGCAAGTTACAAGAATTGACGATATAGGTGGAACACCGATGACAGAAGCAATCGTATTTGGAAAGAATTATTTAGATAAAAACATGAGTGGAGATAAAAAAATATTATTCGTGATTACAGATGGAAGTCCAAACGGATCAGCATATATGACTGCAGCACAAAAATGTATCAATCAGATACGAGCAAAGAAAGGAATCGTAATCGGAATACGAATAGGATCAGGAAAGTATGGAGAGGAAATCATGGAACAATATTTCGGTAAAAATGGTTATGCAATGTTTGACGGAGCAGATGAAATGTCAATGTTCATCAAGAATAAAGTGAAAAAAATGGCAATGAGGTATTTACAATGAGATCAGATAAATGGGATAAACAAGAGAGGGAAAAAGTTGAGGACTTTAAGAAAAAACGCAGACGAAAGAAAAAATCTAGTGTAAGGACAGTTCATTTTGTCGAGATTGAAAACGAGTTTCAGTTGAAAGGATCACGAGAAGTTCAAAAGACATTTGTAAAATTTGGATTAGAAAACAGATATGGAGAACCACTAAACAAAGATACGTCTATTGTTGGAATGAATGATGATGGAGATGTAGCAATTCTTAACGAGGGTTATTGGAGAAATAATGGTAAGGAGTATAAAGCTGAAACAATTTTTGAGGACAACCAGATAGTCTTACAGTATGGCATTCCGAGTAAGTTATTGTTTTCAAAGAAATATTCGTATAAAGAAATTTACAAGTTCCAAGAGGACTTGATGAATATGTTCAAAAAATTGAAAATGGAGGTAACAGCATGAGAAGTTGTAGTTTGAAAAGTTATAAAATGTGGGTTGATAAATTAAAAGAGATTAGACTTATGAAGTTAATGGGAATCAAGGAGGTGATAGATAATTGACAGAAATAATACCAAAAGATCCGTTTGAAGAATCTATCTTGCTGACACAATGGGCATTAGATAAGGCATATAAAATTGCAGTTAGAACAGCAGGAATAACAGATTGGTCTAAAACAAAAAGAGATAATCCTGACAGAGAACATCAGGTAGAAAAAATGCAAATGGAAATTGCAAAAATGATATTGAGTAATCTCAATGCACTTTTGGAGAGAAAGCAAAAGGAGGTAATACATCAAAATGACATCTAAAAAAGAAAGTTTGGGTTATGGACGATTAGGTGTTGATCCATCAGATCCAGTTTTCAAAAAACCAAAAACAAAGAAAGAACTTGGATATGAGAATTTGGTAGCAACAATGAGGAAAAAAGGGTTTCTTACAAAATATGTTGGTTTAGCAGATGCTCATGGCATAGAAATTTTTATATCAGAAGCAGAGTATAATAACATGACATATCCAATACAAATGAGAGCAGATGCAAATAGGCAAAGACATGCAGTAGCTTTTGTAGTAGAACTGACAGATGATAGAGCAAAGATAATTAAGGCAAGTATAAAAGCACAGAAGTTCAAAAAGGCTTTGAAAGAGTTAAAAAATCTAGCAGTAACAATAGGTTTTCCAGAAGGTAGAGTTGAAGCGTATGAAAAGTCGTGGACTTTGATTCCAAATAGTAAATTGGATCCTTGGAGGACTTAAAATGAAAGACATGGAAGAATGGTTTGACGGATTGGATTATGAAAAACAAAAATCCGTTCTTAGACGAGCATCTGCAAATAATGATTCATGGAAATTGTTCTATCAAGAAGTAACTAACTTACAAAATCATTGGGAAGAATTGTATTGGAATGATATACCAAGAGATTTACAATGGCATATACAAACAGAAGTGAGATGTTCATGGGAGTAGGACTTAAAATGACAAAAGAAGTTCCTCGCCGAAGTGCAAAAATACATGATGAAATATTGTATTGGATGATAAAAGAAACTGGTGATATTGGTATAACATCTACAGGATTAAGAAGATTTAATATTCTCCCACGATCAATTTGGGTAAATTCTACAAAAAGATTACTGGAAAAAGGTTTCATTCTAAGAAAAAAAGAGTATATTACTCATGGTAAAAATAGTGGAAAATTGGTAAACAGATATTTCGCAGATGTTGGCATAAATGAAGCAAGTGTATTTCACCAAGAATGTGATTGTAATAAAGGAACAGCATCCAGATATTTCGCAAAATTAGAGAAAAATAAAATGACTGACAATCAAGATGATGGTAGAGATGATAGACATCTAATGACCAAAGAAGTACACCCAACGTATGCAGAAGTAATACAAGCATTTGGCATACTAATGGAATATTGGGAATCAATACCTGACGATGAAAAACCAAAAGTAGATAAGAGATTAAAAGAAGTGCATTGTTAAGATGAATTTACTTAATAAAATATTTCCAAAAGTCTTTAATAGAAAGCCGAGAATAAGAAATATGGCAAAAGCACCGAAGATTGGTTCCAGATTAAAGGTAGCAGAATTTGCACATAAAAAAGCGTTGAAAGGAGATAAGCAATACAAAGTTATTCAACCACAAATTTTATCATATCATGATGATACATACTTTTGGTCATGTAAAGTAATATCTGTCGGAGAAACAACTTCTGTCGGAATAGCAAGAAAGAGTGAGGAGGGATTTATAATAGTTATTGAGAGAAAAGACAAAATGAAAGTTTTGATGAAAGTTGTTAAAGATAAGGTAGTAATGTTGCCTTTACTTGTTGATGGAGATCCTAAAAATATAAAAGAATTAACAGTGAAAAAATTTAAGGATATAGTGAAAAAGTAAATTGCCTGACCAATTAATGATTAATGGTCTTGTGCCATGTGATGAATGTGGTTTTCCACGTTGGAAATGTGGAGATTGTCATGATACATTAATCATAACGGAATTTCATGGGGAAGGTAGTGAAGAATGGGAAGAAGAATATGCTTGTCCTAAATGTGATCCAGAAGATCCGAACAAAGGTCTATGGGAACCGAATCACATTTGAACGACAAAGACGAGAATACTTTATTAGGAATAATTATGGAAATGACACCATTGACCAATTATACAACTTTAAAATCTTGGTATAGTGATTTTCAGCGAAGAATGGTCAAAGTAACTGAATCCAAAATAAAGTTTGTAGATAAGATAGATGAACAGATTGAACAAGTAAAGAAACGTGCAGTATCTAAAAAAAAGAGAGGTAAAAAAAATGCTAGATAGTTTTGATAGAAACCAAATATGCTGGGCAATAGAAATGAATTTCAAAGATTGGAATTGCTTTAAGCGTTGTTTCGCAATAAGATATTTGATAGCCATGTATAAAGATTATAGGAGAAACAAATGGCAGCAGAGATGAAACCAGATATGTCAGCAAGTGAATGGTTAGTGGCATATAAAAAAATGAGGAAGAGAGGAAAGTCATACAAATATTTTGTGTTTTGTTCATGGTGTAATTTGTGGTTGCCTAGAATAATACAGAATGATTATTGTCCAAATTGCAACAGAAGAACAAGAAAGGGACCTAGAAGCAAGATGGCATTAAGAAAGGGATTGAAAAGGGAATGAAAAAAGAACACAAACGATTCTTCAAACGAGTAGAAAATATTTACATTGAAGCAGTAAAAAGAACGGGTAGTGGTATGCCTACACTATTCTATCATAAAAATGGTAAAGATCATGTATTACCAATACCAGATGAATTTAGAAGTAAAGTTCAAAGTCCGATGGATCTGTTAAAACCATTTGTCTATGAATTATCGCCAGATGTATATTTGTTTTGTGCAGAAGCATGGCTTAAATCATTTACAAAGTGTAAACAAAAGTCAGTAGAAAAAATGGAACGTGATGATTTAGGTGAACAAATAAGACAGGAAGAAATAATATTGATGACTGGTGCTACAATGAATGGCGAAAAGTATCGCATGATGTATGACCTGAAACGGAAACATGGAGTATTACAAACATTAGAAAAAAAGAATGCAAAACTAGAAAAGTTCTTTACGAGAAAAGAACCATAAATATTTTATATGACGATATAATCATTATTTAATGAGTGAGATTTTTAGAGATGGTCATTTTTATCTTGCAGTTGGAAAAGACCATAAAGTATCATTACCAAGTGCATTTGTAAAATTTTGGAATATCAAGATAGGAGATGAATTACTAATCTTTAAAGGAAAAGAATCTGTCATGCTTGTTCCATCTGATTACAAACCTACAAAAAGAAAACATATACGAGGAAAGGTTACAGTCGCAGATTATCTCGTTTCTATGATTGATAAGGCAGGACACCCATTACCTCATAAGGAATTACATATTCCTAATAGATCTACAACTACTATAAGAGGAAGGTTATCAGAATTGGTAGCACAGGGAGTTCTGACAAGATTTGAGCATAAAGGAATTACATATTTTGGCAGAAAATAAAAGTCTAGAATCTTTTTTTTCAGATGAGGATAGGAAAAAAGAAAAACTAAAAAAAATTACGAAAGATATAGAAAAAGTAAAAAAGAACAATAAAGAATATGCAGATAGTTATGATTCAAAATTAAAATGGGATAAAAAGAAAGATGAGTGGGAAGAAAAGAAATATGCAAAAGAAAAACCTAGTGAAGAAAATCCATTCATAAATGGAAATTTCCATCATCAGAAGCACAGATTATTGGATCTAAGGTGGGGATCAACTTTTGTGTATAAAATCAAAGGTAGATACTATGGTCATGGAGATATGGCACATTGTGATGACGGGGATATAAAATGGAATATGGTAAGGCTTAGAGAAATAATGGAAAAGTGTAAGATTATTGCAATTTGGAAAGCATACGATTCAGACATGGGAGATCATTCAGGTGGAAAACAAGATTTGGAAACTGTTCTATTAGAAGCCGAAAGGTATGGTGAACAGGTATATGAAATACTTGAATATTCTGGATCAGCTTGTGATGACCAAGTTAGGTTGATCCCTGAAAATAAAATAAAAGAGGTAACAAAATTTACAGATAGTTATCCTACTCCTGAATCGTTTGATGATGCAATAATAATATCATAAACCTTTAAAACAGATAAGGAACGAGTAAAACTACATGAAGCGTTTGGTATATTCGACTAACTTAAACTTTACACACATGATAGCAGATAGACCAGAATTGGTGGATAAGGCTTGTGCAGTTCCACACAGTCATACAAGTCGAATAAGAATAACAGTTCCTATAAATGATGATGAATTTTTGGACTTTAAAAAAGTGAAACAAGAAACAGAAAAAGTAATGGATAGACTTCGAGGCAAAAATATTACAGAAGAATTTGGTTTAGGTCAAACAGAAGAATTTGTAGTATGGGTGTCAAAGGAAATAGAAAAAAATTTGAAACGAAAGGTAGATGTCTATATCCAAGAAACCGAAAAGTATGGTATGGAATATGTTAGCAATTAATGAGGAATTTATCTCTATACAGGGAGAGGGAAAGAATACAGGTGTATTACAATATTTTGTTAGAACGCAGGGGTGTGCTGTAGGGTGTTATTTCTGTGATACAAAATATACATGGAAAGAAAGTGAAGCAATAACTAAGGAGGAAGATATTGTCAAAAGAGTTGTTGAAAGTAAAGTTGAATGGTGTTGCATTACTGGTGGCGAACCGTTAGAACAAGACCTTACAAGACTTGTTGAAATGCTACGTCATAGAGGAATTAAGACACAGATAGAAACAAGTGGAATGTATTATTCGCCAATAGTAAAAGAAATTGATTGGGTTTGCTGTTCACCCAAGATGTTATACTCTAAGATGAAATTTGAAGATAAGATACTTGAAGATACTCACGAAGTAAAATGTGTGGTAACTAATGAGAAAGATTTGGATTTTTATTTAGATTACTTTAAGGACTTTAAGGGAGAAAAAGTATTTCAACCAGTTGATTCTGATAAGAAGAAAGTTAGTAAAATGATTGCTGATAGAAAACTGAATGATTGGAAAGTGCAGATACAACAGCACGTTATAATGCAGTTAAGATGACCTTAGTAAGAGATTGGTTTGAAAGATTAGGTGGAAAAGAATTTCCGAAAGATACTGATCAAAGAGTTGAAAGATATTTCAAAGAAATGGAAATCAAAAGAAATTATGAAAAATTCACAACATTTCCTACCAAGAATAATGAGATGATAATCATAAACCAAATAAAGATATTTTCATTTTGTGAACATCACTTATTACCATTCTTTGGTCATTGTAGCATTGGATATATTCCCAATGGTAAGATTTTAGGCTTATCTAAATTTCAAAGACTTGTAGATTCTGTTTCTACAAAACCTACATTACAAGAGGACGTAACAGAAGCGATAGTAGATAAGGTGGAAAAATTATTAAGTCCGAAGGGAGTGGGAGTAGTTGCAAATTGTCAGCATAGTTGTATGTTTGGTAGAGGTATTGAAAGACCAGAAATATATGTTTCAACACAAGTATTACGAGGAATATTTTCTGATACAGATGTTCGTTCAGAATTTCTTAACAGAGTAAAGAATGATATATGACTTCAAAAATTGCTATAGCATTTTCAGGTGGTTGGGATGCTATGATTACATATTTGTGGTTAAAACATAATGGGTATAAAGATGATGACCTATTCCTATATACCGTGAGATATGGACAACCGTATGAAAAGGAAGAAATTAAGGCAATAGAAATATTATCCGAAAAATATAGATTTAATGTAAAACAATATAACATAAATCTTCTTGATGATATGAATAGTCCTGACATCGTTAATCCTATAATACCTGCTAGAAATTTATTAATTGCATATCTTGGAGCATTTAATTGTGATGTTATAGCATTCTCGTCATCATTAGGAGAACATACACCGTATGGTAGTGGCTTTCATAAAACACAAGATGAAAATCCCACAGCTTATGAAAAAATTAACAATACATTATCATATCTAATGGATAAAAAAATTACGGTTGTAAATTTTCTAGGTCGTAAGACGAAAAGTGAATGGTTGGCATGGTTAATGTATAGTATGCCATCAGAATGGGAATTTATACTTAGAAATACAGTATCATGTTATAAAGATAATTATTGTGGTAAATGTCAGGCTTGTTTATGGAAATGGTGTATGATAAAAAATAATAATTTATCCATTGATGATTATTTTATTAATGGGTTTGATATAAAATCTATTCCAATACAGAAAGTATTAGACGGATTTGAAAAATTGAAAAAAAGAACGAATGCTTCTGATATTTATTATAATAATTTCTTGGCTAGATATGGGGAATTACAAAGTGCTTTAGCATAATGGTCAAAATGCACTTCGTAACCAGTGGTGGGTATTGGGATATATACAAAAAAATGAATATTCAAACATATCTCGTTTCATATTGGTATGACAAGAATGTTAAATTGATAAAAAAAATTCGAGATTCATTTCCAAAGGCACATATAATTTTGGATTCGGGAGCTTTTTCTGCAAGATATTTAGGAGCTGAAGTAAAGGTTGATGATTATATTAAATATTGTAAAAAACATAGACATCTTGTCGATAAAATAGTATCATTAGATGTAATGGATCCAGAACATGATCCTATGGCTACTGAAAGTATTTTAAATTATGATAAAATGCGAGATGCTGGTCTAGATGTAATGCCTGTCTTTCATAAAGGTGAAGATAAATCAATTATGAAAGAATATCTGAAAACAGCAAAGATGATAGGTCTAGGTGCAAATTCTATTCGAGATAAAAGGGTATATCATAACTATCTAACTGATATTCTAAAAATGATACCTAATAATATTTATGTTCATTTATTCGGTGTTATGTTTATGGATCTAATGTTGAAATATAATGAAAAATTATCTTCATGTGATTCTACTAGCGTAATTAGACAATCTGCATTTAATACAACAGTTTCATATACAGGAATGGGAAAAGCTTGTATTGGAGGAACGTCTAGAATATCGCCAAAGGAAGCTTTAAAACTACATGAATATACATTATATAGGTATGTGCAGTTGCAAGATCAATTAGACGAGGTAATGATAAAAAATGGTAGAGTTCAACACTGAAATTAAATGGTTTGATATTTCGGAAGTAAAGCCGAATGATTATAATCCGAATTATATGCCATCGGATATTTTTGAATCACTAAAAGATAACATAAAGAAAAACAAATTTTATGGTGCTATCATAATAAGAAAAGATAAGACCATAATTGATGGAGAGCATAGATATTTGGCATTGAAAGCTTTAGGTTTTAAAAAAATACCATGCCTTATTGCAGGAGATGATGTAGATGATGTAAAGGCAAAACTATTAACAATCCGAATGAATCGAGAACGTGGTTATCTCTTACCAGTAGAAACGGGTAAGGTATTGACAGATGTTGCAAATACAGTTCCACAAGATATTCTAGCAAAGGCATCGGGAATACCAGAACAAGAAATAGGCGTTTTAATGAATGTGAGTTTTGATCCAAATTTATCACAACTAACTCCCGATATAAAAAATATGAAATCATGGGGAGATATTGAAAACATAATGCAGAAATTGGAAGCAAAGTTGAAGGAGTTTAATGTTGATAAAATTTATACGAAAAGTAGAGGAGGTCTTATTCCAGCAAGATTAATAGCAGATAGATTGAATATCAATGAGATTGTTATAGATCCGAAAAAAATTCCCAAAGGTTCTATTTTTATTGATGATATTTATGATTCAGGTAAAACGTATAAAGAAATAATGAAATTGGGTGAAGATATAACATATACTACATTATTTCTTAGAAAGAAAACAAAAGCACCTAAAAATCTAATTTATGCAAGAGAAACGGAGGGAGATGAATATGTGGTCTTTCCATGGGATAGGTATGAATACAAGCGTGAAACACAGAATGTAAAGACAAAACACATGGAATCGACTTAAATATGATGAACGTTAAATTGTATTACAATGTCGGTAGAAACTAAACCGAAGGTAGGAAGACCTACTCTTCAAGAAGAAGTAGCAATTAAAGGTCAATTAAAATTTTACTTCGAGAATGGAGTGGGTGTAGAAGCGACAGCATCGACAACAGGTCGTTCAACTGCTACGGTTTCAAAATATTTTCGTATATGGGCAGATGAACTGAAAGAAGCTATGACGAAAGATTTTGCAGAAGAACAACATGAATCTAAACGTAGAGCAATAGCAGGAATTGATAAACAAATTCTACAACTATATACAATACAAGAGCAGATAAATCATAGAATACAAAAACTGGCAACAGATGAGGAAGATAAAACAATAGATTATGGCAGAGTTCCGGATTCTAAAATGCACTTTGGAATTAGGGATTCACTCGCAAAAGACATAGCAAGTCTTATCGATAGACGTGCATCTATTGAGATGACTATGACAGTAAAGGATTCATTGGACAAGATGGTAAAAGAAGTTATGATTAAAAATAACTTAGTAGATGATTATTATGCCAAGTTGGGTGGAGAGGAAACTAAAGAGTTCACAGATAGCACTTGATAGAGCTTGGCAAGATGGTGTTGAAAAATACAACATTCTTTCAAAGTCCTTACCAAAACTATCTGAAAATAGACTAGAATGGATTGAACAGGCAAGACCCATTGTAGATGGAAGACCTAGAAATTTTCTAGCATCACCAATGTGGGAAGATGTCTATCTAGACAATCATGGATTTATGATGATACTTGCAGGAAGACAGGTCTATAAATCAACATATTGCACAGATGAATTAGCTTGTATGGCTACTTCAAGAGCAGGTATTCAAGCCTGTTATGTAACCCATAGTGGAACGTCTTTGACAACTTTCTCAACACAAAGATTAAGGGTGGGAACGTTCCTACAAAATACGATACTCGCACAATTTCCTCGTAGAGATATTGGAAGTGTTGGAGAAATATCAATGAAGAATAACTCTACCATTTACATGACAACTGATAATCACGAATATAGAAAGGTAGAGGGAAAATCACTAGACCTTACAATGTTAGACGAGGCACAGTATCACATGATTGAACACTTACCTAGGGTTAGGGAAGCAATGACATCGACAAAAGGAAAATTAAAAATTTTGGGAATTGGAGGAGAGGCAGGATCAGCTTATGAAAGATTATGGGCAGAAACTGACCAAAGGGAATGGGTTTATGATGATCCTTTATGGAGAGAGAAATTACAGTTTGATGAAAAGGGTTTGGTTGTAGGGGAGTATATGAAAAACGCATTAAAGGGTAAATGGATTCCTCAAAAACCAGAAAATTATTTACATCATGGTTATCACATGCCACAGCATATTTTTGCGATGATTCCTGTATCAATGGACGATGCGATAGAAAAATATCATGTAGATCCCGAATATTCATTAGAATGGAAAGAAAGACATTATAGTAATGCAATTTGGAATATGCACGTTCTCGGAACATTCTACAAGGCACAAAGACGACCAGTTACAAGAGAGATGGTTTTAGCCTGTATGACACCTTACAGAAATATTGCATTAAACACACCAGAAGAAATAGCCGAATTGAAAGACATATTTGGTAATCAAATAAGGGTTTCACTCGGAGTAGATTTTGGAAGTGGTCCTGCAAACTCATTGACAGTTATAGCAATAATAATACATTGGAGAAAATCTGATAGATACCATTTAGCATTTATTGAAAGACGACCAGCAGAACATCAACTAGATCAAGCCAAATACATAACGGAAGTATTCAAAAGAGCAAAGTGTGATATAGGAGTAGGCGACTTGGGTTATGGACAGATACAGGTAAAGGTCATTCAAGAGGGAGGTGCTGATAGGAATACAGGAGAAATTTTTACAGGTATTGGCAATACAATGTTCATTGGTTGTAAATCAGTAGGTAATGATACAAAACCAATGATGAAGTATGATGTAAAGATAGATGAACATGGAGAGGAAGCAGGAAGATTTACGATTGACAAGACCACTGCAATACAGGGATTTGTTGATATGTTAGAAGTTTATCGCAGACACCCATTATATTCATCAGGAAAACATCAAGTTCCAAAATTGATGATCCCATATCACAAAGATAAGGAATGGGAAACAGATTGGTTGATCAATGACTTTACAGATATTACAAGAAAGGATTTGGTAGAAGCATCGGAAGAAGTAGATAACTTGATGGATAGACGAACAAATGCAAGAAAGGAATTTA
>Ga0310345_10001669_pt1 | contig 24033 bp, 21 predicted proteins | sample HC15DNA20500_MG_FD_204667 | JGI IMG/M metagenome (GOLD analysis project Ga0310345, IMG submission 204667) | Marine microbial communities from station ALOHA, North Pacific Subtropical Gyre - HC15-DNA-20-500_MG | ecosystem: Environmental > Aquatic > Marine > Oceanic | place: Pacific Ocean: North... | reverse complement strand
TTATATTATCTTTTTTTAGGGACTTAAATTATTTATCTATTAATTATATTATAATATGAGTAGTATAGTAGCAAAAATTCAAGTAAATTCAGCACCAAAATCTACGAAAGACTTTTCTTCAGTCATGGTTGATAATACAGTATCTAAACCAGAACATAAATATTTTGAACCTAGGCAAAATAAAATTATGTCAAATAATTTCAATAGTCCAATAATTATGATTCAAGGTAAAAACAAATTTAATGATGAAGAGTATAAGTATATAAATACAAAAATACTTTATGTATATGAAATGTGTTGTTTGCTACATTGTTTTATTATTATACATTATATACAAAATGGTGATACAAAACAACATAAATTTCTTTCTATTGAATTGGTTCCACCATCGAGAGAACAGAAAGAAAATAGAATAGCAGCGGATGAATTAATAAAATTTAATAATTATATTAAAATAAATTACAATGATAAAAAAAAAAAATTTGAAAAATTTAATGCGGAAGATGTCACAAATCTTGGAGAAATTATCGATTCATCAGTTAGTAAAAAGCGCTGTAAAAAAAAGAAAAATATCCCCACAATATCTTCAAATATTACAGGTGTATATGAAATTGATAAGAATAAGAATATAAATTTAACTGAAGTTGGTAAATATTTGTTTGATTTTTTAAACAAACATCCTAAATACGCTTACTTAGCATCTTTCTGTAAAATAGAAAATACAGCTAATTGTCAAACATTTTCTCGTTATTTAATACAAAAAATTGTAGGACAATATAAACCAGGGAGATTTACAAAACTTAGAAAAGAGGCAACATCTCCTCTCGGAAATTTAAATATACTTTCTAGAATAACAAAACCCGGACTTGCCAAAACAAAAAAAGTTAGAAAACATAAAGGAATTATTCAATCTGGTGGTAATAAAGGAAAACTTAAAAAAGGATTTAAATATACTGGAAAAAGAACTAAAACTGGTTTACCTATTATTAAAAAAACAAAATAAATATAATCATTTTTTAGAAACTGATTTATTCTCTTTAAATCGAACCTGATTTGATTTATAACAATTATAAAAATCTGTTAATGTTGATGTTTTTAATTTTTTTAACTCTATTTGCTCTTCATCATTATATAATTCATCTACATCATTCAAAAAATTTACTTGAACTTCGTCCATATTTTCTTCATCTACTAAATCATTCATTTGTTCATATATTTGCAAAATTTCCTCAACATTTGTATCCCTATCATAAAGCTCATCCATAACTTCTTTTTTATCTTTACTTTCCCATTTATCAGCATTTCGTATTTTTAACTCATTTGATCTCTGATTTGAATATTTTATTGTCAAATTTTCTGGTTGTTCAGGATTACAATACTTATATTTGATGTATTGCTGTAAACCTGACATTCCGTTTCCTAAAAAACTACTTAAAATCTTTTTATATTTTTCAGAAGATTTTAAAAATTTCATATCCTCATTACCATAATCATTATAAACTAGATTAAACGTATTATTGGTATTGTGACTATTTGTATTTGTATTATTTGTATTATTTGTATTATTTGTTGTATTATTATTTGTTGTATTGTTTATCATACTTTTTTCTAATTCTAATAATTTAATTTTGGCATTTATTAGGTCTAATTTTTTGTTTTCTTCTTGTTTTTGTTTTTCTTTTTGTTCTTCTTTTTGTTTTTCTTTACAAGTTTTTAAATGTCTATTCAAATGATGTTTATGTTTATATGATTTTTTACAAAAATCACAACAAAATCGTTTTTCATTCGTTTCTACCGATTCGTCATTTTTGGGATATTTCGGGATATTTCGGGATATTTCGGGATGTGGTTGGGATATTTTGGGATATTTTGGGATATTTGGGATAACTTTTTTACTACAAATTTTTTTTCGTTTTATTAAATGTCTTTCAATATCCCATTTTCTTTTAAATTCTTTTTCACATTTTCCACATTTAAATAACATTTCTTTTTTCCCATGTATAATTTCTATCATACCACTTATATTACGAATTTCAACTTTTTTCTTTTGTATCACACTAATTATCGTATCAGTTTGAATATAAGATTTCTCTTTTTTATTATGTTTATCAGTTTTTAAGTGTCTTTTATATCCAGTTTTATACAATGTTTTAAAATTACATAAATCGCAAGTATAATATTTATTATTTAAATCGTGCGCCCTACATCGAATAAAATTTTTTAATGCCGGTAAATCTTCAATGTTAAACCATTCTCCTATACGATTGAATTCTTTATATTTATTTTTAACAATTGTCTCTAATTTATAAGGAACTTTACAATAAAATCCGCTATTTAATAACAATTTACTTGAATTTCCTGTTTGTAGGGATTTCAATCGTTCTTCGATATCGATTGAAACACCTATTTTGCATATATTAGTATCTTCTTCTACAATAATGTAAAAATTCATGCTTTTCATAATAATTATGATCGTCCTATACTTATATAGTTTTGGTTTTTTTTTTGCGTATTTTTATTGGTTTTTTGGTTTTTTTTTTGGTTTTTTTTTGGTTTTTTGGTTTTTTATTTTTTCAAAAAACCAATAAATATAATCTAAATTTAGTATTACTATAATTCGTAATATTTTCCAATATTTATTTATTATTTTTTAAGACTACCAGTCTTAATTTTGGTTTTTATATATTACTTTTTTTAACTCAAAAAGTAAATATAAGAGAGAGAGAGAGAGCCGATTTTTTTTAAAAAGTTTTTATTTCAAAAAAAAATTTATAATTAAATTTTTTTCAAAAAAAAAATTATAAAATGATTTTCTGGAAAAAGTTTTCTTTTACTGCATTTGGGACTATACTGATCAGTCTTACTTTTTGAACAAAGAGGGGTCAAAAACGTGCTTTTTTAAGTCGGTTTCAGTCAACGGCCATATGGCGACTTTCGAGTGAAAAACCATGGCCGTTGACTGACCAGTCTATAAATATATAGATTTACAAATTTTTGTATTATTGAAAATAGTAATACAAAAATGTATAAAAAACGGAAAAAAAGTTAATAATTAACAATTAATTCCAAGAAATTTGAGTGTATTGGTTGGAATTCCAAAAAGCATGTGTAAAATTTCGGCACCAACTAATACAGAAATGGTAGACATGACGAGAGGGAATTTATTTTTAGAAACGAAAGTGATAAAAATAGCAAGTAATATACCACCAATGTAATCAAGAATGGCGGTACCTAAAAATCTATATTTGTGAAATCCTTCATCCGGAACGCCTAAAATATTTTTGTATTGACTAAGTGGGCAAAGATTCATTGTTATATTAATAATAACAGAAATTATTTTTAATTAAATATATAATCGTAAATATTAATATTAAAAAATATCATCATATTAATAATGAATAATAAAAAAAAAATTAATTTTAATGAAATTTTTGACAAGATAGTATGTATAAATTTAAAACATCGTATAAAAAAAAAGGAATTTATGTTAAAACAAGCAAAAAAATATAATTTAGACATAAATTTTTTTGAAGCAGTTGCTCTTCCAAATAATCCAGCCCGTGGTTGTTTATTATCACATTTAGAAATAATAAAGCAAGCAAAAAATGAAAATTTAACTAGCATATTAATTTTAGAAGATGATTGCAAATTTTTAAGAGAAGATAGATTGCCCGCCGTTCCAGACGATTGGGATATGTTATATTTAGGTGGTAATATAGATGCTGTATATGATAATACTAATCCGGATTGGGTAAAAGGAGCAATATGGACAACACATAGTTATGCGATATCAAATTCAATATTTGATTTATTAATAACAGAATTAGAGAAATATGATAAAGAAGTGGATAAATTTTATAAACAATATATTCATACAAAATACAATTGTTATGTATTAAAAAATTTTTTTACAACACAAAAAATGGGTTATTCTGATATAGAAAAGCGTCCAATTAATTATGATATAGATAGATTACATTGTGATAAGCCTTTTGATTTTGCTGATCATGAAATAATGGATGGAAATTCGTATAAATATAAATTAAAATTAAATTATCCAGAAAATCTATTACCTTATATATCAATTATAACTCCAACTTATAATAGAAAAAATTTGTTTAATATTTGGATATCAAATTATAATCGTATAGATTATCCTAAAAATAAGATAGAATTTATAATAATAGATGATGGGAATGATAATTTACGAAGTATATTACCAAATGATATCCGTATAAAATATATAAAGATTCAAACTGAAAATAATCAACCTTTAACAATTGGTAGAAAACGAAATTTAGGTGTAAAGTATGCTAATTATAATATAATAGTTCATATGGATGATGATGATTATTATCCATCGTATTCTGTAAAAACAAGAGTTAAAATCCTTTTACAGAATAGGACAAAAAGTTGTGTAGGATGTACTCAAATAGGATGTTATGATATTTATAATAAAACAAGTTTTTCAGTAAATGATACACGTTCATTAAATATATCAGAAGCATCGATGGCGTATACGCGAGAATTTTTTAAAGAGCGTAAATATAATGAAAATATTGAGAAGGGGGAAGGTAGTTTAATGATTCGTGGTAGAGAATCACAAATTATTCAGATTCCATATATATTTGTCTTAATTGCTTTAACACATAAACAAAATCTTACAAAAGATTTACGAGTTTATAAAAAAAAAGATAATGAAGATGAATCATATATTTTTTTTGAAACATTTCCCAAAAAATTTAAAAAAATTTTATCAAAACTTACACAATAAGAGTATCAATAATATTACAACATTTTTTTTGATTACAAGTATTATCATCACAAGATGGTTCAATACACAATTCATTAAATTCCGGTTGAATAGTGGTAGAATGAATACCAAATTTGTGAAAAATTTTTTTAATTAAAACACATTTTTTATCAATATTTTCATGATCATTACATTGAAAATGAATAGTTCCAATAATTATTTTTTCATCCAATTGCCATATATGTAATTCATGTATACTAATAACAAATGGAAGATTTTGTATTTCTTTTTTAAGTTTATCCGATTCAATCTTTTTAGGAGAATATTGTAATAAAATTTTAAAAGTTTTATAATATAATTTGAAAGTTGGGAAAGCAATAATAAAAATTATAATAAGAGAACATATTGGATCATAATAATGTAATAATTTTGATTTATTACCATATTTAATAAGAAACCCCGAAATCATAACTATAATAGAGCCAAGAGTATCTCCTAAAAAGTGTAGCATTAATGCTTTTGTATTAATAGACTGTTCGTGTTCATCTTCGTGTCCCTCTCCGTGGGAATGTCCGTGAGAATGTCCGTGAGAATGTCCGTGAGAAATTCCAATTTTACTATATAGAAGTACACTAACTAAGTTAATAACTAATCCGATTGCGCCAATGATTATAAAAATATCTATATTATCAATCATAACATCAATGTCATTTTTTTCAAATAATTTAGTGATAGATTCGATAAATAATAAAACGCAAGTTGAAAGTATGAAAATTGTATTAGTAAATCCTCCTAATATTTCGGCTCTATTCCATCCAAATGTAACACGGTTATTTTTTTTAAATTTAGATAGATACTCGCAATAGATTGATATAGATATTGCTAATATATCGGCTAGCATATGAAAAGCATCTGTTTTTAATGCTGTTGAATTAAAATAAAATCCTGATACTAATTCAACAACAAAATACAAGAAATTTATTATTAATACGATAATAGGCAAATACATTTTTAAAATAATAAGTTATAAAAATACTAAGTTAATTCTATTTTAATAATTTTTTCATAACAAAATGAACAATAATAATACAAACAATGATAAGTAAGCAAATTCCCAATATTTTTTTCTTTGACATTGGTTTAGGCAAAGAAAAATGTTCTTTTTTAACTATATTATTATTAAATTTTTTGGATTCTGATATATTAGTAGTAAGCCAATTTAAAAAAAAATTTTTGGCAGTATTAACGTCAGTTTGTTTTCCTCCATATGATGCATTAGCTAAGTTATGTATTTTATTTGTCCATAAAAATAAAGATGAGCTATTATCTAAATAATTATTAATTTTAATATCTTTAATATTTTTTGCGTAATGCTCTCTACATTTCCCACAAGGTACAACATTTTGTAAACTAAAAAAAAATGCTTTATAATTTTCTTTGTCAAATGGCGTGGGATTATCTGGATATGATAAAGCAATTGTATGTATAAATTTCCAAGCAGATGGTCCCCATATTTTTGGCAAAAATCCTTTAAAATTTTGTGAAGATACTTGAGTCATTTATAGCTTGTTTATTATAATAATAAGAAAAAAAATTATGATATGATTTGTTTTAATGAAAAAATTGTCTTCTTTTCCCTTGGAATTTCAACAGGTTTTTTTCCTTTTTCAGTAATCAATTTCATATCTTGGATAATAGAACTCATATGTGTTCCAAATTTAGCTTTTTGTCCAGTCATAATATTAGCAGTTACACTAACCATATTATCAACTTGAGAATAAATTCCTGCCTTAACTAATTGATCAGTAGTTTCTTCAAAACTACTTCTAGCTAAGGGTCCTGTTTCAGAACGATTAATCCCATGTCTGTCAATACTCATAATATAACCTTTATTAGTCATAACATCAACTAAAATATTAAGATGTCTATCATTGATATAAATTCCACTATCCCCAATAACTTGTTTAATTTCTTCAAACAAAATTGTTCTAGATGCTTCAATTCCAAAAATTTCTTTAACTTCATGTATATCATTAGAAATAGTTCTAGTAGAATCAATAAAGGGATTACATAAACATGTAGCAAGATTTGTTCCATTTGTTTCAATAATCCATTCCTTTATATTATATTGATCTCCATTTTTTTTATAATCAGCTGTTTTAATTTCTCTCATAAATGCTTTGTCAATATTTTTTAAACCTTTTACAGCAGAATCATTAACAACAATTTGTTCAAAATCTCTTAATTTTTTTTGATCTAGGTCAGTAATTTCTTTTGAAATATTTTGATACATAAAACGAATATGAAGAACTAATGTTTTAGCACAATCATCAGTAAAAATTACTTGAATTTTTTTAGAATCATATTTAGTTAAAAGATGTTCGTAAATTTGAAACATAGTGAATTGTTTGTCTAACATATATTGATGATCAAATTCAATTCTAAGAACCCATGGTGATAAATTTTCAAAACTCACATCATCATCAAAAATATCATAATATTCTTCGACAAACTCTTTATCTTTTGTAATATTAGTACTTTTTTTGTAAATTTCAGGGTCATAATGAATAGATGTTTCAACAACAAAATATCTCAAATTCGTATATTGTAATTCATTAATAATTTTTTTAACTTCATCCTTATTTTTAGATATTTTTTTATCTAAATAAACTGTTATTGATGGTGTTTTTGGATTTTTTGATACATTAATTAATTCTCGTAATCGTGGGACACCTCTAGTAATTTTAGATTTAGATGCCACACCAGACAAGTGAAATGTATTTAATGTCATTTGAGTAGCCGGTTCTCCAATAGATTGTGCAGTAATTGAACCAACCATTTCCCCAGGTTGAACTAAAGATTTATCAAATTGTTCATATATTTTAGAAATAATCCAATCAAATGCTAATAAATTTAATTTATGTTCCATTATAACCATCTTACTTGATAATTTTGTTCTAAGCAACATTTTAAAATTTTTCATCGATTTATGATTAATTTCTTTGATAATATCATCATCACTAATCAATGCTCTTAATTTTGAACATATTTCTTCAACTTTTGTAATAATATCAATTGGATTAATATCACTAACAGATTGATTATCGATATTAAATTTATTTTTGGCTTGTTTTATAATTCTATAAATATGAACTGGTGAATATGATATATCTTCGTGTCTAATTTTTCGTAAATAATTTCTATAATTTTCAATTCTACTAAATTCTTTGTCAATAATTTCCTCAAAATTACTATTTGTTTTCATTCGTTTATAAGATTTTTTGTCCATATTTTGTTTCAATTCTTTCTTTTTCCATTTATACTTATTGAAAAAAATTTTGTTATTATATTTTAAAATTTCTATTTTTTGCTTTTCAATTCGTGTAGCATCAAATCCATCATCTCCATAAATAAATTGAATAATTTGATCTCTTTCATTACGAACAGTCATATCATAATGAACTTTTAAGTCTTCCATTGCCTTCATTAATCGTCGTTGAATATATCCAGTTTCGGATGTTTTAACAGCGGTATCGATTAAACCTTCACGACCACTCATAGCATGAAAAAAGAATTCGTATGGAGTTAATCCTGATAAGAATGAATTTTCAACAAAACCTTTACTTTCCGGACCATCATCAAATTTTTGAAAATGTGGTAAAGTTCTATCTCTATATCCACAAGGAATACGACCACTTTTTGCCCCAGATGAAACATTTTGTTGTCCAACGGAAGCCATAATTTGACTAATATTAATAAAATTACCCTTAGAACCAGATGTAACCATATTTTTAATAGCATTATCATCTCCCAATTTTTTAGTAGCTAATCCTCCTGCATCATCTCTTGCCGTATTAAGAATATTTAAAATACGAGCTTCAAATTCTTCCCTAATAGACATACCTGTTTCTAATTTAAGTCTGCTAGAAATTGTAGCACTAATAATATTTTTGACATTAGCCTTTGCCTTGGAAATTGTACTATTAATATAATCTTTTGTTTTTGTATCTGGTAAGCAATCACCAATTCCTACACTAAATCCATTTTTCATTAACCATGTTCCAGTAACTCCTTGAATTTCAGTTAAAAATCGCTTTGTAGAATTTCTTCCTAAATCATTTTGAATAATATGAACTAAACTTCCACCTGAAGTCCCAGTTACTGCCTTGGAACATTTACCTGTAATTAAATCACCATTAATAATTTCAATATTATCTTCATCATCCATTGATTTAAAATAATTAACTTCCGATGGTAAAAGTAAAGAAAAAATTTCTCTACCCTCTAAATAAATATTATCAGGAATATGTTTATTATCAAATGTATTAACTTTAAATGGAGGTAAATTACCATTAAATGTACTAATATGAGGTAACATACTCATAATTTCTTTAAAATTAAGTTTTGTAGATTTACGAGTAATATTATTAGCTCCAACAACTGTATCCATAATACATCCAATAACAGGTTTATTAGATTGTGGACTAATGATTTGATTTGGTACACATACTAATTCTTCTATTTCTGTAGAAGCCATAACCGATTGAGCAAGATATAAATTCATTTCATCTCCATCGAAATCAGCATTATATGGTGTAGTAACAGCAACATTTAATCTAAAAGTCGAATACGGCATAACACGAACTCTATGCCCCATCATACTCATTTTATGAAGAGATGGTTGTCTATTAAATAATACTATGTCCCCATTTACCATATGCCTTTCAACAACGTCACCATATTCTAATCTAATATTAGAATTTTTAACATATCGTAAATCCAATCTATCTTTATTTTTTTTAATAATATATTTAGCACCTGGATGTTTTTCAGGTCCGTTTTCAACTAATGTAGTTAAAGCATGTATATTATACACATTTACAACTTCCGGAAAAGTCATATTCATAGCAATTTTAAGAGGAACACCTAATTCATCAATATCAATGTTTGGATCAGGAGATATAACACTTCTCGCAGAAAAATTAACCCTTTTTCCCATAATATTTCCCCTAATTCTCCCCTCTTTCCCCTTCAAACGTTGTCTAATTGATTTAAGCAATCTTCCAGTTCTTTGTTGTGCTGGAGGAATTCCTTTAACTTCATTATCAATTAATGTAGTAATATTATATTGTAAATAATCAATATAATCATTGATATGATTTTGATCATTAGATTTTACTTTAACCATAAGACTATTATTAGCTTTGATAATATCTAATAATTTATATGTTAAATCATCCTCTGATCTTAAATTAGCATCATGTTTAACGGATGGTCTAACACAAGGTGGAGGAACTGGTAAAACAGAACAAATTAACCATTCAGGTCTAGAAAAGATTGGCGAACATCCTAAAAGTTCACAATCTTCATCTGAAATTTTTCTTAAAATATCATAACAATCATCCGCATTAAGTTGAACCTTTTTATCTATGGGTTTTCCATTTCCATCCGGATTAGCAATTTTGTGTACAACAAATAAATTTGTTCCCTCTTTGATATAACGAGGTTGAAGACGACCACAACCATTATAATTAGTACAAGTTTTTTTCGATTGTGAAGAACATAATTTATAAATAATTTTCATACGAATATTTGGAGATTTCTTTTTTAACTTTTTAATAATATTAATATTTGTTTTATCAATTAAAAGATTAGAACATTTATAACAAACACATTGTAAAATTTTCTTAACAGTTGGTAAAAAATGTATAAAATATACTTTCCGAGCTAGATCTATATATCCAAAATGCCCAGAACAATCTTTCATATTATTTTTACATGTTTTACATAAAAATAAATTATCTTGTGTCCCCATTCGTAAATCAAATAATCCAGAAAATTTTGGACAATTATTTTCATATAATTCAGGAATAGTTATTTGAGTAGTCCCCATCGCCCGAATCATATCAGGCGAAGCAATACTAAAACGAATTTCACGTATTCTCTTTGAAATATCAATATCGTTCATTTATTTTCAAATATATTAAATAAAAATATAAATCAATTTTATATTTTTAAAAAACAACATTAACTTTATATAGATTTATAAATATGTATATAAATATATATCTATATATAGAATTAAATTATTAAAAAAAAAAACTTATTTAATAGTAATTAATATGCCTACAAATGATAATTCTCCAATAAATAATGAATTAAATAGAATATTAAAAAAAAACATATTAACCAGAAATGATAAAAGAACATTAACCGATTTTTTATCTAATTCCAATTTATCAGAAATTTTAAATAAAATGCCTCCATACAAAAAAAGAAGAATAACGAAAAAAAAAGAACAAAAAATATATTATAGTAATATAATAATGAGCACAAATAATAGTTCAGATAACGATAATTCGGATGATGAAAATTCAGAAATAATTAATTTAGATGAAAATGATTCTATAATAACAGATAATTCTCTATTCATAGAAGAAGATGATTCAAATTACGATCAAAAATTCGAAAATTGTTATATAATGAGTAGTTCTTCTTCTGATGACGATGACGATGATATATTAATCATAGACGAAGTAGATAATATTAAAGATATAAAAGCAAAAAATGTTATCCAAAAAACTGATATAAATAGAAAATTATTAGAAGGTATTTTACGAACTAAATTACGATCATCAATCAAAAAAGCATTAGCAGAAAATACTCATTGGAATAAACAATTAAATGAAGATGAAGACGAAGATTATGATGTAAATGACGAATCAGATGTTTATAAAAAATTATCAATTGAAGAAAAAGAAAAAGTTAAATCAATGGAAACTCAGATAAAAGAAATAAATGATAAATCAGTACCAGAAAAAGTAAAAATACTATTATCAGATATTCCACTTGAAACTAAAGCAATAATTATTAAAAAACTTGAATTATTGCAAACATTGGAAAATTCCGGTTCTGAATATAAAAAATTACGAGAATGGTTAGACAATATATTAAAAATTCCATTTGGAAAATATTGTAAATTTAGTCTTTCTAAACAAAATGATTATACAGAAATTGGAAATAAATTATATGATATTAAAAATACCCTTGATAAAGCAATATATGGTCAAGAACAAGTAAAAGAAGCATTAGTTGAATTAGTAGCAAAATGGGTTTCAAATCCACCTTCAAAAGGTCACGCATTAGCAGTTGTCGGGAGTCCAGGCGTAGGTAAATGTCACGGGAAAAACACGCCGATACTAATGTATGACGGTAAAATTAAAATGGTTCAAGATATAAAAGAAGGTGATTTGTTAATGGGTATTGATTCAAAACCAAGAAAAGTATTAGATTTAGGGAGAGGTGAAGATGAAATGTATGAAATATCAAATATTAAAGGAGATACATATACAGTAAATAGTGAACATATACTATGTTTAAAAATCAGTGGTTGGTTAAGAATAGACAATATTAAAAATATAAAAACTTATAAAGTAGTATGGTTTAATTCATCAGAATATAAATATAAATCCAAAAATTTTTCTTATAAAAATAAAAATCAAGAGGAAATTTTAAAAGAAGCAACAAATTTTAGTAAAACAATTGACAAAAATAATGAATATTTAACCATATCTGTCAAAGAATATTTAAAATTACCAAAATATGTTCTAAAAAAATTAAAAGGATATAAAGTTGGTGTTGAATTTCCAGAAAAAGAAGTTGATTTAGAACCATATGCTTTAGGGTATTGGTTAGGCGATGGAACTTGTGCCGACGCTCAAATTACGACACAAGAAAAAGAAGTTGTTGAATATTTTCAAAAATATATCAAACAATTAGGTGGTTATGTACATCAAGGTAAAGATTCTGCTACTACTAGACATAGCTTACATTACACATTTCGAAAATGCGAATTTAAGAATTATTTAAGAAAACATAATCTAATTAGTAATAAACACATTCCACATATTTACAAATGTAATTCAAGAGAAAATCGATTAAAATTATTAGCAGGATTGATTGATAGCGATGGTTATTATAACAAAAAAGGAAAATGTTATGAAATTATCCAAAAAAATAGTAAATTAAGTGAAGATATTGTATATTTATGTAGAAGTTTAGGATTTGCTTGTTATTCTAAAAAATGCAAAAAGAGTTGTATGTATAAGGGAGAAAAAAGAGAAGGAGAATATAATAGAATATATATATCTGGTAATGGATTAGAAGATATTCCAGTACTCTGTTTAAGAAAAGAAGCAGAAGTTCGAAAACAAATTAAAGATGCTTTATGTTCTCAAATATCAGTTAAATGTATTGGTAGAGATAAATATTATGGGTTTGAATTAGATGGAGATCACAAATATTTACTTGATAATTTTATTGTCACACATAATACAACACTCTTTCGTGAAGGTTTAGCAAAAGCGTTAGATAGACCATTTGCTTCATTTTCGTTATCTGGAATGTCAGATGAATCATATCTTTCAGGTTTTGCTCACACTTATGAGGGTTCAGATTATGGAAGAATTTGCCGTATGCTAACGGAAACTGGGTGTATGAATCCAATCATATTTATGGATGAATTAGATAAAATTGATACAACAAGACATGGTTCAAGTGTTGTTAATAAAATTATGGAAATTATAGATTTTTCTCAAAATCATGAATATGAAGATATGTATTTTGGAAATATTAAGATAGATTTATCTCGTGTTTTGTTTGTATTTTCATTAAATCATATAGATATGATTGATCCAATTTTAAGAGATAGATTAGAAGTTATAAAAGTAAAGGGATTTGAACCAAAAGAAAAAGTAAGAATATTAAAAGATTATATCATACCAAAAGAATTAAAAGAAATTGGATTAAATGAAAAAGACATCATATTTCCAGACAACATAATCTCATTCATAATTCGTAAAATACGAAAGGAAGAAGGTGTAAGAGAAGGAAAAAGGGCAATTCAAATTATAATTAGAAAAATAAATTTATTACAGTATGTAAATAATATCAAAAGGGATAAAAAATTTTCATATTATTCAAAAAATGTTACATTACCAATAACAATTACCGAAAAGTTAGTAAACAAATTATTAATAGAAGAAGAACCACCAGCATTTTTAAATTTATATTGTTAAATAAATTTTTCGTATCTTGATATATTCATCGTTATTTATTTTATTTTTTTGCTTTAAATAATTAACACTATCTATTAATTGCGTTAAAGTATCAGTTGTATGTAAATGATTTTGCATTGGTAATTGTTTTCTATCAATACCTGTTTTTTCAAAACGAATATTATCAATCTCCCTTCTAGTTTTTTTCTTTAAAAAATCATTTATATATTCCATTGAATTTGCTCTAAATATAAAAAAAATAAGATTACCATCATCAATATTTTCATTTGAACGTTTTCTTATAACTCTATCTTCATGACGAGAATCAAATTTAAATAAATCTTGAAATTCTTGTAGTGTAATTTTTATTTTTTTTTTAAATAAAATTTCAAAATGTTTTTCAACTATATAATCATATTGTTTATCTATTGGAAATAATAATAATAATCCATAATGAGTCATATTAAAATATTCTATATTATTAAAATTTATAATATATTTTAATAAAGAACTACAAATTTACATTAGAACGGCAAAATTTCCCCAGGTACTAATAGGAATATTAGTAAATGGATATTGTAAATGTTTTTTTGTTTCAAAAAAATATTTTATTTTTTCATAATCGCAAAAACCATATTTTCTTTTTTTTTCTTTACGAACTTTATAACTACGATTTCTTAAAATTCTATTATAAAATTTAAAATGACAAAAACGCAATCCATTTATCTCCATTGAATGATTTTTAATCAAATCATCATCTCCAGTACAACCAAATTGTTTATAATTATCATTATTTATTTTGATATTTAATCCTTTAATTTTTAAAATTCTTTCTTTATAAATAGGCACTAAACTCGATTCTAAAATAAAATCTAAATCACCATTTTGTCTAATATTCATAACTGGAAATAAGGCACTCTGTATGAGAGTGAATTTATCTTTGGGTATTCCAAGTTTTAATAATTTATCTAAATGTTTAATCTTATATTCCATTATTTCTATATATATTACTGTTATATATATTATAATTATATCCATTATATCCATTATATCCATTACCGGTATATACATTACCGGTATATACATTACCTTTATATAATGGTGGAGAATAAACATGTAAAGAAACTGTTTTATTATTACCATTAATAACTTTATGTAAACCAATATCATTATCAATATAAGAAACATCACCTTTTTTATTTACAATTTGTTTGATAAATTTTACATCGGGTGTAAATAATTGTTCATTTATTTGACCTTCTAATATTTTAAGAATACAACCATTAGAAGAATGATCATGTATTGGAGTTTGTTGGTTATTATTCCAACAAATAACATAAATATCACATAAATCATCAATATGAACTAAATTTCTTTTAAAAGAAATATTACAAAATTTACGATGATTTTTCCAATCATTTCCATTATATCCTTGAATTATATCCAATGCGGTATCTAGTTTTTTACCAGATTTAAGATGTTCATTTATAGCAATTGATAAGTTTTTTAAATCAAATTCCATTTAATAATATTTAAAACAAATATAATAATTTTAATAAAGTTTATTTTGTTATTTTATTTTTAGATATATTTTCATCTTTAGGATTATAAAAATCATGTAATTGTTGTTTAATTTTTTCTAATCGTTGAAACATACCACTAAAAAAAGCTGGTAATATATCTGCATATGATATATTTTCAGTGTAAAAAAGATTTGTAATACTATCACACCATTCTTGTGTATCTCTATCATCAATTGGTGCCTGTAACGTTTTAAGATATTCAATTAATGTTAAAGCAATACTATACACAGTTTTAACATCCATAGCTTTGTGTGTAATCATTTGTTTTACAAGTTCTAAATCAATTTTACTATCAAATTCTTCTCTAAGATCTGGACGATTTGGGATTAGTTGAAAAATCATAGTTCTAACATCAGTAAGTAATGGTGTAATCATTGAAAAATCGTCATTTTCAATATCTTCCTTTAATTTATCCCAATAAGCCTTTTTCATAGTTCTTTCAATTTGTTCATAAACCTTATCATCAATAATAAGTTTAGGAGGTTGATAATTTTTGACAAATGTTACAGCATCATCCCCATCAATATTTTTAACATGTTTTAATATCTTATTCTTTTGTTTTTCTATTTCACTTTTCCATATTTTAATATCATCGGTAACTGGTTCTTGTTGATTTTTTGTAACTAGTGCCAATGTATCATTTAATTCATAATATGAATTAGCAAATGGTAGAAGAACTTTAATTACATCTTTTTTTTTCCACCTATCAAAAAAGATAATAAAATTATCCAACTCTATTTTAAATTCCTGCATTTTTACATCAGAGTTTACTTTATGTTCGTCATCATTTGTATAATTTAAAATATTATTGAATAATATTGATATCTTATTGGATAAATTTTTTAATTGTAAATCATCAACATCTTTAATTTCATTATTGAAAACAAAATCTGGAAAACATACAACTATGTAACATGTTAAAAATTTACGAACTAATAGATTTGATTCTTTTACATTTTCTAAATCAAAAAGATTAGAAAAATATTTCCCAAAATCATTCAAAATAGATTTATTTCTAATGACTCTTGAAAAAGTATCAAATCCAAGTTTTTTTATTTTATCTACATTTAATAAATTTTTATATTTATATAAATTTTCTAATGTTTTTGTCAAAGTTTGAGTTTTATTTAGTTTATTCATTTCAATTCTTATTATATTAATATATTTTTCTATTTTAATTTTTATTTATAAAATTAATGGCAATATTGGATAATGAAGGGACAAAAATTATTGATACTGATAGCAGTGTTATAATTAGTACTTAATTTGAATCATTTATATAAAATTTAAAATTGTTTATATTAAGAATAAATAAATAATTTTAAATAAAAATGCAAAGTGTATTTAAAATCAATCAACGAGACAATCTATATGATTTAGAAAATCAAATAAAAACATTAGAATATAATAATAAAAAACTCGAGAAAGAAAATTATAATTATAAAGAATATATTGACGAATTTGAGAATACCAAATTACAAATGGCTTGTATAGATATTCTCAATAAAACATTAACATTTATCTTGATATGTTATATTTTGACAACTACTTCACACGAATTTACTAAAGTATTTACTTATGGTTTTTCATTCTTTGATTGGTTATGTTTATTTTTAGTAATAATAGCATATACAAGTAAATTTCCAAAATTAATATACTGGTTTGATGAAAAACGATTATTTAATACAAAAATTCAAAAAAAACTTTACTAATTGGTAAATCCATGTATATTTAAAATCGTAATTAATGTATTAAGTCTCGATTCCATAGTAGTAATATGTTTTTTTAAAATATTAATTTTATTACTATAATCAAAACTTTTGATATAGGACATATAACTTAAATTATATAATTCTACTTCATCTTTTAGGTTTTGCAATTCATTTTCAATAATTTTAACAATTTTTTCCACATGTTCTAATGATATTTCTACAGTTTTACTTAATATTGGACTAATTGAAGATCCATGATTATATATATCTTTCATTAAAGCTTCAATTACATCTAATCTTGCATAAATATCAGTTTCGTTAACAAATTGATTGAAAAGAGAATCACCATTAATAGACATTTCTTCAACAAGAAAAAATACTCGTTGAGAAGTTTTTATAATAGCATCAAATATTAATGTATGAATAACAGCGGCAGACATTATAAATTATATGTATATATAATTTTAATATATTTTTATATAATTTTAATATATTTTTATAACTTCTAATTTCTTTCATTTTCATTTTCATTTTCATTTTCATTTTCATTTTCATTTTCATTTTCATTTTCATTTCTTTCATTAGACTCTAAATTATTATTATTACGCTGTCTGATACTATATATAAAATGACTTAAATTTGGAGGTTCTTCATCAGATAATTGTTCTATACGATTACGAGTATTTAAATTATTATTAAATCTACTTTGTCCTTGTATTGTGTATGAATAATTTTGTGACGGAGAAAATGTTAATGTTGGACGTAAAATACTTTCATATCTGTTACTAGAATTATTAGATTCACTTTTTTCTTCCCGTTCATATTTTTCTTCATTTTCATATATTAAATGTGGTTCTGAACGTGCTTCTTCTAAATCTAATTCTCGTGCTAATTCTACCGCCCTAAGTGCAACATTTGCTTCATTAATTTGGTTAGAAGTTCGCCTCCCCCTTGAAACTATTACTTCATCACGAGGATTTCTTTGAACTGATGTTATTACTATTTCTGTTGTTTCGGTAATATTTTCTAGTGGTTGTGTTCTATTTCGAGATACACGCCGTGGTGGAGGAGGAGGAGTTCGTACCTGTAGTCGTGGACGTATCCGTATCCGTTCTCGTGGTGGTGCCCGTGGTGGTGGAGGAGTAGTTGGATTAGATAATGTTTCTTCTATTTGTCTAACAAAATTATTATTTTCTTCCTGATTAGAAATAGAAACAAGGGAAACTCTAAAAGAGTATATTTCACATCTACATATAGCACATTTATTATTAAAACGTAATGATTGAGTTAAACAGTTTTTACAAAACATATGCCCACATTCAGTTATTGCTATACAATTTTCACTAATTTCTCCTAAACAAATAGAACATTTTGGTAATGTTTGATTTAATAATGAATCAATAATAGTATCATTATATGTAAAAATTTGTTGAATTTTATCATAATAGTTTCGTTTTTTATTTAATTGTTTCGTTTTTAACTTATTAATGTCTGCGATTTTTCTTTGTAATCTTATTACATCATCATCAATTTCTATAATTTTTTTTTGTAATGAAGAAACCTGGTTATAACTTTGCTGTTTTTTTTTTTTAATATATGAAAAAAGATTGTAAATTTTATTATTTTCCAACAAATTACGCGAATTACGTGAACTAAGTAAATTACGAAAATTGTTTGAACTACGCGAACTACGCGAACTACGCGAACTAAGTGAATTATTTGAACTACGCGAACTAAGTGAATTATTTAAATTATTTGAATTATTTAAATTATTTGAACTATTTGAATTATTTGAATTATTTGAACTATTTGAATTATTTGAATTGTTCAAATTGTTTGAATTATTTGAACTATTTGAATTATTTGAACTATTTGAATTATTTGAATTGTTTGAATTATTTGAACTATTTGAACTATTTGAATTGTTTGAATTTCGTGAATTATTTAAACGAAATATACGAAATGGTGAAGGTGATGAAGGGGGTAATGAGGAGGAATCTGGCATTATATAAATAGTTATTTATAAATATATAAATATAAATATATAATAATATTTATCTTTATACCATTTAATTAAATATTTTACGATAAATACATAAAAATAATTTATTATAATAAATTATTTACAATATGAGTAAAGTTATCGAAGAACTTAAAAAATTACATTTAGAAGATAGTAGCGATGATGATATACAAAGTGAAGAAGATATAGGAACTATGAATGTAGTGGAGAATAAAAAACCAGAATTAACATCAAGGCAAAAGATGGCAATTGCTAAACAAAGATTACAAAGTAAACGAATTGGTAATAAAAATAAACCAAAACAAAAGAGACTTAAATTTAATGTTCTTAATGAAACACATTTAATGATGAAATATTTAGGATCAACTGAAGCAAAAACATTAAAAACTCAAAAATCTTCATCTGATTTTAAAGAATATGTAGAAAATAAATTCATTAAATTACATAGTGAATATCCTGCTATTTTTGATAAAACTTTAGAGGGACAAATGAATCTTGATATGTTAAACTTTTTATGTAAACAACATGAATCCTTAAGAAAAGGTAGAGATCAATATTCTACAGATGTTGATGTTGGTAAAGCAATATTCGATAGATACGCAAAATAAATATAATTTATAATTAATAAAAGATGAATATAGGTATTATTTTAATAGCTACTGGAAAATATATAAACTTTTTTGATCAAGTATATAAAAGTTATGAGAAATTTTTTTTACCAAATTATCCCAAACATTATTTTTTATTAACAGATTGTACTGATAGAAAATTTAATAATAATATCAGTACATATAAAATAAAAAGACTTGGGTGGCCTGGTGATACATTATATCGTTATCATCGTTTTATGACAATTAAAAATGATATAGAAAAAAGTTCAGTAAATGTTTTATACTATACAGATGTTGATATGAAAGTAGTTTCAGAAGTAGGTGATGAATTTTTGCCTGAAATTGGAAAACCTTTAGTAGCAGTTGCTCATCCTGGTTTTTTTTATAGAAATAAAATGGGAACACCTGAAAATCGCAAAGAATCTACAGCATATATTGATCCTAGTGAAGATAGACCCCATTACATATGTGGTGGCATTCAAGGTGGATTAGTGAATGAATATTTAAATGCTAGTCAAACAATAAAGCAACAGATTGATGATGATAATAAAAATAATATTATTGCTATATGGAATGATGAAAGTCACTGGAATAGATACATGGTATCAAATTTGGATAAATTTAAATTTTTATCAGCTAACTATTGTCATCCAGAAAAAACTAGACGTTTTGGTTTAGATAAATTAACTCCAAAAATTTTAGCATTAGATAAAAATCACAAGTATTTCAGAAGTTAAATGCGGAACAAGAGTAAAACTATTTTATAAAGTAATAATAAATACTTTATAAAATGGATAAAGTTATAAAATACGAGCAACAACATTTTGATGATTTAGGTGATATATTTAATGATTTACTTGAAAATCTAGAAAAAATAAAAGGAAAAAAAAATAAAAATAATGTTGCCACACGATTGGTTGATATTAATGAGGATATTACAGGATTAATAAATAGAATACAAAATTTATTAATTGAAATTAATACATGTTATGATATTTCCCCATCTGAGAAAGAGGAACAAAGAAAAGAGGATGATAAAAGATTTAAAAAATTATGGTCCAATATAGGACCTCTTGTTGCATATGCTAGTGTTGTTTCTTCAATACAATATGATGAAGAAAATGAATAATCTTAATACGACATTTTTATAAATCATCGAAGATTTTTAAATGTACATGCCAATAGGCGGGAGATTCTTCCCTTCATTTTGTTTAATATGACTATTTTCAAGAAATAATTCATATCCTTTTTTCATATCTACAAAATTAATTTCTTTTTTCATATATCTAGGTTTTCCAAAGACACGACGACTATGTGAGATTTTTACCTTAGCAAATAAAGTTTCAGTATCACCACCAAAATGAGGGAAATATTTTTTTCTCTCATTAAAAAAACTTGATAAATTTTTCTGTGCTTTTTCTGAAATGTACCAGGATTCATCTCCCACTTGTTTTTCAAAAATTTCACTCAATTCTTTTGGAGTATATTCTTCAATAGTATATATCCAAGGAAATCGTCTTCGTAATCCAGCATTAACAGAGAAAAAACATTGTTCTAAATCTTTTTTATATCCAGCAATGATACATACAAATCGTCTTTTTTCTGCTAAATTTGCTACAATTGTATCTATACATTCTTTCGAATAAGAATCTCGCCCTTCTTTATTACCTAGTGAATAAGCCTCGTCAATGAACAATACACCACCTTGACACTTATTAATAAGTTTTTGAGTTTTGGCAGCAGTTTGTCCTAAATATTCTCCAATTAAATCACTTCTTTTTGCAACCTTGAATATATCATTATCTAAAAATGATAATTTTAAATAAATTTTAGCAAGAATCTCAGCAACTACAGTTTTACCACAACCGGGAGGACCTTCAATAACAGTGTGTAACATATCATTTGAACCTAAATCCTGTAAATAATATAATATTTGAAATGTAATTGATTTTTTTAATTTTTCCATTCCAATCATATTATTTAATCTCTCCAATTCAGGTAAAAGAACTTTTAATCTTGAAAAATCAGCATTTCTTCGTCTTTTTAAACTTTTTGCGATATTAATCAAATCTTGGATACAACTAACTTGATGAAAACAATCTTTATTATCGTCATCATACGTAGATTCATATGTATTCATACCAGTTCGTCTGCGTTTAGATGGATTTTCAGGATTCATATATATTATAATAATGTTAATTTATTAATTCAATTTATAAAACAATTTTAATATTTATTTTTTAAAAATGTAAATATTAAACTGTGTAAACTAATTTATAAAAGAAAATGACATCCAACAATCAATTATTTTTTTTTTTTATAAATCCTTTAAATTGATGTTAAATCAATTAATTATATTGACTAACATCTCTTAGTATATATTACTATTTTTTTTTTAATACTATAATAAAGAGTTTTTACTAATTATATCTATATTATAGCATCTAATCACGAATTTATAAACACAACTTGTTTTTCAAAAATAATAGAAAAATCTATTGAAATAATTTATCTATAACATGAAAATTAAAAGATGGTTCTAATCGTTTATAAAAACGTAATAATTGTATCATATAAATAGTCTTAAATTCGTCATAACTTATTTGTTGGTCATTATTTTTATCACCATATTCAAATACTTTTGAAACTAACTCGTCTATATCAGTAAAAACATCACCAAAATTAGTATCACAAGTTTCTAACATAACTTTTTCAACATCTGATGGTAAAAACATTGCCTTCATTTCAGAAGTTGATATAAATTTATTTTCATTATTATCAATTCTGTTAAATTTTTCACTAGATGTTTCACCAGCAGACATTACAATACCAACAGATGCTATTTTAGCAACATCAGTTGATGTTACATTCATAAGATTTAATAAATGACGAAGTTCGTTAAAAATAATATTTTTATTGTTATCAATAATTTGATATTTATTTAAACATGTAAATAATGCGTGAGCTTCCTTCTCAGCATTTGGAAATGTTTGATTCTTTATTTCACTTTTACTTTTACTTTTTATTTCTTTTTGAGATACTTTATCAGTTATAGTTTTAGTAATTTTTTCAAAATTACCTTTCAAAAATTTTAAAATCATGCTAAAATTCTCAACTATATATTTAGAACCATATAAAGAAACTACAAGAATTATAATGGTAATAATTAAATCCTTTAATATTTTTAAAAACATCTTAATATATATTTAAACCTAGAAAATTATTCATCATCATTTATTTTTTGAACTGTCCAAAAATCAGAACATAAATTAGAGTCAGTTATGTAATCATATGGAAAATAACAATATCCCTTATCTCCCCATTTTGCTGACCACGAATTTCGTACCTTAAATGTTCCTTTAGTATCATCATACCCAACAAGAGTTACAGCATGTCCTCCCAATACTTTTTCACTTTGCTCTGGCATTTTAACTATACCCGTTTTAGCAGTTTCTTCTGATTCAAATGATTCATATACAATAAATCCAAATACAATTGGAAATCCATTTGATAATCCAGATTTTAATTGTTCAAGTGTAGGTAAAACACGTTTATATTGAATACTTCTATGATGCTTAGCCATTTCATAACACTCATACTTAGGTTTAACTGTAAATTGTGTAATATCATATGGCCATAAAGTTTCTGGACATACACCAATTTTACTAATTGTTTTTATACCATCTCTAATTTCTGCCCCAGAATCTGTATTAATATTTCCTTCAATTTCTCGTTCGTTATAATAAATAAATAATCGTGATGGTGTAAACTTATTACTTTCATTTTGTTTATATTCATCATATTCATATGCATAGGCAATAGCATTTGCAGTACAAGAACCTAAATGACCTTGGTCATATATTTCTTTAGGACCATTTGGTGATAAATCAATTACACTATCAAAGTTATCATTAAAATTGTGAATATGATCTCTACAATCATGTAAATCTCTTTTCCATCCATAAGTTCGATTATTTGAAGAAGTAACGTATGATAATAAATTGCCCATATTATGTATATAATTTATTATATATATTTATTTATTTAAGTGAATTATCATATTATACTATATAATTTTTGTATTATATATATATAAAATGGAACCAAAAGCAAATTTACCATCCAACAAATATTTTGATAATAAAATGGATATCATTAATATTAAATATAAATTAATGTTATTGAAAAAAAATAAACAAGATTATGTAAATAATTATAATGAAATGAAAAAATTAGCCGCCTTCTTTCAATATATGAAACTTATGGAAAATTTTAAAAAAGAAGAATTAAATGCC
>Ga0310345_10001667_pt1 | contig 24043 bp, 18 predicted proteins | sample HC15DNA20500_MG_FD_204667 | JGI IMG/M metagenome (GOLD analysis project Ga0310345, IMG submission 204667) | Marine microbial communities from station ALOHA, North Pacific Subtropical Gyre - HC15-DNA-20-500_MG | ecosystem: Environmental > Aquatic > Marine > Oceanic | place: Pacific Ocean: North... | reverse complement strand
GACATGCAGGCTGCGGATGCGGTCCCATTCCTTCGCGTGGGCCTTGAAATAATTCTGGGCGGCTTCGGCACGCGCCTTCTGGACGGCGGCGGCGCGGGCGGCATCGAGCTGAAGAACCGGGTCGTCCCGGTCCAGCCCGTCGACGATGGAGACGGCGAGACGCGCCTCGGCGGTTCCGTCCGCCAGGCGGAAGAACACCCAGCTCCCTTCCCTGAACCGCTCGATGAGGCCGGCTTCGGAGAGCAGCTTCAAGTGACGGCTGAGCCTGGGCTGGCTTTGACCCAGAATCTGGGTCAGATCCTTCACGTTGAGCTCGCGACCCGACAGGAGCGCGAGGATGCGCAGGCGCGTGGACTCCCCCGCCGCCCGCAAGGCGGACAGCGCTGGCTCCAAGCTCAATGTCACGTCGGCTGCATCTGACATAAAGATATCTTTATGCCTTTCAGCGCGTCGGGACAAGGGGGGATTTGTCTCTCAGCTTTCGTGACCGTCCTCTCGCGTTGGAGATTGCGCCTTCCGCTTTCGCACCACGTCATCCTGAGGTGCTCGCATAGCGAGCCTCGAAGGAGACGTGGCCCGAGCGTTTCGCCCATCCTTCGAGGCCCGGCGCTGTGCGCCGCGCACCTCAGGATGACGGTTTTCGTGTGGATGACGCGCGGCCGCACGCCAAGCAGTGAGTCATTGCCGGGCTTGTCCCGGCAATCCATGAACACCCACGCCTGTTGAAGGAAGGACCCCAGGGGTTATGGATCCCCGGCACAAGGCCGGGGATAACGCAGAACTTGGCTCGCCGTTCCAAACGAACTCCAAGTTTCTGCTCCGGCCGCCTTTTCTCCGCCCTTGCCAAAGATCCGCCTCTATGCTGTTACTTTATAACATAAGATGAGGACGTGAATGGGAGACGCATTTCATGACTGACCGGCTATTGCCTGTGACGGTCCTGTCCGGATTTCTAGGGGCGGGCAAGACCACCCTGCTCAATCATATTCTGCACAATCGCGAAGGGCGGAAAGTCGCCGTCATCGTCAACGACATGTCGGAGGTGAATATCGACGCCGACATGGTGCGCGATGGCGGCGCGGACTTGTCGCGCACCGAAGAGACCCTGGTGGAGATGACCAATGGGTGCATCTGCTGCACGTTGCGGGACGATCTCCTGACCGAGGTGAACCGGCTCGCCGCGGACGGGCGCTACGACTATCTGCTGATCGAGGGCACCGGCATCGCCGAGCCCCTGCCCGTGGCCGCGACCTTCGATTTCCGCGACGAGGAAGGCCGAAGCCTCTCCGACGTCGCCCGCCTCGACACCATGGTGACCGTGGTGGATGCGGTGAACCTGATCCGCGATTTCGGCAGCAAGGACCCGTTGAGCGCGCGGGGCGAGACGGCGGGTGAAGGAGACGACCGGACGATCGTCGACCTCCTGACCGATCAGATCGAGTTCGCCGACGTGATCGTCGTGAATAAGATCTCCGACGTGGACGCGGCGGGACGGGAGACCGTGGTGAAGATCGTCCGCGCCTTGAACCCGGACGCCAAGATCATAGAAGCCGACTATGGACGAGTGGCTCTGAACGAGGTCCTCGACACCGGCCTCTTCGACTACGAGAAGGCGCAAGAGCATCCGCTCTGGGCGAAAGAGCTCTACGGCTTTGCGGACCATGTGCCCGAGACGGAGGAGTACGGCATCTCCAGCTTCGTCTATCGGGCTCGGCGGTCCCATCAAGCTCGATGGCTTCCTCAAGCAGACCTGGACCGGGCTGGTGCGGGCGAAGGGGCATTTCTGGCTGGCAACCCGGCCGGACTGGTGCGGCGAGATCTCCATCGCCGGCAGCATCTGCCGGGTCTCCGGCATGGGGTTCTGGTGGGCCGCCGTGCCGAAGGCGCGCTGGCCGCGGCATCCGGAATGGGAGGCGATGCTGGAGCGGAACTGGGATGCGGAGTTTGGCGACCGCCGTCAGGAGCTCGTCTTCATCGGCATTGGCATGGACGAAGGGGCCATGCGGGCGGCGCTTGACGATTGTCTGGTCGGCTCGGCGCAGCGGCCGAAATTCATGCCGGGCCAATGGTCGATGCTGCCGGACCCGTTCCCGAACTGGGCGCAGGCGGCGGCTTAGGGAGCCTGCAGACACTTCAGCTGTCATTGCCCGGCTCGACCGGGCAATCCAGTAACCACCGCCCTGCCCTTTTCACTCAAGCAGGGATTACTGGATCCCGGCTTTCGCCGGGATGACGGCCTCGCTTGTGGCAGAGGCGGGGGGAGCCCTGCCCTAGTTGCGCGTGAGCTTCTTATACTTGATGCGCTTCGGCACGATGGAGTCCTCGCCGAGGCGGCGCTTCTTGTCTTCTTCGTACTCGGCGAAGTTGCCCTCGAACCACTCCACGTGGCTGTCGCCTTCGAAGGAGAGGATGTGGGTCGCCATGCGGTCGAGGAAGAAGCGATCGTGGCTGATGACGACGGCGCAGCCGGGGAAGTCCTCTAGCGCGGCTTCCAGCGACCCCAAGGTCTCCACGTCGAGATCGTTGGTGGGCTCGTCGAGCAGGATCAGGTTGGCGCCGGATTTCAGCATCTTCGCCAGGTGCACGCGATTGCGCTCACCGCCGGAGAGCTGGCCGACGCGCTTCTGCTGATCCGCGCCCTTGAAGTTGAACCATCCGACATAGGCGCGGCTGGGCACCTCGCGCTTGCCCAGCGCGATCATGTCGTTGCCGTCGGAGATTTCCTCCCAGACGGTCTTCTTGCCGTCGAGGTCGTCGCGGGACTGGTCGACATAACCGAGCTTCACGGTCTCGCCGACGCGGATCTCGCCCTGGTCCGGCTTTTCTTCGCCGACGATCATGCGGAACAGCGTCGTCTTGCCGGCGCCGTTCGGGCCGATCACGCCGACGATGCCGCCGGGCGGCAGCTTGAACGAAAGATCGTCCACCAGCAGCCGGTCGCCATAGGCCTTGGAGACGTCCTCGGCCTCGATGACGACGCTGCCGAGGCGCGGTCCGGGCGGGATCTGGATCTGGGCGTTGCCTTGGCTCTCCTTACCGGCCTCTGCCACCAGATCCTCATAGGCGCGGATACGGGCCTTGGACTTCGCCTGGCGCGCCTTGGGGCTGGAGCGAATCCATTCCAGCTCGCGGGCCATGGCGCGCTGCTTGGCCTCGTCCTGGCGTCCCTCCACCTCGGCGCGCTTCTGCTTCTGCTCCAGCCATTCGGAGTAGTTGCCCTTGTAGGGCACGCCCTCGCCCCGATCGAGCTCCAGGGTCCAATCGGTGATGTTGTCGAGAAAGTAGCGATCATGGGTCACCATGACGACGGTGCCCGCGTAGTCCTGGAGGAAGTGCTCCAGCCAAGCGACGGTCTCGGCGTCCAGGTGGTTGGTCGGCTCGTCGAGCAGCAGGATGTCGGGCCGCGACAGGAGCAGCCGGCAGAGCGCCACGCGGCGGCGCTCGCCGCCTGAGAGCTTGGAGACGTCCGCATCGCCCGGCGGGCAGCGGAGCGCATCCATCGCCTGCTCGACCTGACTGTCGAGATCCCACAGATCCTGGCTGTCGATCTCGTCCTGGAGCTGGGCCATCTCGTCGGCCGTCTCGTCGGAATAGTTCATGGCGAGCTCGTTGTAGCGGTCGAGCTTCGCCTTCTTCTCGGCAACGCCTTCCATGACGTTGCCCATGACGTCCTTGCTCTCGTCGAGCTGGGGCTCCTGGGGCAGATAGCCGACCTTGATGCCGTCGGCCGCCCAGGCCTCGCCCATGAACTCCGTCTCCTGACCGGCCATGATCTTCAGGAGGGTCGACTTGCCCGCGCCGTTGGGGCCGACCACGCCGATCTTGGCGCCGGGAAGGAAGGAAAGCGTGATGTCGTTCAGGACCTTCTTGCCGCCGGCATAGGCCTTGGCGAGATCCTTGATGACATAGACGTATTGCGGGTTGGCCATGGGTCGCCAGCTCGTCTTTCTGAAATCGAGTGATGAAAAGAGATATGCCTCGCCGCACTCTCTAACGAGGTCGCGGGCGGGAATCCAGCCCTGTTCGGCGGTCAGGCCTTCAGGAGCTCCGGCAAGCGCTCCTTCAGCTTCGCGGCAAGCGCATCGAGCGGATTCTCGGCGAGCGGGGTAATTTCACTGAGCGCGCCGGCGAGACTGTCCGGCGTCAGCCCGGCAATGGGGAGAACCCGATACCAGCCGCGGTTGATGAGCAGGTCGCGGTAGGCATTCTCGTCTTCCGGCAGGTGCGAGGCCTTCGGTGTCAGCCCGACGACGGGGATACGCGCAGAGATTGCCTCCGACACCATGGAGCTGGAATCGGCGGTGCAAAGGACGATTTCGGCGCGCCTGAAAATATCCGGGAGCGTGCTGGGACCCGCGGTGCGAAAATCGATGTAGCGCTCGACGATCGTCTCGTCCTTGGCGAACTCGCCCAGCATGTCCGCCACGTAATCGGGGGTGCGGCGCGAGGTGGAAATCATCCAACGGGTGCCCCACTGTTGCGAGATCTGCCCGATGCGCGCCATGAGGTCCTTCCATTCCCCACGCCCGAAGCGGAACGACGCGGCGTTGCCCCCGATCAGGAGCGCCGCCAGCTTCGGCGTGCGATCCGGACCGTAGGCGACCACCTCGTCGGGACGGCCGAGACTGTCCGGGTCCATGGGCGACGGCTTCAAGGTCACCATATGGCGCGGCGCATCCGCGTCGCACTCATAGGACGAGATGACGAGGGAGAACTCCTGCGCATCGAGTTCACGTAGCGATCCGCAGAAGATGCTGGGCAGCCCGAGATACCGGCTGACGCAGATATTCGGCATCAGGGTTTCGCCGCCGGCGGAGATGACGAGATCGGCTTCGGGGAGCGCCTCGGCGTCGATCCGATAGGCCATGCGAAGCATGCGTGGCGGGTAGAAGCTCTTGGCGTGAATGCGGGCGCGGAGCCACCGTGTGGGAACGATCCATTTGCGGCGGATCTCGATTCGCGTCACCTGAACGTCGCGAAGCCGCTTTAACGCCGCAATGACGCCTTCCGATAGGTGATAATGTCCAGGTCGCGTATCTGCGAGGAACAAGACTTTGAGGGGCGGCATTGACCTACAAAAAGCCTCTCAAGCGGGAGAAGACGAACAAGAGGGTCGAACGACCCAAAAAGGGGTCTTGGGAACCGCACTCTGCCTCCCCAAGCGAGGCGAGTCGATCATAAGCACGGAGATCGGGATGACGGATACGGCGCTCAGGCTCGGCAGCGAATGGATGTTGAAGACCATGGTCGCGATGGCCAGGGCAGACGGCAAGATGGATCGGGACGAGATCGACCTGATCCAGCGGCTCTATAGAGACCATGCCAAGGAAGATGTCGAGGCGGACGAGATCACCCGCATGGCCGAGGAGTCGGTCGGCCGGGATTTCTACGCCGAGCTTGCCGAAGCGGGCAAGCGGCTCGACGAGCACAGCAAGGAAGAGATCGTGCGCTGCGCCTATCTGGTGCTGCTGGCCGACGGCGAGATCGCCGGCGCGGAACGCAAGGTGCTGCAGGATATCGCCGCCGCCCTGAAGATTCCGGAGATCCATTTCGGCGCTATCCTGGAGGATCTCTCCATCTGGATGGCCGCCCAGCGGGCCAACGGCAAGGCCGTCGGCTAGGGCTTGAACTGAAGGGCGATGCGATTCATCGTAGTTCTCGGGCCAGGCTGCGGCCCAAGGGCCCGCGTTGCCCGAAACGCCTTGGCGACAGGTTTTCAGATGATCGAGACAGACATCGAAGGCGGCGTGGTGCACGACCTGCCCGCCGACTTCCGCGAGGCGCTGATCGCCAACCCGGCCGCGCTGGAGACCTGGAAGGACATCACGCCGCTTGCGCGCAACGAGTGGATCTGCTGGATCGAGTCCGCCAAGAAATCCGCCACGCGACAGAAACGCATCGACTGGGGCTGCTCCAATCTCACGGACGGAAAGCGGCGCCCCTGCTGCTGGCCGGGCTGCCCCCATCGGTAGGCGGTCTCAGCACTCCCCCTTCTGAAGCCAAAGCGGAGTTGTGGGGGGCACCCCCCGAACGTCCGCTTTAGGCCAGGTCTGGCTTGGCTTACCGGCCTCTGATCAAGCGGTAGATCCTGCTGCGCAGAGTGATTGAAGCCGCAGTTCAGTTCCGGTAAAAGCGCTCGGTCGGCTTAATGATGGGTCGTGGAAATGAGTGCTCAGCGCTTTCAACCGTTCGGCGGTGCGCTAATCTTGGCGCTTTCGCTCATCGCAATCTCGTTGACGGCTGGAGAGACCCAGGCGGCCGGAGAAAAGCCCAACATCCTCTACATCGTCTCTGACGACCTCGGCTGGGCGGACACGGGCTACCACGGCTCGGACATCAAGACGCCGAACCTGGACGCGATTGCAAAGAGCGGCGCCACGCTCGAGCAGTTCTACGCCCAGCCAATGTGCACGCAGACCAGGGCCGCGATCATGACCGGCCGCTATCCGATGCGGTATGGCTTGCAGACCGCGGTCATTCCCCAGGGGCACAGCTACGGCCTTGCCAAGGACGAATGGTTGCTGCCGCAGGCCCTCAAAGACGTTGGGTACGAGACGGCCATCATTGGCAAGTGGCATCTCGGTCATGCCGACCCCAAGTTCTGGCCCAACCAGCGTGGCTTTAATTACCAGTACGGACCGCTGATCGGCGAGATCGACTATTTCACGCACAAGGTCGGGGATAAAACAGACTGGTACCGCAACGGCGAGGTGGTCGAGGAAGAAGGCTACTCCACCACACTTCTCGGCAATGAGGCGGTTAAGCTGATCGAGCGGCACGACCCTAAGAAACCGCTATTCCTCTACCTTGCCTTCAATGCCGTCCACACCCCCTATCAGGCGCCCCAGAGCTACCTCGACCAATACAAGAATATCGAGGATCCAAGCCGCCGGGCCTACGCCGCCAGCGCGACGGCGATGGACGACGAGATCGGACGTGTCATCGCTGCGCTCAAGCAGAAGAAGATGTTCGACAACACGCTCATCTTTTTCCAGAACGATAACGGTGGAACGCGTGATCCTAAGTTCGCAGGGGCGATCACGGATATGTCGAAGGTCGTCCTCCCCGCGGATAATGGACCGTACCGCGACGGCAAGGGCTCGCTCTACGAAGGGGGCACCCGCGTTGTCTCGGTGGCGAGCTGGCCGGGCCATATCAAGCCGGGCATCGTCGTCGACGAGATGATTCACACCGTGGATCTCTATCCGACATTGGTGAACCTCGCGGGCGGAAGCCTGGAGAAGAGCAAGCCGCTGGATGGCGTGGACGTGTGGGCTACGATCAGCGAGGGCGCGCCGTCGCCGCGGACCGGGGTTGTCTACAATATCGAGCCATTCCGGGCCGCGGTCCGCGAAGGCGACTGGAAGTTGGTCTGGTACACGCTGCTGCCGCAACGGGTTGAGCTCTATAACATCGCCGAAGACCCGTCCGAGACGAACAACGTGGCGAAGGCTCATCCCGAGAAAGTGGCGGAGCTGCAGAAGCGCATCGATGAGCTGTCCTCCGAGGCCGAGAAGCCCATCCTTCTCCAGATCGAGATCGCCAACATCCTTGAGCGGATGCACCTGCCGCCGACCCTGCCGGCCACGCTGGAAAGCCTCAATGCGGAGCGGTAGCCTTTGCTCCGTAACTGATGGGCGACGTCCACTATAGCCCACAGGGCCGGCTACGGAGGCTGTGCTTGCAGATTGAGGGGAGCCAAGCGGAGAAAACGCGAACCGGCTCTAGCGGCCGCTGGAGCACTCAAGCTCTACCGTCGGTCCGAAACCGACAGCTAGACGAGCATCCGGCCAAGTTGTTGCGGCCGGAGGATTGGACCTGCATCTTTTGCCACGTATAGATACAGATCGCCGGCTCTGGTGAATGCTGATCTGACGCCCATATTGACTTGACCGCAACACCGGCAGCCGAATAATCGGAATTGATGACGAAGCTTCGCGCCATATTGGTCGGTCTAATCGCGCTTTCGCTTGCCGCCTCGCCTGCGGCGGCGGCCCACACGATGGCCGCGATGATTGCCGGCATGTCGTCCGACATGATGGTACCTGGCGTGGGTCACGGCATGGATCATGCCATGACCCATGAAGATACCCATGGAACCGCTGACATGTCGGCGATGGCGCATGCCGTCTCTCATGACGATTGCTGCCATGGCAGCGCGTCGCCTTGCGAGAAGCCGGTCAAGAGCGACTGCGACCAATCCGGCGCGTGCCTGGCGAAGTGTTCGGTGATCCAGGCGACCACCGTCAGCGCGATGGATGTCGCCCGCGCGCCCAACCTGCCCCTGCGAGCCGAAGCGGTGGCCGACCGGCTCCAATCCACAAGCGATAATCCGCCCTTCCCGCCTCCTCGCCTCTAGATCCTTGAGAAAGACGCGTCCGCGCACGCGCCTGTCCTAGGCGCGGCCTAAGGCGCGCGAGAGTCCCTGCCCCTGCAGGGAGTCCTCAACACGGATCTTGGAGGCGCAGATGAAGCGTCTGAACAGCTTGGCGCTGCTGGCGGCCGGTCTCGCGGCTGGCATCGGCGGCGGTTTTCTCTATTCCGGCCAGTGGCCCGAACCGAAGCCCGCCATTGCGGCGGAGCCGCACGATCACGGCGCGGCGGAGTCCGAAGCAACCGGTCACGATCACGACGACCACGATGGCGCTGGCCACGAGAACACCGGCGGCGACCACTCCGGTCATGATCAAACGGGTCACGATGCAGGCGCACACGACACGGGCGACCGGGAGGTTCTCTACTACCGCAATCCCATGGGATTGCCGGATACGTCGCCGGTGCCCAAGAAGGACTCCATGGGGATGGATTACATCCCCGTCTACGCGGACGAGGCCGACGAGAAGGCTGACGATCCCGTGCATGATCATCAGGCCGAGGACGCTCACACCGGGATGGATCACGGTGCCGAGGGCCACGAGACCGACGAGCATTCCGGGATGGATCACGAGTCTATGGAGCATGAGTCCATGGGTAGCGACGCCATGGATCACGAGCATCACGATCACGGTGATCAGGAAAGCGACAAGAGCGGGAACAGCGACGAGACCAGCGATGCCGACGGCGAGCGGGAGATCCTCTATTACCGCAATCCCATGGGGCTGCCGGATACCTCCCCGGTACCCAAGAAGGACTCCATGGGGATGGACTACATCCCCGTCTACGCGGATGAGACGGAGGGCGGCGACACGGTCAAGGTCAGCCTCGACAAGATCCAGCGCAGCGGCGTGAAGACCGAAAAGGTCGGCCGTAAGGCCCTCTCCCGCGAAGTGCGCGGCGTCGGCACCGTCGAGCACGACGAGTCGACCCTGTCCGTCGTCACCGTACGATCCGACGGCTACATCGAGGATCTGTTCGTCGACCGGATGGGGCAGGATGTCGAGGCGGGCGAGCCGATGTTCCGCTTCTACAGCTCGGAGATACAACTGGCGCAGGTTGACCTGCTCGTGTCGTTGCGCACGCGGGCGCGCACGGGTGAGGACCGCGAGGTCGAAGGCGCCATTCAGAAGCTTCGCAATCTCGACGTGCCCCAGAGCCGCATCGACGAGGTTCTCAAGTCCAAGGAGAACCCCAGAACCCTCGACTGGCCCGCACCGGCCACGGGTCACGTCATCAGCAAGAACGTGATCAAGGGCCAGTTCGTCGAGGCCGGCGACGAGCTCTTCCGCATCGCCAATACGGATCATGTCTGGGTGGTCGCCGAGGTCGCCGAAGCCGATATCGGAGAGATCGCCGTGGGGACGCCGGCCACCGTGACCCTGCGCGCCTTCCCCAACAAGCCCCACGAAGGCAAGGTGACTTTCGTCTCCCCGCACATGACGAACATGCAGACCCGCACGGTTCCGGTGCGCATCGAGCTGCCCAATCCGGACGGCGAGATGCTGCCCGGCATGTATGCCGACGTGGTCTTCCATGCCGGTGCCGAAGCGCCGAAAGCGGTGGCCGTGCCCGACGATGCCGTCATCGACAGCGGGGCGCGCACGGTGGTGCTGATCGCCAAAGGCGAAGGCCGCTTCCAGCCCCGCGAGGTGACGCTGGGGCGCCGGGGTGAGGACTATGTCGAGATCCTGAAGGGCGTCTCGGAAGGCGAAGAGGTCGTCACCTCAGCCACCTTCCTCATCGACTCGGAGAGCAAGCTGAAGGCGGCGCTTCAGAGCTTCGACCAGGACAAGGCTGACGAGGAGATGGCCCGCGAGGGAATGGCCAAAGACGAAATGGCCAAAGAGGAAATGGCGCAATGATTGCCAGGATCATTCGCTGGTCGGCCCGCAATGTCTTTCTGGTCGGCCTCGGCACCGTCTTCGTGACCTTCCTCGGCATCTACGCCGTCACGAAGGTGCCGCTCGACGCCATTCCGGACCTGTCCGACGTCCAAGTGATCGTGTTCACCGAATATCCGGGCCAGGCGCCACAGGTGGTGGAGGATCAGGTCACCTATCCGCTCACCACGGCCATGCTCACCGTGCCCGAGGCGCGCGTGGTGCGCGGCTTCTCCTATTTCGGTGTCTCCTTCGTCTATGTGATCTTCGAGGAGAACACCGACATCTATTGGGCGCGATCGCGCGTGCTGGAATATCTCAGCGCCGCGGCGCAAGACCTGCCCTCAGGCGTCACGCCCGAGCTCGGCCCCGACGCGACCGGCGTCGGCTGGGTCTATCAATATGTTGTGCAGGGCTCCCAGAAGAGCCTCGCTGAGCTCCGCACCCTGCAGGACTGGTATGTCCGGTTCGGGCTGGCGAAGGCGCAAGGGGTCGCCGAGGTGGCGAGCGTCGGCGGCTTCGTGAAGCAATACAGCGTCGTCGTCGATCCGCGCCGGCTGCAGGCCCTGAACATTCCGCTGGAGAAGATCCGCGAGGTCATCCGCGACAGCAATATCGATGTGGGCGGCCGCACCGTGGAGATGGCCGAGTACGAGTACATGGTGCGCGGACGCGGCTACATCAAAAACATCTCCGATCTCGAAGAGATCGTCGTGAAGAACGATTCCGGCGTGCCGGTACTGCTGAAGGACGTGGCCCGGGTCGAGCTCGTGCCGGAAGAGCGCCGCGGCCTCACGGAACTGAACGGCGAAGGCGAGGTGGTCTCCGGCATCGCGCTGCAGCGCTTCGGCGAGAACGCCCTTTCGGTCATCCAGAACGCCAAGGAGCGTCTGGCGCAAGTCGCGCCCAGCCTTCCCGAGGGCGTCACCCTGGAGACCGTGTACGACCGGTCCGACCTGATCTACCGCGCCATCGACAACCTGCGCACGACGCTTATCGAAGAGAGCATCATCGTCGCCCTGATCTGCGTCATCTTCCTGATGCATGCGCGAAGCGCGCTTGTCGCCATCATCACGCTGCCGCTCGGCGTGCTGATCGCCTATATCTGCATGTGGGCGTTGGGGCTGTCGTCGAACATCATGAGCCTCGGCGGCATCGCGATCGCCATCGGCGCCATGGTGGACGCCGCGATCGTGATGATCGAGAACGCGCTCAAGCACCTGGAGCGCGCGCCGGAAGGCAAGCCGCGCACCGAGGTACTGATCGAGGCGGCGACGGAGGTCGGCCCGGCCCTGTTCTTCAGCCTTCTCATCATCACCGTCTCCTTCCTGCCGATCTTCGCACTGGAAGCTCAGGAAGGCCGGCTGTTCAAGCCTCTCGCCTACACCAAGACCTTCGCCATGGCTGCCGCCGCCCTGCTGTCGGTGCTGGTGGTGCCCGCCCTCATGGTGATCTTCGTGCGCGGCAAGATCATTCCGGAGCGGAAGAACCCGGTGAACCGCTTCCTGATCTGGATCTACCGCCCGGTGATCGAGTTCGCGCTGCGGTTCAAGGCGCTCGTCATCGTGGTCGCCGTCGCGGTGCTCGCCGCCAGTCTCTGGCCGGCCTCCAAGCTCGGCAGCGAGTTCATGCCCAATCTCAACGAAGGCACGCTGCTCTACATGCCTACCACCCTGCCCGGCATCTCGGTGACCGAGGCGGCCGAGCTGCTGCAGACCCAGAACAAGATCATCAAGACCTTCCCGGAGGTGGAATCCGTGCTCGGCAAGGCGGGGCGCGCCTCGACGGCCACCGACCCGGCGCCCATGGAGATGTTCGAGACGGTCATCAATCTCAAACCGGAGAGCGAATGGCGCGATGGCATGACCCTCGACGGCCTCATCTCAGAGATGGACGAGTCGCTCCAGTTTCCCGGCGTGTCCAACGCCTGGACGATGCCCATCAAGGCGCGCATCGACATGCTTTCGACGGGCATCCGCACGCCGGTCGGCGTCAAGGTCTACGGCACGGATCTCGGCGAGATGGAGCGGCTTGCCCGGGAGATCGAGGCTGCCATCCGCACGGTGCCCGGCACCACGAGCGCCTATGCGGAGCGCGCCATCGGCGGCTACTACATCAATATCGACCCGGACCGGAGCCGGCTCGCCCGCTACGGGCTGATGGTCGGCGACGTGCAGGATGTGATCGCGACGGCGCTCGGCGCCGACCCGGTGACCTCCACGGTCGAGGGCCGCGAGCGCTACAACGTGGCGGTCCGCTATCCACGAAACTACCGTAACGATCCCACGGCCATCGCCAACGAGGTGCTCATCCCCACACCGGCGGGGGGAACGGTGCCGCTGGGCGAAGTCGCGGAGGTGAGCTTGTCCCAGGGTCCGACCATGATCCGGACCGAGGATGCCCAGCTCGCGCTCTACATCTTCGTGGATTTCCGCGACCGCGACATCGGCAGCTTCGTGGCGGATGCAAAGAAGGCGGTCGCCGAGCAGGTGGAGTTTCCGCAGGGCTACTACGTCGCCTGGAGCGGACAGTACGAATATATGGAGCGCGCCGAGCAGCGGCTTCAGATCGTCGTGCCCCTCACGATCCTGATCATCTTCTTACTGCTCTACCTAAACTTCCGGCGACTGACTGAGACACTCATCGTCATGCTGTCGGTGCCGTTCGCCCTGGTCGGCGGCTTCTGGCTGATGTGGTGGCTCGGCTTCAACCTCTCCGTCGCCGTGGTCGTCGGCTTCATTGCGCTGGCGGGCGTGGCGGCTGAGACGGGCGTCGTGATGCTGATCTATCTCGACAGCGCGTTGAAGGAGCTGAAGGCGAAGCGTGAGCAAGAGGGCGAGCCCTTCACGATGCGCGACCTCTACGCAGCCATCGAGACCGGCGCCGTCGACCGCGTGCGGCCGAAGATCATGACCGTGGCGGCCATCATGGCGGGGCTCCTGCCGATCATGTGGAGCCACGGCACCGGCTCGGAGGTCATGCAGCGGATCGCCGTCCCCATGATCGGCGGCATGGTCTCATCTACCTTGCTGACGCTTGTGGTGATCCCGGTGATCTATGCTCTCGTCAAAGGCGCCGGGCTGCCCTCCGAGCGGAACGATGGCGGCGAATCGGTGAGATAGCCCCCTCTGCCCGAAACCGCTTCCTTGGCCGATGGAGACTCGCAGGAGAAGGTGGTGGGCCCGGGAGGACTCGAACCTCCAACCAGACGGTTATGAGCCGTCGGCTCTAACCAATTGAGCTACGGGCCCCTGCTCCATGGCGGGTTCAGGCGTCATAGCAGAGTTCGAAAAATTCGCGAATATTTTCCAAGCGTCAAACTTCGCGCGCACAATTGCGCTATTTGCGGCCTCGCTGCATGCTCCCGCGCGCCGGGTGAAACACGGAGGATTTTCGACGATGCCGCTTCATTTCAGACCTTCCCGCCTCTCGGCGCCCGCTGCCTTCGCGACCGCGGCGCTGCTCCTCGTTTCTGCGGGTTCGGCCGCCCCGGCGCTGGCCCATGAGGATCACGAGCAGCCGCGCACCATCTCGATCACCGCCGAGGGCGTGGTCGAGACCGCGCCGGATATCGTGGAGATCACCGCCGGTGTCGTCAGCGAGGCCAAGTCGGCGAAGGAGGCTCTGCAGGCAAACACCGAGAGCATGACCAAGGTGGTCGCGGCGATGAAGGAGGAAGGGATCGCCGCGCGCGATCTGCAGACGACGGATTTCAGCGTCCAGCCCGTCTACGAGACGCACCATGAGCCGGAGAACGGCCGTACGACCCGGACGCTGACCGGCTACGAGGTAGTCAACCAGGTGCATCTCACGGTGCATGAGATCGGCAAGCTTGGCGCCATCCTGGACAAGCTGGTGAGCCTCGGCGCGAACAAAATCGACGATATCAGCTTCGGTCTCGACGATCCGGCCGAGCAGAAGGACGAGGCCCGCAAGAAGGCGATGAAGGCGGCGATCGCCAAGGCGGAGCTCTATGCGGAAGCCGCCGGCGCGAAGCTCGGCAAGGTGATGAGCATCTCGGAGAACGACTACACGCCCATGCCGAAGCGCTCGGCCATGCGCATGGAAGTGATGGACGCCGCGCCGGTCCCTATTGAAGGGGGCACCACGGCGACCTCGATCCAGCTTAACGTCACGTGGGAGCTGGAGTAGGCTCCGATAAAGAGCGGATCGGCAGGCGGATCGAAACCGACTCCGCCTCCGATCGTTAGGCAGAGAGAACACGGGAGCTTCGCCCGACCGTCATTGGGGAGACGCAATGGCCTCTTTGCACAGCACGTCAAACCATGCCGAACACCGTGCCTTCATGGTGGATCGGCACCTTCGCGCCCGCGGCATCCGCGACCCGCTGGTGATCGCGGCCATGGGCGAGGTGCCCCGGGAATCCTTTGTTTCGGGCGAGCTGGAAGAATTCGCCTACGAGGATTCCGCCCTGCCCATCGAGGCGGGCCAGACCATCTCCCAGCCCTATATCGTTGCCCGGATGGCGGAGCTGGCGGCGCTTCAGCCGACCGACAAGGTGCTGGAAGTGGGCGCCGGCTCCGGCTTCGCCGCGGCCGTCCTCGGGCGGATCGCGGGGCGGGTCTTCGCGGTGGAGCGCCATAAGGAGCTCGCCGATCTCGCCCGGTCCCGGATCGAGGCCTTGGGCTACGAGAACGTCCAGATCCTCCATGGCGACGGCACGAAGGGGCTGCCGGACGAGGAGCCGTTCGATGCAATCATCGTCTCCGCGGGCGGTCCCCGCGTGCCGGAAGCGCTAAAGCAGCAACTGGCGCCTGGCGGGCGGCTCGTGATCCCGGTGGGCAGCGGGCGCAGCCAGCAGCTGATCCGCGTCACCCGAGAGGAGAACGAGGTCTTCGAGGAGGAGAGCTTCGGCGGCGTTGCCTTCGTGCCGCTGATCGGAGAAGAAGGCTGGCAGGACGAGCTGGCAGATCGGCCCGCCGAGATGGATGCCAGGCCTGCCCATATCCCCGCCCCTCTCCACGCCCGCCACACGCCACGGAAGCGGAGCCTCAGCCAGCTAATGGCGGAATCGGCGGAGCCTTTCGCCGATCTCGACGAGCTCGCCGCCATGACGGACCGCTTCGCCGACAGGCGTGTCGTCATGCTGGGCGAGGCCACCCACGGCACCAGCGAGTTTTATAGGGCACGCGCAGCGATCACCGAGCGGCTCGTCCGCCGGCACGGCTTCAACATCGTGGCCGTGGAAGCGGACTGGCCCGATGCCGCGGTCTACGACGCCGCCATCCGCGGCCTGCCCCGGCCCAAAGTGCCGGCCCATCCCTTCTCCCGCTTTCCCACCTGGATGTGGCGCAACGCGGAGGTCGACGCGCTCTTGAAGCGGCTCGCGGCGGCCAATGCGGAGATCAGCGACCCTAAGCAGCGCTGCGGCTTCTACGGGCTCGACATCTACAGCCTCTCCGCTTCCATCGGCACGGTGCTGGAGTATCTGGACCGGGTGGATCCGGAGGCGGGGCGGATTGCGAGGGAGCGCTACAGCTGCCTGATCCCGTGGCGGACCGAGCCCGCCCGCTACGGACGCATGGCGCTCAGCCGCGGCTACGAGGCGTGCGAAGAGGCGGTCGGTAAAACCCTGCAGGACCTGCTCGCCAAGCGGCTCGACTATCTCCACAACGACGGCGAGGCCTTCTTCAGCGCGGCCCAGAACGCGCGGATCGTGTCGGGCGCGGAGGAATACTACCGCGCCATCTATTACGGCGGCGCCGCCTCCTGGAATCTCCGCGACCAGCATATGTTTGACACGCTTGAGAGGTTGCTGGACCATCGGGGGCCGGACTCCAAGGCGGTCGTCTGGGCGCACAACTCCCATATCGGCGATGCGCGCGCGACCGAGATGGGCCAGGTGCGGGGCGAGCACAATATCGGCCAGCTGGCGCGGCAGCGCTTCGGCGACGAGGTTGCGTTGCTCGGCTTCGGCACCGATCGCGGCACGGTCGCCGCGGCGTCGGACTGGGATGCACCGATGGAGATCAAGCGCGTGCGGCCGGCGAGAGACGATTCCTTCGAGGGCATGTCGAAGGAGACGGGCATCGCCGCATTCCTGCTGGAGACGGGACCCGACCAGCGCGAGGAAGTTCGCACGGCGCTGGCCGAGCCGCTCCTGGAACGGGCCATCGGCGTGATCTACCGGCCGGAGAGCGAGAGGCTTTCCCACTATTTCGAGGCGGAGCTTTCGAATCAGTTCGATGCCTGGATCTGGTTCGCCGAGACCGAGGCCGTGAGCGCCCACAGCCACGCCGAGCACGGCCCGGAGGAGACGTATCCCTTCGGCCTCTAGGCCTCCCCTCGCGCTTTCCCTTGCGGTTTTGTAAGACATACGCCTCCCGGCTTCGTGTTAAGCCGGGAATGGATGAGCCTGATTTCTAACTGGGATTTCACATGCGTTTCGCTCTGATCGTGCTGGCGGTCCTGATCGCCGGCGGCGCCGGCTATTATTATTGGCAGAGCCAGGCGCAGAGCGGCTTCGAGGTGCAGACGGCACCAGCCAAGCGCGGCGATATCCGCCGGGCGGTCTCCACCACCGGCACGGTCACCCCTCTGGTGACCGTGAATATCGGCTCCCAGCTCTCCGGCAATATCGGCAAGATCAACGTGGACTACAGCTCCAAGGTGAAGGCCGGCGACGTGCTGGCGCGGATCGAGCCCTCCACCTTCGAGACCAAGGTGAAGGAGGCCCGCGCCGCCGTCGATATCGCCAAGGCCAATGTCGCCCTGCAGGGGGCTGAGGTGGATAAGGCGAAGGCGAATCTGACGAAGGCCGATCTCGATCTCGACCGAGCGAAGAAGCTCGTGCAGCGCGGCGCGAGTTCGCAGGCAACCCTGGACGAGGCGGTCGCCGCCCAGGCGGCGGCGGAAGCCGACCTCGCCATTGCGCGAGCAAATGTGGAGAACGCCGCGGCGACCGTCGACCAGAAGGAGGCGACGCTGGAGAACGCCGAGGTCGATCTCGCCCGCACCTATATCCGCTCCCCCATCGACGGGGTGGTGATCGAGAAGGCGGTCGAGGTGGGGCAGACGGTGGCGGCCAGTTTCACCGCGCCGGAGCTCTTCATCATCGCCCAGGATCTCTCCCAGGTGCAAATCGAGGCGGAGGTGGACGAGGCCGATATCGGCCAGGTTGCGGCGGGCGACGCCGTGAGCTTCACCGTCGACGCCTACCCGTTCGAGACCTTCGCGGGCGAGGTCGACCAAATCCGCCTAGCGCCGACCGATCTTGAGAACGTGGTGACCTACACGGTGATCATCACCGCGGCCAACCGGGACGGCAAGCTGCTGCCCGGCATGACGGCCAATGTCTCCATCGTGACGGGCGAGCATGCCGACGTGGTCACCGTGCCGAGCCAGGCGCTCCGCTTCGAGCCGCGCGGCGCGGCGGAGGCGCTGGTGCAGGAGGACGGCACGGCTCCCGGAGAGACCGGCCCGGCCAATGCCGAGCAGGAGAAGGTGGTCCGGCAGCTGAAGGAATATCTCGATCTCAGCGAGGACCGGATCGCGCGCATCCGGGATGCGCTTAAGGCGGAGTTCGAGCGGACGGCGGAAGAAGACTCCGGCGGCATGGGGATTCCATCGCGGGGCGACGAGGAGGAGCGCAACCGGCTCCGCCGCAACAACGTACTGCGCACCCAGCTTTCGGCGGAGGAATACCGGCAGTTCGAGATGGGGCAGCGGCAAGCCCAAGGACGGCGCGGCACCGTCTGGCTGTACGAAAACGGCAAGCTGGTGCCGCGGGATGTGCGCCTCGGCTTGGCGGACGCCACCGACACGGAGGTGCAGGAGGGGCTGGAGCCCGGCACCGAGGTGGTGCTCCGGGTGCGCGAGCAGGACGAATGAGCGAGGCGGCAGCAGCCAGACCGGCGAAGCGGCGCGCGGCGCGCGGGAGCACTGCCGGACCGAAGAGTAAGTCCGGCGCGTCCGCGCAGATCGTAGCGCGGAATCTCTCCAAGACCTACGCGATGGGCGGCAGCGCGGTGCACGCCCTGCAGGATGTCGATCTGGAGATCGCGGCCGGCGAGTATGTCGCCGTTACGGGACAGTCCGGCTCGGGCAAATCGACCTTCATGAACCTGGTGGGCGCGCTGGATCAGCCGACGAGCGGCACCCTCACCGTCGATGGGGCGGACCTCGGCACGATGAGCGCGGATGCGCTCGCCCATTACCGCAACGAGAAGATCGGCTTCGTCTTCCAGAGCTTCAACCTGCTGGCCCGGACCTCGGCTCTCGATAACGTTGCCCTGCCCCTGCTCTATTCCCGGGGCGTCGACGATGCGGCGGCACGGGCGCGCGCCAGCCTGGAGCGCGTGGGGCTGGCGGATCGGGCCGCGCATGAACCCTCCGCCCTTTCCGGCGGCCAGCAGCAGCGCGTGGCCATCGCCCGGGCGCTTGTGAACGAACCGAAGATCCTGCTCGCCGACGAGCCCACGGGCGCGCTCGATTCCAAGACCACCGAAGAGATCATCGCCCTGTTCGAGAGCCTGAACGACAGCGGCATCACCCTCATCATCGTGACCCACGAGCTGGAAATCGCGGCGCGCGCCAAGCGGCAGATCACGTTTCAGGACGGGCGCGTGGTGGAGGACCGCTCGTGAGCCTGTTCGCCTCCTTGAAGGTCGCCCTGACCGCGCTCCGCGCAAACGCCTTACGCAGCTTCCTCGCCATGCTCGGCGTGATCATCGGCGTCGCTTCGGTGATCGTGATGATCTCCATCGCCACGGGCGCCTCGCGCGCCATCGAGGAGCGTATCCAATCGCTCGGCACCAACATGCTGATCGTCTTCCCCAACTCGTCCCGGAGCGGCGGGCGGCGGGGCGGCGCGGGAACAGCGACGACACTTTCGGAGCGTGACGTCGCGGCGATCCGCCGTGGGGTGCCGGGCGTCTCCGGCGTCGCGGCGATGCTGAACGGCTCGGTCAGCGTGGTGGCGGGGGCGAAGAACTGGACCACGAACCTGCAAGGAGTAAACCAGGACTACGTCACGGTGCGCAACTGGCCACTGCTGGCGGGGCGGAACTTCACTCCGGCCGACGAGCAATCAGCCGCCAAGGTCACCATCCTCGGCCAGACCCTGGCGAAGGAGCTGTTCGCCACGACCGATGCGGTCGGCGAACGGATCCGCATCAAGAACGTGCCCTTCACGGTGATCGGCGTGCTAACCGAGAAGGGCCAGTCGGGCTGGGGCCGCGATCAGGACGACGTGGCGCTTACCCCGCTCTCCACCGCACGCCGGCGACTGGTCGGCGGCGACGAGACGGTGCCCGACAATGTCGAGATGATCATGGTGCAGTTTCAGAGCGCCGAGGACATGGAATACGGCGAGGCGGACCTCGAGCGGCTGCTCCGCCAGAGCCGGCGGGTGCGCCCGGGGGAAGCGGACGATTTCCGCATCCTGGACATGGCAGAGTTCATCCGCACCCGGAGCGAGATGCAGGCGATCCTGAGCGTGCTGCTCGGCGCCACCGCCGCCATCTCCCTGATCGTCGGCGGCATCGGCATCATGAACATCATGCTGGTGTCGGTGACCGAGCGGACGCGGGAGATCGGCCTGCGCATGGCGGTCGGCGCGCGCCGGCGGGACATCCTGGTGCAGTTCCTGATCGAGGCGGTGACGCTCTGCGTGACGGGCGGGCTGATCGGGCTCGCCATCGGCGGCGCCGGCGCCTTCGCGCTTTCGGTGTGGGGGCAGTTTCCGGTGGCGATCTCGCCGAGCCTGGCGGTGATCGCCCTGCTCTCGGCCGGGTTCGTCGGCGTGTTCTTCGGCTATTACCCGGCGCGGAATGCTTCGCGGCTCAACCCGATCGACGCGCTGCGGTATGAGTGATTGGGGGCGCTGCAGGAGCGGGACGGCAGTGCTCCTAGGAACCTGCACCACACATCGTGCGTCACCCCGGACTTGATCCGGGGTCCAGTAACCCCTGCCCCGAAAATGTTTTGCTGCTGGCGTTTACTGGATTGCCCGGTCAAGCCGGGCAATGACAGGCGGAGGGCGCCTTTGGGCCTAGCTGATCTTCACGACCTGGTTCTGGTCGTCGAACAGCACGACGGTGGGCTTGTAGTTGCGCGCCTCCTCCGCCGGGATCTGGCAGTAGGAGACCACTATCACCTTATCGTCCTTCTGGACCAGGCGGGCGGCCGCGCCGTTCACGGCGATGGCGCCGGAGCCGCGGGGCGCCTCGATGGCGTAGGTGGTGAAGCGGGCGCCGTTATTGATGTTGAGCACGTCCACCTGCTCGTGCGGCAGAATCCCAGCCGCATCGAGAAAGTCCCGATCGATCCCGATCGAGCCCTCGTAATTGAGATCGGACTCCGTCACGGTTGCCCGGTGGAGCTTGGCTTTCAACATCGTCAAAAACACGGAAGATTCCCTAATGGCAGACGAGTGCCGCTTGAACGTTGGCATATAAGGTAGATTTGGCGCCGTTGCAACGCGACGGTCTGTCTTGGCCGGTGGCAGGCCGTGCTCGCCGCCCCCTCACCCCAACCCTCTTCCCGGGGGAGAGGGAGAACATCGGTCCATGTCGTGGCCTCAGTCGCGGCTTTAGCGGGAGCAGCCGATCTGCCGCTGGATCGCCCGCACGGTTTCGCGGGTTGGGCAGACATTCTCGCACGGGATGCCGTCGTTGTCGCCGTCGGCCCGCGGATGGCGGCCTTCGCACCAGGCCACGACCGCCTGCTCGCAGCTGTAGAACTCCTTGCACGTCACGGCTTCGGCCTCCGTCGCCGCCAGCATCACGGCGCAGCACAGCAAGACGCAAATACGCATAACACCCGTCTCTCACCTCGGAGAGACAGCCGAGCACAACCTTGGGTTTCTTTCAATGGTGCGGTTCGCGCTTGCGCTGGGGGCTCTAGTGATCGTCCTCCTCGCCGCGGTCGCTGGGCTCCACGCCCTCCGCATCCTTCGGCATGCGGTCGCCGTGCAGCTTCGGCGGCGTGTCCTTATCGGGCAGTTCGCGCTTCTTCGGGTGGCGATAGCTGACATCGTCGCGATTGTTCTGATCGTCCCAGTCCTGGGTGAGGGTCTTGATGGCCGCCTCTGTGGAGGGCTGATCCGTGGAGGGCCGCACCGGGCCGGGATGGGCCTCGTCGGGCATGCCTTCGGTGCCGGCGGCCGGGGTGCCTTGGGTGCGGTTGGCGAGGATCTTCTCCTCTTCGCGGCTCTCTCCATGAGGCTGGTTCGCCCCGATCGGCTGGTTCGCGCCGGAGGGGGCGCCGCCGTCATCGGTGGTCTCGGGCGGCTCGCCGCCCTCTTTCCGCACCTTGAACTCCTCCGGCGTGCCGTAGGAGATCTCCTTGCCCTTCAGCCAATCGCCCACCTTGGTCTTCATCGCCATCCTCCAGTTGCTTCCGTGCGGCGGGGCGCCAGCGCCCCTGCCATATTTCGGCTTTGAAATCGCCGTCTGGGGAAGGTAACGCGCCGGCGGCAAAGCCGTTCAGCGGCGGTTCATCGGCAAGATGAGACCGTTAACGCTGTCGGCAATTGATGCCGAAATGCAACGGGGGGCACGGCAAAACGCCTCGCCCCTCAAGCAAACGGCAACGAATTGCCTATATGGTCGTTACCGTCATTCCCCCGCGTTTAACTGGTTGGCACTCATGGCTTATTCGAATTTTCGCGCTGCGCTGAACAAGATTTTCAATCCCATCTCGCTGCTCGTGCTGGGCGCCGCCCTGGCGCTGATGCTGGCAGCCGCGGGCCCCGCGAGCGCCAGCGTCAACATCACCATCGATAAGACGACCCAGAAGATGGACGTCTACAAGGACGGGCAGCCGCTCTACCGCTGGGACGTCTCCACCGGCATTCCCGGTCACGACACGCCTTCGGGCAGCTACACCCCCTTCCGCATGGAGGAGGATCACTACTCCCGCGAATGGGACGATGCGCCCATGCCGCATTCGATCTTCTTCACCACCCGCGGCCACGCCATCCACGGCACCATGGATGCCCGCTATATGGGCCAGGCCGCGAGCCATGGCTGCGTGCGCCTGCTCCCGAGCCACGCCGCGGTGCTCTACGACCTCGTGAAGGAGGCCGGCATGCAGAACACCAAGGTGAGCATCGTCGGCCACGTGAATGCCGGCCGCCCAGCCATGGCGAACCAGCGCCAGGATCCGCGCTCGCGGTATTACGAAGGCGGCTTCGACCGGCGCTATGCCGGCCCCGGCTACTATCAGGAATATGAAGAGCGCGGCCTGTTCGGCAACCGCCGGGAACGCCGCGGCCTGTTCCGCCGGTAAGTGTTTACAGACTGAGTTCCGAGAACTTGAACGGGCCTCTTCGGAGGCCCGTTTTTTGTGCAAGTCGCCGTATCCGCCCCCTCTCCCTTGATGGGAGAGGGCTGGGGTGAGGGTGGAGCAAAACGGCAGAGTCTTTTCCTTCACCCCCTCACCCGGCCCTTCGGGCCACCCTCTCCCACGAGGGGAGAGGGAAATGGCGCTGCCGTCGCACACTTCTCCACCGTCATGCTGAGGCGCCCGCTTTAGCGGTCCTCGAAGCATGAAGCCGCCTCCTTCGAGGGCCGCTACGCGGCCATCCCGGATCAAGTCCGGGACAAGCTCTCAGGATGACGGCTTCACGAGCCGCGCACGCGCCGCCCCTCGCCGGCCCGAGAGCCGCGAGATTTGAGGGATGGCGGAGCGCCAAGAGGCCGCTGTCCGATTTTTAGTAGAGCAGCCTCTCGGCGCTCCGCTTATGCGGCGATATTGAAGCCCCGTGGCCACCGTTTATCATCTCGAGAACGTGCTTGGCGCCGTGTTTCTCGGACGCCCACGAACGAAGGCCAGGGATTGCCCTGGTGATGGCATTGAGACCCCTGAGGCAGGTTCGTTACACCCGCGCCGGTCCAGCTCTCGCCGGGTTTCCGATGCGTCTGACCTCAGGCGCCGCCCCTCCCCTCACGCGATCAGGACGGTCCTAGGTCACGCATCCCTCATGAGGAAAGGTGCGGTGAGTTTAGGGGAGGTTTTTGGGGTGGGGATTAAGTCTTCCGGTCACTCTGACATCGAAGCCAGTGAACCAACGAGCTCAGCAGCCGCCTCGTGATGCGCAGAATGCAAGAGCCATGCTTCTACACACGCGAATATCGCTTGCTCGTAGGTCACCCCCAAAAATTTGGTTAGCTCCTCGAACCAGTCATGCGGGTCGCGCCCTTTGACCGAATTCAGCCCAGCCATCAGCGAGGCCTTTTCACAACCGAAACAGATACATGCATGTTCTGGATCGCCCTCCACGACATCGATGAAGGCCTGCTCTAAACTCTTGTTTCCGGGCAAATAAGTATATCTCACAGAGCGTTCATCTAGGTCTTGCTTTTTTGGCGCATATCACCATCGAAAACGCCAACTAAACGAGTGGACAATATCCTTCGCGGAAACGATTTCAACGCTGCCACTATTCCGCCGCTGCCTTCCGCCTCAACAACCTCACAGCGAGCCGACATTTCATCTGATAACTTTGCAAGAATTCGGGTTAGGAAAACACGTGCTGCCCTATCCTCTACCAACACTATAACGTCCTTATGGCCATAGAAACCAACCAGCTTCTTCATTGCAGCATGTTCGTTTTCAGTCGCTACAGAGGATTTCGCCCCGTTTTTATAAAGAAATTTTACTTGGTTAGGTGACATTCTTGAAAACATTTCCGGCGAATGGGTAGTATATACAATTGTTATCTTAGACTTAACGGATGCCCCTACTAATAGATTAACCAATGCAGATTGCGAGACCGGTGGAATGAATGTCTCCGGCTCCTCCAACAGGATTATCGAGCCTGG
>Ga0310345_10001666_pt1 | contig 24047 bp, 23 predicted proteins | sample HC15DNA20500_MG_FD_204667 | JGI IMG/M metagenome (GOLD analysis project Ga0310345, IMG submission 204667) | Marine microbial communities from station ALOHA, North Pacific Subtropical Gyre - HC15-DNA-20-500_MG | ecosystem: Environmental > Aquatic > Marine > Oceanic | place: Pacific Ocean: North... | reverse complement strand
CGCCACCCTCGGGTCAGCCTCAAGAGTTATGGTCGCTGTGCTGGAACACGATGTACGAAATTTCGTACAATGAAGGAGTCACCCACACGCCGTGTCCGACTCCCGCAAGCCGCTCGATTTCTGGGCCGACGCCCGCGAGGTCCTCCGAGGCTGCCCGGCCCCCGTCCGCCAGCGGGTCGGGTTCGCGCTCGACGAGGCCCAGCGCGGCAAGACGTCCGGGAGCGCGAAGCCCCGGAACGACGTCGGGAAGGGCGTCTACGCCATCACCACGGACCGCGACTCCGAGACCTACCGGACGTTCTACGTCGCCCGCTTCGCCGAGGCCGTCTACTGCTTCTACGTCGTCCACAAGAAGGCGACGACGGGGAAGGCCCTCCCCGAGCGTCAGAAGAAGCTGGCGGCGGCCCGGTACCGAGAGATCGTCGAGTGGCGGGCGTCCGAGGGCCTCCGCTGAACCCGACTGTCGCCACCCGCACCCTAGACCCCCACCGCCATGCCCGGTCCCACCCGCTCCACCGGCAACGTGTTCGAGGACCTCGGCTTCGAGTCCGAGGAGGCCGCACTCCTCCGCGTCAAGAGCCGCCTGCTCTCGTCGCTCGCGTCGTTCGTGGCCGAGTTCGACACCCAGGCCGACGCCGCCGCGGCCCTCGGGGTCTCCCGGCCGCGCGTCTCCGAGATCAAGAACGGCCACCTCGACAAGTTCTCGACCGACAACCTCATCGGCCTCTGCTACCGGGCCGGGCTCCGCGTCCCCGACTTCGACCTCGTCCCGGCGAGGTGACCCCCTGCCGGACCCGGCACGCCACGTCGGTGCCCGCGAGCCGCTCGCACGGCCGGTCGGGCGCGTCCTCGACGGAGTCTTGGAGGTGGGCTATGGGCGCGGGCGTCCGTCGGTATCGGCGCCTGGGGGCGGTCCGCCGGCGTATGGATCGGGGCCGTCACCGCACCCGGCGGACAGAGGGAGCAGAGCGAGCGTGTGATCGTGCCGGGGTAAGGGGGGGGCGGTCGTGGTGGTGTCGCCGCTACCGGCGTGGTGGAGTAGAGTCCGCCGGGGGGGCGTCGAAGATGGAGCCGGTGTTGTAATCCCGCCCGGTCATCCCTTCGGCGCTCCGGCGGGTTCGCTCGGCGACGAGGGCGCTATAGGCGAGCCCGAACGCCCGGCCCGACTGGGCCTCGTCGAGCCGCCCGTCGAGGTCGCGGCTACCCCCGCGCGCCTCGGGTACGTAGGCCTCGTACACGTCCGTGCAGGCGCCCCGTCGGCCGACGACGGCCCCTTCGAGAAGCGCTTCGAGACAGAGCGCGGCACCGTCGAGGTAGGTCTCGGACCTCCCCTCCCCCTCGGACAGCCAGTAGGCCGCGCCGTACTCGGGGAGGGGGGCGCACGGCTCGTCGGGGGCGTCATCGATGCAGGCGGCGAGGTGGGCGACCGACTCTGCCATCCCGTCGGCAGCAGGACCAGAGGGCGCCGTGTCGGTCTCCGATCCGCACCCGGCGGCGAGGAGGCCGACGAGGATCATGGCGAAGAGCGGCTGTCGAGTCCGAGAGATGGGGCGAGGAGTGCAAAGGGGAGCGGTGGAGCGCATGGGGCCGGTAATTCTGGGAGGGTCCCCGGCCGACGCATAGGCCGGGGACCTTTTCGGTAGATCGGGACGGCTAGAAGATCCCGGTCGTGTTGTAGTCCACTCCGCCCATGCCCGAAGAGTTCGCGGCGGCCTGCGCGGCGGCCCTCCGACCGACGTCGACCACGTAGGCCCGTCGGGCGGCGACCGCCGCCTGCGTCCGGGCCTCCTGGTCGATCTGGAGGAGCGCCGTCTGCCGGAGGAGCTGGGACTCCTGGGCCTGGTAGGCCTGGACGGTCCCCTGGACCTCGGCGATCCGTTGGGCCGTGTCGGCGCCCCGGATCTGGCGTTGGAACTCGGCCAGGTCCGCCTGCGCCGCCTGGATCTGGACGGCGTGCTCGCGGATCGAGCGGAGCGTCCCGAGGGCCGAGTCGAGCTCGTCGTCGAGCCAGGCGTCCGTCGTCGTCGCGGTGGCCGTGGGGTCGGCCCCCCGGTAGAACGAGTCGAAGTCGCTCACGAGCGAGGCCGAGGCGTACGCCACGTTCGAGCCGGAGACGAGCGTGGCGTCCACGGCCGAGACGAACCCGGTGACGTCGCGGAGGTTGTAGCGCGCGAGCCGCCGGAGGTTCTCCGTGAAGGCCCGGAGCTGGTCGCGGTTCGTGCGGAGCTGGTCGACGATCTTCCGACCGTTCCAGACGCTCTTGGCGATGTGAGCCGGGTCCACGACCGCCCACTGCGCCTTCGCCTCCTGAGCGGGCAGGGCGAACAGGAAGAGGAGGGCGAGCGGGGCGAGGGTCCTGGAGCGGACCCGTCGCGTGCTCGTCGGGGAAGGTCCGCCGCGTCCGGGGACGTGGCGGCGTGACCGGACCGCTGGGGGGCCGGAGAGAGAGTGCCTGAGCATGGTGCTTGGGCTGTGGGAGCGGGAGGCCCGACGCCCGACGGCGAGAGCCGGCCGGTCCCGTTGAGGGTTGGACCGCCGGGGTCATGGCCGCGTAGGGCCGACCGCCGACGGTGGAGAGACGTCGGCGTGCGTCGCCGACGCCCGGCCGACCAGACCCGGCCCGTGAGGGTGGGCGGCCGGACCGCTCGTTGCCCTCTCGTCGCGTCGGCCACCCGAGCCGCACGGCTCGGCCAGCGCGTCGGCGCGGCCGGAGAGGCCGGCGAGCCGAAGCCACGCCTGCGGCCACCGGGCGCCCTCGGTCTCGGCCAGCCGTGCGGCCTCCCGAACCGTCTCGTCGGCTGACCGGCCGGGGAGCGCGGTGAGGAAGGCGAGCTCGAGGTCCGAGAGGGCGAGGTCGAACATCCGCGCGCCCGACGGCGAGCGGACGTAGTAGTCCCGCTTCTTCCGCGCCCGCGCGAGCCGAGACACCTCGGCCCCGTTCAGCCCGAGCCACTGGTACAGCGCGGCCGTGTCGGGCTCTGTGGCGTCGGGGTTGGGCAGGAAGATCCGCGTCGGACAGCTCTCGATCAGGAGTTGGGCGCCCTCGACGCCGTCGCGGAACTGGGCCGGGCTGTGGGCCACGACGACGACGGCCGCGTTCCGCTTGCGGAGCGTGAGGAGCCACTGGCGGAGCCGGTCGGCAAAGCGGCCGTGCATGAGGGCGGCCCACGCCTCCTCGATGACGATGAGCGTAGGCGAGCCGTCGAGCGACTCCTCGACGCGGCGGAACAGGTAGGTCAGGGCCGGCACGAGGACGCGGTCCGACATCCCGACGAGGTGCGAGAGCTCGACGACCTGGTGCCGGACGGCCCCCTCTCCCCGACCGCGGCCGTCGGTGGCCGCCTGCACGTCCGCACGTGCAAACGAATCGCGGTCCGCGTCGAAGAGCGCGCCGTAGGCCCCCTCCAGCGTGTACGGCCGGACGAGCGCCCTCAGCCGCTCGGTCCCGAGGTTTACGAGGAGCGCGGTCAGCGTCCGGCCCTCCGGCGGGTTCTCCGCCAGCAGGCCGACGGCGTGCGTGAGCCGGCCCCGCTCCTCCGGCGTGAGCGCCTGGCCCTGGAGCTCGACGAGCGACTCGACCCAGTCGACGGCCCACGTCCGGACCTCGGGCCGGTCCACGTCGCGGAGCGGCTGCATCTCGACCGGGTTCCGGGCCGCCAGCGGCCCCGCGAGGTCGTAGTGCGCCGCGCCCATCGCGCGGCCCGAGACGTAGTGGCTGTAGCCGACGTCGAACGTCACCGTCCGGGCGCGCTCGTAGCGTCGCCACTGCGCGAGGAGGAGCCCGACGAGCACCGACTTCCCCGCGCCTGTGGCCCCGACGACGAGGGTGTGGCCGACGTCGCCCTCGTGGAGGCAGAGCCGGAACGGGGTCGAGCCGTCTGTCTTGGCCCACAGGAGCGGCGGGCTGTCCGGGGGGAACAGTTGGGAGGGGACGGCCTCGTGGCCCCCCCACGGTGCCGTGAGCGGCAGGACGTCGACGACGTTCTCCGTGGTCAAGAGCGGACGGCGGAGGTTGGGGTGGCCGTGGCCCGGGAGCGTTCCTAGGAAGGCGTCGACGGCGTTCACGTCCTCGACGCGCCCCGTGAACCCGAGGTCCCGGGCGACCTTCAGGAGCGCGGCGGCGCGGTCGTCGGCCTCGCGCCGTGTGTCGGCCATGACGACGGCGGAGACCGTGAGGTACCCGAACCGGACGTCGCCGCCCGAGTTGGCCGCGCGGGCGTTCCCGGCGTCGTGGACCATCTGGGTCGCGTTCCCGTCCTGGAAGGCGAGGTCCATCTCGGTCGTCTCGCGCTTCTGCTTCGAGGCCAGGTCCTTCACCCAGTCGCCCGCGCCCCGGCGCTTCTGGAACCACCCGAGCTGGGCCTTCCCGATGGCCTTTACGGCCGTCGCGGGCGAGAGCGGGAGGAACCGGACGCTCCAGCGGTACGGGAAGGGCAGGCGGAGGGCGGGGTCGGCGAGGCCGGGCCGGGTCGCGCTCGGGTAGCCCTGAACCGCCACGACGCGGACGTGCTTGGCGCCGACGCGAGGCTCGAACCCGCCGACGAACGGCTGGTCGCTCAGGGCGTGGTCGAGGTACGCCCCCCGGCCTGGCACGCCGACGGCGTCACCCAGCCCGGTCAGGCACTCGTGGAGGTGACAGAGGAGCGCGGCGCTCCCGAGCCGCTCGACGCGCATGGCCGACGAGAGCCGGTCGCGGACGCCGCGGAGGTCGCGCTCGAACTGACCTACGAGCCGGTCCCAGACCTCGGACGCGGACCCGTCCTCGCGGCCCCTCACGAGCCGCGTTTGGAGCTGGCTCGCGAGCCCCGCGGGCGGCGTGTAGGTCACGGTGAGGACGGCCTCGGTCTCGTAGTGCTCGCCGACGGAGGCGTACCGGGCGCGGCGGGCGCCGTCGATGGCCCGGCTCACGGGGTCCGGGAAGTGGCAGCGCTCGGGGGGCGCGTAGCCCGTCGCGTCGCGGCGGACGGCGTCGGCGTGGACCATCCACCCGTCGCCGAGCGCGGCGAGGGCGGCGTTCGCGTGGCCCGCCAGGTTCACGACCTCGGCGGCGGTCGAGGAGGCGAGGTCGCGGCCCCGGACGCGCCACGCGGCCAGGAACGAGCCGTCCTTCGTGAGGACGACCCCCTCCCCCACCAGGAACCCCCAACCGAGCAGGTCGGAGAGCCCGCGCGGGGCCGCCCGGTGCTCACGGAGGCGGCCGAGTCCGGCGGCGCCGAGGGCGCCCGCGGTGAGTCCAGCGGCGGCAGCGAGGAGGCTCATGGCGGAGTGGGCGGAGGGCTGTTGTTATCGGCTAGGGACCGACGGGGTCGGCTTCCGCGAGCCTGTCGAGGCGGGGGGGAGCGGGTCGTAGGCGTCGGCCTGCGTGAGCGTCCGCGCGGCGAACTGGGGGAGCAGCTCGTCCACGTCCGAGAGCTTGACCATGAGCGGGTGGACCCCGGCCACGACGGCGAGGACGACGAGTCCTGAGCCGACCGAGAGGCCCAGGAGGTACACGAGGCAGACGACGAGCGTGACCTCGAGGATGAGGAACGAGCGGTCGACGCCGGCGAACCGGGGGACGCGGACGAGCGACTGGTGGACCGGGCGCTCGGGGAGCCGCTCGGCGGCCTGGAGCCCGTCCGCGCGGTCGCGGCGGCGTGTCTGGGGGGACAACATGGGGGATCGGGTGGCGTGGACCCAGCGACCGGGCCGATGGAGCGCGCGTGTCGGCGCGTGGAGGTCCTCGACCGGCCCGGACGGGGCGGTCTAGAAGGAGGCCCCGGAGATCCCGAGCGTGGCCGCGAACGTCGTCGCGCCGATCGCGATGCCAAGCCCGAGGACGGCCTGGCCGATCCGCTTGGCGCCCTCCTCGTTCCGCGTGAAGGCCCAGATGATGCCGCCCATCGCGATGGCGATCACGGCCACGAGGCGGACCGTGTTGCCGGTGAGCGCGTCGGCGAGGGTCTGGAGCGGGCCGTCCCACGGCATGGCCGCGCCGCCGGAGGCCGAGGCCTCGGCGGCCATGAGGACGGTGAGCGCGAACAGGCCGAGGAGGCGGACCGGGACGCGGGCGAGGAACCGGGCAGCCCCGGACGTGGAGGGAGAGAGTGAGTTCATGGTGCTGCCCTTGAGGGCGGTGGGCGGAGTCGGTCCGCCGGTGAAGCCGGGCGTCCCCAGCGTGTGGGTTGGTCGGGCAGGGGCCGCCGTCGGCCCCGTGCCCGAGTGGGCGTCCCCGGTGTCAGATGGGGTGGAGCGCGTAGGCCCCGTCGCGGTACCCGTCCACCCGGACGAGCTCGCGGACACGTCGGCCCTCGTTCCCGCCCTCGATCACGACGACGACTCCGACGGCCTCGGCCACGAGCGCGCGCTGAGAGGGCACGCCCGCCCGCTGCGCCAGGCGGTCGAGGCGTCGGAGCGCGCCCTGGGCGTCGGTCGCGTGGACCGTCGCGCACCCGCCGGGGTGGCCCGTGGCCCAGGCGTCGAGGAGGTGGAGCGCGGCCCCGTCGCGGACCTCGCCGACGACGATCCGGTCCGGCGTGCAGCGGAGCGTGAACCGGACGAGGTCCGAGAGCGAGACGCCCTCGCCGGTGCCGGTCCCTGGCACCGTCCGAAGGGCGAGGTGGTCGTCGGCCCGGCATTGGAGCTCGGCCGTGTCCTCGAGGACGACGACCCGCTCTCGGGGGTACTGCTCGCTCATCTCTAGCAGGACCGCGTTGCACAGCGTCGTCTTGCCAGAGCCGGTCCCGCCGCAGACGAGGACGTTCTCGTGGTCGCGGACGGCGTCCTTGATCGCCTGGCACTGGGCGGACGTCATCGTCCCGTGCTCGACGTAGCTCGCGAGCGTGAACACGCGCCGGGCGGGCTTGCGGATGACGAAGCAGGCGCGGGGGACGAGCGGCGGGACGAACCCCTGGAGCCGGGCGCCCCCGAACGTCTCGGCCGGGAGCTCGGCCTGGACCGAGGGCGTCGTCGGACCGAGCGTGTCTCCCCGGTAGGCCGCGACGGTGCCCAGGAACTGCTCGACTTGGTCGCCGCGGACGGCGGCCCCGAGGCAGACCTTGCCGCGCGAGTGCGTGTCGGCTCGGAGCACGCCGTCGCCCGCGTTGACGTAGACCTCGGTGACGTCGTCGTCGGCGAACGTGGCGACCACCTCGGGGCCGAGGTACCGCTCCATGAGCCCACGGTAGCGGGACTCCTTCGAGAGGTCCTGGCCGGACGACGTTGCGGCGAGCGAGGTCATAGGAAGTCGGTCTGAGCGCCTTGCGGCAGAGTGCTCATCCCGGTAGGTGCCGGACCGCCTCCGATCCCGCCACCCTCCTCCGCAGTTTTTCGGACGTCCCCCTCCCCCCCTCCCCGCCTGACTGGTGGCGTCCACCATGGCCGACCTTCAAGTGCCTGGGCACTACAATAGTAAGTGCCCAGGCACTTAAATATGAGCCTCGGTTCTATTGGCCCTCCAGTGTCCCCAGCAGACGCTCGACGCGCTCGTACGCTCTGCCCCCCTCCGATCTCGTGCCCCACACGGCGGACTTCAGGACGACTACGGCCTCGTTCCCGCGCCCGTCGGCAACCAGGGCCTCGGCGTGCACAGAAGCGGCCGTCAAGAGAGCGTCGAAGTACGGTCCAAACAATGGCAAATGGTCGCGAGCGATCTGAAGACCGGCCTCGCTGAGTTCGAGCGCACGGGCGACGTCGCTGGACTCGAGCGCGATCTCGGCGAGAGCCGCTCGCGCCACCGCCGCGGTCCCCGGCCCCGCGTCCTCCGGCCTCATGGCGACCGCCCGCCGGAGCGGAACCGCAGCAGCGGCGTTGCTCCCCCACTGGTAGAGCGTTCGGCCTTGTTCCGTGAGCGCGTACGCGAGGATGGCCGGGTCTCCCGTGGCCTCCGCGTCAGCGACCACGTCAGAGAAGACGGCGGCGGCCTGCGGTCCCCTGTTCGCCGTGAGAACGGCGTCATGCGTCCGAGCACGAACGGACCGGCGGTCGCCCTCGCCGAACTGGTTTGACAAGACCCGAACGGCCCGGCCCGTGACCTCCAGCGCCTCGGAACGGGCACCCGCCCGCCGGAGGGCGAGGGCTTCGACGTGGAGCCCGAGGGCAACGCCTTCGGCCCAAGCCTCGGTCGTCTCCACGGGTCCGTTCGGCCGGCCGAGAGCACGGAGCGCCGCGGTCGCGCTCCGTGCTCGTTCGGCAGCCTCGTCGTGCTTGCCCTGTGCGGTGAGCGCCAGCGCAGCGACCGTCCCGGCTCGAGCCGCCAACAAGCCGAGGCCCACTGTGCTCTTCATGAGTGGGAACGCATCGGTAGTACTCCCGACCCCGGCAAGGCCTCCTCCCCCCCGTTCGGCCTCGGGGTCCAGGCCAAGCCGGTCGAACACGGCGCTCGCACGTCGCGATAGGTCGAGCGCCCCTTCTAGTTCCCCCGCGTACACGCTGTAGAGCGCGAGGTCGGTGTCGATGGACGCGGCAACTGCGCTGCCTTCGCCGTAACGAGAGACCGCCAGGGCGCGAGCCTCTACGGCGAGTTCGGTGGCTCGCCGGAGACCGTCCGAGGTCGGGGTCCCGGCGATCTCGCGCCCGGCGAACCCGGCCGCACACCGGGCTTGACCCCGGAGCGCTGCGATGACGGTGGGGTGGTCCGGGCCGCTCGCCGCGCGGAGGAGGACCGCTCGGCTGTAGAGACGGAGCGCCTCGTCGAGGTCTCCCCGCTCGGACAGCTGCTCGGCGAGCGTGAGGGAGAGGTCGGCGCCGACGGTCGGTTGGCTGACGCCGCCCTCGACGATCTCGGCGGCCCGGACGAGGAAGGCCCGCCCCGCGCGGGCCTCGGTGGGCGCCGACCGGATCACGTCCTCGACGACGAGCGCGAGTTGACCGGCGCTCGCCTCAGCGCCTCCGGTCGAGGCCCGCCAGCGCTGCTCGGCGGCGGCGAAGGCGAGCACCACAGCGAGCACGCAGGCCGACGCCGCGACGAGCCCTCCGCGGTGCCGGGCGGCGAACCACGCGGCGCGACGGGTGAAGCTGACACCGACCCCGGCGGGAGGACGCCCGTTCGACACCCGGCGCACGTCGACGTGAAGGGCGTCGGCCGAACCGTACCGCTGATCCGGGTCGGGGTCGATGGCCCGCTCGACGATGGCGTCGATGGCCCAGCGCCCCTGGCGGCTCAAGTCGAGCTCGACCACCCTCGAGGGTGGGGCGCATCCGTCGAGCGGCCGGCGGCCGGTCAGGAGCTCGTAGAGGAGGGTGCCGAGGGCGAACACGTCGGTCGCCGTCGTCGTCTCCGCGGCCCGCCCCGCTCCCGCAGGGAGGGCCTGCTCAGGGGCAGCGTAGGCCGGCGTCATCGGCCGGAACCCCGGCCCGGTCGTGTCCCCTCCCCTGCCCCACGAGGTCCCGAAATCGCGGTCGTCGAGGGGCTTCGCGACGCCGAAGTCGAGAAGGTGGACGCGGCACTCGCCGTCGGGCCCCCTCGATGCGACGACGTTCGACGGTTTGATGTCGCGGTGGACCACGAGGTTGGCGTGGGCGTGGCGGACGGCGTCGCAGAGGATCGCGAAGGCCCCGAGCCGCTCCGTCGGACTCAGCGAGTGCGCCCTGGCGAAGTCCGTGATCGGGGCGCCGCGCACGTACTCCATCGCGAAGAACGGCCGCCCGTCCTCCGTCGCTCCGGAGCCGAGGAGCTTGGGGATCGACTCGTGTCTGAGCGCCGCGAGCTGGCGCTGCTCCCTCGCGAACCTCGCGCGTGCGTTGGGGGCCGTCGAGGTCAGCACCTTGACGGCCGCTCGCTGACCCGTCCTCGGATCGTCGGCGAGGTACACGGCCCCCATCCCGCCCTCCCCCACTTTGCGCCGGACCACGTAGCATCCGGCCTGTGTTCCTATGAGGTCGCCGGACGTTCGGGGAGACGGGCGGGCAGCGAAATCGTCAGAAGAGCGAGCTTCGTTCGGGTCGAGTGCCTGGGCACTATGGTTTGAAAGTGCCTGGGCACTCACTTTATAGTCGCCCGCACCTTGTCCCCCTACCGATCGGTCCCCCGTCTGTCCCCAGTCGGCCGCCTCGAAGAGGTCCTCGACTCCCCGGCGAACGGGACCGGGCGGCATCCGTCCGATGGCCGAACGGCGCTCCTCCTCGGGGAGTGCGAACACATCGTCGAAGGACTGCTCTACGTCCTCCCAGTGCTCCGCGAGCCAAGAAGCCGCGTCGGTGGAGGAGCCGTCACCTCGTGAGACGGGGGGCGTCTCGTCGTCGTCGCTCATAGCCCTCGTCTAGGGATCGGGACGCCGTCTCCAACGCCCGAAACGGGGGCGGCGGGCCGCGTCGTTCAGTCGAGAGGGGTGTCCGGCCGGAGGAGGACCCCGAGGAGCCCGCGGGCCTTCGTCAAGTCCCGCTCGACCGTCCGGAGCGGGACCCGGAGCGTGGCCGACACTTGACCGACGGTGAGCCCGACCTCGAAGCGGAGCCGGACCACCTCCCGGAGCCGGGGCGACACTTGGCCCAGGCGGTCGAGGACCGCCCCGAGGTCGATGGCGCCGTGGACGACCGACTCAGGGTCGGCGTCTACGTCCGAGGGCAGACGCTCCTCCACGAGCGTCTCCCGGACGGCGGAGCCCCAACGCTTCTGCCGGTTCCGCGCGCGGGCTCGGGCGACGACCACGTGGTTCATCTCGCGGTAGACCCGGCCCATGTGGGCGTCGGGGTCGTCGCGGACCTCGTCGGGAAGCCGGAGGTACGCCTCGTGCGCCAGCCCGGTCGGCCCCACGGTGCACACGCGCTCCCGCCGGTGGACCCGGTCGGCGACCTCTCGGAGTCTCTGGTAGACGTCGGGGGCGGTCCGCTTACGGCCGTGGAGGAGGGGGACCCTCCGGGTAGCCGAGTCCTCGTCGCGCCTTGGGGTGTCGTGCTGCTGGGCCATCTGTAGGGGCGGGGCGGGCCGTATTCGCGTGGTTCAATTTGTAATACGCCGGTGCTCGGGTCAAGCCCGACAGAGCATTTCCTTCACCGATTGTGCACAGTGGACCGACGATGGCTCCTCCGCCCGAGGACGTACCGGCCGTGGAATCAGTCCTCTACGAGGAGCGCGCGGAGCCTGGATCTGATGTCGGAGACGGGTCCTACGTACCGCGAATCGATCGACGTTCGGACTCGGCTGGAGTGGAGCCAGTATTCGCCCGGACCGAGGACGTGCTCTCCCAGACGCGGGACGAGCGGACGGCCTGCGCGATCACGGAAGAGGGGGGCGCTGTTCGGGAGCCGAGTGCCGCTGACGGAGACGCCCGCGCTGTCTACGACGACCCGGTCTCCAGGGAGCCCCGCGATCTCCTTCCCGAGCGGGATGACCCCGCCGGGGCACGCCCCGTTCGGGAGGTAGTCGGCGACGGCTTCGGCGGCCTCTTGGTCGGGGCACGCCTCGACGAGGACGCCGGTCCGGGCGTCGGACGGGTCGAAGTCGGAGGCGAGGTAGAGCCCGCGGGGGAGGCTGTCGGTGTAGTTGAACCGGACGCCGACGGCGTGGGCCGCAATGGCGACGGCGAGGAGTACGGCCCCCAGCCCCAGCGACGCGCGCGCGACCGTCCCGAGCCGACCGCTCACGCCTCCCCGCCGAAGCCGAACGCCCGAAGCGCGTTCTCCACGATCTCGCTCATGTCCGAGCCGCGTGAGTCGTCGCCGCTCGCCCCGGCCACCTTCACCTCCTTGTGGATGGCGGGATCGATGTACGAGGTCATCTTCCGCTTCTCGCCTCCCTTGTGCAGGTAGAGCCCGTTTCCGAGGTAGTTGCCTCGGTTAGGCGTGGCCTTCTTTCCTTTCGAACTGGAGCCTTTGGTGCCGCCCTTCGAGGGCTTCTTGGCGGCAGCGCGCTTCGCTGGGGCCGGGGCGGGCTCGGTCGGCGTTGCCCGGCTGGCCGGGGGGGGCGAGCGGTCCGTCCGCTCCGGCGTCGTGGTCGGGCGGCGGGGCTGCGTGAGCATCCCCAGGAAGTCGATCTTGCGTTCGTCGTCAGCCATGATTCGGTGCTGCTGGAAATGGGGGAGGGGGCTACGCTGTGGCCTGGACCGGGAGGGCGAGGGAGCCGCGCTGGACGAGCGCGTCGAGTACCGCTCGGTAGTCCTCGGCGAGTCGGCCGTCCGGGCGGTACTCGACGGCCGTGAGCGCGCGGGCGTACGACCGGCTCGCGGCCGAGCTTGTGCGGACGGGGGGGAGGACGGCGCCCTCGGGGTACTCCCCGAACGCCTCGTGGAGCACGCCGAGGAACTCCGCCGTCTCCGAGTACCGGGCGTCGACGGCGCACGGGAGGTAGAGCACGCGGGGGACCTCGCCGAGCGCGCCCTCGACGGCGTCGACCATCCGGCGGAGCCGGACGACCCCGCGCATCGAGAGCGACGAGAGCGTGACGGGCGCCACGATGAGGTCGGCGCCCGCGACCGCGTTGAGGCTCAGCCGGCCGATGGCCGGGGGGCAGTCGACCACGCAGAGGTCGTAGCGGTCGGCCTTCCGGACGCCGCTGACGAGCGTCCCGACGGCCCAGAGGTCGCCGGTCTCGGCGATGGACTCCTCGAAGAGCGTGAGCCCCTCCGTCGCCGCCAGCACGTCGACGCGGCCCGAGCCCGGTCCGAGGGCGCCGGGCTCCCGGCCGGTCCGGACGACGTCGGCCCACCGGGCCTCGCCGGAGAGGACGTCGCTGAGCCCGGGGCTCGGGGGATCGCTCCCCAGGAACAGCTCGGTGGCCGACCCCTGCGAGTCGAGGTCGACGACGAGGACGGACGCCCCGCGCTCGGCCGCGACGGCGGCGATGGTGACGGCGGAGGTCGTCTTTCCGACGCCGCCCTTCTGGTTCGTGAACGCGATCGTCTTCATGGGGCCGGGGGGAGGGGAGTGCAAAGGTACTAGTGCTCAGGCACTTTTCAATAGTGCTCAGGCACTTTAACAAGTGCCTGAGCACTCACAGGAAGTCGTACAAGCGGGCCGTCAGGTCGAGACTGGATGCGGGGGCGGTCATCGAAGGGGGGAGGTGCCCGTGTAGGCCCCTGGCGTGCCCGCTGCTGCGAGCAAGTACGCCCCGAGTGTTTCCGGTCGGGCGGGGAGGGGGGCGCGGCGAGAGGGCCTGTAGAGCCTCGGACGCTGGGGCACGCAGGCCAGCGAAAGGCCAGGAGGAGAGGCGTCCGGTCTGCGTGGGAACGGGCGCACAGGGGGGAGCGCCGTTCCCACTCACCCTGACGAACTCATGACCCTCTTCGACCGACCAGAGCCCGACGTTCCCACAGCTCTCGGCGCGCCCCGCCCCGAACGGCTCGCCCGTCTCGTCGAGTCCGCGCTCGCTTCGTCCCGCTCGACAACGCCCGCTGACCTCTTCGCGCTGGCGGCCGACGCCTTCGGCGGGACGCTCTCCGAGGGCGCCTTCTCGCCCCGCGACGCCTACGACGCCGCCGAGTTCGGGCTCCACCTCCACCTGCTCCGGCTCAGGCTCCCGCTCGGGGACGACCCCGCCGCCGCGCTCGCTGAGGTCGAACGACTCTCGGGCCTCCTGCCGAGCCAGACGCGCCGGACGACGGCGCAGAACGACTACCAGCAGTTCTCGACGCCCGCCGCCTACGCCGCGCTGTGCGCGTGGGTGAGTGGAGTGGGGGAGGGGGACCGTGTGATCGAGCCCTCAGCTGGGACCGGCGCGCTCTGCGCGTTCGCACTCGCGGCGGGCGCCTCGGTTCATGCCAACGAACTGTGTGGTCGCAGGGCGGACCTCCTGGCATCGCTCCTCGCGGAGGCCGGTCAGGACCCGAGCCGGACCCTCACGCGCGAGAACGCCGACCACCTCGACGCCATCCTCCCCCCCGGGGTCAGAGCGGACGTGCTCCTGATGAATCCACCCTTCTCCCAGACGGCCGGGCGGCTCGGCCACCGCCGCGTCCCGACGGTCGGGACGGACCACGTGCTCCAGGCACTCCGGAGGCTCGACGAGGGCGGGCGGCTCGTGGCCGTCTTGAGCGCGGGCGTGCGGCGGGGGAAGCCGACGCACCGGGCGTTCTTCGGGGCCGTCGACCGAAACCCCTTCCGTCTCCGGGCCGACGTCGAGGTCGGCGAGGCCGTGTACCGGCCGTACGGGACCTCCGTGCGCACGCGGGTCCTCGTCGTAGACCGAGTCTCAGGCGGCGAGTCGAGCGGCCGGGGAGACCGGATCGAGGTCGCCGTGGAGACCTTGGCGGACGCGGCGGCGGCCTTGACTCCAGCCCGTCGCGCTGTCACCCTCCGAGTCGACTAGCCCGTGCCTGCCTTGCCCATCACGCGCCTCCCCCGGGTCCCAGCCCTCGCCCTCGCTCTCATCGGGCTCGCCGCGTGCGGGGAGTCGGGTCGTTCTCCAACCGCCAGCGGGCCGGACGCCGACCCGCCCGAGGCGGCTACGACCGGCGACGGGCTGCCCGCCGCGCTCCTCGGCACCTACGACGCCGACGCCGACGCCTGCGCGCAGGGGATGACCTCCGGCCGACTGACCGTCCGGACGGACACGCTCGACTTCTTCTACGGCTTCGCGGTCGTCGATGAGGTCTCGGCGCACGACGGGGGCTACCAGGTCGAGACGACGCTGTACCAGACGGAGGGGGCCGTCGAGGTCGTCCCGGAGCCGACCTCGTACCGGATCGAGCGGACGGCCGACGGGCTCCGCATCGAGTCGGCCTACGCGGGCGCGTCGGCGCTCGTCCGCTGTGCCGACGCGCAGACGGGTGTCGCCAGCGGGACGGCCGCGTCTCGTGCCGACGTCCAAGCGCGTACACCCAGACCGAGAACTGCGAGACGCTCCGCGAGGCGGAGGTCGAGGCCGGGACGACGGAGCAGCGGTGCCCCGGCTACGGCGGCGTCGCGCTCTTCGTCTCCGAAGGCGACCTCCGCACCGACGTCGACGCGGGCGTCCCGAACGGCTCGTGGGACACGCCCGCTGGGTTCAAGTCGGTCGGAAGACGGTCGAGTGGCGTCTCCGCGACGGGCGGCCATTCCCCGCCATCGTCCGGTACGAGGTCGAGGGGACGGGCGGGACGGCGGCCGAGCGCCGGTCGGACCTCGCCGTCGTCACGGTGGGGCGCGAGGGGGCACCGGGCTGCCTCGTGGGCTACGTGCCCGCCGACGCCCAGCCGGACCAGAACGCGGCGGCCCGTCGGCTCGCCGACCGCGACGCCGAGGGGTTACGATTGCGACGCCGACAGGGGCTGGCGACGCGTCCTGGAACCTCGTGCCGTGCGCGAGGGCGTACCCGGGCCGCTAGGGGTGGTCTACGGCGTTCCACTCCCGCCCCGCGTCCCGCACCAGCCCGAGCAGGCACCGCCGCCTGGCCCCCTCCGCCTCGGCCGCTTGGCGGAACGCCTCGTCCTCCACGGTCGGCACGCCCGCCGCCGCCAGCGGCGCGAGCGACGGGGCCTCGGGCGCGCCGTCCGCCTCGTCCACGAACGACGCGCTCAGCGTGTCGAGGTAGTCGCCCAGCACGCGCCGGAGCGGCTCGACCTCGGCGGGCGCCATCCGGGCCGCGGGCGTCACGCCCTCCGCCAGCAGCAGGAGCGCCTCGTCGAGCACGGCCAGCATCACCGGCGCCGACGTCCGCCGCTCGCGGCTCCCGAAAAAGTGGAGGGCCGGGTACGCCTCGTGTCGCCGCCCGTGCGCCTCCACCATCGGCGTGAGGTTCGCGAGGTGCTGGCCCAGCCCGTCGAAGCCGGACCCCGTCCACGCCCGCGCGACGACCTCGTGCGGCGTCGCGCCCAGCCCGTCCACGACGCCCGCGAGCTGGCGCGCGCCCGTGACGGCCCCGACCACCTGGAGCACGTAGGTCACGACGAGCGTGACGACGGCGAAGCCGTTGAGCGCGACGGCGCTCGCGATGACGCCCCAGCCGCCGGAACCGGGCGCCCAGAGCGCCCCGAGCCCGAGCGTCCAGAGGTACGTCCCGACGGCGTAGGCGCGCGAGAGCGCGTCGGCGGGCGCGTTCGTCTTCGGGTCCACGACAGAGGCGGGGTCGGCCGAGAACACGAGCCACCACCCGAGCCACAGCGCGCCCGTCCACCACAGGAACGCGGCGACGAGCGTGGCCGGACCCGTCCACCCCGGCGCGCGTCCGCCTCCGAGCGCCTTCGCCAGCGCGTAGACGCCGCGCCCGACCCGGCCCGCGACCGGCCCGGCCCCGCGCGGGGCCACCGTCGTCCAGAGCGCGTCGACGAGCGCGAACGCGACGAGCGCCCCGCCTCCGACGGCGACCAGAGCCCCGGTCACGAGAGGTGCCCGACGAGCATCCCGTAGCGCATGGCGCCGTCGGCGTAGGCCCGCTGCATGGCCGGGAACGCCCCGACGAACCGCCGGGCACGCCCGTCGCTCACCGCGAGAATCGCGCGGACCTCGGGACGCCGAGCGATCGCGGCGCAGAGGTCCCACGTCCGGGCCACGCGCGGCGTGAGGTCCCACGTCCGGAGGTCTCCGAATCCGGCCGCCCGCATCCACCCCTCGTACTCTGCCGCCGTCGCGAGCGAGGGGCACAGCATCCCCTCGCACACCGACGCCACGAGCGCCTCGCCCTCGGCGTCGAGGCCGCCCCCGCTAGCGGCTCCCTCGGCGGTCCCGTCGGCGACCCCGCCGTCGCCCCGGAGCCAGGCGCAGAGCGCGAGGGCCCCACCGGGGCGGAGCCGCCGCGCGGCGGCCTCGACGAAGGTGGCCTTGTCCTCGAGGTGCTCGGTGCACTCGACCGTCCATACGACGTCGTAGTCGGTGCCCAGCGCGTCGAGGTCACGGGCGTCGTGGACCTGGAACCGGACCCGGTCGCCGACCCCCTCCGCCTGGGCTCCCGACGTCGCCATGTCCACCTGGACGGGGCTCAGCGTGATCCCGTCGACGCGGCACTCCAGGTGGGCGGCGAGCCACCGGGCCGACCCGCCCACGCCGCACCCCACGTCGAGCACGCGGGCGCCCTCCGGCACGCCAGCCCGCTCCGCCAGCAGGGCCACGAGCCGCTCCTGGGCCGTCCGGGCCGGTACGTCCTCGCCCTCCTCCCAGTACCCGTGGTGGATGTGGTCGCCCCAGAAGGTCCGGTAGAAGACGGAGATCCGGTCGTAGTGGTCGCGGACGGCGTCGGCGGGGTCGGGAGGGGGCATGGGCGGTGGGGCCGGTCGGCCGTGGTTAGTGGAGCGGCCCCGGCGAGGGCACGTAGCGGTTCACGATGGCGTCGGCCGCCCGGTAGGCCAGCGCGCCGACCGTCCCCGTCGGGTTGTAGCCCGCGTTCTGGGGGAAGACGCCCGCGCCCATCACGAACACGTTGTCGACGCCCCACACCTGCAGGTCCGGGTTGACCACGCTCGTCTCGGGGTCGGTCCCCATGACGGTGCCGCCCGTGTTGTGCGTCGTCTGGTAGGGCACGATGCTGTAGTGGTCCGAGAGCCGGCTCACCTTGACGTGCGTTGGGTCCATGGCGCGGGCGATCTCGGCCGCCCGGTCGGTGAGGTACTCCGTCATCCGGCGCTCATTCCCGCCCCAGTCGAACGTCATCCGCAAGAGCGGCTGCCCATAGGCGTCGCGGTACGTCGGGTCGAGGTCGAGATAATTGCCGCGGTAGCTCATCACCGCCCCCTGGCTCACGATCGTCGCCGCCCGGTTGAAGTACTTCGCGACGGCCCGCTTCCACTCCGGCCCCCACGACGGCGTCCCGTCCGGGATCGGGTGCGTGTTGATCGGCCGGTGGCCGGTGATGTAGAGGCCCAGCGAGGCGCCGTCGACGAACCCCAGGCCGGTGTGGTCGAAGTTGTCGCCGTTGAAGTCGTCCACGACCGTCCCCATCGCGCCCGCGCCGGCGAACGTGTTGAGGTCCTTGTCGTCGAAAAAGACCGTCGCGCTCGTGACCGCCTGGTAGGCGTAGTTCCGGCCGACGGTGCCCCGGCCGGTCGCCGGGTCGTAGGTCTCGCCGATCCCCGAGAGCATCATCAGCCGCGCGTTGTGGAGCCCGTACGCCGTCAGGAGCACCATCTCGGCCGGCTGCTCGACCTCGCGGCCCTGAGCGTCCACGTAGAGCACGCCCGTCGCGCGCGTCCCGTCCGGGCTCATGAGCACGCGCGTCACGTGGGCGCCCGTCCTCAGCTCGAAGTTGCCCGTCTTCAGGGCCGCTGGGATGACGGTCGCCTGCGGGCTCGCCTTGGCGTAGATCTCGCACCCGAACCGCTCGCAGTACCCGCAGTAGTGGCACGCGCCGAGCTGCATCCCGTCGGGGTTCGTGTACTCCGTCGTCGAGTTGGCCGACGGCCCGGGGAACGGGTGCAGTCCCATCCCTTCGGCCGCCTCCTTGTACAGGTGCTGCGCGTAGCTCGTCTTCATCGGCGGGTTCGGGTACGGCCCGCGCGGCCCCTCGAAGGGGTTGCCGCCCGGCTGGACCGCGCCGCCCAGGTTGCCCGCCACGCCGCCGACGCCGCACGTCCGCTCGAACCGGTCGTAGAACGGCGCGAGCTCGTCGTAGGTCACGCCCCAGTCCTGGATCGTGTTGTCCCGGGGCAGGATGCCCTCGCCGTAGCGCGCGACGGCCCGGCTCCGCGCCTCGAACGTGTACGGCAGGAACCGCCACGTCTGCCCGTTCCAGTGCACGCCCGCGCCGCCCAGCCCCTCGCCGAGCAGGAACGAGCCCAGCGTCCGCATCGGGAGCGCCCGCTGGCTCCGGTTGTTCCGGAACGTCAGCGTCTCGCGCGAGAGGTCCTGCATGAGCTCGTAGCGGACCGCGTACCGCAGCTCGTCGTGGACGTGGGGCGGCTGGAAGTCGGGCTTCGTCGCGCGGTAGCCGCCGCGCTCCAGGCCGACGACCGTGAGGCCCGCCTCGGCGAGCTGGTGGGCCAGGATGCCGCCCGTCCAGCCGACGCCGACAGTGACGGCGTCGACGGGGGGGAGTCGGTGGGCCATGAGAGGGGAGGTCTGAAGTGTGAAAGAGGGGGGCGACGGTCAGTGGCCGCCGTCGTGGGAGTGGCCGTCGTCCGAGCCGCCGTGGCCATCGCCATCGTCCCCGTGACCGTCGCCGCGGGGCTGGGGCGTGACCGTCGCCATCCCCTTCGGCCCGCCGCCGTGGTCGTGCCCGTGGCCCATGCTCACCTCGCCCTGCTGCACCTGGGCCAGGCTCGTCGGGCCGGGCGCGTGGTCGACGCCGTAGTCCTCGATGATGCCCTCGTACTCGCCCACGACACCGGGGAAGCCGATCATTTTCCAAGCCGCCATGTCGGCGTTGCCGCCGTAGGCCGGGTCGGCGAAGTAGCCCTCGATGGTGTTCGCGTGGAGCAGCTCCCAGAACCGCGCCAGCACGGCGTCGGGCACGCCGGCGAGGTGGACGTCCCCGGCTTCGAGGTCGCGGAGGAACTCGTCCTGGAGCACGGGGCCGATCTCGGCGAACGGGAGGCCGGTCCGCCGGACCCAGTAGTCGTCGATCTCGCGCATCGAGAGGCGGTACACCTCGCGCGGCGTCAGCCGGAGCTGGTAGCCCTGCTCGGGCGTGCCGTCGGCCCACGGCCCCTGGCCGTAGTTCTTGGCGAACGCCCCGTAGGCCCCGTCGAGCTGGCCGTCGATGAAGTAGGCCACGCCGGCCTCCTTCGCGCCCGGCCCGAGCTCGTCGGCCGGGATGAGCCGCGCGACCGCGGCCTCGACGAAGGCGGCCTCGGGCTCGGTCAGGAACACGTAGGCCTGGTCCTCGCCGAGCGCGCCGCCCCGCGCACGGCGCTTGGGCCGGGGCGCGGCCTCGGCGGGCACGACCGCCACGGCGGCCCCGGCGCCGAGCACGCCCATGGACTTGAGGAACGAACGGCGAGAGTCGGGTCTAGGCATCGGAGGCGGAGGAAAGAGGGGAGGGGGACTCGGTGACCTCGACCGTCGCCAGCGCGCCGTCGTCGGGCTCGCGGCGGACGCGGAGCCACACGCCCGCCTCGCGGTCCGAGCGGCGGAGCGCGTCGAGCACGGGGGCCGTGGCCTTGGGGTCCAAGAGCGTCACCCGGCCGTCAGCGTCGACGAGCGCGTAGCCGCTCTCGAGGCAGTGGCCCATCTGAGAGCACGCCGTCGTGTGCGCGCGGGCGCGCTCGGCGTACTCGTCGCGCGGGTACTTCCGGAGGCAGGCGATGTCGAGGACCCAGCCCTCGGCGGTTTCGGGATGCATGGGACTAGAGGTTCGGGGCGAGGGGGATGACGACGCCGCCGATGACGGACCACGGGCTCGCGTCGTCGAGGTAGAGCCGGCCGCCGCGGCGGACCTCGTCGCCCGCGTCCGGGAGACCCGTCAGGTAGTCCAGCAGGACGTACACGCCGACGTCGCGGAGGAAGGAGGCCCCCGGCCGCCCCTCCGGCAGGCCCGCGAGCGGGTAGCCCGTCGCGGCGAGCTCGAGGTTGAACCGCTGGACGTAGGTGCCGTCGTCGTCGGGCCGGGCGGCCGGGCCGAACTGGTCGACCACGCCGAGGCCCACGGCGGCCCAGCCGCCGAGCTGTGCCCGCTCCACGAGCGCGAGGTCGAGGGAGACCTCGACCAGCGGGGCGTTCGCAGCCACGGCGCCCTCGCCGAGCGACTCCGCGCTGTACCCCGTGAACGGGTTCGAGTCGGTGTCGGCGAACGGCGTCCAGAGAACCTGGAGCCCGAGCGACGTCCGGGGCAGCCGCGTCGGCACGGCGACGGTGGCGACCAGGAGCACCTGGGCGTCGGGGTCCAGCTCGCGGACCTCGCCCGTCGCGAGGTCGCGCACGCGAGGCCCGCCGAAGGCGTTGCCCGCCGCCACGCTCGGCTCGAACGTGACCGAGGGCGTGCAGAGCAGCCCGCCGCACCCGTCGTCTTGGGCGGCGGATTGGGGGGAGAGCGCCAGGGCGGCGAGCAGCAGGGCCGCCACGGACCCCCGCCAGCGGGCGGCAAGAGGGGGGGCGAGCGCGGCGCTCGCGCGAGGGGCAGCGTGTAGACGGGCACACATCGGGGCGGACGTCAGGCGAGGGGGCGGCGCGGGACCGTCGTCCGCTCCGGGACGGCCTCGTCGCCCAAGAACTCACGGTTCCGCATCACGGTCGAGAGCGTGCTCAGCGCCAGGAACCCGAACCCGACCTTCGCGACGACGTCGAGGACCGTGAACAGCCCGGCCTCCCAGGCGTCGCCGACCACGTCGAGCCCCTCGGGGCTGAGGATCCAGACGAGCGGGTACATCGTCCACAGGAACACGTGGACGCCCACCAGCCGCCGGAACGCGCCCGCCGACTGGGGGTGGGCCGCGACGGCGCTCCGCCGGTACGGCCCGAGGAGCATGTAGGCGATGGCGAGGTAGGCCCCGCACGAGACGAGGTACCACGTGATGGCCGTCGCGTCCTCGGGGAGCACGGTCGCGATGAACCCGGTCCCGATCATGAAGGCGTTGGCCCCGATGAGCTGGGCCGCCAGCACGTTCCGGCTCGACGCGACGAGCGTGAGGTCGAGGAGCAGCAGCGGCGTCGTCAGGAACCACGTCGCGTAGCGGACCCACGTCGTCCGCGTCCCGTCGGCCGAGACGTAGGCGCCGTACCCCATCGCCATCGTGAGGTAGAGGGCGAAGGCGACCAGGCAGATGAAGAAGTTCAGCGTGTAGAGGATCTCGCGGGGCCGGTGATCGGCCTTCGCCGCGCCGACCCCGAAGAGCACGGAGCCGAGCGCCATCGCCGCCGTGCCGATCCAGTACCAAGTCGTCGCAGTCATGGGGGAGTGGAGAGGGGAGGCCCATAGCTACTGAGCCCATTCCTGTCGCGTCTCGTCCTCAACCTGAAAATGCGCTCAGGTTGACTTGGATCATGGTTTTCCCGAGCGCGGGTCCTGGGCGGCGTCCCCGGCGGCGTCCCCGGCGGCGTCCCCGGCGGCGTCCCCGGCGGCCCGTTAGCGACCCGTCAGTGGCCTGGCCCGCGCGCTCCATCCCCAGCCCTCACGATGCGCCCCCCCCTCCGGGCGCCCGACGCCGCGCGCCCGGGCTCCCGCGCGGGACGCACCGGCTCGCCGGTGGGCGGTCGGGGCGAGACGGGCCAGCGCCGGTCAGTCCGACCCGTGCAGGCAGGGGAGGAGGACCCAGAACGTCGCGCCAAGGCCGGGGCCCGGGCTCGCGCACCCGACCTCCCCGCTGTACCCCTCGACGATGGCCTTGACGATGGCGAGGCCGAGCCCGCTCCCCGGCTCGGCCTGGACCTCCGGCGTGTCGGCCCGGAAGAACCGGTCGAACAGCCGCTCGCACGTCGCCTCGTCGAACCCGGCGCCCGTGTCCTCGACCTCCAGCCGCGCCGACCCGTCGACGTGCCCCAGCCGGACCGAGACCCGCCCGCCCGGGGGCGTGTACTTCACCGCGTTCCCCACCAGGTTGTCGACGACCTCGGCGAGCGGCCCGGCCTCGGCCGCGAGCCGGACGTCGGGTTCGGCCGACACGTCGAGCGCGAGCCCGCGCGCGGCGGCCTCGGGCCGGAGCCGCCCGGCACGCTGGCGGACGAGCGCGCCGAGGTCGAGCCGGGCGTCGGGCGTCTTCTCGAGCGACTCGGCCCGGGCGAGGTGGAGGAGGCCCTGGACCGTCCCCGTCATCTCGGCCACGTCCTCGACGACCCGGCCCAGCGTCTCGCGGTAGGCCTCGGGCTCGCGCTCTCGGCGGAGCGCGACCTCGGCCTCGCTCCGGAGCGTCGCGAGCGGCGTCAGGAGCTCGTGGGCCGCGTTCGCGGTGAACCGCCGTTCCCTCGCGACCGACGCTTCGAGGCGGGCGAGGAGCCCGTTGAACGTCTCGGCCAGGTCCGTCAGCTCGTCGCGCGTCTCGAAGTCTGACGGGAGCCGCCCGCCGAGTCGGCCGCCGTCGGCCGCGAGCCGCCCGGCCGCGTCAGTCAGCACGGCGACCGGGCGGAGCGCCCGACGCGCGAGCCACCACCCGGCCCCCAGCGCGAACAACACGCCGAGCGCCACGCCGAGCGCCAGCGTCCGGCCGAGGTCGCGGAGCTCGCGGTGCCGGCTCCACTCGACGCCCGAGACCTCGACGTAGCCCGCGAGCGCGCCGGACGGCGCCCGGAGCGGCTCGACGAGCGACCGGAGCGGCTCGCCCGCCCACTCCCGGCTCGCCCGGAGCGCGTCGCCGCCCTCGGGGAGCGCGACGCCGAGTGGGGGCCGCCCGCGCACGTTCTGGGAGGCGAAGGCCACGTCGCCGTCGGGCGTCAGCACGCGGACGAACGTCGCGTTCGGCCCGTCTAGCCGCGTCGCGACGGCCGCCGTCGAGGCGAGCGCGCCCGCGTCGACGCCGCCCTCGCCGACGGCCAGGAGGGGGACGACGGCCTCGAGTTCGTGGTCGAGGTGCCGGTCGAACGAGCGGTGCGCGGCGGCGTGGAACCCGACGTAGCAGAACACGGCGAACGCGCTGAGCAGCAGGAGCAGCGTGAGCGCGTACCACAGCGCGAGCCGGGCCGAGATCGGGAGGGGGGGGAGCGGGCTCATGGGGGACGAACGCTCGTCGGCGCTCACTCCGCGCCCGGGGCGCCGTCGGCGGGGGCGAGCCGGTAGCCCACGCCCCGGATCGTCTCGATCGACGGAGCGCCCGAGGCCCCCGACTCCCTCTCGGCGTCGGCGAGCCGCTGGCGGAGCCCGCTGACCGTCACGTCGAGCGCGTTGTCGGTCACGAAGAGCGGGTCGCCCCAGACCCGCTCCGCGAGGACCGTCCGCGAGAGGGCCGCGTCGGCGCTCCGCATGAGGACCTCGAGCATGGCGTGCTCCTTGGGGCGGAGGTTGAGGACGGCCTCGCGGAGCGGCCCGGCCATCGTCACCCTCCGTCGCTCGCCGTCGAGCACGAGGGGGCCGACGGCGACGGTCCGTTTCTGGTCCGAGAGCGGGGGCCGCCGGAGGAGCGCACGGAGCCGGGCCACGAGCTCCTCGAAGGCGAACGGCTTGGGGAGGTAGTCGTCGGCGCCGGCGTCGAGCCCGGCCACGCGGTGCTCCACGTCCGAGAGCGCCGTCAGCATGAGGACCGGCTGGTCCTTGCCCGCGGCCCGGACCCGCTCGACGATCGTCTTGCCGTCGCCTCGGGGGAGCCGCCAGTCGACGACGAACGCGTCGTAGGCGTTCTCCAGGGCGAGCCGCTCGCCGACCT
>Ga0310345_10001665_pt1 | contig 24067 bp, 23 predicted proteins | sample HC15DNA20500_MG_FD_204667 | JGI IMG/M metagenome (GOLD analysis project Ga0310345, IMG submission 204667) | Marine microbial communities from station ALOHA, North Pacific Subtropical Gyre - HC15-DNA-20-500_MG | ecosystem: Environmental > Aquatic > Marine > Oceanic | place: Pacific Ocean: North... | reverse complement strand
GGCGCGCGTCATCCTCGCGGGCAGTGCGGAGGTGGATGCGCGCCCGAACGCTCGCGTAGGGGAGGAAACCCGGTCCTGTGTAAGGTGGCAGCGCACGGGGTGGGTCGGGCACGCGTGTCTGGTCAGTGCTGCAGTTTCGTGCGGATGCTGCTCACAGATGCGCCGCGCGTGCGCAGAAGTGCCGCACATGTGGGGATCAGACAGGTGCGTGGCGATGCCGTCCGGGTGTGGACGTTCGGCGGGTAGACTCGTCTCACGATGGACGACCCTCCGAGTTGCCGACGATCGCCCCACCGACCCGCACCCCAGACCGGGGGTGATGCGTGATGGAGTTCATCATGCTGGGGGTGGGGCTTCTGCTCACGATCGGCACGGGACTGTTCGTCGCCAGCGAGTTCGCGCTGGTCAACCTTGATCGCGCCGACCTCGAAGCGCGCCAGGCAGCGGGGGAGACGCGCCTTTCGCTGACGATCAGCGCGCTGAAGATCACCTCGACACACCTCTCCAGCGCCCAGTTGGGCATTACGCTGACAACGCTGCTCACCGGTTACACCATGGAGCCGGCGATTTCGAGTCTGCTACGCCCGGTCTTCACTGGGTGGGGCTGGCCGGATGCCGTCATCAGCCCGCTCGCCGCCATCATCGGTGTGGCGATCGCGACGATCTTCTCGATGGTGATCGGCGAACTCGTACCGAAGAACTTCGCCTTGGCCGTGCCCCGGCAGACGGCGAAACTCGTCGTGCCGTTTCAGACCGCGTTCACTACCGTCTTCCGGCCGGCGATCGTCGTGCTCAACGGGAGCGCCAACGCGTTTCTTCGCGCCGTAGGCGTCGAACCGAAGGAAGAGCTCTCGGGTGCGCGCTCGGCGGAGGAACTGTCGAGCCTCGTGCGCCGCTCGGCCAACGCCGGCGTCCTCGAGCAGGACACCGCGTCGCTGCTCGACCGTTCCCTCACCTTCGCGCGCCTGACCGCCGCCGATGTCATGACGCCGCGGCCGAGCGTTCACGCGCTCGCCGCTGACGACTCCGTCGAGGACGTCATCCAGCTCGCACGCTCGACCGGTCACAGCCGCTTTCCCGTGTACGAGGAGTCAATGGATGACATCGTCGGGATCGCTCACCTGAAGGCCGCGGTGGGAGTGCCGCGCGGCAAGCGCGGAACCGTTCCGGTGGGGGCGATCGCGACCGAGCCGCTGCGTGTCCCCGAAGCGGTCCATCTTGACGCGCTCCTGGCCGAGCTTCGTTCGCGCGGATACCAGATGGCTATCGTCGTCGACGAGTACGGCGGTACAGCCGGCGTCGTCACCCTCGAGGACCTCGTCGAGGAGATCGTCGGTGAAGTCCTCGACGAGCACGACCGGCGCCGCACCGACATCGTGCGCATCGACCGGGATGTCGTGTTCCCCGGTGAGCTGCGGCCCGACGAGGTTCTCGATAGGGTCGGCATCCGCATCCCCGTCGGCGACGTGTACGACACCGTCGGTGGCTACCTCATGAGCGAACTCGAGCGGATCCCGGTCGTCGGAGACACCGTCGAGCTCGAGGAGGGGACCCTTTCGGTGGAGCGGATGGCAGGCAGGCGCGTCGACCGGGTTCGGTTCGTTCCCGCCGCGCTTCCCGGTGAGGATGCCGACGAGGAGGTGTCCTCGTGAGCGACTGGGCAGGCCTGGCATGGCTGGTCGTCCTGTTGGTGGCCAATGCCTTCTTTGTCGGTGCGGAGTTCGCTGTCATCTCGGCACGCAGATCGCAGATCGAACCTCTGGCCGAGCGCGGCTCACGCGCCGCCAAGACATCGCTCTACGCGATGGAGCACGCGACGCTCATGCTCGCGACCTCGCAGCTGGGGATCACGATCTGTTCGCTGTTGATCCTGAACGTCTCGGAGCCGGCGATTCACCACCTCTTGGCGGTGCCGCTCGAACTCACCGGGCTGAGCTATGCGGTAGTCGACGTCATCGCCTTCGTGATCGCCCTCGTCCTGGTGTCTTACCTGCATGTCGTGTTCGGCGAGATGGTGCCGAAGAACCTCGCGTTCTCGGTGCCCGATCGCGCGGTTCTGATGCTCGCGCCGCCGCTGGTGTGGGTGTCGAAGGTCTTCCACCCGGTGATCGTCACGCTCAACTGGATCGCGAACCACGTCGTGCGGTTGTTCCGGGTCGAGCCGAAGAACGAAGCGACCTCGACCTACACGCTCGAGGAAGTCGCGACGATCGTCGCCCAGTCTCGTATGGAGGGAGTGCTCGAGGACACGGCAGGAACGGTCGCCGCAGTGGTTGAGTTCACCGAGAAGAAGGCGCGCGATATCGCGGTGCCGCTCGCAGATCTGCTGACGCTACCGCAGAACACGACGCCGAAGCAGATCGAGCGCGCCGTCGCCAAGAACGGGTTCTCGCGGTACGTCATCGTGGACCCCGCCGGTGTCCCGCTCGGCTACGTCCACCTGAAAGACATCCTGCGCGCTGCCGAGGGTGAGGGCGCCGCGACCGACGTCGTGAGGCCGATCGATCCGGCCCGCATCCACCACATGGTGCCGGTGACCGAGAACACCGACCTCGAGGATGCGCTTGCTCTCATGCGCGAGCAGGGACGACACCTGGCTCAGGTTCGGGATGCCGGCGGCACCATCACCGGCGTCCTTTTCCTCGAGGATGTCATCGAGGAACTCGTCGGCGAGGTGCAGGATGCCACGCGCCGCGGCTGGCGGAACGAGCGGTAGCGGTTCGCGCTCACCTCGTCTGCGTCAGGCGGGCTCGCTCGTATTGCGCCGGCCAATAGTCGATGTCGACGTCGAGTTCGGTCGCGGCGCGAAGGGCGAAGTGGGGATCGCGAAGCCACTCGCGCGCCGCCATGACGGCGTCGGCTGCGCCCGAGGCGAGAACCTCCTCGGCCTGCGCGCCCGTCGCGATCATGCCCACGGCGCTCACGGGGACCCCCGCGAGCTCGCGCACCTCGCGCGCGAACGGCACCTGATAGCCGGGCCCGGCGATGACCTGCTGGTGGGCGACGAGGCCGCCGCTGGAAATGTCGATGAACACGGCACCGCGCTGAGCAGCCCACGCGGCGACAGTTGCCGTGTCTGCCACGCCCCAGCCCCCTTCGGCCCAGTCCGTGGCAGAGAACCGGACCATTACCGGGGTGGTGGGCGCGGCGACGCGGACCGCGTCGATCACCTCGAGCAGCAGGCGGGCGCGGTTCTCGAGCGAGCCGCCGTATGAGTCGGTTCGTTGATTCGACAGGGGCGAGAGGAACTCGTGGAGCAGGTAGCCGTGCGCGGCGTGCACCTCCAGTACATCAAAGCCCGCCTCGACGCTGCGGCCGGCCGCCTCGGCGAAATCCTTGACGACCCGGGCGATTCCGGCGGCATCCAGCTCCTGCGGAACGGCGTAGCCGTCGTAGGCGATCGGGGAGGGCGCCAGCGCCTGCCATCCGCCGTCTGTTACCGGAACCGAGCCGCGGCCTGCCTTCAGGGGCGACCACGTCGACGCTTTCCGACCTGCATGCGCGAGCTGGATGGCGGCAAGAGCTCCGCGAGAGCGGATCTCGGAAACGATCGGTGCCCAGGCGTCACGCTGCTGGTCGTTCCAGATCCCGGTGTCGTCGGGGCTGATCCGCCCCTCCGGGCTCACGGCGGTCGCCTCGGTCATCACCAGACCCGCGCCTCCGCTCGCGAACGAGCTGAGGTGGGTCAGATGCCACGTGTTCGGCATCCCGTCTGTCGAGCTGTACTGGCACATCGGAGCTACCCACAGGCGGTTGCGGGCCCGCAGCGAACCGATCTCGACAGGGGTGAACAGCAGACTCATCGATTCTCCAGAGGTAGGGTTGCTCGCATGTTGCGGTCATGGGGGGCAGATGACGCGCGACGCGTCCTGGGGAGACCAACCGCAGGCGACGACAAGTATTCCCGCGGGGTCGTGGGGCTTCGGACCGGGTCGCAGCAATTCCCCGGCGCCGCCGTGCTCGGGGTCGAGGGCGCCTGGCGCACCGGCATCGGCATGGTTCGCTACCTTGGACCGTCGCGGGCCACGCGGCTCGTGCTGGGGCGGCGTCCGGAAACCGTGACGGCAGAGGGGCGCGTGCAGGCCTGGGTCATCGGGTCGGGCACCAGCGTCGAAGCCCGCACGGATGCCGAGACGCGCGCGGTGCGCAACATTCTCGACGGGTCAGATCCCGTCGTCGTCGACGCAGGCGCGCTTGATCTCGCGGCATCGGCGACAGCGCCGGCGGTGATCACACCGCACGCCGGTGAGCATGCGAAGCTCCGCTCCGCGCTCGGGCTCGACCCGGATGACGCCCGGAGCGCCACCAGCGCGGCAGAGACCGCAGCCACGCTCGGAGCAGTTGTGCTGCTGAAGGGGGCCACGACCGTCGTGGCATCGCCGGAGGGTTGGGAGTGCGCGATCGAGGCCCCGACGTCGTGGCTCGCAACAGCCGGGACCGGAGACGTTCTCGCGGGGATTCTCGGCTCGGTCACGGCCGGAGCCGCTGCGCGGCGCGCGTCGGTGTCACTTGCCGCATGTGCGGCGACCGCGGCCTGGCTGCACGGTCAGGCCGCCCGTGCAGCGTCGGAGTCGGTTGCTGGCGGACCGATCACGGCGTTGGATGTCGCAGAGCACCTCCCGCCCGTGGTCGGGCACCTTTTGGCGAGCGCCGAAGCACCCACGGTGCTCAGCGAATCGTGATCACCACGACCAGCCTTGTGACAGGGTAGGCCCCGCCTCTTCCGTAGGATGGTGCCGTGGCACGTCGGGGTTGGATGTGGGTGGCGTTCGCCCTGGTACACGGTTTCGTCGCGGTGGCGGGCTATCAGCTCCCGCACGCACCGATGGGTGATGTGTACCTGGTGTACGAGCCCTGGTCGGGCTGCGCCCTCGGCATGATGGACTATTGCGGGCCGGCCGGGCGGCAGATCGTGGGAATCACGGAGCCGTGGGTCTACCCGGCCCTAGCGCTCGTGCCCATGCTCGCGGCGTGGCTGTTCGAGGCCGCGGTGTCGTACACGCCGGCCTGGGCGATCGTCGTGACGCTCGTCGATGCCGTCGCGTTCGCCGTGCTCCTCGGTGATGCGCGTTCCCGTGGCCGGGCGATTGCCGCCGCGTTCTGGCTCACGTTCATGGTCGCGCTCGGCCCGGTCGGCATGTACCGCCTCGAAGGAATCACGGTGCCCCTGGCGATCATGGGATGCCTGTGGCTCATTCGTCGGCCGTGGCTCGGATCGGCGCTGCTTGCTGCAGGCACCTGGATCAAGGTGTGGCCCGCCGCTCTGTTGGCTGCGGCCGTCGTGGCGGTGCGACGTCGCCTGGCCATCGTCGGTGGTGCGCTCATCGTGTCGGCGGCCACCATCGCGGTGGTACTCGCTCTCGGGGGCGGACGGTATCTCTTCGGATTCATCACCGACCAGACCGGCAGAGGCCTTCAGATCGAGGCACCGGTCTCGGCGCCATACATGTGGTTCGCGGCACTGGATGTTCTGGATTCGAGGGTCTACTACGCCAGCGACCTGCTCACCTTCCAGGTCAGCGGCCCCGGCGTGAACGAGGTGATCGCCGTCATGACGCCGCTGCTTGCGGCATCCGTGCTGGCGCTCCTGCTCCTCGGACTGTGGGGCGTTCGCCGCGGGGCGCCCGTGGTCCGCCTCTACCCCGCACTGGCCTTCGCGCTCGTGCTCGCCCTCATCGTCGTCAACAAGGTCGGCTCGCCCCAATACATGACATGGATCGTCGCGCCGATCGTCCTCGGGCTCGTCATCGACCGCGCTACGTGGCTGCGCCCCGCGGCGTTTGCCGTCGTGACGGGCCTGCTGACTCAGATCGTCTACCCGATCTTCTACAACTTCCTCATGACGGACCATCCAGCCCCGGGGGTCGTCGCCTTGCTCACGGTGCGAAACCTCGCCCTCGTGGTGATGTTCGTCTGGTCGGTCATCCACCTGGTGCGCGTCGCCCGCAACCCCGAGTCCGGTGCAGGCCGATTGGCATCACACAAACGTCCTGCATCCGTCATCGAAAGGTTTCCCTCATGATTGTTGCCTTCTCCGTCGCGCCCAGCGGCACAGGCCGCGCCGACGGCTCGGTTCACGATGCCGTGGCCGCAGCAGTGCGGATCGTTCGCGAATCGGGTCTCCCGCACCGCACCTCATCGATGTTCACCGAGATCGAAGGCGAGTGGGATGAGGTGTTCGCGGTCGTGAAGGCTGCGACCGAGGCTGTCGGCGCGTACGGTTCCCGAGTCTCGCTCGTGCTCAAGGCCGACATCCGTCCCGGCTACACCGGCGAACTCGACGGAAAGCTTGAGCGCCTCGAGCAAGCCCTCAGCGACGAGTCCTGACACCGCAGACTGCGCCGTCAGCTCTCCAGGAGCCGGCGCAGGTGGACGCTCACAATAGGCGTCTCGATGAGGAAGCCGTCGTGGCCGAAGTCGCTCGAGATGACCGCTGCCTGATCGCCATCGAGGCTCGTGCGGATGCCGCGCGCGATGCGATGCTGACCCTCGATGGGGAATAGTCGATCGCTGTCGATTCCGACCACGAGGGCTGTAGCAGTCACGCGGGCTAGCGCATCCTCGATGCCGCCGCGGTCCCTGCCCACGTCGTGCGAGTTCATCGCCTCCACGAGGGTGATGTAGGTGTTGGCGTCAAAACGGCGGGTGAAGCGGTTGCCGTGGAAATCGAGGTACGACTCGACGGCGAACCGGCCGCCATTGCCGAGGGGGCTGACCTCGGACTGCCACGAGCGCTGGAAACGCTGGTTGAGCTCGGTGGGTGACCGGTAGTTCAGCAGTGCCATGCGCCTGGCGAGCGCAAGTCCGCGGTGCGGGCCGTCTCCGTCGGCTGCGTCGTAGTACTCGCCCCCTTGGAACCGCGGGTCGACCCGGATCGCATCGAGCTGCACGGAGTTGAGCGCGATCTGGTCGGCGGTATTCGCCGGAGGCGCCGACAGCACAGCTACCCGTGCGACCCTGTCGGGGTATTCGATTGCCCACTCGAGCGCGTGCATCCCGCCCATCGACCCGCCGATGACCGCGGCCCAGACGTCGATGCCGAGGGCATCGGCGAGCTGCCGCTGCGCGTGAACCTGGTCGCGGATCGTGAGGTACGGGAACCGTGCCGCCCACTCGTACCCGTCGGGCGCGATCGTCGCGGGCCCCGTCGACCCCTGGCATCCGCCTAGCATGTTCGGCGCGACCACGAACCAGCGGTCAGTATCGATCGCGCTGCCGGGGCCGACAATCCCGTCCCACCAGCCATCGGTGGCATGTCCGGGACCGGCGGGCCCGCGCACGTGCGAGTCGCCGGTCAGCGCGTGCAGGATCAGGATCGCATTGTTGCGCGCGGGGGAGAGCTCACCCCACGTCTCGAAGGCGAGGCGGTAGGCCGGAAGCTCGGCGCCACCCTCGGTCCGAAAAGCGCCGAACGCAGCAAAGTGACGATCTCCGGCGGGGTCGCCATCGCGCCATGCTCCTGTCGCGGGGGGCCTTCCCAGGAGCAGGCGCGCGTCGGCTTCGGTCACGGGCGAAGAGGGCACCGTGTCTTCCGAGGTCTGCCAGTCCATTCGCCCATTCTCCCGGGTCAGGCCCGGTCCCGTCGCAATATGACGTACCCCGCGTCCGGACGCCAACGCCGAAGGGTCGCAACTCGCCGCAGGATCTGGGATCTGTGCGGCGCGTTGCGACCCTTCGGGTGCGACGCGCAGGTCAGGCGTTGGCTGCGGCTCCGACGCTGCGTGCTGCGGCGAGGGCATGGGCAAGGTCGGCCTTCAGGTCCTCGATGTTCTCGAGACCGACGGAGAGGCGAACCAGCCCAGGAGTCACGCCAGCGGTGAGCTGCTGCTCGGGGGTGAGCTGCGAGTGGGTGGTGGATGCCGGGTGGATGACGAGCGAGCGCACGTCTCCGATGTTGGCGAGGTGGCTGAACAGCTCGAGAGAGTCCACGAAGGCGCGACCGGCGTCGACCCCGCCCTTGAGCTCGAACGAGAGCACAGCGCCGACGCCCTTGGGTGCGTAGGTGTTCGCGGCGGCGTACCACGGGGAGGTGGGCAGACCCGAGTAGTTCACTGCCGCAACGTCATCCTGGTTCTCGAGCCATTCGGCGATCTCCTGGGCGTTCTGCACGTGACGCTCGATGCGCAGCGACAGGGTCTCGATGCCCTGCAACAGCAACCAGGCGTTGATCGGAGAGATCGCCGAGCCGAGGTCGCGCAGCAGCTGGACGCGTGCCTTGATGATGTAGGCAAGACCGTCGCCGACAGCCGTCGTGTAGGACGCGCCGTGGTAGGACGGGTCGGGCTCGGTGAGGCCGGGGAACTTCTCGACGTTCTGCGACCACGCGAACTTGCCGCCGTCGACGATGATGCCGCCGATGGTGGTGCCGTGACCGCCGAGGAACTTCGTCGCCGAGTGAATGACGATGTCGGCGCCGTGCTCGAGCGGACGGATGAGGAACGGGGTCGCGATCGTGTTGTCGACGATCAGCGGTACGCCGTTCTCGTGGGCGACGGCGGAGACCGAGCGGATGTCGAGGACGTTGATCTTCGGGTTGCCGATCGTCTCGGCGAAGAAGAGCTTCGTGTTCGGGCGGACCGCGCGACGCCACTCCTCGGGGTCGTCCTGGTTCTCGACGAAGGTCGTCTCGATGCCGAGCTTGGCCAGCGTGTACTTGAAGAGGTTGTACGTGCCGCCGTAGATCGAGCTCGACGAGACGATGTGGTCGCCGGCCTGGGCGATGTTCAGGACAGCGAAGGTCTCGGCGGCCTGGCCGGAGGAGACGAGGAGGGCACCGCTGCCGCCCTCGAGCGCCGCGACGCGCTGCTCCACGACGTCCTGCGTCGGGTTCATGATGCGGGTGTAGATGTTGCCGAACTCGGCCAGGGCGAAGAGGTTCTGGGCGTGGTCGGCGTTGTCGAACACGTACGAGGTGGTCTGGAAGATCGGGGTCGCGCGCGACTTGGTGGTCGGGTCGGGTGCAGCGCCGGAGTGGATCTGCTTGGTCTCGAACTTCCAGTTCTCGGGTGCGGACATGGTGTGCTCCTTGAGTCTTCGGGGTCGGTCGGCGGGTCGACCGGCCACCACCGAGAGTACGAACATGAGCCCGTGTCAACAACAGTGCGGAAATGTGACGTAACACTCGGGCGGTCCCGCGGCGGCTAGCGTTGAGGTATGACCAGACGCGCTGTGGTGACGGGGGCAAGTTCGGGAATCGGCGCGGCGACGGTGCGCCGGCTGCGCTCGAGCGGATGGGAGGTCGTCGCTGTCGCGCGACGCGCCGAGCGCCTGGTGGCGCTGCAGGCGGAGACTGGTGCCGTCGCGTTCGCGGCGGATCTCACGACGGATGCCGACATCGACGCTCTGACGCAGTTCCTCGCCGGCTCCGGCGCCGTGCACGCCCTTGCGCACATCGCCGGCGGAGCTCGTGGCACCGACCGTGTCGAGGACGGCGAGGCGTCGGACTGGCAATGGATGTACGACGTCAACGTCCTGGCGGTGCAGCGGCTGACACGGGCGCTGCTGCCGCAGCTGCGGCAGGCTGCGGCATCCGACTCTCACGCCGACCTCCTCTTCGTGACCTCTACCGCCGCGCAGGTGGCCTACCCCGGAGGCGGCGGGTACAACGCCGCCAAGGCAGCCGAGTCGATGCTTGTCAGCGCCCTGCGCCTCGAGCTGAACGGCGAGCCGCTGCGCGTCGTCGAGATCGCCCCCGGGATGGTCTACACCGAGGAATTCACGCTGAACCGTGTCGGCGGTGATCGCGAGCGTGCTGCGGCAGTGTACGAGGGCGTGCAGCATCCGTTGACTGCGGAGGATGTCGCTGACGTCATCGGCTACGCCCTGGAGGCGCCGGGCCACGTGAATCTCGACCTCGTCACCATGCGTCCCGTTGCCCAGTCGGCGCAGCACCTGCTGGCCCGCGGTCCGCTCCGGCCCCGCCTCCCGTAGCCCGACCGCTCGCCCTGCACCACCGGTCACGAGTGTGCGGTCGTTGTGTGCGGATGCTGCGCATTTATGTGCCGCAGTTGCGCACAATAGCAGCACACATGTGAGACTGCGCCGCGCTCGGGTGAGCGGTCAGGTGAGCTGGGAGCTGCCCCGGGTCGCGTCGAGTTGACTCGTATCGGTGTCGGCGAAGGCCACCTTCGGAACGAACAGCAACAGCAGGGCCGCGAGGAACCCGCCGCCGGCGCAAATCGCCCAGACGGCGAGATAGCCGCCGAGGGATGCCGCGGTCTCGCTCGCGACTGCTCCGGCGCCAGCGGCCAGCAGCACACCGAAGACGGCCGAGGCGAACGCGCCGCCCACGGTCTTGGTGGTGTTGGTGAGCGCCGACGCGATTCCCGTCTGTCCGCGGGGCGCCGCAGCTGCCGCAGCAGCCGGAAGCGCCCCGACCAGGGCTCCGGAGCCGAGGCCCGCGACCATGAGGTTCAGCAGGACCTGCCACAGCTCGAGGTGGAACGGTAGGAACAGCGTGTAGCCGATGCCGACCAGAAGCGAGGCGCCGATCAGGATGAGTCGCGGGTTGGCGCGCCGGGACAGGATGGCGAAGATGATGGCGCCGATGATGAGGGAGAGCAGATACACGCCGATGACGTAGGAGCGCTGCGAGGCAGACAGTCCAAGACCGTAACCGAGGGAGGAATCGGTGCCCGCGTACGTCGACAGCGGCCCCTGGGCGCCGAGCAGGCTGATTCCCACGAGGAAGGCCGTCGTCTGCACCGGCCACATCTCGGGACGGCGCAGGACGCGGATGTCGATGGCGGGGTCGTCCTGGCGCAGTTCAAATTTCACGAACCAGACGAAGACGGCAATGCCCGCGGCGAAGAGGGCCACCACCCACCACCACGCGTTCTCGCCGAGGTCGAGCTGCGGGATCATGCGCATGTAGACGAGGGCGCCGGTGACCAGCAGCAGGCCCCAGGTCAGCAGCACGAACCCCCACGTGTCCAGGCGCCGGCCGGGCGTCGGCTCGGACTCGGGAACGCCGAGCCAGATGACACCGGCAATGAGGGTGACCGCGATCGCGGGGATCATCATCGTGACGGTGAGATCGCCGCCGGTGGCTTCGAAGATCGCTCCTGCGGCCAAGGCGCCGGCTATCGCACCGGCCTGCAACCCGACGACCAGGAGCCCGGCTGCGCGCCGAGTGGAAGAGACACCCCGATTCTGGCGGCGACCGCGCTCGAAGATGAGCGCGACCTCGAGGGGCAGCCAGACGACGTAGAACCCCTGCAGTGCCCAGGCGATCAGGAACGTCCAGAAGTCTCCCGCGAACACGAGCCACCAACTGGCAGCGGCGGTCAGGATCGACGAGATCAGCAGGATGCGCTTGTGCCCGTACATGTCGCCGAGCTTCGCGAGAATCGGAACGACGATCGCAGACAGCAACAGCTGGGCTGCCTCGAACCAGTTCACGTCCGAGTCATGGATGCCGAGGTCGATGACGATGTCGCTGAAGAGCGGAACGTAGTAGCCCTGGATGATGCCGCTGACGAATTCGACGAGGATGAACCAGCCGATCAGCCCTGCAGTGATTCCCAGGCCCGTTCCGCGCAACCGGTCGAGGGCGGATGCGGCGGGCATGCCCGCGAGAATAGCACCGCGGCCGCGCCTAGTCTGGTGCGGGGGCAACCGAGAGGAGAACCGGTGACGACCGAGCGGGAAACGTTGACGTGGCAGGGTTTCGGAGATGCGACGCGCGAGCTCTCCCGCACGATCGTGGCTGACGGGTTCATGCCCGACGTGGTAGTCGCCATCGCCCGCGGCGGGCTCCTGCCTGCCGGTGCCATCGCCTACGGCCTGGGAATCAAGAACTGCGGGGCGATCAACGTCGAGTTCTACACCGGCATCGGCACTGTGCTCCCCGATCCCGAGCTTCTTCCTCCCGAGATGGATATGGCCTACCTCGATGGCCGGCGCGTCCTGCTCGTGGATGACGTCGCCGACAGTGGGCGTACGCTCGACCTCGCGGTGCGCCTCCTGACCGATCGAGGCGCGATTGTGCGCAGCGTCGTCATCTACACGAAGCCGACGACGATCATCCGTCCGGACTGGTCGTGGAAAGACACCGACCTGTGGATCGATTTCCCGTGGTCGTGGCAGGGGTCGGTCATCGAGCAGGATGCCGCGGTGAGGGAATCGGCCTGACCCATGGCGATGTCTCTGCCAGAGCTCGCCGACGCGGGTCTGATCGACAGTGGCTGGGCCGATGCGCTCTCCCCGGTCGCCGATCAGATCGCGGGCATCGGGGAGCGCCTGCGGGCCGAGGTCGCGGCGGGGCGGCGCTACCTGCCGGCAGGAGATCGGGTCCTTCGCGCCTTCGCCCGGCCGCTGGCGGACGTGCGGGTCCTCATCGTGGGGCAGGATCCGTACCCGACGCCGGGTCATCCCATCGGTCTCTCGTTCGCTGTCGACGCCCACGTCAGGCCCCTGCCCCGAAGCCTCGCGAACATCTACCGAGAGCTCGACGACGACCTCGGCATCCCGCCTGCTTCGCACGGCGATCTGTCGGCTTGGAGCGATCAGGGCGTCATGCTGCTGAACCGCGTCCTCACGGTGTCGCCGGGCGCTCCCGGCTCGCACCGTGGCTGGGGGTGGGAGGCTGTCACGGAGCACGCGATTCGCACGCTGGCAGCACGCGACCACCCCCTTGTCGCCATCCTGTGGGGGAGGGATGCCGGGGGCCTGCGCTCGCTGCTGGGATCGACTCCGATCATCGAGTCGCCGCATCCCTCGCCCCTGTCTGCAAGCCGCGGATTCTTCGGATCGCGACCCTTTTCCCGTGCCAACGAGCTGCTCGAGCAGCAGGGCGCGGATCCGATCGACTGGCGCGTGGAACCGTCGGCGTAGGCTGATCTCATGCTGGAAGAGGAATACGAGAAGAAGCGGCGGCTTCCCTTCCATCTGCGACGGCGGCCGGAGCCCGAAGGGCCGTTCAGCTACGTCATCCGTGCCGCGGAGGAACGCGACATCCCCGACATTCGGGAGATCTACAACTACTACGTGCGCAACTCCGTCGTGACCTTCGATGAGAAAGTGTGGTCGATCGCCCAGTGGCGCGAGAAGTTCGCGTTTCTGCGCAAACTTGACCTGCCCTTCCTGGTGGCACAGTCACCGTCAGGCCAGATCCTGGGGTACGCGCTCGTCCAGCCTTGGGCAGGGAAGTCGGCTTATCGCTACACCGTGGAGAATTCCATCTACCTCGGTCAGGCAGCTGCTGGAAAGGGGCTCGGGCGGGCCCTGCTCGAGGCGCTCATCGAGGCCTGTCAGCGGAAGGGTATTCGCGAGATCGTCGCAGTCATCAGCGACAAAGGCGCTGAGGCGTCAGTGGCACTCCACGAGCGGCTGGGCTTCACGGAAGTCGGCCGGATGGGCCGCGTCGGCTTCAAGTTCGGGCGGTGGCTGGGAACGATCTACCTCCAGAAGTCGCTCAAGCCGGTGAAGAAGGGGCTCTTCCGTCGCGGCGGTCCTCCGCGGGAGTCTCGCCCGGGGGAGTGATCGAGGGGATCGCCGCCAGGAGCGCCCGCGTGTAGTCAGCCTCCGGTGCGTGCAAGACGCGGGAGGTCTCGCCCCGCTCCACGATCCGTCCGTCCTTCATGACCACCACCCGATCGCACAGGTTCTGCACGACTCCGATGTCGTGGGAGACCATGATGATCGTCATCCCCTCGTCCTGTCTGAGTCGGTCGAACAGACCAAGGATCTGGGCTCTCACCGTGACATCGAGCGCCGACAGCGGCTCGTCACCGACGAGCAGGCGGGGGCGGTGCACGATCGCTCGCGCGAGAGCGATTCGTTGACGCTGACCCCCAGAGAACTCGCGCGGGAACCTGTCGGCCGCCGCGGCATCCAGACCTACCTGTGTGAGGACCTCCCGCACCCGCGCTCGCCGGTCCCCGGTGACGCCAAGCGCCCACAGCGGTTCGCCGACGATGCGCCCCACGCTCATACGAGGATCGAGCGAGGCGTAGGGGTCCTGAAAGACGATGCCGGTCTCCCGACGAAGCCACCGCAGCGATCTCGCCGATGACGACGCGTCTACCTCGCGGCCGTCGATGTGGACCGAACCTGAGGTCGGTCTGTCCAGGCCGAGGAGGAGCCGGACAAGGGTGGATTTGCCCGACCCGGACTCGCCAATGACGCCAAGGGCGTGTCCTTCTTCGAGCGTGAGGTCGACAGCATCCAGCGCCGTTGTGACAGCGGGCTTCGCGAAAAGCCGCGTGGACGGGGTGCGGTGACGTCGGGTGAGACCCTCGGCGCGGACGAACTCGGTGCTCATGCGTCGCTGCCCTCGCCCCGCCACAGCGTCGCGGTAGCGTCCCTGAGCAGTCCCTGGGTGACAGTCGCGCGGGGCTCGCTGAGCAGGCGGGAAACCTCGCCGGCCTCGACGACGCGACCGCGCTCGAGTACCACCGCCTGGGTCGCGATCTGCGCGAGCACTGCAAGGTCGTGAGTAATGAACAGCAGCGACATGTCCTCGTCGGCGGTGAGGCCGCGCAACAGATCGAGGATCTCGGCCTGCACTGTCGCATCGAGCGCCGTCGTCGGTTCGTCGGCGATGAGCAGCCGGGGCCTGCATGCGAGTGCCATGGCGATAGCCACGCGCTGGCGCTGGCCCCCGGAGAGCTGGTGCGGATAGCGCTTGATGATGGCCTCGGGCTCGGGCAGCATCACGCGAGCGGCCTCGGCGATGGCACGCTCCCGAAGCTCGCGGCCTCGCAAGCGCTCGTGGATGCGAACCGACTCTGCGATCTGACGTCCGACTGTCCGGACAGGATTGAGAGCTGTCAGGGGATCTTGGAACACGATTCCGATCTCGTCGCCCCGGAGCTTGGCGAGCGCCCGCTCCTCAAGGCCGAGGATCTCCTGTCCCTGCCACCTGACGCTTCCCGACGCCGTCGCACCTTCGGGCAAGAGGCCCATGATCGCGAGCGCCGTCAGGGACTTGCCTGATCCGGATTCACCGATGAGTCCCACAGCGCCGCCGTTCGGGATCCCGAACGAGACACCGTCGACGACGCGCTCGCCGCCGATCTCGACGGTGAGGCCCTGCACTTCGAGGCTCATGAGACCACCTCGGGCATATGCGTGCGCGACGCACGCGCTGCGCCGGTCCTGGAGACCAGAGTCGGGTCGGATGCCTCTCGGATGCCATCGCCGAGCAGGTTCAGCCCGAGCACCGTCACCGTGATCGCCAGCCCCGGCCAGAGAACGGCGAGCGGGTAAACGGTGAGGTAGTCCTGGAGATCCTGAAGCAGGACTCCCCAGGAGGGCTCGGTCACTGGAGCACCGAACCCGAGGTACGACAACCCGGCTTCGGCGAGCACAGCGACTGCCATCGCCCACGACAGCTGCACGATGAACACCGGTGCGACGTTCGGGAGGAGGTGGCGCCACAGATTCTGCGTCGGGCTGAGGCCGGCCGCAGTTCCTGCGAGCACGAAATCGCTGTGCAGGACGCGTCGCAGCTCGGGTCGCGTGACGCGGGCGATGTTGACGCCGAAGCCGATTCCCACCGACCAGATCACGACCCACAGCGACCCGCCCCACACGGCGGAGATCATCATGGCCACGAGCAGCACGGGGAACGCCACAAGGATGTCGATGAGGACCGCCACCGATTCGCGAACCCAGCGCGTGGTGAGAGCGCCAAGGCTCGCCAGGGCGATTCCGAGCACTGTGGCCACGACCGCCGACCCGGCTGCCACCCAGAGCGTCGTCCCTGCGCCGGCCATCACGAGGCTCAGGATGTCGCGCCCCGCGCCATCCGTACCGAGCAGGTGCGGCCAGCTGGGCGGAAGCCAGCGGTCTTGCACGTTGACCTGCTGCGGATCGAACGGTGTCCATATCCAGGCGATCAGAGCCACCAGGATGATTCCCACGACAACGCAGATCCCGAAGCGTCCCGTCGGCACCGCCCATACGCGACCGAGCCACCGCGCCCGAGTCGGTTGCTGGGGTGTGCGGCGATCGCCATCCGGAGGGGGAGTCACGACGCCTCCCGTTGCCTGGGATCGAGAATCCGGTGGAGTAGGTCGACGAAGAATCCCACGATCAGTACGAAGCCCGTGAGGGCCAGCAACTCGCCCTGCACCTTGGGTAGATCACGTGCGCCAACATCGTCAACCAGCATGCGGCCGATGCCGGGAAGGGAGAAGAGCTGCTCGATGATGACTGCGCCCACGATGATTCCGGCGACCTGGAGCCCGAGGACCGTGATGACCGACAAACCGACGTTCGGCAGGCCGTGCCGGATGAGCGCCGTGGTGCGGGTCAGCCCCTTGGCAGCTGCTGTGCGCACGTAATCCTGTCCGACGGCTTGGAGCGTCGCACTGCGCACGAAGCGAAGCAGCATGGCGCCTTCCACGATCCCGATCGTGACAGCGGGGAGGATCAGCGAGCGCACCGCGGCGGCCGGGTCGTCCCATCCGTTGCGCGGGAACCCCTGCGCCGGCAGCCACCCCAGCCATACGGCGAAGACGACGACAAGCATCATGCCGGCCCACACCACCGGCACAGCCGCGACGGTCTGCGCGCTGACACTCATGATGGTGCCGCGGCGGTGGCCGCGCCAGATCGCGGAGGCCACACCGAGCGGAACGCTGAAGAGAACCGCGATGGTCAGCGAAAGGATGCCGAGGGGCACCGTGACCTGAGCCTTCTCGGCGAGTTCTTCTGCCACCGGGGTGCCGGTCAGTAGCGACGCGCCAAGGTCTCCCCGAAGGACCCCGCCTACCCAGTCGAGATACTGCGCGATCAACGGCTTGTTCAGCCCGAGCTGCTCCCGGATGCCCTCGATCTGCGCAGGCGTGCTGTTTGTGCCCGCGATCAGCTGGGCTACGTCGCCGGGAAGGACACGAAGCGTCAGAAAGATGATCGCGCTTGCCACGGCGAGCCCCACCGCGAGCAGCCCGAGCCGGGTCACGACGTACCGGGTCACGGGTCGCTCCGGATGAGCGACACCGCCCGCGCCGCCGGGGCGGGCGCGGGCCGACGCATCACGATGACCCCGTCAGTCTCGCCTCAGCCCGCGATCTTGGCGAGGTTGGCGAGGTTGAGTCGTTCGTTGACGTTGATGGAGGGCATCCCGGTGACGTTCGTTCCGACGGCGACGATGGATGCGCCGTTGTAGAGCCAGTCTGCGGCTGCGTCTTCGGAAACGATCCGGGCAGCCTCGGCCAGGAGGGCTGCAGCCTCGGTCTCGTCAGTTGCGGCAAGCGACTCCTGGTAGAGCTCCTGCACCTCGGGGTTGTCGTAGGTGAAGTAGTAGTCGGGGTTCGCCCAGTTCTCGAAGTCGCGGGCTTCGGTGTGCAACACGAAGCTGAGGTCGTAGTCCTTGTTGATGTAGACGTCGTTGATCCAGGTCGGGAAGTCGACGCTGTTCACCGTGAGGGTGATACCTACCTCGTTGAGGTCGGAGACGAGTATCTGCGGGATCGTCGTCGGGTAGAAGGACGGGATCGTGAGCGTCAGATCGAGATCCTCGGCGCCTGCGTCTGCGAGTAGCTGCCGCGCGGCGTCGGGGTCGTACGGTGCGACGTCGGAGAGGTCCTCATAGCCGGGGTCAAGTTCCGGGATCGGGCCGTAGAGAGTCTGGCCCGCGCCGAATGCGTCGGTGAATGCAGAGTGGTCGATCGCCTGACGGATCGCCTGCCGCACGCGCTGATCTGCCAGCGGGCTGCCGGCGGACTGGTTCATCGCGAGCGTGCCTTTGTCGGTCGACTGCCCGAGCACGACCTCGAAACCGCCGTCTGCTTCGATCTGCTCGGTGAAGTTGGCGTCGAACCCCGTGACGACGTCGACCTCGCCGGCCAGTGCCGCGTTCAGGGCAGCCTGCGTTTCGGGGATGTAGTCGAACACCACTTCTGCCGTGGCTGCCGGTTCGCCCCAGTACGCGTCATTGCGGACGAACGTGATCGAGTCGCCCTGGCGCCACGAGTCGAGCAGGAACGGGCCGGTGCCGTTGGCGGCGGTGGCGTACTCGACGGTGTCGCCCTCCTTGAGGATCAGCCCGGCACGACCGGTCAGGTTCCACAGCAGGCTTGAGTCGGGTTCGGAGAGGGTGAGCGTGATGTCCTGCCCCTCGGCGGTGATCGACGCAATGTTTGCGAGGCGAGCCGAGTCAGCCCATTCCGGGGTGTCGCGGCGAGTGGTGAGCGACCACACGACATCCTGCGGAGTGAGTTCCTGCCCGTCGCCGAAGGTCACACCCTCGCGCAGAGTAAACGTGTACGTCAGCCCATCCGGCGACACGTCGTACTCTTCGGCGAGAACAGGGACGATGTCTTGCTCCGGGGTGCGGCCGACGAGCCCCTGGTAGACGTTGTCGATGAGGATCTGGTCGAGCGCGGCGCCCGCGGTCTGCCGGATGTCGAGGTTCCCCGGTTCCAGAACGAGCCGGATCGCGACAGATGCGTCAGGGTCAGGAGCCCCCGTCGCCGTCGATGCGGGGTCACTGCTTCCGGTGCAGGCTGTCAGAACGAGGGCGCTCGCGGCGAGCAAGGCCGACGCGGCCAGAGCGGTGCGGCGGAACATGGGAGTCCTTTCCGGGGGGCATCCGCTGCGAAGGTGGTGGGCACGCGGAGCACGAAGGGGATCTGCGGTAGATAACTCTAGGGTCCGGTTGCTGTGTTCCCCTCATCGAGAGGCGAACGTGACGTCATCGTTGCCCGGCGCCGCGCAGCTCCGTGATGGTTTGAGCGAGTGCAAGCGGAGCCTCTTCCTGCACGTTGTGACCCGTGGGGAGGGTGACGACGACGGCATCGGGCCGGCGCCTCGCGAACTCCGCCGCATCTTCGCTCGTCACGAAGCCTTGTTCGCCGCGGATCAGCGACAGCGGCGCTGTCACGGCGGCGATATCGTTCCATCCCGTCGCCGACAGGATCTCGGAGAGCGCATCCTGCTGCGCGTCGACCTGGGCGGCAAGCTCGGGCGCTGCCGCGAGGGCCGACGCCAGGTGAGCGAAGTGGTGCTTCCATTCGACGCGTCCGACTTCGCGTACTCGCGAGTTCAGGTACACCCCGCGTTCGGCCTTCTCGCGGGTCCCCCCACCGAGGCCGAAGGCCAGTGCGCGATCAACCAACTCGTCGCGGCTGGCCCAGTCGGTCGGTCCCGCGAAGAACGCCCGGATCTGCGCAGCCCCTGCGTTGGGATCGATGCCCGGGGTGATGTCGATCATGATCAGTTGCGTCACGAGCTCGGGAACGGATGCCGCCAGCGCAGCACCGGTCAGACCCCCCAGCGAGTGTCCGACGACGAGCTGTGGCGCCGACGTCCACGCCCGGATGCCCGTTACCACATCCGGAGCGAGGTTCGCCGCGGTATAGGCGGCGTCAGGCCGCCAGGACGAATCGCCGTGGCCGGGGAGGTCGATCGCGAGGGCGGGCAGACCCAGCGCCAGGATCGTCGAGTCCCAGGTGTGGGCGTTGAGGCCCGCGCCGTGGACAAAGGTGACCACTGGCGGTGTGTCACCGAAGCGGAGGGCGCTCAGGGTGCGTCCGTCGTCGAGAGCGAGGGAAATGCGCTCTACCGGTGGGAGATCGCCTGCCACTCCGACGCTGCGAGCGTCAGTGGCCAGAAACCGGAACTCATCGTCGGGCGTGGTCATCGCTGTCCGTCCTCGGCTGCTTGGGCGTGGCTTGGGCAATGACACTATTGTGGCCCCGCTCTGGCGGCGGCGACGACCGGGTGCGCGCAGCCGCAGGTCACTCTGCCCGGGATAGGGTCGAGGAACGTGAGCACACTCGACATCTCCGGCGCAATCAACTTCCGGGACACCGGTGGTCTGCCGGCCGGCGTCTCGCGGACGCGGGCGGGTGTGCTGTACCGGTCGGGGAACCTCGCGCGGCTCGATGAGGACGGCATCCGTGCTTTCTCGGGTCTCGGCATCCGTCGCGTCATCGACCTTCGCGACGACGCCGAAGTCGCCGGCGCGCCCAGCCGATTCGATGACCGCGAACTCGTGGTCCAGCGGGTTCCGCTGTTTCTGGGTTCGGTGGCCTCGTTCTTCGTCGAGGACGTTCCGCTCACGGAGATGTATCGCCGCCTCGTGGAGGACTCCGCGGCCCGTGTGGTCGAGGTCGTTCGTGGCGTTCTCGCCGATCAGCCGGTCCTGGTGCACTGCACGGTCGGCAAAGACCGCACGGGAGTCACTGTGGCCATCACGTTGGCAGCTGCGGGGGTCGACCGGGACGCTGTAGTCGCCGACTATGCGCGGACGGAGGCGCTCTTGCCGCCCTCGCGCAACCGCGACGTGGTCGCGCGCATCCGGCAGTTCCACCCGGAGTCAGTCAACCTCGAGGAACTGGCGACGAAGTCGCCGGCGGCGGCGATGTCGAGGCTCCTCGCGAGCTTGGACGCCGCGTACGGATCGCCGCGAGACTACCTGCGCGCCCACGGCATGAGCGATGACGAACTCGTCGCGCTGGACGAGGTGCTCATCGACTGACGGCTCTCTTCGGCCGCTGCCGCGGGATGTAGTTGCCGTCCGCGAGGCCCGCCTCGATCTCGAACCGGTTGCGCAGCGGGTTACGGCCGGCGAGCTGGTAGAGCAGCGGCATGAGCATCCCATACCGCCGCCATTGCCTGGCGTGGACGAGCTCATGCCGCAGCACGCGCGGGCCGTCGTTGTCGGCAGTGAGGTAGCAGGCGCCGACGCAAACGCCGCCACGCGGGAACGTCCACGAGGGCATGCCGGAAAAGACATACAGCACCGTGTCGTCGGCGCCTCGATGCTGCCGCACCCTGCCGGTGCTCCACAGGAACCCCCAGACGAAGCCGATGGCGGTTCCGACGACGGCGCCGGCGCGCGAAACCGAGGAGTCCAGCAGCGGAAGCCAGCGATCCAGCATCCGACCTCGCGCGACGGCTCGCTCCGCGCTAGCCTCCCACCCCGGTGGCGGGGTTGGAATCGGGGTCACGCCACGGCCCCGACCAGGCGCAGGATCGTCGGCATGTCCTCGATCGCGGCATCCGCAGACGCGGGAGAGAACTCTGCGATCGTCGCCCCCGCGAGGGGGAAGCGGTCACGCAGGGCTCGGACGGCGGCGATGACCTCGCTGGCAGTCGGCCCGAACGGAACGGGCAAGGACACCCCTGTCATGACGGAGGGATCGAGGACGTCGAGGTCGATGTGAATGTAGACCCGTGACGCGCCGGTGTCGGCCACAGCGGCGACCAGCGCCTCGGGATCCGCCAGGTCCCCGGGCAGCACCCGGCGAATGCTGTGTTCATCGATGTACTGCTGCTCGGCGTCGTCCAGTTCCCGAGTGCCGGCCAACACGACCCGATCGGGCGTCAGGATGCCGCGGGCAAGTCGGAGCCGATCCGCTCCGTCTCCGAGAGCTGCGCGCAGCACCATGCCGCAAAACGCTCCGCTGGGTGAGGACTCCGGGGTGTTCAGATCGGCGTGCGCATCGAGCCAGACGACCGCAATATCCTCGGCGGCGACGGCCTCCAGTGCACCGAGGGACACCCCGCAGTCCCCGCCGATCACCACCACCGGTTCCGATCTAGCGGCTACGGCATCCCGAACCAGGTCGCGGATGCGTCCGAGTGAGCTGGCGCGACGGATGCCCGTGTCCAGACTTTCACCGGCTTCGACCGGCACCTCCAAGCGGGTGCAGGCCGAAGCCGGGAGGTCGCCCGCGATGGCTTCGGCGCCGTCGATCAGCTGCATCGCGCGAGCCGACCCGGAGCCCTGCCACTGCGGGGCGATGACGAAGTGAGCCATCGGCGAGTTCGATCAGCCTTCGATGGCGGGCTTCGCGGCGCCGCCGGACTTCAGGGCGGCCAGACGAGCTTCGACCTCCGTGAGTTCGCCAAGGTCCTCGAGGCTCTCGAACTGGGCGTCCAGGCTCGAGGCGGCAAGTTCGGTCTTGCCCTGCGCGATAGCTTCCTGGCGGCGTACCTTCTCTTCGAAGCGGCCGAGCTCGCTCGTCGGGTCGAGGACGTCGATCGACTTGACGGCATCGACCACCTTCGTCTGAGCCTCGGCGGTCTTCTGACGCGCGACCAGCTCGGCGGACTTGGCCTTGAGCTGCTCGAGCTTCTGCTTCATGCCGTTAAGGCCGTCCTTGAGCTTGTTCACGACCTCGGTCTGCGACGCGATCTGCGGTGCTGCTGCCTTCGCCGAGTTCTCGGCTGCGATCTGGCGCTGGAGGGCAACCTTGGCGAGATTGTCGAACTTGTCAGCATCCACGGAATCGCCCGTCGCGCGGAACTCATCGGCCTTGCGGCTCGCGGCGAGCGCCTTGTTGCCCCAGTCAGACGCTGACTGCAGGTCTTCCTGGTGGTCGCGCTCGAGCAGGCGCAGGTTGCCGATCGTCTCAGCGATTGCAGCCTCGGCGTCCGCAATGTTGTTGGTGTAGTCGCGCACCAGCTGATCGAGCATCTTCTGCGGGTCCTCGGCCTGGTCGAGCATCGCGTTGATGTTCGCCTTCACGAGGGTGGAGATGCGTCCGAAGATGGACTGCTTTGCCATCGGTGTGTCCTTTCGTCTGGATGTGAGTGGTGATGATCGTGCCTAGAAGCGGCCTCCGCCGCGGCGGCCCCGGGATCCCCCGCCGCCGAACCCACCGCCGCGGGATCCGCCGCCGAATCCGCCGCGGCCGGAACCCCCGCCGAATCCGCCGCGGCCGGAACGCCCGCCGAATCCGCCGCCCATGGCGCCGCCGAATCCACCGCGCCGCGAACCGCCGCCGCCGGAGAGGATCGAATTGAGCACGATGCCGCCGAGGACCGCGCCCATCATGCCGTTCGATCCACCGCTGCGGAAGCCGCCGTACCCGCCGACGTCGAAGGCCCCCACATCGCGCTGCGCGGCCTGGATCGCCTGCGCCGCGAGCTGCTCGGCGCGCTGCGCGTGCGGGATGGCCTGCGCCGGATCGGAAACCTGGACCTGCTGCGCGGTGGCCAGGCTCGCGCGCGCCTCGGCCAGCCTCGTCCGGGCCTGTGCGCCGACCGCGCCGCGCCGGGCAGCGATGAAGTCGTCTGCAGCGGAGATCTGAGCACCTGCCTGCGCCGTGATCTGCGCGAGCGCTTGCTGGGCTCGCAGCGCCTGGGCCTGAGCATCCCGCGCTGCTTGCAGCACCTCGTCAATCTGCCGGTCCGCCTCCTGGAGTGCGTGCAACGCCGCGAGCGGGCGCTGCTGGGAGGCATCCAAGAGAGCGCGGGCCGACGCGACCTGTTGCGTCGTGCTGGCAGCCACGCTGGCCAGACGCCCATCGGGATCGGGAAGTGCGCGCGCGGTAGCGATGTCGGCCTCGAGCCCGGCGATGACGCTCTGCGCGGTCGTTGCAGCCTGCCGAAGGTCCCGTGCCAGCGTGTCGATCGCGTGCTCCAGCTGCAGTGCTTGGGCTATAGCATCCTCGGCGCCGCGAATCGCGACCGCTGCCTCTGCTGTCTTGCCGGCAGCGAGGTCCTGCCGGGCTTTGGAGAGCGCAGTGTCAGCGAAGGCGATGCGCTCGCGGACCTGCTCGGGGTTGTCAGCAACGGTCGCAATGGCGTCCGGGTGAAACGATGCCTCGAGGTCAGAGAGCGCGCGTTCAGCGCCGGCTATGCCGGCTGAGGCTTCTTCGCGGTCCTGGGCAACGCGCTCGAGCGCTTGCGGAGCGGTGCGCTCCAGCTCGCGCAGTGCTTCGAATTCCGCGGCCTTCTCATCGAGCGCTGCGTTCGCCTTCTTGCACAGGTCGAGAATCGCGAGGTTCCACTCGCGGATCTGAGCGTCGGTGTCGGGTTCGGCATCGTCGAGGCGCTGCTGCAGTGAGAACGCCTCCGTGAGGCTTGTTCGTGCAGCAGCGAGGGTCTTCTCGAACTCGGCAGCTGCAGCGTCGCCGAACTGCGCGCGAGCGAACCCGAGTTCCTGGGTGCTGGTCGAGATGGCATCGTCGGTTGCGACCAGTGCTGATGCGGCGCGCCGCGCGAGCTCGTCGAGGCTCACCGCCTGCGGATCAGCTTCTCGCTTTCGCCGCGAACGGATGACGATCCACAAGACCAGGCCAGCAAGGGCGGCAACCACGATGACGAGCAGCACGACCGCGAAGAAACCGCCGCCCCCGGATCCGCCGGTGAGCGCTGTCTCAAA
>Ga0310345_10001664_pt1 | contig 24084 bp, 29 predicted proteins | sample HC15DNA20500_MG_FD_204667 | JGI IMG/M metagenome (GOLD analysis project Ga0310345, IMG submission 204667) | Marine microbial communities from station ALOHA, North Pacific Subtropical Gyre - HC15-DNA-20-500_MG | ecosystem: Environmental > Aquatic > Marine > Oceanic | place: Pacific Ocean: North... | reverse complement strand
GCTGGCCGGGCATGAGCAGGAACAGGATCGCGGTTCCGGCGTTGCGGGGACCGGTGTAGTCGGGCGGGAGCACCGATTGCGGAATCCTCAGATCGCTGCGCCAGGTCTCGCGGAACCAGCCGCCCTCGGGGTGCGGGGAGAGGTCCAGCCGACGCGCCCATTCGGGGAGATCGCTCATCGGTTCACCCTAGTAGTCTTTGCCCATGATTCGCGCGTATCCGGGTTGGCTGGTCGCGCTGTGTGCGCTGGTGGTCGCCGTCAGCGCATGGTTGCCGTGGCTGAGGTCGTCGGCCGCGGGCGGAGGTCGCGCCAACGGCATCGGCGGTGTCGCCGGCACCATGCCGGTGCCCCCGCCGGGCTTCGGCGTCGGTCAGCTGATCGTCCTGCTGGCGGCGGCGCTTGTCGTTGCCGGTGCCATGGCGGCTCGCGGAATATCCGCGCGAATGGCTTCCACTGGTGCGCTGACCATTTCGGTGGCGATCGTGGTCCTCGCAGTCTGGTACTACCGGCTCTACGTCTACCCGCCGGTGTCGGCCGCCTACGGGCTCTACGTCGCCGGGTCGGTGGCCTCGGTCGCCGCGGTGCTGTCGGTGTGGACGATGCTGGCCGTCTGGCGGTCGACACCCTCCGCCGTGCGCGGTGCCCCGTGACGATGCTCGTCGAGCCGGTGGCACTGACCGGGCAGCGCTGGGTGAATCTGGAACCGCTTGACCGTGAGCACCTTCCGGAGATCGACGCAGTGGCCGCCGACGGCGAGTTGGGCGCTCTGTGGTTCACCGGCGCGCCGAAGGCCGGCTCGGGTGCACAATGGGTCGATGCGCGCCTGACGGTGCAGAGCCCGACGACCGGGCTGACGTTGGTGGTGCGCGACAAGGGCGGCACGTTGATCGGTTCGTCGAGTTACCTGAACGTCGACGGACCGAACCGCCGCCTCGAGATCGGTCATACGTGGTACGTCGCACCGGCGCGCCGCACCGGTGTCAACGCCGAGACCAAGCTGTTGATGCTGGGCCATGCCTTCGACGAATTGGGTTGTGTCGCGGTCGAATTCCGAACCCACTTCTTCAACGCGGCCAGCCGGGCTGCCATCGAACGGTTGGGCGCCAAACTCGACGGTGTGCTGCGTAGCCACCAGCTGCTGCCCGACGGGTCGCGCCGCGACACGATGGTCTATTCGATCCTCGACATCGAATGGCCGGCCGTGCGGTCCAACCTGCTCTTCCGGCTGGACCGCAACGGCTGACCGGGTCGGTTACTCGGATTCGACGGTGGTCGGTTGAATGGACTTCTGATTGCCGGAATGGCTGACCTCGACCTTGCGCGGTTTGGCCTTCTCGGCCACCGGAATCGTCACCGTGAGCACGCCGTTCTCGTAGGTCGCCGAGATCGCCGCGGAGTCGACCCCGTCACCCAGGGAGAGTTGGCGCCGGTAGGTGCCGAAGAACCTCTCGTTGGCCAGCCACTGGGCGGACTCGTCAGACCTGGCGGTGCGGTGCGCGGAGATCGTCAACGTGCCGTTGTCGACGTTGACGTCCACCGAGCCGGGGTCGACGCCGGGCAGGTCGGCGGTCAGGACGTAGTGGTCGTCGATCTTGCAGAGGTCCATGGGCATGAACCGGGGGGAGCGATTCGATCCGGTCTGGCTGGTCAGCAAGCCCCGGGTCAGAGCGTCAAGGTCACTGAACGGATCAAAGCGAAGCACAGCAATCCACCTCCTATGTCACGTCAGAGCCCGCCACCCCGGCGGGCAGCCAAATCACTGTGCACCAGCGAGATTAGCACTCTCGGACCGAGAGTGCCAGCACTGCAGGCGGGAAATTCTCCGATGGCGCCGTTGCGCCGCAGCGGGATTTGTCACCCAGCCACGGGCATGATGTGCGAACCACGCAGACGTTCGCCGCACCGGCTGCACTCCAGCACCGGAACGAAGCGGCGGCCACACCTGTTGTGGGTGAGCACGACCGCCGGTCCCTGCGCACCGCCGAACACGTTCTGCGCCCAGTGCAGCGCGCACACCAACACCGGGAAGAACGCCCGGCCCTTCTCCGTCAGGACGTACCCGTCGTCGTGGCGGGCCAGAATCTCCTCTGCGGTGAACGTCGACAACCGCGCCGCGACGGTGCCCGGTGGCGCGCCGAGCTGCTGTTGGAAGTCGGTGAACCGGCAGACACCGACGAAGGCCGCCACCAGGAGAGCGAATGCCCACCGATCGCCGATCACACTCATGGTCTGGGGGAAGAGCACGCCCGCGCTCGACCGCCGATGTGGCGACCGACGGCGGTTGGCCGACGCGGGGATCGACCGCTGCCACGACCCGGTCGGCCCCCACCGGGCGCTGACCTCGCCGTGGACGACGGGCTCACTGCAGGACCGGCAGGCCACTCGCGGTTCGAAGCTGCTCCGGCACAGACTGTGCCGCATGGACGGTAGCGGCTGGGCGTGGTCGGGAACCCAGGCGCGTTCCCACGCCCAGACCGAGGTGAGCATCGGCCACAGCGCGCGGCTGCGAGCGGTGGTGAGGTACTCCGAGCGGGACGGGCGGGTCTGATACTCCCGTCGGATCAGCAGCTCGTCGCCGACCATCGACTGCAGCCGTGAGGTCAATACCGCACTCGAGATCGGCAGGGCCGCAGCGAACTCGGCGTAGCGGCGGGCGCCGAGAAGGGCCTGCTGGACGATCAACAGCGTCCATTCGTCGCCCAGGACGCCCAGCATCCGCGCGACCGCATTGGGCTGGTCGGGCAATCAGAGTCCGATCGCCGCAGCAGCGGTGTCGGTGTCGCGCCACCGCCGCAGCTCGGCACCCGCGACCCACGTCGAGTGGGTTCCACTCGAGATACGTTCGGGCAGCGCGATGATGCACACCGGACCGTCGCCCACCCGGGCGGCGTCGAAGACCAGGCAGAAGGACGCGTCCGCGGCCATGTCGGTCGTCAAGGTCACCAGGTATCCGTCGTCCTCGGCGTTGCCGCCGGGGCGGGGAGCCATCGCTGTCTCACTGCCGTAGACGCCGTCACCGAAGGTGAACGACTCCTCCGCCCCCGTCTGCAGGTCGTGGCGGACCAGGCCGTCGAACAGGAACCACCCGGGTTTCGCGGTCGCGGCGTAGGCGTAGCGGTAGGGGCGTCCGGCGTGGACGGGGTTGATCATCCCGAATTCGGAGATGGTGTCGGTGAGCTGCTCCTCGCGCACCGCACCGGTTCTCAGGTTGAATCGCCAGCGATGCAGCCGCGCCTGCATGCGGTCGAGCGCCAGGAACCGGAAAGCGCGCTGCCACTTGGTTCCCGCGCCGTCGTCGGCAGGTTCGGGATCCCCCTGGTAGAAGCCGTCGAGCACGATCTCGTCGCCGTCTTCGAACGCATTCGGGAAGTGCAGGACGTACGTGGGGTCGGCCTCGAACCAGCGGATCTGGGAGGTGTCACCGCGCCGGGGCAGCACCGCGAACCGGGAGGGGATGTCGCGGTGGAAGCGGGGGAGATGCACGTTGTGCTCGAGGAACGCGGGATCCCAGAACAGCGGGAAGTCATTGAAGATGACGTAGTTGTCGGTGAAGGCCATGTCGTGGGGCAGCCGCGGCCCGGGCAGCGGCACATCGGTGCGGTGTACGACGTCACCGTCGGCGCTGACCACCCCGTATCGCAGGTAAGGCGACTGCTTGCTGTAGCTGAAGTACAGCAATTCTCCGGTACGCTCGTCGACTTTGGGGTGTGCGGAAACCCCCCAGTCCGAGGGAAACCCGCCGTGCCAGTCCTCCTTGCCGAGCGCGGCGCCGGTGCACGGGTCGGTGCGATACAGGTCGCCGCACTGATAGTGGCTCGTCAACGCCATCCCGCGGTGCACCACGACGTCCGTGGACGACGCATCCTTCATCAACGTCCGTGCACCCCAGCCGTGGTCGACACGGGCCAGTTCGACGGGTTCGGCGATGCCCGGCCACAGCGGCCCGCCCGCCCGGTTCTCCTCGTCGAAGCCGTCGGTGCGCACGAACCTGTTGCGGTAGAACGCCTTCCCGTCCCGAAAGCCGACGATGTGCAGCATGCCGTCGCCGTCGAACGGGTGGTAGTTCTTCAGCGCCGGGTGCAGCGGGTTCTCGGTGTTGCGTAGATACACGCCGTCGAGGTCGGCCGGCAGCTCTCCGGCGACGACGGTGAGGTCGTCGGAATCCCACTCGCACGTCTGCGGACGCCACGGACCGGTCCGGTAGGGATGGTCGTCATCCTCGGGCAGCGTCGACAGGAACTTGCCGATGATCTCGGCGTGGGTCACGACACACTCCCTACGACGAAGCTGACGGTGGTGGATGTGCTGCCGCCGAAGTTCAGGGTCGCGAACATCGCAGCACCATCGACCTGGTAGTCACCGGCGGTACCGCTGACCTGTCGCGCGGCGTCGAGCAGCATCCGGATTCCCGATGCGCCGACGGGATGCCCGCCGCCGATCAGACCGCCACTGGGGTTGATCGGTAGCCGCCCGCCCCGCTCGATCTCGCCGTTCTCGATGGCCTTCCACGACTCACCGGGACCGGTCAACCCGATGTGGTCGATCGCCATGTACTCGCTGGGCGTGAAGCAGTCGTGCACCTCGAAGCCGTCGACGTCATCGAGTGTGACGTGGGCGCGGTCGAACGCGTCGAGCACCGTCGCGCGCACGTGGGGAAGGACGTAGGGGTCCTCGCGCGAGCGGTCGAGTTTCTGCTGCAGCCCGAGACCGACGGTGCGGTGACCCCACCCGGCGATCCTGCCCAGCGGGCGGGCGCCGGGGTGGGTCCGTAGCCAGTCGTCGGTCACCAGCACGACGCCGGCGCCGCCGTCGGTGATCTGGCTGCAGTCGAAGCGTCGCAGCCGCCCCTCGACCACCGGGTTGACCACGTCGTCATCGGTGAGGGGGTCAGGAACCGACCAGTCGCGGGTCTGGGCGCGGGGGTTGGTGCGGGCGTTGGTCAGGTTCAGCGACGCGATCGACCGCAGGTGGACCTCGTCGAGTCCGTAGCGGCTGTCGTACTCGGCGGCCACCCGATCGAACATGTGCGGCCACATGTACTTGGCGTCGTCGCCTTCGTGGCCGGTCCACGCTGCCGCGCCCAGGATCGTCGTCGCGACGTCACCGGGAACGGTCTTCTCGAGTTCGATCCCGACGACCAGAGCGGTCCGGCAGGCGCCCGAGCGCAACTCACTCAGTGCCGCCAGGGTCGCGACGCTGCCCGAGGCGCAGGCCGCCTCGTGACGCGACGCCGGCGTGCCCCACAGCCCGTCGTCGACGCTGGCGGGCATGGCGCCGAGATGGCCCTGACGGGCGAACATCTCACCGAAGGCGTTTGCGACGTGCACGGTTTCGATGTCCTGTGCGCCGATGGCGGCGGACTCGAGTGTGCCGCGAACGATCTCGTCCGTCAGATCGGAGAAGTCGCACCCCTCACGGTGGAGGTTGCGCGCGAAATCGCTCTGATACCCGCCGAGCACCCAGACATCCGGCCACGCCACAGCCGAACAGTACTACAACTAACAAAGTGACTAAAGGGAAGCGGCTCCGTCGGCTGCGTGTCTGAACCGACGGAACCTGAGCAGAAGCAACGGTCGACCGCCGCCTCTGCCTCGACCGTGCATTGCCCGCGGCGGCCTCCGGCAAACCCGACTCCGTGTACCTTGCTCACCGGAGGGAATGTTTGTCATGACTGATGCCAACCAGCACGAGCTGGCTCACCGGATGGCCGAGTTGGCCCGAACGGTCGCGGGGCCGCGCAGCGTCGACGAGGTGCTGACCGAAGTCAGTGCCGAGGCCAAGGACCTGATCGCCGGGGTCGACGCCGCGGGCGTCCTGTTGATCGGCAAAGGTGGACGTTTCCAGTCGGTCGGGGGCACCTCGGACCTGCCGCAGCGGCTCGACGAACTGCAGATGAGATACCACGAAGGCCCCTGCGTGGAGGCGGCGGTCGACGAGCTGATCGTGCGCAGCGACGACCTGCGCACTGAGCGACGCTGGCCGATGTACTCGGCGGCGGCCGCAGCGCTGGGAGTGCGCAGCGCATTGTCGTTCAAGCTGTACACCAGCTCGCAGACGGCCGGCGCCCTGAACCTGTTCGCGCTCGAGCCCGGCGCGTTCGATGCCGAGGCCGAGACGATCGGTGCGGTTCTCGCCGCCCACGCCGCCGCCGCGATCATCGCCAGCCGACAGAACGAACAGCTGGAGTCGGCGCTGTCGACGCGGGACCGGATCGGTCAGGCCAAGGGCATCATCATGGAGCGCTACGACATCGACGACGTTGCAGCGTTCGACATGCTGCGCCGACTCTCCCAGGACGGCAACACCAAGCTGACCGAGATCGCCGAGCGGGTGATCCAGACGCGGGGCACGTAGTGCTGACGGCGTTCTGTAACTCCGCTGGCTAACTGGCTTGCAGGTGTCGGTGTCGGTGAGGCTCGGGATGATCGGCCAGCCATTGCCGTTCCACCCGCTTGACCCTCTGGTGCTCCAGTGCGATCAGTAATGCCCCGGCGGTGACCAGTGCGCCGGCGATCAGACCGAGCACGATGGACACGTCCCGTTCGCCGTACGCGGTCGCGGCGACGGTGCCGGCAATCAGCACGGTGCCGATCCCGATGAGGATCAGTCCCGGAAGCCAGAGTGTGTCGATGAACGACTCGCCGGCGTGTGGTTGCGTGGTGCGGACGTGGTCCACCGGGTCGCGATGCGCGCCTTTCATGGCATCTCCTTTCTTCTGAAGAGATGCCTCCAGCGTACGCCCGCTGTGAGCTGGATCACATAGTCATGACGTCTTGGTCATCATCCACGAGATCATCCGGTCGGCCAGCTCGGGTCCGCAGTCCTCCTGCACGAAGTGGGAGCCGTGCAGCCGCGCGTGTGGCTGACCCGCGGCGCCCGGGATGTGCCGGATGAGCGGCGCGTCGGCGCGTCCGAGGATCGGGTCCTTGCTGCCGAACAGCGCCAGGAACGGCTTGTCCCAGCGGCCGAGCGCCTCCCAGGCGGCCCGGTTCGCCGGGATGGCCGGGTTGTCCGGTGAGGTCGGCACCAGTTGCGGGAACGCGCGCGCTCCGGCCTGATAGCGCTTGTCGGGGAACGGTGCGTCGTAGGCGGCGCGCACGGGTGCGGGGACCTTGCTCGTGGTCCCCACCGCGACCAACCGCCCCGACGGGAGGACGGGGGAGTACTTGGCGAAGGCGCGCCAGAGCTGGAACGCCGGCGGGGTGGGGCGGTCGGCGATGGGCAGGAAGCCGTTGCCGACGACGAGGCGGGAGAACCGCTGGCCGTGTTCGCCGGCGATGCGCAGGCCGATCAGAGAGCCCCAGTCCTGGACGAACGCGGTGATTCCCGTCAGCTCCAGCGTCTCGATCCAGGACGTCACCCACTGCACGTGCCGAAGGTAGGTGTAGTCCTCGAAGCGGGTCGGTTTGTCGGAGCGGCCGAACCCGATCAGATCGGGGGCCAACACCCGGTAGCCGGCGGCGACGAGCGGCGGGATCATCGTCCGGTACAGGTAGCTCCACGTCGGCTCGCCGTGCAGCAGCACGACCGGCTCGCCGTCGCGCGGCCCTTCGTCGACGTAGTGCATCCGCACCGTCGGCGTGTCCGCTGCCGAGACGTCGACGTAGTGCGGCGCGAACGGGTAGCCGGGCAGGTTCGCGAACCGGGATTCGGGGGTGCGCAGGATGTCCATGATCACCTGACGGTAGTCCGGGGTGACGGTTCACGGAATGGGGCGGTGGCCTGGGATCGAACGAGTGCCCCCGGCAGGATTCGAACCTGCGACACCGGCTTTAGGAGAGCCGTGCTCTATCCCCTGAGCTACGAGGGCATGACCGCTGGGAGCTTACCCGGCCGACGGGGTGAGCCCACAACGGCCGATCGCGAGTTGTGGCAAAAGTGTCAAAACTTGGAGCGGCGGCGGTAGCCTGCCAGCCGTGGAGCTGACACTGCAGCGAATCGGCGCGTGGGCCGGCACGGTCATGATCCTTCTCTACGGCACCAGCTTCTCCGGCATCGCGCAGCTGTTCCCGCCCCTGTCGCCGGTGTCTTCGGCCGACGAGATCGCCGCGTTCTTCACCGACCACAAGCTCTGGGTGCGCTTCGGAGTCTCCGGCGCGCTGCTCTCCGCCGCGCTGGCCCTGCCGTTCCTGGCGACGATCGTGCTGCGGATCCGCCGTGCCGAAAGGCGCTTCGGCATGCTGTCGATGACCCAGCTGATGGCCGCGACGGTGTTCGTCCCGGCGTTGATCTTCCCGCAGTTCTTCCTGGGAGTGGCCGCCTACCGGCCCGAGCAGCGCTCGGCCGAACTGACCCAGGCCCTCAACGACGTGTTCTGGCTGTGGTTCATCGGCATCGTCGGCACCATCATCGTCCAGAACGTCACGCTGGCCATCGCCGCGTTCGTCGACCAGGGGGACCCGCCGACCTTCCCGCGCTGGTACGGCTACCTCAACCTGTGGGTCGCCATCCTGTCGCTGCCCGGCTGCGTCGTCGTGGTGTTCAACGACGGTCCGCTGGCCTGGAACGGCGTGTTCGCCTTCTACATCCCCGGCCTGGTGCTGGTGATCTGGCTGTTCTCCACCACCGCGGTGATGCTGAAGTCGATAAGGGCCGAACAGGCAGCACTGGCAGCGGCGTGACACCGCACACCGTCACCGCATCCCATCCCGCCCGCCGGATCCCCGGCGAAAGCGGCACCTGGGTGTTCCTGTTCGGCGACATGCTCGTCTTCGGCGCGTTCTTCGTCACCTTCCTGGTCGAACGCGCGAAAGAACCCGACGTGTTCGACGCCGCGCGCACCACCCTGCACCTCGGTGTGGGCGTGCTGAACACGCTGGTGCTGCTGACCAGTTCGCTGTTCGTCGTGCTCGCGCTGACAGCGACGCGCACCGGTGCGCGGACTCTCGCCACCCGTGCCGTCGTCGCCGCCATGGGGTGCGGCCTGGTGTTCATCGCGCTGAAGGTGTTCGAGTACGTCTCGCTTGCCGGCGCCGGTCACGGTCCCGGCGCCAACCACTTCTATCTCTATTACTTCATCCTCACCGGGCTGCACCTGTTCCATGTCTGCCTGGGGCTCGGCGCGCTGGCCTTCATGGCCACCCAGACCCGCCGGGACGAGCTCGGCGCCACCCGCACCGCGCTGGTCGAAGGTGCGGCCTGCTTCTGGCACCTGGTCGACCTGTTGTGGATCTTCCTGTTCGCACTGCTGTACCTGGTGAGCTGAATGACTGCGCTGAAGCTGCTGAGCAACCGCGCCGGGGTCACCTGGCTGATACTCGTCACCGCGACGATCGTGTCGTGGGCCGTCGGGGCCGAACACCGCACGGGGTCGGCGGTGGCGGTGCTGGTGCTGGCCATCGCCGCGGTCAAGGTTCGGCTGGTAGGGCTGGATTTCATGGAATTGCGCCACGCGCCGATCCCGTTGCGCGCCGCGTTCGAGCTGTACTGCGTGGGGATGTGGGCGCTGCTGTCCGGGCTCTACCTGTGGCTGTGACCAGTTCACCAGGGCTGACTACTTCAGAAGCGCGGACTACTTCAACAAAGCGATGACCTTGCCGAACGCCTCGACGTGGCGCGCCTGCACGATGACGTAGCTGATGCCGTAGGTGTCGCGGTAGCCGCGCAGACGCTCGGCGATCTCGTCCGTGCTGCCCGACAGGACACCAGGGTGACGCAGCAGCTGCTCATCGGACAGACCGGGCAGCGACCGTCGGGCGATGGCGAGATCGGGCGCACCGGAGTCGTCCACCGGCATCGCGGTGACGGCGACGTTGAGCTCCAACTCGTCGAACCGTTCACCGGCGGCGTCCCGGACGAACCCGATGCGCTCGGCCAGCGGGTCGTCGCCGGGCTCGGCAGGCCGGTCACCCCCGGTCAAGCCGATGATGTCGGCCCAGCGCGCCGCGATGCGCAGCACGCGGTCGCCGTTGCCGGCGATCATGATCGGCACGTCGGGCACGTGCTCGGCCATGTACTCGCAGGTGTCGCGCAGGTGGTCGACCCGCTCACCCGCGCTGGGGAACCGCAGCCCGGCCGCGTCGAACTCCTCCTTGACGTACCCCGTACCGAGTCCCAGCTCGAAGCGGCCCTCGGAGAGCTCGTGCAGCGCGCCGACATCGCGGGCCAGCAGTGCCGGCCGGTAGAACGCCGAGTTGACGACGAATGTCCCGACCCGCAGCGCAGGCGCCGCCAGTGCGATGGCCGTCATCACGGGGAACGGCGCCGGGCCACCGAGGTGGTCGGGCACGTGCACCACGTCGAACCCGAGATCCTCGGCGCGGCGCGCCGCCTCCTGCAACGACCCGAGCGAGCGCACCCGCGTGACACCGACCCCGAACCGAAAACCCTTGGCCACGAAATCGATCGTAGGACCTGAGGTTTGAGCCCGACGGGCGGTGGGCATAAAGGATCTCGACTTTTTCACGATGATCCGGCCCGTTGTGCGCACTCCGACGGGCCGGATCAAATTTCTTCCAGGGAGTTTCCGGTGGCGTCTTCGGCAGGGTCGACACCCACCCTCGGCGTCGAAGAGGAGTTCCTGCTCGTCGACCCGACGACGGGCGCCCCTGTCGCGCTCAACCGCGCGGTGGCCGACCGGGCCGCGCGCGACGGTGTCGAGCTGCAACTCGAACTCACCAGTTGCCAGGTCGAAACGACGAGCTCCGTCGTGGACAGTGCCACCGATCTGAGCGACGAATTGCTGCGGCTGCGCACGGTGGCGGCCCGCGCCGCCGAGGCCGCGGGTGCCCAGTTGCTGGCGGTCGGCCTGCCGCCCACCCTGCCGTCACAGTTCCCGGTGACCGACACCCCGCGCTACCGCGACATCGGGGACCGCTTCGGGATGATCGCCCACGAGCAGGGCATCTGCGGCTGCCACGTGCACGTCGCGGTGCCGGACCGGGATGCGGCCATCGGTGTCAGCAACCGGCTGCGGCCCTGGCTGCCGCTGCTGCTCGCGCTGACCGCGAACTCGGCGATATACCGCAACGCCGACACCGGCCACGCCAGCTGGCGCAGCGTGCTGTGGGCGCGCTGGCCCAGCGCCGGCCCGCCGCCGCAGTTCGCCTCGGCCGACGAGTACGACGCCGCGGTCGACATGCTGTGCCACTCCGGGGTGATCCGCGACAACGGCATGGTCTATTGGGATGTGCGGCCCTCCCGCAACTTCCCCACCATCGAGGTCAGGGTCGCCGACGTGCCCGCCACGGTCGCCGAGTCGGTCACGTTCGCCGCGCTGGTCCGCGGGTGTGTGATGACCGCACTCGAGGAGCACCGACGCGGCGAACCGGTGCAACCGTTGGCGTCGTTCGCGCTCAAGGCCGCCTACTGGAAGGCCGCCCGCGACGGTCTCGACGGCGACAGCCTCGACCTGCAGGAGCACGCCCCTGCTCCCACCCGGCAACTCTTGGAACAGCTGATCGATCGGGTCCGTCCCGCGCTCGAACAGGTCGGCGACTACGAGCTGGTGTCTTCCGGGTTGGCCGGGGTGGCCGAACGCGGCAACGGCGCGATGCGGCAACAGGCGGCGTGGCGGCGCAACCACGAGGTGTCCGACGTGCTGGCGGAGGCTGCCGCCGCGACGCTGGAGAGTCCTAGCTGAGCGGTAACTCGGCGAACACCGGGCTGGTCGGTTCGGTCGATCCGCCCGGTGGTTCGACGGTGAACGCGAGCGCCCGCGAGGAGCCCAGGTCCGGGATCACCGCGGTGGTCGACGGCGCGACCGAGTCCGGGCCCATGGTGCCGGCCGAGTGCGGCCCCTGCCCGTCGACCAGCCACATCTGATAGACCGTTCCCGGCTGCGGGGGCGGCACGTTGTTCATCACCAGCACCCCGGAGCCCTGTTCCCGAGAGAACACCACCGTCGCGGTACCGCCCCCGGGGATCTCCCCGGACACCGTGCGCACGTCCGGCGCGGCGAACACCTGATCCGCGGTCGACGGGACAGTGGGCGGGCGCAGCGCCATGCCGACACCCAGAGCGCCCAGTCCGACCACCGCCACCGCGGCCGCGGCCAGCACCATGCGGGGCCAGCGCCGCTGCTGCGAGGGACGACGCAGCGGCACGGGTTCCTCGGCGATGCGGCTCAGCAGCTGGTCGCGGAGCTCCGGCGGCGGTTCCACCGCGGTGGCCGACGCCAGCGCGGCCATCGTTTCGCGCACCGCCTGCACCTCGGTGTGGAAGGCGTCGGCGACGTCGGGCGGCGCATCGTCGAGCAGCCGCTCGACGTCGGCGGCTTCGGCATCGCTGAGCGCGTGCAACGCGTACGGCGTCGCCAGCGACAACAGTTCAGCTGCATGTGGTCCGGTCATGCGGCCCCCAAGCATCGACGCAGGCCGCGGATGGCATCACGCATCCGGGACTTGATGGTGGCGAGGTTCGCCGACAGGCGCTCGGACACCTGCGCGTAGGTCAGCCCGTCGTAGTACGCGAGTCGAATGCATTCGCGTTGGGTGTCGGTCAGCGACGCGAGGCATTCGGTGACCTGGCGACGTTCGTCGCTGAGGATGACCGTGTCGGCGACGTGGTCGGAGGGCGGCTCCATGCTGGCGGCGCCGTAGCGCGACTCCCGGGTGCTGGCGGCCTGCTCCGAGCGCACCCGGTCCACGGCGCGGCGGTGGGCCAGCGTCATCAGCCAGGCCAGCGGGCTTCCCGCGGCGGGGTCGTAGTTCTCGGCGGTGCGCCACACCTGCAGATAGATGTCCTGCGTGCATTCCTCGCTGTATCCGGGGTCCCGCAAAACGCGGGTGACCAGGCCGAACACCCGGGAACGGGTCTGGTCGTAGAACGCCGCAAAGGCGTCGACATCCCGACGGGCCACCTGGCGCAGCAATGCGTCGAGTTCGGCGGTCACGAGCGGTAGCCTAGCCACCTGCGTCAACGTCGTCACGTCAATCCCCGCTTCCGCCAAGCCGTGGTGAAAGGGAATGTGCGCAAACATTATTCATGGAAACTCGGCCGACGGGCACCAGCGACTCGACTTTTTCGGGTTTCTCCGCGCCCCGTGAGGCCAGCGGCACCCCACGCAACCGCAGCGTGACGGCCTGCACCCGCATGCCGATCGAGTTCATCAGCGGAGCCCACGGCGCCACCAATTGCAGAGCCAGAATCTGGCCGATGCCCGCGCGCCGGCGCGCGCCGCGCATGGTCGCGACGAAGGCCGGGTGGTCGTCGCGGTGCAGCGAAATCCTGACGTCGAGCGTGTCCTCCGGTTGCGGTGCGTGGACCAGGTAGTGGCCGCTGACATCGTTGAACGGTGACGTGTGGAACTTCTTGGCCACCATCGCGGGCCGGTCGCCCGACGGTGGCAGAAGGTAGGCGTGGCGCTCGCCGCGGAGGTTCTGGACCTCGGCGACGACATGGCGCAGCACTCCGCGAAGGTCGTGGCACCAGTACAGGCTCAGGGGGTTGAAGACGTAACCCAGCACCCGCGGCTGGAACAGCGCTGTGATCCTGCCGCCGGGCACGTCCACGCCCTTGTCGGTCAGGAACGACTCGACGCGGGTGCGCAACGTGTCCTGATCGGAACCCCACAGATGGTCGCGGGGGTCGAACGTCGCAAACGGACGCAGCCCGCGCGGGAGCCGGGGCAGCGCGTCGACGTCGACGAACCAGCTGTAGCTGCGGTGCTCGAAGTAGTGATGCACCGGCGCCCGGCGCAGGTGGGTGATCCGGGTGCGGTAGAGGGCCGTCGTCACGTCGGCACCGCCCCGGCATCCGGCGGATTCCAGGGCGCTGACCTCGTCGTCATCGACGGTGGTCGCTGCCCCGCGTAGATGGGTTCCACATACCGGCATTCGGAGCGGTGCGCCCCGTGGATGGGTGGCCGAGCGCAGGGATTCGGGGGCTAGCGTCCCTGCCAGGAGCGCGCTGCCGCCGCCAGCCCCTGCACCAGCGCCGACGTCGCCGGTGCCAGCCCGTCGTCGCTGGGCAAACCGCTGCGGGGGCTGACCCCGCGCACCCGCGCCGACAGTTCCAGCTGCGTTCCGCCGTCGCGGGGCCGGTTCACGGGGTTGCCAGGGTGCATCCCGCGCAGCTCGCGCGGGATGGCGTCGAGGTCGGTGACGAGCTCATAGCCCGGGATCGTGATGTGGTGGTCGAGGTGTGCGGCGAGCGCGCGATGGCGGCCGCCGGCCAGGATCTGGGTGCTGCGTCCCGCGCGACCATAACCGTGCAGCGAGACCGCGACGTCGACGTGATCGAGGAACTCGGCCAGCCGCTCGGATTCCGCCGGGTCGTAGCGCGCCGAAGGCAGATGGTGCGGGTAGTGGTCGGGGTGGCGCACGACGTAGAGCGAGGCGTCGGCGGCGTCGGCCGCCCGCTCGGCGATCACATCGGTCATCTGCTCCAGACCGCCACCGTGGATGGCCAGGAAGCCGAACTTCGAACGCAACACGCTGTGCTCGAGGATCGCAGAATCACACAGGAGCTCTGAAAGGGACTGTGGTGCAGCATCTTCCGGCGCAGCAATGCGCTGCGGCCAGCGGGTGGGATCCCACCGCTCCAGGAACTCGATCCAGCGATGGGGCAGGCCGTGGTGGCGCGCGCCGTCGAGGATCCGCTCCAGATAGCCCGGTCGCGGAGGCCCGGCCTCCACGCGGTGGTCGATGTAGACCCACGCCGTGGCCGGGCCGGTGTCGGTGTGGACCGTGAGCTCGTCGCGCCGATATCGCACCGGGACGCCTTCGGCGCTGTCCAGGGTCGCCAGATCGTGATCGGACAGCTGCCAGATGACGCCGTGCACCTCGGCGCCGGCGAACCGCTCGACGGTGGCCACGCCACGCTCGTTGATCAGCCAGTCGTGATCGGACAGCGTCGCGCGCCGCGGATCGCTGGCGTCGGGGCATCGTTGCGCCATCTGTCGCACGCACAGGTTCGACCCGTACGCGAAGTAGCTGTGCTTACCCGCCATTCAGCCTTGGACGGTCAGCTCGATCGGCATCACGAAGAAAAGAGTAGCGGCCCGGCAACCACACCGTCCCGAGCCGGGGCCGACAGCCCGCGTCCGCTACTCGAAGCCCAGCCCGTAACCGCCCACCAACGGCCAGAAACCGATGCCCTGCCAGCCGCCCCAGTTCCAGGGCGGCGGGGTGGTGATGAGCTGCGTGCTGCCGTTGGTCTCGCAGAACGTCACGGTCTCGCCGACATCCGTGCACTCCGGGGCGGCCGATGCGGTGTGCGCGGTACCCAGAGCCACCGCGAATCCCGCCAGCGCGACGAGCGCGCTGCGGGTGACTCGTGTCATGACCGGTCGTCGATCAGAGGACGAACATGCCGTAGTCCCACGGGAACATGCCGCCGCCGTACCAGGGCTGGGCATAGGCCGGGGGAGTCGAGCTGATCTGGGCGTTGCCGGGCGACTCGCACAGGGTGGTGGCGCCACCCTGGTAGCCGCCACCGCCGGAGCTGGTCTGCTCGCAGTTCGGCTGAGCGAGTGCGGCGGGAGCGGCGGCGATTGCCAGTGCGGCACCGCCACCGGCGAGAAGGGCGGTCAGAGCAGTGAGGCGGGCCTTCATCTTCTTCTTCCTTCCAGCGGAGTTGGGCCAAGCCTACAGGTCTTTCACAGTTCAGGAAGCCACTCCGGCGCCCGCGAAATTGCCCGGCGCAGAGCCGATCAAGGGCCGATCAGAGGGTGAACATGTTGTCGTCCCACGGGAACCCGCCGGTTCCGCCGTAGCGGTAGCCGGGCGGTTGGACCGTGGGCAGCTTGCCGTCGATCTCGGCGTTGCCGGGGGACTGGCACACCTCCCCGCCGCCGGTCTGCCCGGCGCCGCTGGGATTCGTCTGGTCGCAGGCCGGTTGGGCGAAGGCTGCCGGAGCGGCAGCGATCGCAGCGGCGGTGACGCCGGCGCCGAGCAGGGTTGCCAGGGCGGTGAAGCGCGCAGTCATCTTCTCGGTCCTTCCGGCTGGGTTCGTCAGCCAGCGTATAGCCCGTGGCCCGTCACCAGCGGCAGATCCAGCGTCGTGACGATGCCGGGCGCCGCGTCGATAACCGCCGGGATCGCGTTGACCACCCGGGACGCGGTGGCAACCAGGCCGGCGTGGTTGTGGTCGCCGTTCGGGCTGCTCAGGCACAGGTCGAGAGCGTAGGAGGGTTCACCGGTGACCTCGATCCGGTAGGACCCACCGGGCTGGGCGGGCTGCGGCCAGTCCGGGCACAGGTCGTCGCGAAGCCGGGTGACATGTTCGAGCACCACGGCGACGTTGCCGTCCTTCATGCCGCGCACCTCGAACCGGATCGCAGCGGTGGTGCCCTTGCCGATGGGCCCGCCGCGATGTCGAAGTCCTCGGGTGCCGGTACCCGGACGTGGGTCTCGGTGACCTCGTCGAGCTCGATGCCCAGGCCGGCCGCGAGCTGGCGGACCACCGAACCCCAGGCCAGGCTCAGCACGCCGGGTTGGAGCAGCATCGGTGTCTCGTCGAGGCTGCCACCGAATCCCATCACATCGAACATCACCGGCGCGCTGTCATAGGTGTCGTAGTTGATGATCTCCATGCACCGGATCTGCTGCACGCTCTGGCACGTGCCGGCCAGCGCCAGCGGCAGGAGATCGTTGGCGAAGCCCGGATCGATGCCGTTGACGAAGATCGTCGACGAACCTTCCTGGGCGGCGTCCTCGATGGGGGTGACCACCTCGGCCGGGATCACCTGCCACGGGTACTGCAGGAAGACCGCGCTGCTCCCCACCACGTTGATCCCGGCTGCCAGGATCCTGCGGTAGTCCTCCAGCGCTTCCATCAGCCGGTTGTCGGCCAACGCGGTGTAGACCACGCAGGCGGGCCTGGTGGCGATCACGGCGTCCAGGTCGGTCGTCGCCAGAATCCCCGTCGACCCTGGCAGTCCGGCGAGTTCGGCGGCGTCCTTGCCGGCCTTGGCCTCTGAGGAGACCCACACCGCGGTGAGGTCGAAGCGGTCGTCGTTGATCAGCTGGGTCAGCGCGTGCTTACCGACGTTTCCGGTGCCGACGGCGGCGACTGGGATCGGGCTGGGGCTGGAAACGGCCACGGTGGTGTCCTCACAGATCGGGAATCGGGAGCTCGAGGTTGGGGAAGGTGATGCCACCGTCCACTTCGAGTGTCTTGCCGGTCAGATAGCCGCCTGCCGGGGAGGCGAGGTACACCGCCGCCGCAGCGATGTCGAGAGGATCGCCGAGCCGGCGCAGCGGGGTGGCCTGCTCCATCGGTGTGCGCAGTTCCTCGTTGCTGGCGACGATGTCGAGCGCGGAGGTCAGGATCGACCCCGGTGCGATGGCGTTGACTCGGATGCGCGGTGCCAGATCCAGTGCCGACAACCGGGTGTAGTGGGCGAGCGCGGCTTTGGCGGTGCCGTAAGCGGCGAACCCGCGCCCGGCGACCCGGCTCATCGTCGAGGTGACGTTGATGATGCTGCCGCCGCCGGAGTGCTCGAGCATCAGCGGGGCGGCCGCTGCGGTCAGCGCGTGGGCGGTGGCGACATTGAACGTGAACGCATCGCGCATGTCCTTGGCGGTGGTGTCCAACAACGCGCCCGGCATCGTCCCGCCGACGTTGTTCACGACGATGTCTAGTTTGCCGAACGCGTCCACGGCCTGCGCGGCCAGCGACGAGGTGTCCTCCGGCCGGGCGAGATCGGCGACCACGATATGCGCGCGCCGACCTGCGCCGCGCACCTGCTCGGCGACCTCCTCGAGCTGGGCCTGCGTGCGCGCGGCAATCAGCACGTCAGCGCCGGCTTCGGCGAAGGCGAGGGCCATGGCGGCGCCGAGGCCCCGCCCGGCACCGGTGACCACGGCTACACGATCGTCGAGTCGGAACCTGTCGAGAATCACGCGCGACACCGTAACAAGAACCTGTTCTAGTTTGGCGCGAAATCGGTGTGATCGCCGTAGGGCGACCTATTTCTTGGCAGCAGTCTTCTTGGCCGTGGACTTCTTCGCCGGAGCCTTCTTGGCGGCCGACTTCTTCGCCGGCGCCTTCTTCGCGGCGGCCTTCTTGGCGGGAGCTTTCTTGGCGGGAGCCTTGCCGTCGTCCTGGGAATCGTCTTCGGCGTCGTCCTCGCCGGAGCCCTTGCCGGAGCTCTTGGCAGAGCCATTGGCGGATCCCTTTGCAGAGCCCTGCTCCTTGCGCGCCTTGACGCTGGCCTCGAGTTTGGCGAGCAGATCCGAGACGTCTTCGGTCTCGTCGAGCTCCTGCGGCTCTTCCTCGGTGGTGAACGCCTCGCCGCCCTCGAGCTTGGCCTGGATGAGCTCGTGCAGATGTTCCTGATAGTCGTCGTGATAACGATCGGGGTTGAAGTCGTCGGTCATGGAGTCGACGACCTGGCTGGCCATCTTCAGCTCGGCCGGCTTGACCTCCACCTCTTTGTCCAGCACCGGGAAGTCCGGATCGCGGATCTCGTCGGGCCACAACAGCGTGTGGACCATCATCACGTCGCGCTTGCTGAAGTCTTTGACCCGCAGTGCGGCCAGCCGCGTCTTGTTGCGCAGCGCGAAGTTCACGATGGCGACGCGATCGGACTCCATCAACGTCTTGGCCAGCAGCACATAGGATTTCGACGATTTTCCGTCCGGCTCCAAGAAGTACGACTTGTCGTACATCATCGGGTCGATGTCGCCGGCCGGCACGAACTCGAGCACGTCGATCTCGCGGCTGCGTTCCTCGGGCAGGCTGGCGATGTCGTCGTCGGTGATGATGACCGTCTGACCGTCGTCGGAGTCATAGGCGCGGGCGATGTCGCGGTACTCGACGACCTCGCCGCATACCTCGCAGACCCGTTTGTACCGGATGCGCCCATTGTCCTTGGCGTGCACCTGGTGGAACTTGATGTCGTGATCCTCAGTGGCGCTGTAGACCTTGACCGGCACGTTGACCAGGCCGAAGGCGATCGAACCCTTCCAGATGGACCGCATCAGCCCAGTATCTCCGATGAACCCGTGGATTCCAGTGCGGCGCGATCCGGCAGGTCGGCACCGGCGCGGGTCACGGTCACGGCGGCGCACAGGGTCGCGGCGCGCACTGTGGCGGTCAACGTGTCGGTGTCGACCCCGGCCAGGGCGGCCCTGCGCGGTGCGCCCAGCAGATCGTGCGTCCACAGCGCGTCGACCAGGCCTGTCATGAACGCGTCCCCGGCGCCCACGGTGTCCACCACTTCCACACGTGGTGCAGGTACCCGCACATTCCCGGCCGCACACATCGCCAGCGCACCCTCGGCGCCGAGCGTCACCACCACGATCGACGCGCCGAGCGCCAGCCACGCCTCGCCGATCTGTTCCGGTGAGCGGCGGGGATCGATCCAGCGCAGGTCCTCGTCGCTGACCTTGATCACGTCGGCCTTCTCCAGCAGTCGGTCGATGCGGTCGCGCGCAGCTTCCGCGTCGGTGATCAACGCCGAACGGATGTTCGGGTCGAACGTCACGGTGGCCGAGGTGTGATAGGTGTCCACCAGCGCGGCGGTGGCCAGGCAGCCCGGTTCGAGCACGGTCGCAATCGAGCCGGTGTGCACGACCAGCGGAGGCGGCACAGGTGCAGTCCCGCTGAGCTGCCAGTCGATGTCGAAGGAGTACGTCGCGGAGCCGGCCTCGTCGAGAACCGCTCGCGCCGTGGCGGTGCGCTCAGCGGTGTCACTGCCTGGAACCACGTGCACGCCCGCGGTTTCGACGAACTCACGGATGCGGCGTGCGTAGTCGTCGGTGCCGATATGGGTGAGGAAGTCGACCTCCCGCCCCAGCCGGGCCAGACCCACCGCGACGTTGAGCGGGCTGCCGCCGACATGTTCGCCCGCGACCCGCCCGTTTCGCAGGACGACGTCGATGAGCGCCTCTCCGATGACCAGTGCCCTCACATTCTCGACGCTACCGCGTCGCCAGCGGGTAATACCGTGATGTGGTGGACCGTTATGACCGGGTGAAGCTGACCAACCCGGACAAGGTGCTGTACCCGGCAACCGGGACGACGAAGCGAGAGGTCTTCGAGTACTACGTCAACGTCGCTGCAGCGATGCTGCCGCACATCGCGGGCCGTGCCGTGACGCGCAAGCGCTGGCCCAACGGGGTCGACGAGGCGGCGTTCTTCGAAAAGCAGTTGGCGTCCTCGGCACCGGACTGGCTGGATCGCGCCACGATCGTGCACAAGTCGGGGAGCACGACCTATCCGGTGATCGACACCGTCGAGGGGTTGGCCTGGATCGCGCAGCAGGCAGCCCTGGAAGTGCACGTGCCGCAGTGGCGTTTCGTCGACGGCCAGCGGGGGCCGGCGACGCGCATCGTGTTCGATCTCGACCCCGGCGAGGGCGTGTCGTTCCGGCAACTGTGTCAGGTCGCCCATGAAGTGCGCGAACTCATCGATGACATCGGCTTGCAGACCTTTCCGTTGACTAGCGGCAGCAAGGGGCTCCATCTGTACGTCCCGCTGGACGATCCGATCAGTTCGCAGGGCGCCTCGGTGCTGGCCAAACGCGTGGCCCAGCAGTTGGAGCAGACCATGCCCAAGCAGGTCACCGCCACGATGACCAAGAGCCTGCGTCACGGCAAGGTCTTCGTGGACTGGAGTCAGAACAACGCGAACAAGACCACGATCGCGCCGTATTCGCTTCGGGGGCGCGAACATCCGACGGTAGCGGCACCGCGCACCTGGGAAGAGATCTCCGATCCCGAGCTGCGGCACCTGACGTTCGACGAGGTGCTCGACAGACTGGACCGCGACGGGGATCTGCTGGCCGATCTCGATGAGGCGTTGCCCGTGCCGGACCGACTCACGACCTATCGCGGCATGCGTGACCGTGGAAAGACTCCGGAGCCTGTCCCCGCCGATGCGCCGACGGTCGGCGGCAACGACAAGTTCGTCATCCAGGAACACCATGCCCGCCGGTTGCACTACGACTTCCGGCTGGAACGCGACGGAGTGCTGGTCAGCTGGGCGGTTCCGAAGAACCTGCCCGAATCGCCGTCTGTCAACCACCTTGCGGTGCACACCGAGGATCATCCGATGGAATACCTGACGTTCGCCGGGGAGATACCCAAGGGTGAGTACGGCGGCGGTGAGGTCTACATCTGGGACACCGGTACCTATGAGGCGGAGAAGTTCCGCGACAATCCGCCGGACGGGCCCAGCAAGGGCGGCGAGGTCATCGTCACGTTGCACGGGCAGAGGATCGAGGGTCGTTACGCGCTGATCCAGACTGACGGCAAGAACTGGCTGGCGCACCGCATGAAAGAGCAGAATCGGCCCACGTTCGCCGATTTGGCGCCGATGCTGGCCACCGAGGGATCAGTGGAACGACTCACCAAGAGCCAGTGGGCGTTCGAGGGCAAGTGGGACGGCTACCGGTTGTTGGTCGAGGCCGACCACGGCACGCTCTCGCTACGGTCGCGTCGCGGGCGGGACGTGACCGGGGAATACCCGCAGCTGCAGGCGCTGGCCGCCGACCTCGCCGATCACCACGTGATTCTCGACGGTGAGGCGGTAGCACTCGATGAGTCCGGGGTGCCGAGTTTTCGCGAGATGCAGAACCGGGCCCGCTCGACCCGGCTCGAGTTCTGGGCATTCGACATCCTGGAGCTCGATGGCCGATCCTTGTTGCGCGCAAAGTATTCCGATCGCCGCCGGGTGCTAGAGGCCCTCGCCGAGCAGGGCGGGCTGATCGTGCCGGCGGTGATCGAGGCCGACGACGGGCCCGCCGCTCTCGATGTGGCGCGCTCGAAACGGTGGGAGGGCGTGATCGCCAAGAAGCGTGACTCAACGTACCAGCCTGGGCGGCGGTCATCGTCCTGGATCAAGGACAAACTGTGGAACACCCAGGAGGTCGTGATCGGCGGCTGGCGGGTCGGCAACGGTGGGCGCAGCAGTGGCATCGGCGCGCTGATGCTCGGTGTCCCGGGGCCTGACGGACTGCAGTTCGTCGGCCGGGTCGGGACCGGGTTCACCGACAAAGAGCTGGCTTCGCTGAAGAAGACGCTGGCACCGCTGCATGCCGACGAATCACCCTTCAGCGCAGCGCTTCCCAAAGCCGATGCGCGTGGCGTGACGTTCGTGCGGCCCGAGTTGGTCGGGGAGGTGCGCTACAGCGAGCGCACCTCCGATGGCCGGCTGCGCCAGCCGAGCTGGCGGGGCCTGCGGACCGACAAGGAACCGGCCGATGTCGTGTGGGAGTAGCTCAGTGTGAAAGGGAGTCCGCCATCTCTGCAAGTCCATCGGCGAGGCTGACAGACGGAGCGTAGTTGAGTTCTGTTCTTGCAGCGGTGATGTCGTAGCTGCGGTCGCGACCCATGAACGTGGTGATCCAGTTCGTCAGCATCGGCGGTTCAGGCCGACGCAGCAAGCGTGCCCCTGCTTCGAGGAGCGCTCCCAGAGGGGCCGCCACCACGAATGGCACACTGCGAGCCACACTGACGTCGACGCCCCGGGTGGCCAGCAGCGGCGTGAAGAAATCCCGGGCCGGCATTGGTGTGCCGTCGGTGACGTAATAGGTCCGACCGGCCCGCCCGGCGGTGAGGGCGAGGTGGGCGGCCTCGGCGAGGTTGTCGACATGGACGAAGTCGACCGTGTGCTTGCCGTTGTCGATCCAGCTGAACCGGCCGGCTTCCACCGCGGCCACGAAGTCGTCGAGCGTCGACATGCCGGCACCCCAGATGAACGGCGGCCGAAGGGCCACTGTCGTCATCGTCGGAGTGACCGCGCTGAGCAGAATGCGCTCGGTTTCGAGCTTGATGCGACTGTAGGCGACATTCGGCCGACCTTGAGCGGTGCGCTCGTCGACGACCGTCGCGCGTTGGCTGCCGCTGGACACGCTGGCGGCGCTGATCAACACGAATCTCGGCACTGCAGCCGAGGCGGCAGCCTGGTGAAGAGCGACGGTGGGGTCGAGGTTGGCCCGGCGGAACACGTCATCGGGGCCCCAGAACGCCATGTAGGCGGCGCCATGGACGACGGCGTCTACTCCACGCAGCGCCGACGTCCACTGTGGCGGTGTGTCATTGACCAGATCCGCCAGGTCGCCGAGGACCGGCTCAGCGCCGAGTCGGCCGACGAGGTCGGCGGCGCTGTCTGTGCGGGCGAGCGCGCGCACCTCATGGCCCGCACGGACAAGTCGCCTGACCAGGTGCTGGCCGACGAATCCGCTGCCGCCCGTGACGAATATCTGCATCTGCGTCTCCATTCAATCTACGTCAAATCATTTGATATCAAACTATATGGGCACTGATAGTATGTCGTCAACGTGAAAAAGGTGACGGGTGGACGCGCTGCGTCAGGTGAGTCGACGCAGCGCGCTGGGCGCCTGGCCGACGTGTTCGGACGCGCAGGAAAATCGGTGGTGCGCGCATTCGATGACCGCCTGGGGGAGCGCGGCGTCTCGACCCCGCGATCCAAACTGCTTGCCGAAGTGGCCCGCATGCAGCCGGTACGGCTCGCGGATCTGGCCAGGGAGGTTGGAATCAGCCAGGGCACTGCCTCCACCCTCGTGGAGGCCCTGGTCCGTGACGGACTGGTCGCCCGCGGAGCAGACGACAATGACCGCCGCGCGATCCGCTTGACGACCACGCCCGCGGGCGAGGAACAAGCGCGAGACTGGCTCCGCGACTACCTTGTCGTCGCGGCGGAGATCTTCAGTTGCCTCACCAGCGAGGAGCAAAGCCAGCTGACCCGATTGCTCGATCGGATTGCCGAGTCCCTGAACCCACCGGCCTAGTCGAGTGGAGATTCTTGCCGTCGGGCGATTCGTTCCGCTGAAGTCGGCTTCCTGGGCGCTCGATGTGTTCACGGCAGCGGCCCAGGGACATTGAACGTCCTGGCATGCTGCGCCTCCGCGCACCGCACTCCGCCACTGCCGGAAAGTGACTGCGCAAGCTGGGTGCATTGACTGGCTGACCGCAGCTCACGGCCCTACCGTGGCCCCAACGGACCCCGATCCGCACTGTGCGCCGCACCATCAACATGGTGATTTACATGAGAGGCACCCGGCTCGGGAGATGAAGGGCCCGTTTTTGTCGGTGGTCGAATGTATGTTCGAGTCATGTCCGGTGTGGTGTTGTCAGACGCGGTCGCAGCGGTGCGCGCCGCGGTCGACGCCGCGGCCGGTGCGGGGGTGGATCTGCTGGGGCGCGCGGATCTCGTGGATGCTCTGGATGAGTT
>Ga0310345_10001662_pt1 | contig 24099 bp, 23 predicted proteins | sample HC15DNA20500_MG_FD_204667 | JGI IMG/M metagenome (GOLD analysis project Ga0310345, IMG submission 204667) | Marine microbial communities from station ALOHA, North Pacific Subtropical Gyre - HC15-DNA-20-500_MG | ecosystem: Environmental > Aquatic > Marine > Oceanic | place: Pacific Ocean: North... | reverse complement strand
CAGAACATTCCGCCCTATGTCATCTTCCACGACAAGGTGCTGATCGAGATGGCAACGACAAGGCCAGCCTCGCGCGCCGAACTGAGCAGAATACCCGGAATCGGTGAAACGAAGCTCGACCGCTACGGCCCTGCCTTCTTAAGCGTCATCGCCGAACATGCAGCACCAGTGCCTTGAGAAGAGAGAAGATGGTGCGGACGGCGGGAATCGAACCCGCACGATCGAGGATCGAGGGATTTTAAGTCCCTTGCGTCTACCAGTTCCGCCACGTCCGCACGGGCATGACGGGTAGCCGCTTGAAGCAGGGTAATCAAGCCTCAAAAAGCAGCGGCGGACGGTCGCAACAACCGCCCGCCGTTCAAATGTTTGAAGCGCCTGCCTCAGCCTTTCAGCTTGGCAGCGATGCGCGCGAAGCGCTCGCCCTGGAACTTTGCGCCTTCCAGCTCCTGCTCCGATGGCATGCGCGACCCATCGCTGTTGCTGGTCGTCGTCATGCCATAGGGCGCACCGCCGCGCACAACGTCATTGCCCATTTGCCCCTGATAGGCATAGGACAGCGGCACGATGATCATGCCGTGATGCTGGAGTGCAAGCTGGGTGGACGCCAGAGCGATTTCCGCGCCGCCATGCTGCGTTGCCGTGGAGGCAATGACGGTTGCCGGCTTGTCGATAAGCTTTCCTTCGGCCCAAAGCGGCCCGGTCTGATCCAGAAAGTTCTTCAGCTGCGACGCCATCATCCCGAAACGGGTCGAGACGCCGAAGATGATGCCGTCATAGTCGGCAAGCTCGAGCGGCTCTGCGACGGGAGCGTCCTGGTCAAGCTTGTAGCCAGCCTTCTCGGCCACATCCTGCGGCACGAGTTCGGGCACACGCTTGATGGTCACATCCGCACCGGCCGCACGCGCGCCGTCGGCAGCGGAACGGGCCATGGCCTCCATATGGCCCCAGCTGGAATAGTAGAGAACGAGAATCTTGGTCATGGTTTGCCTTTCCGGGCTGATAACTGACCAATCCCAACTAGTGCAGCCATGCTGTTCATAAAACACACCAAACGGGACACAGACTGTTCACTCTTTCACACCCATTGCCGGAATGCTCCCTGCCCGCTACTTGCTATGCCCGACGATAATCGGGGTAAGGCATGAGCGACATCATCACGGCAGGAATGGTGGTCATCGGCGACGAAATCCTTTCAGGACGGACCAAGGACCGGAATATTGGTCACCTGGCGGAGATGCTGACCGCCATCGGCGTCGACCTGAAGGAAGTGCGCATCGTCTCCGACGACCAGGATGCGATTGTCGAGGCGGTCAACGCGCTGCGTGAACGCAATAGCTATGTCTTCACGACAGGCGGCATCGGCCCGACCCATGACGACATTACCGCAGATGCCATATCTGCTGCCTTCGGCCTGCCTTGTGAACATGACGAAAAGGCCGACACGCTGCTTCGCGAGCATTATGCCCGCCGTGAGATGGAATACACATCTGCCCGCAGGCGCATGGCACGCATGCCCCGAGGCGCAACGCATATCGACAACCCCGTATCCGTCGCACCCGGCTTTAATATCGGCAATGTCTATGTGATGGCCGGGGTGCCTGCGATCTTCCAGGCCATGCTCGACAATGTGATCCCGACATTGCGCACGGGCACGAAGCTCATCTCGACCACCGTCCCCTGCAAGCATGGTGAAGGGACGATCGGCGGACCGCTGGCCGATATACAAAGCGCGCATCCCGACACGATCATCGGCTCCTATCCCAAATACCAGGACGGCAGCTTCTGGACGGAAATCGTGGTAAGATCGCGGGATCAGGCGAAAATGGAAGCGGCTGTCAAAGCGGTTGAGGACATGCTCGAAAAGCTTTGAACGGATTCAGCTCCTGGCCGTTCTCCAGTCATCTGATCGATAGGAGGGGCTTATGAGCTACCGCACGATTTTGGGTATTCTTCATCGCGAACAATCCGCATCTGCCTTGCTGGACTACGCCCTGCCCTTTGCCGCGCGCCATGAAGCGCACCTCATCGGCCTCCATGCGCGAGCATTGCCCATCACCGCGGCTTCTCCGCTGGGCATGCCTATTATCGATCCGGGCCTCATGCATCCCGAAGATGCAAGCGAACTGCGCGAACTGTTCGAGCGCAGGGCGCGTTCCGAAGGCGTGCTTCATGAATGGCGCTCCTACGATACGGTTGCTGGAGATGCAGCGATCTCCGGCATCGAAAGCGCGCGAAGCTGCGATCTGGTCATCGCGGCACAAAACGATCCCGAAGCGGATGCGCAGGAAAAGTCGGATCTCGAAGCACTTCTGTTTGAAACCGGAAGGCCCGTCTTGCTCGTGCCTCATGGTTCGAGCCACGCTGCGAAAGCACCCGCGCGCATCATGCTTGCCTGGAATGGCAGCCGTCAGGCAGCACGTGCTGCCTTTGACGCTCTCCCTCTCATGAAACAGGCCGGGAAGGTCGAAATCCTTGTGCTCGACACGCTCGACACCCTACGTCAGGACGCGGACATGGCTGGCAACGCCATCGCGGAAGCGCTTTCGCGCCACCGCATTGATGTCACCATTCGCACGGAGGAAAGCGCAGGGCGCAGCCAGCATCAGGCGGTCAACGAGTGTGTGGCAAAAAGCGAAGTGGACCTTCTTGTCATGGGCGCATTCGGGCGTGGGCGCATCAGCGAGATGATATTCGGTGGCCTGACCCATGATATGCTGCGCAACATGACGGTCCCCACATTCATGGCGCATTGAGGCCGACTTTACTTGCCACTCCTGCACTTTGCGGGTAATTCCCCCCGCACCCGGCCCGACCCGCCAGCATGTACCGGAGCGACAAGATGCCAGCCCTGCCCGAAAAAGCCTTCCCCGTTTCCTGGGACCAGTTCCATCGCGATGCACGCGCCCTCGCCTGGCGCCTTGCCGGCGTGAATGGCAAATGGAAGGCGATCGTGTGCATAACGCGTGGTGGCCTCGTCCCCGCCGCGATCATCTCGCGCGAATTGGGCATCCGGTTGATCGAAACGGTCTGCGTTGCCTCCTATCATGACTATTCCTCGCAAGGGGAGTTGAAGGTCCTGAAGGAGATAACGCCGGAACTTTTGGAAGATGAAGGCCAGGATGTTCTGATCGTCGATGACCTGACGGATACTGGCAAGACCGCCGGCATTGTGCGGGCAATGATGCCAAAGGCTCATTTTGCAGCCGTTTATGCCAAGCCCAAGGGTCGACCGCTTGTCGATACCTTCATCACCGAAGTCTCGCAGGACACCTGGATCTACTTCCCGTGGGATCTTGGCTTTTCCTATCAGAAGCCGATCGCAGAGGGCGAAGCAGGCTGAGAAGGCGGTTCCGCGCGCTCCTGAAGCAGGGATTTGCTTATTTCGCCTGAAGCCCTACCTTCCCCACAAGGATGCTTCACGATGATGGCCTGATCTCGGGCAAGTTGGACGGAGCGTGCAGCCATGGGGATGGGTAGTACTTTGCTGGATACGATGCGCCGCATGAATATCGGCGAGCAGTTGCGCCGTTTTTTCGGGGGCAATCCGCCCCGGGTGCAGGTGGCAGCGCTACCTTGGCGCATGCGCGAGGAGCAGGTGGAAATCCTGCTCATTACCAGCCGAGACACCGGGCGCTGGGTGCTACCCAAGGGATGGCCGGAAGGGCGCGAGACGCTGTCTGAGGCAGCCGCCCGCGAAGCCGCCGAGGAAGCTGGCGTATCAGGCACGATCTCCAACCGCGAAGTAGGGCGCTACATCTACCGCAAGAAGCAGTCGAGCGGCATTCAGATGCGATGCGAAGTTGCACTCTTCGCCCTCGAGGTTTCAACAATCGCCGACATCTGGCCGGAAAAGAACGAACGCACGCGCCGCTGGGTTCGCCCTCGGGAGGCTGGTGAAATGGTCAGAGAGTCGGATCTGGCTGCGATACTTGCTTCGTTTCGGGGTTCTCCACGGAAAATCGCGGCGTGAAGCCGCTTGTTGGCCTTAGCGTCTTGTTTCTCGGCGCCACAATACTTAGGCGACTAGCAAACAAACCTCCGGCGCGTAGCGAAGTACAATGACCGACAGTTCGACCACACCGAGAAAGCAGACCCTCGACAAGGATCTCGACAAGCTGGTGCATGTCGAGGAAGCAACCAGTCTTGTGGCACGCGGTCTCGTCGCACCGGGTCTGGGCCTGCTCTTCCTGGCGCTGGCCGGCATATTCGCCTCTATCTATGTGGTCGGAGAGCCAAAGGCGGTCATCATCATCGCGGCGGCCGCGATCGGTGCATATATGGCACTGAATATCGGCGCCAATGATGTCGCCAACAATGTGGGTCCCGCCGTGGGCTCGCGTGCACTCAGCCTTACCGGCGCACTGATCATTGCCGCCGTCTTCGAAAGTGCTGGCGCGCTTATTGCCGGTGGCGATGTCGTGGGCACAATTTCGAAGGGCATTGTTTCTCCAGAAGCAGTCAGCACGCCAGCCGTATTCATCCGTGCGATGATGGCCGCGCTCATCTCGTCCGCTCTGTGGATCAATCTTGCCACCTGGATCGGTGCACCCGTGTCCACCACGCACTCTGTGGTGGGGGGCGTGATGGGTGCAGGCATTGCAGCAGCCGGCTTTTCCGCGGTGGATTGGGGAACCATGTCGCAGATCGCGGCGAGCTGGGTTGTCTCACCCGTAATGGGCGGTGTGGTTGCCGCCATCTTTCTGGCCTTCATCAAGACATTCATCATCTATCAGGATGACAAGATCACTGCAGCACGGCGCTGGGTGCCCCTGCTGATCGCCATCATGGCTGGTGCCTTCAGTGCCTATCTCGCCACCAAGGGACTGAAGAAGATCGTCAGGATCGACCAGATCACCATCATCATGATCGGCGTTAGCGCCTTTGGTCTCACCTGGGTCCTTTCGCACTTCCACGTGCGCAACCAGTCGCGCGGGATGGAGAACCGGAACCAATCCCTGCGCAAGCTGTTCAAGCTGCCGCTCGTAATTTCAGCGTGTCTTCTGTCCTTCGCCCATGGCGCAAATGACGTCGCGAATGCCGTGGGTCCGCTGGCTGCCATCGTCTTCACTGCTCAGGCAGACACGGTTTCCGCGGAAGTTGCTATCCCGATCTGGGTCATGGTGATTGGCGCAGCCGGCATCTCCTTCGGCCTGATCCTGTTCGGACCCAAGCTGATCCGCATGGTCGGTGAACAGATTACCAAGCTTAATCCGATGCGCGCCTTTTGTGTCGCCCTTTCGGCGTCCATTACGGTAATCATAGCCTCCGGCCTTGGCCTCCCGGTCAGCTCGACCCATACGGCAGTGGGCGCAATCTTCGGCGTCGGCTTCTTCCGCGAATGGTATACGGCGAAATCAAAGCGGCGGCGGCGCTATTTGGAACGCAAGGGCCTTCTAGTGCCCGAGGAAAACATCGACGCGGCTACCATCATCCTCGGAGATGATGAACCGACCAGCACCAAGATGTCGCGTGAAGAAGTCGTTCGCCGCAAACTCGTCCGCCGCGCGCATGTGACGACAATTGTCGCTGCCTGGGTAACGACCGTGCCCGCAGCCGCCTTGCTCGCAGCTGTCATCTTTCTGGCACTCAACGCGGTGTCGTAAAGTTGTGGCGCCGGGAAGTGGTGCGCTTTGCGCACGAGCAAGGCCATAAGCCGTCCGTCCCCGATATCCACATGCACTACACACAACATGTAGCGTCATTGAATCGAAACAAAACGATCCCTTGACGCTTCACACCGAGTCGCTTTTTATGAAGATGCGCTCAATTGGGGGGCGCGACCGGAAGTCGAGTAGTCGGTCATCCCGTACATCAGAGTTGTTGTTGAAACTGCCGGACTGGTCGCAGCCGGCGGATGGGTGCCCTTGTCTTTGACTTGGGCGAAGATTGCGACGGGGGCGCCTGCATCAGGGCTGGCAGAAGCAAACTGTTAATACTATATTTAGCGGTAGCGATTAGCCTTGATACTAGATAGTGTGAAAATCTCTTGAGCAGAGCTTCACCAGCAGCGTCAGGATATCGCCGGCCCGCATGTCGAGGCCTTCTTCACCATTTGCCCTTTTCCGGGCGTTTGCGTGTGGGAAGATTTGCGGACTGGCTTCACGGATCAGCCGGCAGCACATGCCGGCGAGGACAAGGCGGACCGGGCGTTAGAGCCAGGCTTCGAAAAGCCGGCTCAAGCGCCCAACAGTAGGACGGAAAAGGGACGATCATGCGCATCGAACGGCGGTTCACCAAGGAAGGCCAGTCACCTTATGCGGAGGTACCCTTCCGCAAGGCGACAAGCGAAATCAAGAACCCGGATGGTTCGGTGGTTTTCCGCCTTGCCGATATCGATGTGCCGGCGCAGTTCAGCCAGGTCGCAAGCGACATTCTCGCGCAGAAATATTTCCGCAAGGCCGGCGTTCCCGCACGCCTGAAAAAGGTCGAGGAGAACTCTGTTCCCTCCTTCTTGTGGCGTTCGGTTGCCGATGAGGAAGCCCTGGCCGAGTTGCCCGAAGACGAGCGCTTTGGCTCCGAGACGAGTGCCGCACAGGTCTTCAACCGTCTTGCGGGCACCTGGACCTATTGGGGTTGGAAGGGCGGCTATTTCAATTCGGAAGCCGATGCGCAGGCTTTCATGGACGAGCTTTGCTACATGCTCGCCACCCAGCGCGTCGCCCCGAACTCGCCGCAGTGGTTCAACACCGGCCTGCATTGGGCCTATGGCATCGATGGTCCCGGCCAGGGCCACTATTATGTGGACCCGTTCACCGGCAAGCTGACCAAGTCGAAATCTTCCTACGAACACCCGCAGCCCCATGCCTGCTTCATCCAGTCCGTCGGCGACGATCTGGTCAATGAAGGCGGCATCATGGACCTTTGGGTCCGCGAGGCACGTCTGTTCAAATACGGTTCCGGCACGGGCTCCAATTTCTCGCATCTGCGCGGCGAGGGCGAAAAGCTCTCCGGCGGCGGCAAGTCCTCTGGCCTGATGTCCTTCCTCAAGATTGGCGACCGCGCAGCCGGCGCCATCAAGTCCGGCGGCACGACGCGTCGCGCGGCGAAGATGGTAGTCGTTGATGCCGACCATCCCGACATCGAGGACTATATCGAGTGGAAGGTGAAGGAGGAGCAGAAGGTTGCCGCCCTCGTCACCGGCTCCAAGATCGTCAAGAAGCACCTCGAAGCCATCATGAAGGCCTGCGTGAATTGCGAGGCCGACAATGATGATTGCTTCGAGCCGAACAAGAACCCTGCCCTCAAGCGCGAGGTGAAGGCTGCCAAGAAGGCCGCCGTTCCCGAGAACTATATCAAGCGTGTTATCCAGTTCGCCAAGCAGGGCTACACGGATATCGAGTTCAAGACCTACGACACGGATTGGGATTCGGAAGCCTATCTCACCGTCTCCGGCCAGAACTCCAACAATTCCGTTTCCATCAAGGACGACTTCCTGCGTGCCGTCGAGGCCGACGGCGAGTGGAACCTGATCAACCGCATTGACGGCAAGGTCGCCAAGACCGTGAAGGCGCGCGATCTGTGGGACAAGATCGGTTATGCCGCATGGGCATCCGCGGATCCGGGCCTGCACTTCAACACGACCATGAACGACTGGCACACCTCGCCCGCCGCCGGTCCCATCCGCGCATCCAACCCCTGCTCGGAATACATGTTCCTGGACGACACGGCCTGCAATTTGGCATCCATGAACCTGCTGCAGTACCGCAACAAGGACGGCTCCATCGACATCGCCGCCTATGAGCACACGGTTCGCCTGTGGACCATGGTGCTCGAAATTTCGGTGATGATGGCGCAGTTCCCCTCCAAGGAAATTGCAAGGCTGTCCTACGAATATCGCACGCTGGGCCTGGGCTACGCCAATATCGGCGGCCTCCTGATGACTTCGGGTATTCCTTATGATTCCGACGAAGGCCGAGCAATCTGTGCCACGCTGACCGCGATCATGACGGGTGTAGCCTACGCCACTTCGGCCGAAATGGCCGGTGAGCTTGGCCCCTTCCCCGACTATGAGCGCAACGCCGAAAACATGCTGCGCGTCATGCGCAATCATCGTCGTGCGGCCTATGGCGAGGCAGACGGCTACGAGAAGCTCGCGGTCAATCCGGTGCCGATCAAGGCAGAGGATTGCCCCTATTCCGATCTCGTGGAGCACGCAAAGTCTGCCTGGGACCGCGCCATCGAACTTGGCGAAAAGCACGGCTACCGCAATGCACAGGCAACCGTCATCGCGCCCACCGGTACGATCGGCCTGGTCATGGACTGCGACACGACCGGCATCGAGCCCGACTTCGCGCTGGTGAAGTTCAAGAAGCTGGCCGGTGGTGGCTACTTCAAGATCATCAACCGTGCAGTACCCGAAGCCCTGCGTACGCTGGGCTACTCCGAGGCACAGATCGCGGAAATCGAGGCTTATGCTGTTGGCCACGGCAATCTGAACCAGGCACCGGGCATCAATCCGACCAGCCTGAAGGCGAAGGGTTTCACCGACGAAGTCATCGAGACCCTGAACACAGCCCTGAAGTCAGCCTTCGATATCAAGTTCGCCTTCAACAAGTGGACGCTTGGCGAAGCCTTCTGCAAGGAAGCGCTGGGCTTCACTGACGAGCAGCTCGACGACTTCTCCTTCGAGATGCTGCCGGCTCTGGGCTTCTCCAAGAAGGACATCGAGGCCGCCAACATCCATGTCTGCGGTGCCATGACGCTGGAAGGCGCACCGCATCTGAAGGACGAGCATCTGCCCGTCTTCGATTGCGCCAATCCCTGCGGCAAGATCGGCAAGCGCTATCTCTCGGTTGAAAGCCACATCCGCATGATGGCGGCAGCCCAGCCGTTCATCTCCGGCGCGATCTCCAAGACGATCAACATGCCGAATGATGCAACGGTGGAGGACTGCAAGGCAGCTTACATGCTGTCCTGGAAGCTGGCCTTGAAGGCCAATGCGCTCTACCGCGATGGCTCCAAGCTGTCTCAGCCGCTCAACGCCTCGCTTCTTGCCGACGAAGAGGACGATGACGACGATATCATCGAGGAACTGGCCGCAGCCCCGACCGCTGCACAGGCCGCAAAGGTTTCCGAGAAGATCGTCGAGCGCATTGTCGAGAAGGTCGTGCGTGACCGCGAGAAACTGCCGAACCGCCGCAAGGGTTACACCCAGAAGGCTGTGGTGGGTGGCCACAAGGTCTATCTGCGTACCGGCGAGTTCGACGACGGGCGTCTGGGCGAAATCTTCATCGACATGCACAAGGAAGGTGCCGCCTTCCGTGCAATGATGAACAACTTTGCCATCGCCATCTCGCTCGGCCTGCAATACGGCGTGCCGCTTGAGGAATATGTGGAGGCCTTCACCTTCACCAAATTCGAGCCGGCCGGCATGGTTCAGGGCAATGACGCGATCAAGAACGCGACGTCGATCCTCGACTATGTCTTCCGCGAACTGGCCGTCTCCTATCTGGGACGTTCGGATCTGGCCCATGTGGACACGACCGACTTCACCAACACGGCCCTTGGCCGCGGCATCAATGAAGGCAAGGCAACGCCCTTCTCACGCGGCCTCACCCGGGGTGCTGCCCCCTTCAAGGTCGTGACCGGCAAGGCCGAACCGAAAGGCCAGGCCGCCAACACCGACCAGCCGAAGCGGCAGGCCACCACGGCCTCCAATGTCACCTCCATCGGGGCCACGGCACTCAAGCCTTCCGGCATGGCCGAGGAAGCAACCGCCTTCCGCCGCGACTATGAGGAGCGCGCCAAGGAGATGGCCGAGGAGATCGCCGAAGAAGAAGGCATCAACGCCGCCTTCACCGACGATGCCGCAGCGGAAGCCGCCGACGCCAAGAAGGTGGAAGCCCACCGCCGCCAGGCCGCAATCATGCAGGGCTACACCGGCAATATGTGCTCGGAATGCCAGAACTTCACCATGGTAAGAAACGGCACCTGCGAGAAATGCGACACATGTGGGGCGACGAGCGGGTGTAGCTGAGGGAATACCACCTCACTGAGGCAACGGCATGGATCCTCGGGTCAAGCCCGAGGATGACGAAGAGGCGGTGACATCCGCCAGCCGCAGCGGCATGGGAGCGTGGTACCTACTCCCGCTTCGTCATCCTAGGGCGGAGCCGAAGGCGAAGACCCTAGGATCCATGCCATGCCATCGTCGCGCGAACAATGCGGGCAAGCAAATGCAGCTACAGGTCATGTAGGGCGTATTGACAACACGTCGGCATGATCGACGGGTCAGGCCCGAGAATGACGAACATAGAAGCTAAGTCGCGTCACCAGCCCCAGCCGCGAAAGAGCTCCTGCCATTCGGGGTTGGTCTTCTCGATTAGCTCGATCTTCCACTGCCGGGGCCAGCGCTTCAGAGATTTCTCGCGCTGTATGGCATCACGCACATCGAAATGCTCTTCATACCATACCAGTCGCGTCACCCCGTAGCGGCTGGTAAATCTGGAGCCTTCCCCGTTCTTGTGCTCGACCACACGACGACCGAGATCATTCGTAACGCCAATGTAAATTGTGCCGCGCATTTGACTTGCGAGCATGTAAACGTAACCAGCCATGGCTATACGCTATAGGGGTACAACCAGAGCGTCCAGCCGCCCTCGCTCCAGGGTCTGCTCCAAGGGCGTGGCGACCAAACCCGGCACGCCGAACTGGTTGCCTGAGGACAGACCGGCAACTCCCTAAAGTTGTAAATTTCATCTGAACCAGACTTCAATTTCTGCTGTCCATAGTTCGGCCAAGAGGCGGAGCGATGGGCAAGATACTTCATTTTCCCCGGCATCGAAAAAAGCATATTGCCAAAGCGGCTGACCAAGGTTTCTTAAGCGCGCTGCAGGAAATCTACGGCATCCTGGCGCTTGCCATCTTGCTGGCGTTCGGTGCGGGTTACTATTTCGTGCCATCAGATGTTGGTCGCCTGCTTCCCGTCGCGCTTGCACCTACGCCAGATGACTCTATACGCTCCTATTTCGGCGTTTGCGGCCAGGGTCGGCGCATCAATTGTGTTGTAGACGGCGACACATTGTATGTGCATGGCGACAAGATCAGACTGTCGGACATCAACACGCCCGAGCTGTTCAGCCCCCAATGCGGCAGGGAAGCGCAACTTGCAGCCCAAGCGCAGCAGCGTCTCACGCAACTGCTGAACCAGGGTCCGATCGAAATCAAACGCAGCTTCGGACGGGATGAAGATGTCTACGGGCGCAAGCTCCGCAAGATCACCCGCGACGGGAAGTCATTAGGCGATATCCTCGTTGCCGAGGGCCTCGCCCACAAATGGCACGGCTACAAACAGTCCTGGTGCAGTTGAAAAACAGACTTCCGGAGGAGACAATTTCTTGAGCCGGCTACGGCTTATGCTTCGTGTTTCTGGCGTCATGACTTGCCGTACCGGACGCCCGCTTCGCTGCTGGCACCCACGCAAGACCCCGAGTACAATTTATCCTCCTCCAGAAACGCCAGGAGAGCTTCATGCGCTTCCTCACAATCCTTGTTGCCCTCATGCTGGCCACCCTCCCGTCCCCAGCAGCGGCAGACGCGATTGCAGCCTCACAGAGAGTAAGGTCCGGTGATTTTGATGGGATGGGTAATGTGCGATGCGCGCAGAATGCTGGCGAAGCCTTGGACACCTGCAAGGCTGCGTTCGCTCATGCGCAGAACTCGACAGTGGTCGTCGTGACCTTCCCGAGCGGCTTCAAACGGATGCTGACATTTTCTGACGAGAGATTTGTCCGAGGCAACGCCACCATGTCGGGCGTGGGAACGGACACGGAATGGCACCTAGCCGAGGGGACTTACCACATCCGCGTCGACGACCAGCGCTTCGAGATCCCTCAGCACATGATCCAAGGCGATATGGCCGCGCCAACTGAATAGCGCGGCCATAGAATTGATCAGCTTCCGGGCGTAAGCTTGTGGATCATGCCTTCATCCACCGCAGTGTAAAGGCTGCCATCCGGGCCGAGCACGACCGAACGGAAGCGACCGGCTTCCATGGGAAGCGTCATCTCGGTCACGTCTTCGACCACCAGCTTTCCTTCTTCCTCGGCAAACTCGATCACGTCGATACGCTGCCCGATCGGGGTTCCGCCGAAGCCGATGCCCATGATCCCGACAACCATCGCGCCATTCCAGTCACCCCACTGCTCCCCCTCGAGGAAGACCGCCGATGAGGTGCCCTGCGACCAACCATTGTTGGTCCATACGGGCGGCATGGCATCGGGATAGGTTTCCAGGTCGGTCATCGGCATGAAAGCTGCGCGCTCGAAGCGGTTCATGCCCTCATTCTGGTTCGGCATGTAGCCACAATAGCCATCGGGACAATCGCCACGTCCCGCCATGTTTGCGCGCGGATCCCACCCGGCATTGCCACCATTTTCCAGAACGGTGATCTCATCCGAATGCCACGGCCCATGTTCCGCCGTTATGGCCTGTCCGGTTTCCGGATGGAAGGCGATGCCCTGCACATTGCGATGACCATAGGTATAGGTGCGCTTGTCGAATCCCTCGGGCGGGCTGTTGTCGGGATGCGCGTTACCGTCTGTATCGATCCGGATCACCTTCGACCCCATAAGGGTGGGGCTCTGCGGTATTTCCTCATTGTGATTGTCACCGGTGGTCAGCCACAAGGCACCGTCCGGCCCAAAGCGCACGCGCCCGCCATTATGAGCCCCGGGCCCGCCGAACGGATGGTCGGAGGCCTCCATCTTGTAGGGGACATCGTCCACGATATCGGTACGCTCGGAGACTTCAGTGAAATCCTCGTTGAGCGTGAACCGCATCAGCCGGTTGGTGTGCGGGTCCGACATGTTCGAGGTGGCATAGACATAAATGCGTCTGTTGTTCTGGAAATCCGGATCAAAAGCGACGCCCATCATCCCCGCCTGTCCTTCGCAGAACAGATCGGATCCTGCGGACGCGTATCCTTCTCCCTCACCCATGCCATACAGAGCGTTCACGGTCCCGTCAGGCAGACGAACCGAGAGGCCCTTGCATTTTTCCGTGTAAAGCATGGTGCCGTCTTCGAGAAACGCCATGTCCCACGGATTCTCCAAGCCATCCAGCACTACCTCGTGCTGAAGCTTGGTCGTGTTCATTCCGTTAGCGGCTAGTGCCGGGGATGCCAGAATGGCAGTTCCGGCGAGCAGCGATGCGATGCACGGCTTGATCATAGCCATGATATCCTCCCTTGGATTTTCACAACGTCCGGGCTCTCGAACTTCTCGTTCCGCGCCGCACCGAAGCCCAACACAGTGTAGGCGCATCCGCAAAATCCTGCCAGCGGCCTTTGCAGGTCACGGCATAGCCATCGAAGCTTCAGTCGAAGGCAGTCGTGACATAGACCGCCAAAGCCGCGATATCCTCGTCAGACAATTTCTTTGCGTTCTGGATCATGAGAACCGAGTTGGGCCCGATCTTTTCCCCGGCACGATAGGTGACCAGCTTGTCGACGATCTCTTCCGGTTCCTTGTCCGAGAGCTTCGGATAGCTCGCCACACCCTGGGCCTTGTTCCCATGGCAGGCTCGACAGCTCTTCTTGAACAGCGCTTCCGCAGCCTCAAGGTCCACTTCATCGACCTTGATGACGATGGCCGGAGGCGCTGTTTCGGCAGTGGTCTCGGCCTCTGCCGCTGTCTCGGTTTCCTTTTCTGCCGCTGCATCCGCCTCGACCTTTTCCTCGGTCTTGGCACTCTCCGCGCCATGAGCGACAGTCAGACCGGTCCCCAACAGCAGGACCGCGATTAGTTGCCTCAACATGAATTCCCATCTCCTCCACAATGCGATGCTGAAAAACCGCAGCACTCAGACCTCCGAAGGCAGGTAGCGCCCCGCCATAGGACTTCAAGATAATATATCAAAAAGAGAAGACTGCGTGATCTTGCCTGCCGGGCGCTATTCTGCGCCGACCCGTCAAATTCGGGAAGTCACAAGAAACAGGCTGCCGAAGGGAGGAGGTTTCGGCAGCCTGTCTGCGGTCAAACACGCCTTGTCTCCGGCGCTTCGAGTTGTCCCCTCTGGACCCTCGCCTGTAACCATGCAGGAAGCGTGCCAAACTCTAATCTGCGGTGTTTGCCTGGGTTTGCATTGCTGCACTGCAGCATGCCGGTGCATATTTGATGCACAATTATGCGACTTTCGCCCCATCCTGCCGATTTTTTCGGCATTAGTGCAATATATTGCGAAGCTTCAATTGGAGTTTGCCGCAGGCGCGTCGGTGGCCTGCGCCTTGGTCAGGAGCCGCGAGAAACTCATGGAGATATGGGCGCGGCGAATATGCCCGACCGCGGCCAGATCCCTGCTTTCCAGCGCGAGCGATACGTCGCGCATCTCGCGGATGAAGGCATCCACCTCCTCGCGCAGCACATTACGATACTGCCCAAGGCGGGACGCGGTTTTCAGCCATATGCGGGTCGTCTGGAAATATAGACGCTCGCTCACCTCGCGCAGAGGTTCGTTTGCCGTCAGCGCCTGAAGCAGATGGAAGAACTCCATGTTGAGACGCGCAAAGTCCCGCGCATCTGGCAGCCGCAAAAGCTCCTGGGCCCGCGCCTCCAGTTCCGCCAGCTCACGCATAAGCGCTGCGTCGGGCGCAACGGGTGACAGTTTGCCCGTGAGTTCCGCAAGCTCGATGCGCAAGCGGTAAACTTCGCTCAAACTTTCGATATCAAAGTCGGTAACGATGGTACCGACACCATGAACCGACTGCACAAGCCCTTCATCCTCGAGCCGTGCAAGCACACGGCGGATGGGTGTGCGGCTGACGTGGAATTCCTCTGCCAGATCCTCTTCACGCAAGCGCCGTCCCGGTGGGTAGTCGAGCAGGCAAATGCGCTTGCGCAATGTCGTGTAAATGCGGTCATATCGGGCACGGGCCTCGCTGGGGGCAAGCTCCTGCGTCACGACAACCGTTTCCCCAACCTTTCCAGCATGCCGAGACAGGCCTCCATCTGCTCAAGCGAGATGAACTCGTCGGGCTTGTGCGCCTGTTCGATGGAGCCCGGACCACAGATAACGGCAGACATGCCGGCGGTCTGGAACAGTCCCGCTTCCGTGCCGAAAGCGACGACCTCGGCCTCGGTGAGCCCGGTCAGTTCGGATACGATGCGCCTCGCTTCGGAGTCTTCCGCTGGCTCCAGCCCTTCCACCTCGCCGACCACATGCGTGGCAATATCTGCCTGCGCATGCACCGCCTGCATGGCGGGCCGCAGAACCTCGTCGACATAGGCCGTGATATTCTCCTTCACGAATGCCGCATCAGCTTCCACAACAGGGCGCATTTCCCACTCCACGCGCGCATGGGAAGCGATGACATTGCGCGCGGCACCACCTTCCACGCGTCCAACCTGGAGCGTGGTCCAGGGCGGGGAGAAACGGTTCGAAGGCGCCCTCTCCTTCAACTCCTCCGACAGCGCCATGAGCCGGTTGATATAGCGCATCGCGAATTCGATCGCGTTGACGCCAAGTTCCGGTCGCGAGGCATGGCCTGCCAGACCGGTGAACTCGGTCGTGTATTCATAGCACCCCTTGTGCCCCTCAATGATACGCATGGACGTTGGCTCGCCAATGATGGCAGCAGATGGCCGCAGCTCCATACGCTTCAGTTCCTCCACGAGCGCACGCGCGCCCATGCAGCCCACCTCCTCGTCATAGGTGAAGGCGAAATGCAGAGGACGCTTCAATTCCAGCGCGGCAAATTCGGGCGCCATGGCAAGACAACAGGCGATGAAGCCTTTCATGTCACAGGTGCCGCGCCCGTAGAGAAGGCCATCCTCTTCACGCATGGAAAACGGATCGGAGGTCCAGTTCTGCCCATCCACCGGCACCACATCGGAATGGCCGGAGAGTACGATACCGCCGTCTCCTTCAGGCCCCAATGTGGCGAACAGATTGGCTTTCGTACCCGTTTCATCGCGCATGACCGAAATGCGCGCGCCCACCTGCGACAGCAGCTCCGACGCATAGGCAATCAGCTGCAGATTGCTGTCCGCCGAGATTGTCGGAAAGGCGATGAGCTCGCCCAATATTTCCTTGGCGCGCGCCAGATGGTCCATATCTGCCTCAGTTCTTCACGATCAGTTCGCGCGGGCGACGGCACAGTGCCTCGGCCGGGCCATCCTCTTTGATAAGGATGCTTTCGGTGATCTCCAGTCCCCAATCGGCCATCCACAGGCCGGGCATGAAGTGGAATGTCATCCCGGCTTCAAGGACGGTTTCGTCCTCGCGCCGCAGAGAAATGGTGCGCTCGCCCCAATCCGGCGGATAGGAGATACCGATCGGATAGCCGCAGCGCCCGTCGCGCTTTATGCCAGCCTTTTCCAGCGAGCCATAGAGCGCATCGGCGATCTGCCCCGCGCGATTACCCGGGCGCGCGATCTCCAGCCCCGCCTCGATGCCTTCCACCAGCGCCTTCTCCGCATCCAGCATATGCTGTGGTGGCTGACCAAGAAAAACCGTCCGGCAGAGTGGTGCGTGATAACGACGATAGCAGCCGGCGATCTCGAAGAAGGTTGCCTGCCCCTCCTCGAAACGGCGCCCGTCCCAGGTCAGATGCGGTGCAGCAGCGTCCGAACCGGATGGCAGAAGCGGAACGATTGCGGGATATTCGCCCCAGTCGTCATCGACACCGCGAATCGCATCGGCATAGATTTCAGCCACGAGGTCATTCTTCTTCATTCCCGGCTCGATACGCTCGACAATGCCGTCGATCATCTTTTCAGAAATGCGCGCCGCGCGGCGCATGAAGGTGATTTCCTCGTCGGACTTCACTGCCCGCTGCCAGTTTACAAGTGCAGTGGCGTCCACAAATTTCGCATCCGGGAGTTCCTCCTGAAGCACGAGATAGGCCTTGGCGGAGAAGTAGTAATTCTCCAGCTCAACCCCGATCCGTTGGTTGTGATAGCCATAGGCGCGGATAATCTCTGCCAGATGCTGCATGGGATGCAGCGTGTTGGCCTGCACGTAATGGTCTGGATAACGCAGCACGCGGTCATCATCCATATAGACCGTGCGCACCGCGCCATTGCCGTCCATGGAGCGCCCCCACCATATGGGGTCCTGATCCTTGAAGACGAGCACGCCCTGATGGACGTAGAACGACCAGCCATCATAGCCCGTCAGCCACGCCATGTTTGATGGATCTTCGACAAACAGAATGTCGATCCCCTTCGCCTCCATTGCTTCGCGAGTTTTGGCAAGCCGGTTGGCATATTCGATCTGACTGAAGGGCAAGGCAGTTGATGGCATGGCGATCTCCGGTGGGCCGCGCGTTGAACAACAATCCTATTTGTATACAACTACCTCTAGACGACCATAAGAATAGCGTCATTTGCAGTCGTTTTTGCGATTGAATGGAGAAGCTTCACGCAGATAGCTTAGAAGATGTATACAAGGGGATGAAACAACCATGGTTCCAGTGCTAGCCGATATCTTCGCTGCTCGGCGTTCCATCAGTGGAATGGCTGTTCTGGATACACCTCTGGTGCCCAGTCCCGCCCTGACGGACAGACTGGGAAGCGAGGTCCTGCTGAAGCTGGAAATTGGCCAGCATACCGGCGCCTTCAAGCTGCGCGGCGCAGCCAATGCCGCCAGCCGACTGCCAACAGATGCGCCCGGTGTCACTTGCTGTTCGACCGGCAATCACGGGCGGGCCGTTGCCTATGCCGCCGCACGGCGCGGCCTGAAGGCGATCATATGCATGTCCGAACTCGTGCCGCAGGCAAAGATTGACGGCATCCGCGCCTTGGGGGCCGAAGCCCGCATCATTGGCCGCAGCCAGGATGAGGCGCAGATTGAGGCAACTCGCCTCGTGCAGGAAGAGGGTTTTGCTGAAATCCCCCCCTTCGATCATGCGGATGTCATCTCCGGCCAGGGTACAATCGGGCTTGAGCTTCTGGAACAGCGGCCCGACCTGCACACAATTCTCGTGCCGCTATCCGGCGGCGGTCTTGCGGCAGGTATCGCCCTTGCTGCAAAGGCAATCAGACAAAGTATCCGCGTGATCGGCATTTCCATGCAAAACGGCGCAGCCATGCATGCCGCGCTCGAAGCCGGCAAGCCGGTCTCCGTGGAGGAAGTGCCAAGCCTTGCCGATTCGCTGGGCGGAGGAATAGGCACGGAAAACACCCTCACCCTGCAGCTTTGCCGTGACTTGCTCGACGATGTCGTCCTTGTCAGCGAAAGCGAAATCTATCACGCCATGCAGTTCCACTACTACGAGGACCGGCTCGTCTGCGAAGGCGCAAGTGCAGTCGGCGCCGCAGCAATTCTGTCCGGCAAGGTCAACCTCTCCGGCCCTACCGCCACGATCATCACCGGGCGCAACGTGGACATGAAGGTCTTCACGGACATCGTCAGCGGTTGCGACGTGATGCTTGGCAATGAAGTTCTGAAAGGACAGCGTTATGGCGCGTGACATCTTTATCCTCACCGAGCAGGATCTGCGCAAATGCGTGAGTCTCGATCTTGGGTCGGTCGACGTCGTGGAAAAGGCGTTCGCTGCACTGGGCAAGGGCGATGTCATCATGCCGCCAATCCTGTCCATGGAGATACCGCAGGCCCATGGCGAGGTGGATGTGAAGACTGCCTATATTCCCGGCTTCGCAGGCTTCGCGATCAAAGTCAGCCCCGGCTTTTTCGAAAACCCGAAGCTGGGCTTGCCTAGCCTGAACGGGCTGATGATGCTGTTCTCTGCGACGACCGGCCTCGTGGAAGCGGTGCTGCTCGACAATGGCTATCTGACAGATGTCAGAACCGCTGCCGCCGGTGCCGTTGCTGCGCGCCACCTGGCACCACGCGAAGTGAAGGTCGCAGGCGTGATGGGCACCGGCGTCCAGGCCCGCCTGCAGATAGAGGCGGCCCATCTCGTCCGCCCGTTCCGCAAAGTGCTCGTTTGGGGACGCGACGAGGCGAAGGCTGAGGCATGCGCAGCCGATATCGCCGCGCGCCTCGGCGTAGAAGCCGTAGCCGAATCTGATCCCGCGCGCCTTGTTGCGCAAAGCCAGCTGGTCGTCACCACCACCCCTGCACGCGAGCCGATCCTGAGAGCGGAATGGCTGCATCCAGGCCTCCACATCACCGCCATGGGTTCCGATCAGGCGGGCAAGAACGAGATCGACCCGCGCGCATTGAGCGCCGCCGATCTCCTCGTCTGCGACCGCGTCAGCCAGTGCGAAAAGCTTGGCGAATTGCGCAGGGGCATTGAGACCAGCCTCTGGAAGGGTGCAATGCCTCCAGAACTCGGCCAGATCATCAACGGCACGGCCAGCGGACGCCGGTCCGAGGAGGATGTCACCATCTGCGACCTTACCGGCACTGGCGCACAGGACACCGCAATCGCAACCTATGCGCTGGAAAAGGCGCGCGAGGCGAAACTCGGCAGCGTGATCCAGAGCTGATAGGCTTGCAGCATCTAGAAACGGATTCGCCCATGCTGAAACTCGACGACCGCGACCTCAAGATCCTGCATATTCTCCAGACTGAGGGGCGCATCTCGAAGGCAGCACTGGCAGAACGCGTGAACCTCACCCCTGCCCCGTGCTGGGAAAGGCTGAAGCGTCTCGAAAATGCCGGCATCATTACCGGCTATCGTGCGGAAGTGGCACTGGGCAAGCTCGGCTCCCACATCACCGTCTTCATGGCGGTGGAGCTTGAGGGGCATCGCGCAGAAAATTTCCAGCTCTTCGAACGCACAGTCCAGAAGATCGACGAGATCCATGGCTGCTGGGCGGTCGGCGGCGGCTTCGACTATATCCTGCAGGTCATCGCTCGCGACATCGACACTTATCAGCGCCTTGTCGACCATCTTCTCGAGGCGCATCTGGGGCTTGTTCGCTATTTCACCTATATCGTGACGAAGCCCGTGAAGCGCCCCGGCGCTCTGCCTCTGCAGGTGCTATTCGAGGAGCACTAGAAGCCGCAGAATAACCAGCGATTCAAGAGAGCACTTTTCATCCGTTTCTTCTGCGCAAAGCCTCAACTCCCGAATTTTCTTCGCCGCATCCGGCCCCATCATTGCTCCATCGAAAACACCCGCGATGGAGATGAGCCATGAATGCATTTGCAGCCTTGCAGAAGACCTCGCTTGCAGAACTGGCCGATCCGCGGCTGTTTCGCGAATATGCCTATGTGGATGGACACTGGGTTGCCGGCGAGAATGACCGTGTCATCGACGTCACCAACCCCGCAGACGGAATGCGCGTCGGTTGCGTTCCGGCATTGAGCGAGAGCCAGACAGAGACCGCCATTGACGCTGCCAATCGCGCCTTCCCCGCCTGGGCTGCGAAAGCGCCGCAGGAGCGCGCGGCCATCCTCAAACTCTGGCACCAGCTCATCATCGAAGCGCGCGAAGACCTTGCCCACCTGATGGTGCTCGAACAGGGCAAGCCTCTGTCTGAAGCCCGCGGCGAGATGGACTATGCCGCGTCCTTCGTCGAATATTACGCAGAAGAAGCCAAGCGCGTGGCAATTGAAAGCGTCGCGTCTCACCTGCCCGATGCCGATATGCAGGTCACCCGCGAACCGGTGGGTGTTGCCGGTCTGGTGACGCCCTGGAACTTCCCCTCCGCCATGCTCACCCGCAAGGCGGCCGCAGCACTCGCCGCAGGCTGCACGGTGGTGGCTCACCCCTCCTCCGAAACGCCCTTCTCCGCACTTGCACTGGCTGAACTTGGCGAGCGCGCCGGTCTTCCCGCAGGCGTCTTCAACATCGTTACCGGCAAGGCTTCAGAAGTCGTTGGCGCGATCTGCGCCTCGCGCCATGTGCGTATCCTGTCCTTCACCGGCTCCACCGAGATCGGCCGGCTGCTCTACAAACAATCGGCCCCGACCGTGAAAAAGTTGGTGATGGAACTTGGCGGCCACGCTCCTTTCATCGCCTTTGCAGACTGCGATCTGGAGCGCGCGGTGGAAAGCGCGATGACCGCGAAATTCGCAACCTCCGGCCAGGACTGCCTCGCGGCCAATCGCTTCTATATCGAACGTCCCATCTACGACGCCTTCATCGCGGCCTTCACCCGCAAGGTGGAACAGTTGAAGACCGGCAATGGCCTGACCGACCCCGATATCGGCGCCCTCATCCATGAGCGCGCGGTTGCCAAGCAGGAGGAGCAGGTCGCCGATGCTCTGGCACTCGGTGCGCGCCTTGTTACAGGCGGCAAGCGCCATGAAGCAGGTGCCAATTTCTTCCAGCCAACGGTTCTGGCCGATGTGCCGGAAGATGCACAGATATTCCGTGAGGAAACTTTCGGCCCCATCGCTGCCTTCACGCCGTTCGATGCAGAAGATGATGTCCTTGAGCGCGCCAATGACACGGAAACCGGGCTTTGTGCTTATCTGCACACATCCGATCCGTCACGGATTGCACGCCTGTCGCGCGGCCTTCAATTCGGTATGGTAGCGGTCAACCGTACCAAGATCACCGGCGCCCCGATCCCCTTTGGCGGGGTGAAACAGGCCGGACTTGGACGCGAAGGCTCACGCCACGGGCTGGAGGCCTATACCAACATCAAATATGTCTGCCGTCAGATCTGACCTGCCGGAACCGAGAAGGAGAAAAAACATGCTTTTGAAAAGTGACCAGCTCGACCAGTGGGATCGCGAGAATTTCTTCCACCCGTCCACGCATCTGGCGCAGCATGCGCGCGGCGAAAGCGCTAACCGCATCATCACCGGCGGCTCGGGCGTCTATATCGAAGACCGCGACGGCAACCGTCTGCTCGACGCCTTTGCCGGTCTCTACTGCGTGAATGTCGGCTATGGCCGCACCGAAATTGCCGACGCCATCGCCGAACAGGCCAAGGAGCTGGCCTATTACCACGCCTATGTGGGCCACGGCACGGAAGCCTCCATCACGCTGTCGAAGATGATCCTGGACCGTGCACCCGACTGCATGTCCAAGGTCTATTTCGGCCTTGGCGGCTCTGATGCCAACGAGACCAATGTCAAGCTGATCTGGTACTACAACAATATTCTGGGTCGCCCTGAAAAGAAAAAGATCATCTCGCGCTGGCGCGGATATCACGGCTCCGGCCTGATGACTGGTTCGCTGACCGGTCTCGAGCTCTTCCACAAGAAGTTCGACCTGCCCTTCGCACAGATTCTGCACACCGAAGCGCCTTATTACTACCGCCGCCCGAAAGCGGAGATGAGCGAAGAACAGTTCACCGCTCATTGCGTGGCAGAACTGGAAGCGCTGATCGAGCGCGAAGGCGCCGACACGATCGCCGCTTTCATCGGCGAGCCGGTGCTTGGCACAGGCGGTATCGTACCGCCACCTGCAGGCTACTGGCAGGAGATCCAGAAGGTTCTGAAGAAGCACGACATTCTGCTCGTCGCCGACGAGGTCGTGACAGGCTTTGGACGTCTCGGCTCCATGTTCGGCTCCCTGCACTACGATATCGAGCCCGATCTCATCACCATCGCCAAAGGTCTCACCTCCGCCTATGCCCCGCTGTCCGGCTCCATCGTCGGCAAGAAGATGTGGGAAGTTCTGGAGAAGGGTACAGATGAAAACGGCCCCATCGGCCATGGGTGGACCTATTCCGCCCACCCGATCGGCGCGGCAGCAGGCATCGCCAATCTGAAGCTGGTGGACAGCCTCGACCTGGTGAAGAACTCGGCAGAGACCGGCAATTACTTCGTCCAGGCGATGAAAGATGCTGTCGGCGATCATGCTCATGTGGGCGATGTTCGTGGCGAAGGCATGCTTTGCGCCGTGGAATTCGCCAAGGACAGGCAAGCGCGCAGCTTCTTCGACGCTTCCGAAAAGATCGGTCCGCAGATGGCCGCTGCCCTATTGGAAAATGGCGTCATCGGCCGCGCCATGCCACAGGGTGATATTCTCGGTTTCGCCCCGCCGCTCTGCCTGACGCGGGAAGAGGCCGACAAGATTGTCGATGCGACCGCAAAGGCCGTGAAAAAGGTCTTTGGTTAAGCCTATCGCGCGGCGCCTGCCAAAAGGTCGGCGCCGCCCATTGTGCGAAGCGCGCAAACACGTCATGTCTTGCGTTCCGGAGGGACATTCATGACTGCATTTGCGATCAATCCACCTGAAACACCATCCATTGCAATTGAAGGTGACAAGAAGCGCTTCCCCGTACGCCGCATCTTCTGCGTTGGCCGAAATTATGCCGCCCATGCCCGCGAAATGGGCGCTGATCCGGATCGCGAACCACCCTTCATCTTCATGAAGCCCGCTGACGCCGTTTGTGATGACGGCGGTACGGTCCCCTACCCGCCTCTAACCAACGACCTTCACCATGAGATCGAGCTCGTGATCGCCCTGTCCAAGGGCGGATCGAATATTAGCGAGGACGAAGCACTGGGCCATGTCTGGGGCTACGGCGTCGGTCTCGACATGACGCGACGCGATCTGCAGGCAGAAGCAAAGAAAAAAGGCCGCCCGTGGGACTGGGGCAAAGGCTTCGACCACTCTGCCATCTGCGCAGCTTTGAGGCCGATCGTCCACACCGGCCATCCCGAAAGCGGGCGCATCTGGCTCCACGTGAATGACGTGCACAGACAGGAAGGTGACCTGGCCGACCAGATTTGGAAGCCCGCGGAAATCATCGCCTTCTGCAGCAGAAGCGTGAGACTTGAACCCGGCGACCTCATCATGACCGGCACGCCCGAAGGCGTCGGCGCGGTTGTCGAGGGCGACAGGCTTGTGGGTGGCATCGACGGGATTGGTGAAATCAACGTCACAATCGGGAATCAACAGGCATGAGCAAGCCCGTCCTGCACAGCTATTTCCGCTCTTCGACCTCCTACAGAGTGCGTATCGCGCTGGAGATGAAGGGCATCACCTATCAGTACCGCGCACATCATCTGCGCGAGGGTGAGCATCGCAAGGCTGTTTATCTGGCGGTAAACCCGCAGGGTCTCGTTCCGGCCCTTGTCTGGAGCGATGGCACGATGATCGCGCAGTCACTGGCGATCATCGAATATCTGGATGAGATGGTCTCAAAGCCCCGCCTGCTGCCCAAGGATGCGGGCGGGCGCGCACGGGTGCGCATGCTTTCGCAGATGATCGCATGCGACATCCATCCGCTGAACAATCTGCGCGTTCTAAATGCCCTGCAGGAGCGTTTTGGTGCGGGAGACAGC
>Ga0310345_10001660_pt1 | contig 24103 bp, 59 predicted proteins | sample HC15DNA20500_MG_FD_204667 | JGI IMG/M metagenome (GOLD analysis project Ga0310345, IMG submission 204667) | Marine microbial communities from station ALOHA, North Pacific Subtropical Gyre - HC15-DNA-20-500_MG | ecosystem: Environmental > Aquatic > Marine > Oceanic | place: Pacific Ocean: North... | reverse complement strand
GGTAAGATGTTCCCAATGGTACAACATCAGATTGATGATATTTTTGCGATATTCGAGAAAAATGCAAAGTTCATGGATAATTTCATCAAGGAGATGTTCCCACATTTTCAGTCTGTCAAAGCAGCAACAGAAGAATCCAAAGATACTGAAGAACGTGTACGAGATTTTATGGATAAACTTGATAGTCCTCATTGGAATGACCATAAGGAGGATGATGATGATGATGGACGATGATGAAGAGAAATGCCCGTCATGTGGCTTTGACATGATTGAGCTTACAGCCTGTCACATGAGATGTCCTAATTGTGGACATGAAAGAACATGTAGTGATATCTGATGGGCAATGTATACAAACTTAGACCTGCAACGATTGGCATGTTTCTACGCAGAGTTGAGCGACTTGTATGTTATCGATGCGGTGTCGAATTGTCTGCTGACGAATGGGTGTTTGCTAAGCGTGCTCAGGGCGATTGTACGGCTTTGAAAGAACAATACAAGAATTGGCTTAAGAATATACCAAAGGTGTATCATCTTGCCTGTGCTAAAGAGGTTAATCTTGTTGTCTAGGAAGAAGACTGTGAGAGATGATTGCGTCAACTGTCATAAGCCACTTCCGATTGGTGTAGGAGTTCATAGGCTTTATTGTAATGAGTGCCAAAGAATCCTTAGAAGCAAGGCACAGAAAGAACGGTATCAGAAAATGAAGAAAAAGGTGTTGTCTAAGGCTAAAAGGGTATGTAAATTATGCAAGAAGGAATTTACGCCTAATGTGACAATGAATACAAGTCTTAAGATATGTAAGAGCTGTACGAACAAATTTTTGGAAAGGCGGAATAATATACGTTGCCTGTATTGTGGGAAATTAATCCCAAAGACGGATCGAATCAAGTTCTTTTGTAATGCAAAATGTTCTATACCAAGTTGGTATGTGCTTAAACGGACTATTGGGCTTAAGGCATGAAATGTGGCTTCTGTAATAAGCAGTTTTATGCAAAACAAGAAGATTATATACTTTTGTTAATGCATCAAGCTGTTTATCATGGGGAATTCATCAACAAGCGAGAAAGCAGATCGGGCACAAATATCATTGCGAATGATTATTAATCATCTAAAGTTACGTAATCTTCATGCACTTAGCGGTGAGGTTATTCCCACCAAGAGAAAGGTTGGTGGTGAAACTGTGCATTTTATACCAAGCCTGTATATTCCAGAGTTGAAAGTTCCAATCGAATTGGCAACTGATAAGGATCGTGATGATGATTATCTGAAAATGGGTATGCTGCCATTGGTTATAACCGAATCTCGTATGCGTTTTGATAGTGTTGAAGAATTTATTGACTCTTTTTTGGATTTTCATCAGAAATGGAGTAAACACGAAATTTGAAGACAATGAAGGAGTGTCGTAGGTGTGGTATACCATTGTCTGAGATTGGTATTCGTACCAAGCCCAAGATTTATTGTCCGATATGTAAAGAAGTTAGCAAGGTTGAGGCAATGAAGGTTTGGCAAATGAGGAAGAGGAATGGTCAGTAAGAGGGATATGGTTTATGAACAGATGCAGAAGGTTGCCAAAAAACGAAGGTTCCATAGCAGATGTTTCGTATGCTGGAAAAGATTCGGCAAAGGATTCCATTTTCACCACCTTTGGTATGTCGAGGGTGAGCCTTTGTATAGCGATTATAGCAATAGTACTGATTATCGTATTGCCGTTATGCCGTATATTCGGAAAAGCCCACAGCAGTTCCTACTATTATGCACCGCACATCACAGGATGGTCGAATGGCTTGCGAAAATGGGGAACGTAAAGTTTAGAAGATTGACTAGAGCACGGAGGTTGACACAACTTGGCAAAAATGTATAATAACAAAAACTTACACAAGCTCAAATACCAGTTGAAAAAAAGAGGTAATAATGTTAAGTGACCGTGAAAAGTTTATTGTGATGATGATGACCATGATCGTGTCAAAACAGGCTAAGTTAATGTCAAGGAAGGCTAGGGCAGCACTAATTAAACATCTTAGGAACAAGATGTCTCCTTCAGTGACAGATGATATGTGGCATACAATTAAGATGGATATTGACGCACTTCAGGAAGACATACTGGCTTGGCTAACAAAGGATGCAATAAGAGCATTGAATGAAAGCCCAGATAATATGGAGCCAGAGTTAATGGAACTTGAAAAGGAAGGAAAAGATTTGATGAAGGATATAAGCCAGAAGGATGCAGATCGTGCTGGTATTGGAGATTTGTTTCGCAAGGTTAAGGATGCTGTTGATGGTAAAGGCAAGGGTACAGGTCGGTGGGACTGATGGGTAAGTACGAACGTATGCAGAAGCGTAAGGAACGCAAGGACGCTGAACGATTAGCCAAACAGCGTAGGCATGAGGAACACAGCAGCAGTAAGCCAGACCAATTCAACCCAAAAAGAGGGAGTAGCACTTGGCGTAAAGACCAGAATGGAAATATTATATTCAAGAACTATATCAAGTTCAGCAAATTATCATTCATAATGATTGCATCAATTATTATCATTGCAGTTTTCTTGGTTGTTGCACTTGTAACTAATACGGAAACAGGCGGTGATTGTGCAAATCCATTCTGTGCATTATTTGGCATGGAAGACTATAAGACGGATACCAGTAATACAAAGTTTGCACCACCAACAAGCGGTACAACTGAGGAGCGTGTGTTACCATAATTTCGATGCTTATGGTTGCCTTTATTCTGCCGATGGCATATGGAGATGATACGGTATATATGACTGGTGGTGAGTGTGGCGATGAGTGTTATATCCCAAAGAAGATTGTGGTTGAGTCTAATAGTATAGTTACGTGGGAAAATATTGATGGTGCTGTTCATACGATTACAAGCGGAAGTATAGTAACACCAACTAATCAATTTAACAGTGGTTTGGTACAACCAGACAAATTTTACGCAATTAAGTTTGTTGACGTTGGTATCTATCCGTATTTCTGTATGTTACATCCTTGGATGAACGGTTTGGTAACTGTTGGAGAAAAACTGCCCGAAGTCGCAGAATTAAACACGGAGGAAATGATGTTTACAAACTCCACAATCATTCTAAGTCCTGAGATGATTGAAGCAGGTATGTACCAAAATTCCACTGGTCATGTGTTTTATGCAAATGGTACGGCAGTCATACCAGAGTTTCCCATTGCAATGATCGTATTGGCGGTGGGCATTGGTGCTATTGTGGTAACAGTACGATTCAGGAGTAGATTGGAGCTGTGGCAATGACCAAACACCCATACGAAATGGGCGGTATTCTTTTCACTGTGGCAATATTGGCTGGTATTCTTGGTGGTTTTGCATTGGATAATGCTGTGCCTGAAAAGACATCGGCATCAGCTAGCAGCAGTTTTGAAGAATATTATAATGACATTAAGGAAAACCATCCGTCATATTATGACGATGTGTATAAAATGCAAGGAGATTGCAAGAAAAACGCATACGACTTGCAGGACTTTTACGACTGTGTGAATAAACCATGATTGTAAAACGAGTTAATGGCAAGTTAATGATAATTGAGAAACAGTATTGGACATTAATGGTGCTACTGTGTGGTGTGCTGGTTGCAGGCTTAGTTGGAATGAGTATGATGAGCACAGCCGATGCACGCCATGTGGACGCAGACGGAAATCCAACAAACGAACCGCATTGCTACACAAGTTCATGTGAGAAAAGATTTGGTGACAATGATGGTGGTGACCCAGAGGATAGTCCGACTTCGGAGTATGAAGCATTGCAGGAACAAAAGGAGACCAAGATGGACGCAATCAATGAGGAGATAAAAAGGGTAAAGCAGGAAATCAAGGACGTTGAAGCAGAGATCGAGAAACTTGAGACCGATATTCCAGAGTTAAGGGTTAAGTTACTTGAACAGAATAATACGGAACGACTTGCTGGTAATGAGCATAAGGGCATGCAAAGTACATTAAAAGCCATGAAGAAAGAGTATAGGTCAGCATACGAGTCAGCAGAAACCACTGAGGAAATCGATGCTGCAAAACAACTCAAAGTAGAGTATCTTGAGTTTGAACATGAGTATAATATGGCAATTGCAAATGAGAATAAGGAACATGCAAAGACCGTAGATTTGGAAGATGAACTTGATGAAAAAGAAGACGAGCTTGACGAAGCAAGAGAAAAACTTATTGAACTTGAGGAAGAATTTGACGAATTAAAATTGGATATGTTTAAGGCTGGACGCAATGACCAATTCGTAAGCATAAGGCTAAGCGGAACATGTGAGATGCTAATCGCAAGCGGACATCCACACAAATGCCCAACGTATCAGGAACTAGTGCCGATGTTTGACAATACTGACGCTCGGATAAGCGGTGATTTTGTATGGGATGAGAAAGCGAATGATCTTAACCGTGAAAAACCAAGAATGCAGAATTATGAGCTGTATTATGAACAGGTGCCGAACTGGCTGGTAATTACCGTTGATCCTGACGCACGTATGATGGTAAAGGGTTCCATGATTGAGATACAGCCGAACCGTGTGCATTTTACCTGCACGCCTAATGCTGGTATATGTCAACTGCCAGAGAACTGGGACAAGAATGAACGGTACATACAGTACGACATTCACATTAACAAATATTGCACACATGCGATCGTTTCACCGAACATGGACAGTATCACAACGGCAGTAAATCAAATGATTGAAGGTTGTGCAGATGGAGAAGATGAGTGGAGAAAATTAATTACTATACCAATATTTGACGACATAAGGATTTATAATCATGGCTGGATTAACGATTTCTTGAGGAGTGTTGGTGTTGAGTAATTTAGAAATAGCTTGTCCGTTGTGTGGCAAACCGATCGCTGGTAGCAGACAATTAATTGACGTATGTCCGTCTTGTATGCAACCATGGCGTGAGGCATACTTTCAGCAACAGCAGCAGGATACAGGAGATACAAAGCAGGCTATTGCCGACTTTGTTGTTAATGCATTTATGAAGGCAAAGAGAGACGCCCTATGGGCAATTGGAGGGTTTAGGCTCGATACATGGCACGTATCCGACTTTGTAAGTCCGTGTCTTCGTAAGACGCATTATTCAAAGATTCCTGAACTGAAGAAGGAAATGACCGATGAAATGGCAGGCATTCTTTATCAGGGGTCAATTGTTCACGACAACAGCAAACTTGGCAGTATCAATGAACTTACCATGTGTTATGATATAGTGAAGAGATGTAATCTTGAGCCGTCTGAAATAAGGAAATGGGAAAAGGATGATCCACGAAAGCAGGATGTTCTTACTGGAACGCTTGACGACTTGGTTAAGGTTGGCAACGATTTTGTAATTTGCGATAAGAAGACGTACAACGCCCGTGGCTATGTGAAGAAGGAAGCAAGTCCAGAACACATACTTCAGGTTAATATCTACAAGCTAATGTTACACCATTCGTACGGAATCGATGCTGATTATGGCTGTAATCTATATTTGGATAAGGGCGATGGTTATAAGGAACTTCCAATGGTGTATGAGACAGCACCAATCGAAGAGACACGGGAATACTTGGAGAAAACACTGCTCAAATTGAAGAGTGGAATACCAGATCCTACTATTACATTTCTTTGCAATGGAGAGAATAAGGATAAGAAAATCTATTGTAATTTTCTGGAACAATGCAAGAAGGACGGCAGGGATAACTTTGTGTGAACACCAGACAATCAATCTGAGTTTTGAGCGTGAAGTTTGGATATGCCATGAGTGTGACGAAGAATTTGAAATTGAATGAACTGGTTCATGGCAACTGTGTCGAGGTCATGGGCGGTATGGAACCGTCAACGGTTGACCTAACCGTAACAAGTCCTCCTTATGACGAATTGCGTGACTATCAGGGCTATACGTTTGACTTTCGTGATGTTGCAAATGGACTGCTACGAGTAACGAAGGATGGCGGTGTATGTGTATGGGTTGTAGGCGATTCTGTTGTGGATGGCAGTGAAACCTGCACAAGTTTCAAGCAGGCTATGTATTTCAAGGAGATTGGCTGGAATTTGCATGATACAATGATTTACAAGAAGACTGGTGCTAGTTTACCAGACCCAACGAGGTATTTCCAGCAGTTTGAGTATATGTTTGTCTTCAGCAAAGGGAGACCGAAGACTTTGAACAGAATTCATGACGTGAAGGCGAAATATAGCGGTTGGCGTAGTGGGAACATGGTTCGTGAGAAGGACGGCAAGACATACCCACGCAAACCCCGTGAAGTTCCAGCAATGGGCTATCGTGGCAACGTATGGGAATATTCACAGGGATATATGCATACAACTTCTGAAAAGTTTGCCTATCTGCATCCCGCAATGTTTCCCGAACTGCTTGCAAAGGATCAAATCCTAAGCTGGTCTAACGAGGGAGACTTGGTGTTCGATCCCATGTGCGGTAGTGGAACGACCTGCAAGATGGCAAAGCAGAACGGACGGAACTATATCGGCATTGAGATCAGCGAGAAATACTTGGAGATCGCCGAGCGAAGGATGGCACAGGAAGTAATGATGGGATTTTTTTAACTGCAAACAATGCAAATAACAAAGGACATACTTAAATAGGTATGATTTGATTTCTAAGATGTTGAGCGGTAAGTCTTTTTCAAGTAGTGTAGAGTATAGCAGGGAAATGATGATTGACGGTATTACTAGTATGCGTGAGTTCGGGATTCTGGAAGATGGAATCCGTAGTGACGGGGAAGTCATCCCATCGGAAGACTTGATTGGAAATTTCATTAACGAACTTCAGAGTAATTATGAGGCAACGTATGACCTCAAATGGCGTTATCTTCGTGGCGAGGATGTAGAGCCAAAGCATCGTGTGGACATGGTAAAGGCAATGATGAATGCACTTGGCAAGATGGTTCCAGTTGATGGTAATACTCCGTTTAAGAAGGCATTGAAAGACAAGGTTGAGAGTATGCTACTTTATATTTGGATTATCTCATTATGCAAGCCGTTTAACCATATATTGTTCTTGGAGGATGGACGATAATGAAACAATTACTTAAGGAGATGACACACTGTGCTGATACTGACTATCCAGTAACATGGATGCGACAGACATCAATGTATGGACGACAATATGATGGGAAATCACATTTTCAAAAGGGAAACCAAATGTATGACTTTAAGGGAGACGGTTCATTGACCTGTCCTAATTGTGATTCACCAATGAACTGTCGTGAGGGTAGAATAGAGTTCTGGGAACTACTTACAAGGTTTTACTTGTGGCGATTGCCTACTTATCTTGCTAAGGTTGATCGAGACCTAGAAAAGAAATACCATGCAAAGTTTGGAGATAGTATTAGTGTTACACCAGCACAATTGCTTGGTTTGTGGCGACTACTAGACCAACCATACATTGTATCCTTCCATGAGAAATGTGCAGGAGGATTTGTACGAAGTACCAAAGGCAACCCTAACCAATATACGGATGGCACAGCATGGTTTGCTTGTGATGGTACAGGAAAGGTATGTGCGAAATGTCACCAAAACCATTTGGAAGAGGCTCAAGTCCGTATAAGAAAGGAACATCCAACCTTGAGTTGTTGTTGTGGACGTACGGCAGCAAAATGTAAATGTCCAGATTTTTCCAAGCCAAACTCAAAGTTCATCATTGATTGTGAGCATTGTAGAGGTAAGGGTATAGTGGAGATTGTTTATGGTAGATATACTGAGAAGAAATACCTTGAGGATAGACCAAGTGCATATGCACGTAAGTTTAGAGATAGCAGGGAAGATAAAAATGACGATGTATGGTTTAGTGGTTGGGCTTCCCAAAGAACAGATATTGAAAAGAAGTTTCATGTTTCAGTACCCATACTCAAGAAGATACTTGACGCATATCTTGGCAAGATTGAGGGTTCAAACTTTTGTGCAATCAATGATAACTTGGACGACTTTAAGAGAGGTGGAAACTAATGAAACGTGGTAGACCACGAAAGTATTGCAAGGAATGTGGGAAGAAAGCAGATAAATTTTACACTGGCGATGCAAACTCTAATGACGAATGTCTATGCAGTGTTTGTGTGGTAAAATCTATACCTAATGATTCACTCAATAAGGTGTGGGAGCCAATGCCGTATCCAAAATGGTCAAAGAAAAAACTGAACTCGTATAGGAAATGGTGCGGTACAACAAGGGACAAGCCTAATGATCTTGAAGTGATTAAAACACAGCAACTTAATGTCTATGAACGACTTGACAGAATTGAAACCCTATTGATTAACTTAACCACAATGAAGAAGGACATATCAAAACTTAAGAAGCAGATTTTTGGTGGCAAATGAACGTGGCAATTGTAGGTAGCAGTAAGGCTACGATGGAGATGGCAGAAACCGTAGTGCGTGAATATCTTTCAATGTTTGACAGCTCTAATACAATCATTGGCAACTGTGACTGCAAGGGCATTGACCGTATTGTAAATGAGATTGCCCGTCCACTTGGATTTGAGATTCATGTTGAGAAGACTTATCCGCAGAAGGACAAGGATATTCCCTACAACTTTTGGGCAGAGATGGAACTTGCCAATGAACGCCTAGCAAAGTGGGCTGACATGGCTGTATGTTTTGCACTGCCCTATGGAACAACAAAGAGATTGCGTTGTACCTACTGCAAGAAGGCAGGACTACCGTTTGATACGCATGAGAAGACTGCTGGTTGTCGTACCGTGTTGCTTAATACTAAGCATAGTTTGGTGATATTGAAATGAACTGTCTATACAAATTGGACAATGAACAATGTATGGAAAAGGCAACGGATGGTTGTGGACGATGTTATGAACATTCCAAGTACAACGGCTGTGACCGTTGTGGAAATTGGGACTTTATCGAATCATTGTACTGGTCTTGCGATGCAGGTATGGGTTCTGGTGCAGAGTTTCCAGAATGGACTGACGCAGACAAGTTGGAGATGCATGCATTTGACCAGAAGGTTGACGGTAAGGGCAAATGGGTATGGGACGCATTGTGCTGGAAATGTTATAGTTCCTTTTACACGGAAGAACAAATTATAAAGATTGAGGAGAGTTGGAAATGAGCCCTACACCATTGAGAAAGAGGTTTAGAGGTACTGAAGAACGGATTACCGCATGTCCTAACTGTGGCAAACAGCACAAGTGGGGACGGGCTGGAGACTATTGTAACATGACATGTTATTATGCAAAATTGACAAAGGAAGGAGTTTATGATGGCAGGCGAGGTTGATGCCCATGTCGAGATGCGTGCCGTCTGGGTTGGACATGTGGGCAAGCTTGACAAGACCAATCCGACTAGACGTGGTTATCAGGTCAAGGTAGACTTTTACGCCAATAAGAATACAGATGCAAGGTGGCTTAGGGATCATGGTGAGCATGACGGCTATATTGAGGAATTCAAAACTTATGATGAGGCATTTACATATGCAAACAAGATAAGACGTAATCTAAACATGGCTGAGGTGCCAAATGTCTAAACAGTCTAATGCTACTGCAAAGGCAAAGAAGGCGGAGTATGAACGCAAGAGATATGCCCAGAACAAAGCCAAGATACTGGCACAGCAGGCTGACTACTATAAGGATAACAAGAATGAGATTCAGAAGAAGCATCGTGATTATATGGATGACTATAACAAACTTTCAAGCACAAAGAAGCGTAAGGCGAAGTGGCAGGATGACAACCGCAAAACCGTTTATGGATATATTACCAAATACAGGAAGAAGCATCCTGACCGTGTTCGCAAGACACAGACAAAGTATGACAAGAAGAGGCGTAGGAAATGAAGCCTATTGACGAACGCCATGATCATTGGTGGACTCGCAAGTCCGACTTGTCAATTTCAGCTCTATGTGGATATGGACGTCACGGACATGAAGGCAGTGGGTTAAAGCGAGTTTGTGCAGGACGTAATTGTAAGTGTGAGTGTCATGGCTAAGTCTAAACCATGTCGTATTTGTGGCGAGAAAAAGAAGGGCTGGCATACTTGGTATAAGAGAACTGATAAAGGTCATGAAGGCGAGGAAGACGTATGTCCGTTGGCGATGTACTGTTGACCGATTACAGTCAAAAGACCAATACACATCTGCAACTTGAAGGCTATGGCGGTCTTGAGAAATGCAAGCATCTGATAATTCCACATTTTCCAAAGAAGATTGACTTGTTCATAGAACCGTTTGCAGGACTTGGACGGATTACCGAGCTTGTTGATGCTCATACATACAGGCTTAATGACATGAGCAATTTTGCAGTTGAGACATTAAGGAAGAAGTTTCCGATGAGTGAGGGAGAAAGCATGGACTTTCATGTAGGACTTGAGACGAGAACATATACCGTAGAGCAGATGGACTTTGCAGATTTTATTAGAAAATATGACAGGGCAGGAGCCTTCATATTTTGTGACCCACCGTGGCGTAAGAACATCTACAAGAATAATGACGGTGTCAGTGGCAGATATAAGGTTGAGGGTATGCGTACAAAAGAACAGGTTGCTGGTGCACAAAGAAGCAAGTACAAGGGCAAGGCAAGCCCTGCATTTACGAAGGACAGCATTGGTGAATACTATAAGGAGTTATTGGAAATACTGCCAAAGTGCAAGGCAGATTGGATGATTACAAGTGATCGTGCTGAGACGGAGAACGGCAAGAGACTTCAAAAGAGTGGCTACGTGAATAGAACTGAGGTGGCACCAGACGGTTGCCAGCGTTTCTTTGGACGATTGCCAGCCGTAAGACTTTGTGCAAATTATTTTACTGAGGTGCCCATTGACTGATTGGGAAGAAACCATGAAGCTTGCCGAAAAGGAACTGGAGCGGGTCAAAGAGGTCAAAGTCAAAGACAAGGTTACTAGCAAAGGCAGACGTATAGGTAAGATAAAGGGCACATCTTCTGGTCAAGTTGTCCCACGTAATATGGAACAAATGCAGAGACGCAAGTTAAAGCATCATTATATGAACCGTGGAAATTTTACCAGTACTCATGACGATTTTGACAAGCCAACGCCTGAGCAGATTGCACTTAGGGCAAAGCGTGAAGAACGTGAAAGGAAGGAAGCAGAACGCAAGAAAGCACGTAGGCATCGTGGTGGCTATAAGAAAACGGAAGCATACCGTAAGAAAATGGCTAAGAAGCAATGAGCCTTGTAGAACAGCAGGAGCAGGTGCATACACCGAAGGAAATCGTTGATGCTGCCATTAAGGAGCATGGAATTGAGAAGCTGTATGTCCTGTTTAGCGGTGGCAAGGATTCTGTATGTGTGCTTCATTATATAGCCACAAATTATCCTGACCAGTTTGCTGGTGCCGTTTTTACCAATACAGGGCTTGGTTCTACACAAACAAGGAAGTTTGTGATTGATTACTGCAAGGAAATGGGCTGGAAGTTATGGCTGACTTGGAACGGAACTGGTGCCGATGGCATACAGGATCGCAAGAGGTTTATTGATTTGGTACTTGAGCACGGCTTTGCAACTGCTGGAAGCCACCGTATATGGATGGGTTATCTGAAGTTTCACACTTGGTATTATTTTGGCAAATGGCGTAGGAATTGCGGAGAAAAGTTTGCATTCATAAGCGGAGTAAGACGGAAGGAATCTCGCCAGCGTAGCAAGATAAAGAAATATTCCAAGACGCCTGTGGACGTGAATGCCACCATGGTGTTCATCAAGCCGTTTCTCTACAAGAACGGAGTACAGTTATGGGATTATTTTATCGAGAATGACCTAAAGAAGACGCCAGTTTATGAGTGGCTGAACCGTAGTGGTGAATGCTACTGCGGAGCCTTTACGGAAGATTGGGACTTGAAATTGCTGGAAAAATATGACTCTTTGGCATTTAATACAATCAGATATTATGAGAGACTCATTCGGGAAAGGGGAACAAAGGAAGCCAAGAAGAATGGTGTTTGGGGCAGTAAGACGCACAGCAAGAAAAAGACCAGAACAACGGAGGACATCATACATCAGACATCATTGGACGGCTTTAACGTTGAAGTCAATGAGGATTATTGCGGTGAGTCCTGCATGGTTTATGACGGAGTTGATGACGGGAACGAGCCAGAAAAGTTTTCAGAATTATAATTTCAAATACTTGTTGTTATGCCGTAGTAGTTGAGGGAGATAAAATTATCAGAAGATGACGAACGTCCAGAGTGGGACTGGTTAAAGAAAAAAAAGTAATTTCAAATAGTAGTTGTTTTTTTATGTTAGCTGTGGTAATTCATTCAGACAGTTGCGGTAGACCGTGTATGGGTCAAAACTGGTTCTTTCCATTTTCAACAGCCTATCAAGTCAATACCTGAATAATTGTACTGACCGAATTACCACATTCTTTATATTAATTATATGCCCATCATATTTGATGGAATGAGGGTGTTTCTGTTTTCATGTACTTGAGATGCCAGACACGCAAAACCGCTCAACATACACCTGACCGTCATTTTAGTTTCAAATAGTAGATTGTTCAAGAAATCATATGCCAAGAGAAGGTGAATGGAGAGATCGTGGAAAGGATTACTATGATCGTGAAGGACGGCATGATTATGATGATCATGATCCACGCTGGGAAGAAAATGTACATCGCCAACCAGATCGTTGCGTTAATTGCGGTCATACTTTTCGGAAAGGAGAGGAAAAGTTTCAAGATTTATCTCAAATTGGTGGAGCATCATTGTGTAAAAATTGTGCACGTAGACGCTTTGGCGATGATGATGACGGTAAAGATTATCCAACTCCATTTCCAATAGATAGACCTCGTGGTGGTGCTGGTGCAGCAGCCAGATTACGAGTGAAAGGAAGGGAGAGAGTCTTTAGTAAGAGGACTGCATAATGGGACGTTTTCCATGGTGGCATGAGGTACGAGATAAAGGTACAGTAGGCGATCAGCAAAGGGAGAAACCAGTATGTGCGACATGAGGTCATAAATTCAGATCTGGTGAGGAACGAAGTGTTCATGATTTTACTGGGGAACAAACTTGTGATAATTGCATGTATGGTGGACGTGGTAGATCCGATGCCGATACATCGACTTTGGAACAGATAAAGACTCGTTATGGAATTGAGACCAGACGGAAATTTGACGAAGATGGTAATATAATTGAAGTATTGGGCAGTACAGGAAAGTTTGTTCCACCGCAACGTACATTTCATAGTGCTAATACACCTCCAGCAAAATGGAGACTTGAGCGTGATGAGAAAAGGGCAGAACAGGCTAAATTTGCTTCTGCAACTGACAAGGAAAGAATGAGAATGGCTAGGTATAAGCGGACACATGGGTTACTGCCTAGAGACGATACAAGATATTAGAGTTTCAAATAGTAGTACAGTAGTTAAGAAACATGAAATATACAAAGTCCTCTTTTAGTTCCGTCTTTCCTGACCACCCAGACGATCGTCCCACAAGGGATAAATGCCCATTGTGCGGTAGTCATACTTTAGAATATTCACGAAAACCAGCATTTAAGACAGGCGGGTATAGTGGTGTGCTTGCAGATCGCACGCCTGTTTATTGTGCTTCTTGTAAAGGGAGAATAAGTACACATGGTTTAGACCGAGACCTTGAGGTTGACCTTTCAGAAGTAGCAGAAGAAACTGGGCGATTCCAAGACCCAACGAATCCATATTAGTAGTTTCAAATACAAGTATTACCAGATGTTATTATGAGTACATGTGCGTATTGTCAGCGTCCTCTCAAAAAGGGCAGACCGAGATATATTAGTGATTTTGGTAATATGATTATTTGTGATGAGTGTTTTGACAAGGTTGAAGGCTGGAAAATTTAGTTTCAAATAGTAGATAGTATATTTCCTAGTTATGCCAAAAGACTGGTCACAATATAACAAGTGGAAGAAAAGCCAGAAGAATGGGAATGAAAATGGGAAACATATTTCGGCAGAGCCAACAGGCGATACCGCTTACATTTATCATCGTCATGCAGACGGAACAGTACACAAACATGAGACCCTGCTAGATGAGGCAGGGATACCAAGACCACACGATCATCCCGAACAGCAGGCTTCAGTTCTTGGAGTTCAGGATTTAAGTGCCAAGATGTATAAGGAAATGGGAGGTAAGGGTACAATTCATGATATGCTCAAAAAGGTAAAGACTAGAAGTGCTCCACATGAAACCCAGTGGCACGGATATGTGGGATATTAAAAATCATAACAGTTTCAAATACTAGTAAGTTTTAAGATTAATCATGCCTCATCATTATCTACATGGAGATGTTCTTGAAGAACACCAAGCCGAGATAAATCGAATGCATAATAGAGGGAAGAAAGTTTGTGCAAGATGTGGCAATGTTGTAAAGGGAGTTCATTATGTAGGCAGAGATGCCACAATTAGAGGCACCGAAGTTGAAGGTTCTGATTCCGAAAAAGTACGATTATGTCCCAATTGTTATCATAAGACAACAGGTTTGAATTTCGGACAGTTTAAAGAGACACTTGACTAGGAATGTCCTACGAAGTAGACGAACCAGACCCCGAGTATTATCCTGACGAAATGCAGGAAGATGATTCCTCTGAAGGAGATGAAGGTAGTTTTTATTTTGGACTTGACCGTTCCCCGCAAAAACGAGATTTCAGGTATCCACCATCTGGAAGAGATCAGCATTTAAGGAATATCGGTTTCAACCCTTTCCAAAGGCTTGGCGAACGAAAAACTTTTTCTCAGTCACCACAGCCAAGTTTACTTGACTCAATCACTGGTCAGCATCCTGACAATCCTCGATTATCTCATGAGGAAAGGGCAAGGTTACGAGCAAAAAAGCAGTCAGATGGAAGTGCTTGGACAGACTACGGTTTTTAGTTTCAAATAGTAGTATGTTTTACCTATAATTATATGGACTTTACTGACGCTGAGAAAGCTAGATCCAGAGGAGACCAATTTAGAGGTACTTTTCGTGGACGTTGTACAGTATGTGGTAACCGTTTCAAGGTTGGAGATCAAAAGATTGCTAATCTGTATGAACAAGACGATCGTGGTGTAAGACGTGAATATTGTGAAAGTTGCTATTGGGGCACAAAACGAGGAAGCCCAGCACATAGAGGAAGTTCTCCTGCTGAAGCATTCAAGAGAGTCGAGCATAAATCATACATGAAAAGTAATGAAAATGGACAAGCCTCAAAGAGGTAGTTAATGTTTCTTAAGCCAAAGAATCCACAGTGGACTAAACAGGGTAAGTCAGTTAAACTTGACGAGATTCAGATTGATAAATTCGATGTTGGTAAGGCATCGCCAACCAGTAAAAAGGTTCTGAAAAAAGGCAAACTAACAGATAAGGTATTTGAGAAGGCTGCTGGTGTTCCAACGCCCGATATGGACAAACTTGCAGACTTTAGCAATTTTATGACATCGTTCAAAAAGAAGGGACATTAATTCATTTTTTATATAGTAGGGTAATGATTAGCAAATATGGGTAAATATTGTACCGATTGTGCTAAGGAGATTGAACAAGCATCCAAACAAGAAGAGATGTTTGCATTTACTGAGACCATTCGGTGTAAGGAATGCCTCGCCAAAAAGGATTCTTTTGGAGGCAACGACTTTATGAATCCTAACCCACCAAAGAAAGACCCACCAGCAGGAACCCAGTAATTTTACAATTTCAAATAGTAGTTTATTTATCATAGATTTATGCCAAAAGCAATCAAAGTCAAAGGTGGCTATGTTGTTGTTCATAAGACAACTGGTAAGATTCTGCATAAATATACAGGAAAAAATGCCAAAGAAAGAGCACAAGCCATAGTAAGGGCTGGTTATTAATGCCTGTACCAGACGATTTCAAACGGACTGGTGGTGGGCACGATGGTAGTGCAGCAATATTTGGAAAATGCCATTCATGCCATGCTCCAGTTGAAGATCCAATTGATGCACCGTTTTGTCCAATGTGTAAAGAGGCAAATCAGGATATTTTCCCAGTAGACTATAAGGGCAACACATCTGCTAGATTAACAATACAACGGGATTCTGCTAGAGGCAGAGCCGAGAAACAGGCTAAACAACTTAAGGAACAAGCAAGTGAGCAGAGATTACGAGACCATGCCTAAAAAATTAAAATTAAGAGGGATTGGAGACCCATTAAAGACAGACCCACATAAAAGAATGCTAAAACGAAGCAAACGACTTGCCAAGAAGATGACTTTTAAAGAAAAGACTAAAGACCTAAAGGGTTATGAGGCAGCGGGTGCAATGTTTTCACCTGATGCGTGGAAGGCAGATTAACGTGTCAGATTATACCGCTTCTCATTTTCACTCAAGTGGACGTAATGCAAATGTCCCATATTTGAAGCGGGAACTAATATTCAAGGATAAGGCAGGAAATCGGCTGTATAAGGAATGGCTAGTGAATGGCAAGATCGCTCTTGCCTCATATAATAGAGATGGAGAATTGATTGGCGATGATATACAAAAAATCGTTACAAAAGCGAAAAGGGCTGGTGCATTTGGTACTAAAAAAGTAAAGAGGGTTCCACAGGGAACTGGCGACACATCTTGGGGCTTTGCACAGGGTGTCCATTATCGAGGTCTTTGATCTTGGTTTATCGATGTCCAGATTGTGGTAAGGAAATGGATCAGAAGGAATATGAGATAAGGGAAGGTGCACGAGGACATTATTCATTTGACGGTTGGGTAGATAATGTGCATAAGCCTATCCTTTGTAAAGAATGTAACAGAAAGAGGGAAGCCGAAAGAGCCCTCGCAGTTGACCGTCATGATGCCGATCGTGAGTTCGTTGATAGAAATAAGCCCAAAAACGTTGACCGTTGGATGGGACAATCTAACGTCGGTGGAGGAGAAATCCCGCCAAGTAAAGCCCCACGATACAAAAAACGTTATGATCCAAAACTGCGGAAGAACGTTATGGTCAGAGTGAGGGATGAAGAATGAGTGGTTTTAATGATATTTTTGATGTAGATGGGCATAACACACATGTAAAGGATCCTCATCAGCATTGTGTTACCTGTGATAAGGCATTGAAGGATGGAGAGGAGGTATGGCAATGCAACGCCTGCAAGGAAAGGAAGCCTGACCAACCACAGCCAGAGGACTTTGAATTTACTGACCGTCAGGGAAGAAGCAATGTTGACGAACCAGATTACATGTCAGGTGCGTATTAATGCTGAAATGTCCATTATGTGGTGGGCAAGAGATAGTTCCAGCACAGGGACAATGGTCAGGTCAGAAACGTGGCTATAATACACGACTTTGTGATAATTGTGGATATGAATGGGAAAAGGGACATAAGCATGATGGAACTTTAACCGATCCAGAATATGATGTTGAATCAGGTAAAAGTAAGGCAGGCTTGGGGGCGTTTATGTAATGACACGTTTCGGCTGTACAACCTGTTTCAAGATCAAGGATGATAGCACTATCAAGTATTGGGATGATAAGCCTGTTTGTGAGCATTGCTATGGTAAATATATGAGATATGGAGATGGCTAATATTGAACGAATTCTTACCGATCATGCTGATCTTTGCTGTTTTGGTTCCTGTATGGCTTTTTGCCATCAGATAGAAATTTAAAATAGTAGTTGTGTTTTGGTATAATATTGACCACATTCACTGATGGGAGATTGCCAAACGCAAAAAAGAAAAAGCGAAACGTAAATGCTTTTACTGATGGTAATCTGCCAAGCTAAAAACAATTTCAAATAGTAGGCATTCCATAGGTTTTCTATGGGTAAAGTCTTCTGCAAGCTTTGTAATAAGATGGTTGACGAGGCTGCACACAAATTAAAGATACAACAAGGTCTTATTCACAGAATTGTCAATTCTGCTGGAAACCCAATGGATCCACAAGATCCAACATTACGGCAAAAGTTTTGGTCAGCAGGTGTGTAAATGACTGCTGGTGACGAAGCTCTTGGTATGGTGGGTACGGCGATGACCTTAATGTTTGGCGTTGCAATGATAAAGTATGCACAAGATTCTACACAGGATTTAATGAAGAAAGGACGAGGAAAAGGACGAAGTTATAATGTTAAATATGCACCAGATTTTAGACCGCCAAATGGTAAAACCCCACGATTTGACCCTTTTAAGGTGAGGTTCTAACTGAAACCTCAACCACGAAGGAACAAACGAGGCGAATCTGAAGAACACGCCAAAGGCAAAAGGAGACGAAGATAATTGGCTAAATCAAAGAAATCTAAGAAACATGGTAAAGGGCACAAGAGGTGTTAAAACCTAATGGTCAATATACTATTTGCTGGTAAGTTAAACAAGTATACAGGCAAGCCACTAAAAGTAACATTCAAAGAGCCTGAACCAAAGTCCACACTTGATGATTTTCAGGGACGCAAATGTACAGATTGTGGTCATATTATTGAGGAAACACCAAATACTGTCATGGGTACAAAATGCCCAAGTTGTATTCAATTCGCCAAAACCTTGAGGGAGTTTGACTAATGTCTTCGCATGACCGCAGTTTTTCCCCTATTGAAGATGCTTCGTCAACTGCTGAAGGTTGGAACGACTTTGGTGGAAGAACATATCCAAAATGTCCATTATGTGGTGGACAGACATCAAGAATAAAGTCTCCAAAAGTTTTTGCTCGAAATCTTCCTAATCTAAGCAAATGTATGCATTGTGGTTCTATATCGGAAGGAGGCGAGCACGGAAAGATATTTGATTCTCATGGGTATATAGTAGACATGACTGGAGAGAAAGAAGATCAGCAAAGGATAATGGAGGATCGATACTAATGCCTGAAGACCAAATGGTACAGGGGCACGAAATTGACGGAATGTCCTGCATGTGTGGTTGTCATGTTATGGATGACCCAGCAAATGCAGGCATGAGATGTGACTTTTGTGGCTGTGTCGCAGGCATGCACAAGCTTATGAGAGAATCAGGACGATTACCAACCCGTAGGGAACGTATGGAGATGGCACAAGAACGGAGGCGGGAAGAAGACCCGTATGAGAGAGAATGAATTGGGGTAAATACGAAGGAGATGGATCTACATGCGTAGGCTGTGGACATCGGGAGATGAGGACATCTGCTGGTGGTAAACCATACGCTGGTAAACCATACGCCAGAGATGCTATGGGACTTCCATATTGTAAGAATTGTGTTCAAAAACATGATGAGTATGCAGATCAGCGATTTCAACCACCATGGGCACCAGTGGGTGACCCACAGAGTTTTTCGGAAGAACATATAGCCAGACGTGCAGTCGTTAAAGCAAAGGAGGAAGATAAGGAGTATTACTCATCCGCTGCAAGGATGGAAAGGGAAAAAGAGAAGTCCAAAGCTATGTCTGACTATATGAAGAATCGGCAAGAATCCAGAGATGCACAAGAAGCGATTGAGAAGGGATGGTAATGGGTAATGAAAAAAGAGAAGGTTAAATGCTCTGAATGTGGAATATTTTTGACTAATCCAATTAGTAGAGAAAAGAAGTTATGCAGTGAACATGGTGGTGGCAAGTGTTATGTCCAGCCATTAATGAGGGGTTTTAAGAGGGTCTGATTTGCCTCACCATTGGGCTTTTGAACGAGATGAACCGTTACTCCCTGAAGATTATATCATTGAAAGGGAACGTATGAAAAAGGAAGAGAAGGATAATTATCCCGCCAGTAATTGGGCAGGAAGAATTGGTGGTGCAAGATGCAAAGATTGTGGTGAAATTTATAATAAATTTACAAGTAAGGATCTTTCAGGAAAACGTTGTAATCTATGCCTTGAAAAGAGGACAAAATAACCTAATTTTCTGCCCTGTTTTTTAGCGTGTAATAGACCAAAGGAATATGTTCTCACCCTCTGGACGTGACCAATTCGTGCCTAAAACATGGAGGTTCCTACTGCAAAAAGCCAAAGGTTTATGCCAACAGTTTACGAATTTGGTCTAAACTTGGTTTGCGGAAGAGTTTTACGATGACGTATACAATATAAAGATATGAAAGCTCCGACTAGGTATTCACGTAGTGGAAAACAGTCACATGGGAATGGTTGGTGTAGGGGATTATGTCAACACTATAACACATCCAAAAAGATTGGAGAATCAGTGTATGAAAAATGTGCCAAGTGTTATAACTGTGAATCATATATACCGAGAAAAAGGCTTGTTCGTGACTCACGGTCAACCAAAGCCAGATGTCCATGCTGTGATAGATGCTGGATTAAGGGTGTCTATGCAAGTAGTAAACGTAGTTGGTATAAGCAAAGCAGTAAAAACAAACGTGATTATCAAGCCAGACTAGTTACTATGACCGTTGCATAACAGTTTCAAATAGTAGATATTATATACAAACTCATTGGGAAAATTTATCGATACTCAAGAAGAAAAGGCTGCTGAAGGCATAAGAGCAACACTTGCTGCTGATAAAAAACATATCCATGGTTGCCACCATTGTGCAACTTGTAGTCATCCTAGTCACGATAGGGAGCGGGCTAGAAAAAAACGGGATTTTGCTACACACGGACTTTTACCTACGAAGTGGTAATTATGAGTGAAGACAAGCATAAATGCAGTGGATGTTCCGAGACTTTCCGTACTCATCGACAACTGCGTGGTCATTTCAGTCAGAAGCATAACCAAGAAATTCATGTCTCAGGGAGTGGTGAATAATGCCCTTTCGGACTTCTAGTTATACACCGCCTGACGCCATCGCAAAACGTGACGAATCACTCTTTGGGAAACATGTTCACGGTGGTGAATACAAGGATAGATGTCCTTTATGTGCAAGCAGACATACGGTTTCAATCGGAACAGAAATGCTGTCTCCAACAGAACCTCTTAGACAATATCCAAATGCACATAGTTGTAGCAATTGTGGTGCCATATTTCAGCCCGAAACTAAAAATAAACAATCTTATCTGATTTCGAGAAGTGCAGACCCTTTCGGGAAGAGGAACGCATAATGGGTGCAAAGGAAGCAGCAGATGCTCTGGTTGAAGGCTTCAAGTTTTTTTGTATTGGAATCTTCAAAAAATGACCAAGCAAAAACATCGGTATTTTATGCCACCGCAGGTATATTCACAACTTAGTAAAAGAGACAGATGTTTCTGTGTATCCTGCTCGGAACCAATTGAATTGGGACAGGAAGTCACATCAAAACGGAGTGGAAATAACTTGCGTATAAGATGCATGGACTGCTCAAAAAGATTGCATATATGGAGTCAAGATGACGAAGTGTAGAAAATGCGATCATGAATCTTGGTTGTTAAACCAGTTTGAGGAATGTCCAAATTGTTTGGGATGGGATACAGATACCGATCAGGGACAATACTTTATCGATCAGAAAGATGATGAAAGCGATCGGGAATTAACCAATACCGATCAGAAGGCGATCATATAATGTGTGAACTCGATCTCATTTCGGCTGTTGCACTAGCCATGATCTTTGGTGCGTCAGGGTTCTTGGGTATGAGAATGTATAATGATCATCAGGCGAAGAAAAAAACTAGAGAGTATATTGAAAATGGAAAAAGATACAAAAGATAAAGTTTTGGAAGTTTCCAAGAACATGGAAGGTGTAGAACCAAAGCGTTTAGTCACATCTAATAGCCTGAGACTTTATGAAGTAGAACTAGAAAAACTTCTAAAACAAATTAGTAAAGATCATTCTGAGCTAAAAAAGGATAAAACCACTTCTATTTAAAACAGTAAATATGCGTATCAGATAGAATGGGTGGTAAACTCAAACTTCGTAAACGTGTTAAGACTTTGCAGAAAATTCAGGAGATGGAAAATTCTGCTACAACATATAGTACAAATGCCCTTGCAAAACTTTTGAAGGTATCACCAGCAACCATATCTAACTATCGAAAAGCCCTACGAAAAGAGGGACTAATTGGGAAGACCAAGAGGGCACAAACAGGAGAAGCCGACTGGATGATTTCCAGACCCTTATTCGATCAAATGCCCATAATAGAGAGATTTACGAATTGGTGTCAACGGAACAAATTGGTGCCAACGGAATATACAAACCGACTTTATGATATTTGTAAGGTTATTGCTACTCCACCAGATAAGCTAATTGTGACCCTAGAGGAGGCGGAAATACTCTACAATAAATTCACAGATACTTGGAGTAAAAAATATCCAACTAAAATGATGGATCGTTATAATAGGGCTATAAGAAAATTCCTAGTTTTCAACCAGATTTCACTTCCACCAAATTCTAAAGTTATGCCAAGTGGAACAGAATCTCAGGGAGAATATTCCAGAGTCAGATTATCTGACAAGGAATTTACGGATGGCATAAAATGGTTCCAGACAAATTATGGTGATCAATATAGTACATTATTTGGAACCCATCATGAGATATTTGCCCGTCCTGCAACAATGATGGAATGGCTGCCAGAGGTGGAAATAGCCTATGCTGATGTTGACGGAAAATCATACAAATATGGAACTACCGAAGTTTTCGAGAAAAAGACCAAGAAGCATTTTGACAAACTCATTCTAAATCCTGACGTCCTTAAACAGCTTTTAGAGATGTCCAAAAATAAGCCGATAGTGGATGACGTAAAGGATACCATAAGTACGGTATACGCAGAGATGCTTAGGGAATACTATACGGATATAGGCAAAATAGAGACGAATGTCAAGTATAAAAAGGGACAGGAAGGATGGCTTTATTTTAACAGACCAATCTATACAATCAGGCATTCGGCAGCGTTAATGTGGATGAGACGTACGGCATTCAACTTGGAATTGGTCAGTAAAATGGGTTGGGATGACACCAAGACCTTGTCAAAATTTTATGCTAGAACTACCGTTAAAAATATCATGCAGGCTGGAACTTGCTATTACTGCAGACCGCCAACAGTTGAAACTGATGAGATGCTTTTCTGTTCGGCAGTACATGCTTTGGCATATTTGAATGGGGCAAGAAAATGAGCCTAATCTGGATGCTTGTTGGAAGTATGTCAACGGCATTCATGTTGGGTATGCTTGCTGGTGTATTATTGATGATTAGGAAAATGAAGGAGAAGAAAGATGATCAATAAGACCAAGATTACATTTACACTTCGTAAGAAGTTATTTTTCAACAGATCTGGCAAACTGATTTGCCTAAATTGCAACAAGGACTTGAGAGAAAAATATGTGCTTTCAAACAGACATCAAAAATACCGATGTTTGAATTGTGCCGTTAAGATGAATATAATCGATAAAATTCCAGAGGGTATACCAGAAGATGAGTATTAAGCTGATCGCTGGTATTGGGTTTATCATCGCTGCCATAGGCTGGATGGTCTTTGCAACAGGAGGAATACCGTCTTTGGTATTACCATAATCATGTATATGCAAGGCGTACCAAAATGGGCAAGATATGCGATCGCAGGATTATGTGCTGTTCTAGGGTTTTGGGTTCTATCATTTGCTGGAATTGACGGTGCTGCAATTGACAGATTTTTGGAATCAATTAGACCAGCAATGCCTGCTATACCCTGATCGCTGAGCTACACCTAAAAAAAAACAATTTCAAATAATACGATGTTTATATACTAATTGGTTAGGATGATGGTCACGCCACTCAACAGGCAACAAGCAACTACTTCTCATGCTGCAACCGCTTGTTGTTCACCGCTTGATCATTCCCAACACCGACCATCATTCTACCATGAAGTCAAGTCAGACCAGACAGAACCCGTCTTAACAACCGAAGCATCTCCCTACTTCGCAGGCACAACAACTAAGTCCGAGTTCATCGATGTTAGCCATAGGTGGCGGGTTTTGACTTCTTTATCAGGAGTGTTATTATGAACTTCAGATTTCACCAGCAATGCCCATTATGTGATCAGGGATTTAAGAATAAGACCGACTTAAAGAAGCATAAGTATGAGGATCACTCAAATTGAATATCCTCGTTCTCATTATACTCATTCCAGTAATCCTTCTTGGTGCCATAGCCCTAAACCATTTCATCTGCAAGCATGTAACAAAGCCATACGAGTACAGAAAGACAGACGTAGAACACCTGAAATAATGGCTATTTGGAAATGGCTACTTCTCCTAATCATATTCAAGATGGCATTAAACCGTTGGCGGACTTAGAATTCGCCTCACGTATGGACGTTGATGAGGTTAGTATCAAAGGTATCAAAGGTATCAAAGGTATCAAAGGTATCACTGAGGTGTGTCAGC
>Ga0310345_10001659_pt1 | contig 24122 bp, 17 predicted proteins | sample HC15DNA20500_MG_FD_204667 | JGI IMG/M metagenome (GOLD analysis project Ga0310345, IMG submission 204667) | Marine microbial communities from station ALOHA, North Pacific Subtropical Gyre - HC15-DNA-20-500_MG | ecosystem: Environmental > Aquatic > Marine > Oceanic | place: Pacific Ocean: North... | reverse complement strand
CGTGTAGGAATCATTGACCATTTACGAGACCGGTGGATGGAAGATGTCCGTAGAGAAAAGCAGGTGGCGCGGGATTCACTTCGTGATGCCAAACGATCTCTCAGGCAAGAGACTAAGGTAAATTCGAGAATGCTTCATGGGGCTGTCAAGAAACGTTCCACGATAGACCGAAAACTTGAGCACGAAATTCGTGGCGACCTTAAATCGTTAGTGAGAGCCGTGGACCGGTTGCAGAACGAACAAAAGTCACTGGTTCAGTTGTCAGAAGAGGTGTGCAACAGAGTCGATCGGCTCGAGGATGGCCTTAAGAAGAGTGCAGATTTACGTGAACTTACGGAGCATTTCTCGTCGTTGCTTGATTTTGACGCAATTGAAACGCATGTGAGCGGCGCCGTAGCGAAAGCGACGATGCACAAGCAACCTTTTCCTCATGTCGTTGTGAATGAAGTTCTTCCGCGACCGTTCTACGAGTTGCTCTTAGAAACATTGCCACCGAGGAGCTTCTTCACTATTGCCGGTAAGCGGAACAACCATCAGAACGTGAAAGTCGCCGCGATGTCCGTCGAGCCAACTGTCACGAAGGATACGTGGCGCTTCATGGAAAATAACGTGACGGCTCTGGCCCTCACGCCAGCACTTGTAGCTCGGTTTCGCCCGCACGTTTCACCTCACTATGATCGAATATTCGGAAGCAAGTTTGGAGCTCAGGTTCTTGGTCTACCTCAAGTGGCGAGCGCTGGTCGCATCATGCGGCGACGGCCTGGATACCATCTCGCACCACACCTTGATCCTCGGCGTGTTTTGTTCACGGGGCTTCTTTATTTGGCCCGTCCAGGTGACAGCGAAGAGTTTGGGACTCAACTGTACTCCGTTGATGGGGAGTTCGTGGCGACGTCGACGCAGACGTTTTATCCGGGACAGCACGGTATCACATGCAAGCTTGCTAAAAGGGTTCCGTTTAGGCCAAATTCGTTGCTTGCATTTTTGAATTCCGGAGGCGCGCACGGCGCTACGATTCCTGTGGATGCTCAGCCGGCTTCGTTGGAGCGGTACGCGTACCAGTTCTACGTGTCACCGCCGATCGATCAACTCCAAGTAGTTCTAGAGAGACTGCCACAGTCGCTCCAGAATGGTTGGGAAGACCTTCTTACCTAACTGAGAGCGCGGTACCGAACGTTGAAAAGGAACGTGTTTTCATGTCTACGCGCGGGGGGTGTACGCTCCGGGCGGAGGGGCGCGTCCGTCGGTGCACGTATCCCGTTATGCGCCGTGTTGCACGATTGGCCAGCCGGCGGTAGGATCGTGTCCTATATCGATATCGTTGTGGTTTGATCTAGGCGTGGGGGCAACCTACAGGCACTGTAGCTCTTGTATTCATCTTTGAAGTTCGGCGATCTAGAGATATTTCCAGTCAGTAATGAATAACGGGGGGTTCATCATGAAACGCAGCATCGTACTTGGCATCGTCGTCACTCTTTCCCTCGGTGCGGTAATAGCCCAAGACAGGTCCAAGATTATTGAAGTTGAGAAGCTTGAGGATAATTTGTTTGTGCTACGTGGAGAGGGGGGCGGTGGTAACACAGCTGTCTTTGTCACGACTGATGGCGTCGTTGTTGTTGATACGAAGAATCCTGGCTGGGGACAGCCTATCCTCACGCAGATTAACGAATTGACAAGCAACCCGATCACGACACTTATTAACACCCACAGCCACGGCGATCATGTTAGTGGCAACGTGGCGTTTCCGCGCACGGTCGACTTTGTGGCTCACGAGGTCACTAAGGCCAACATGGACGCGATGAGGCCCTACACGGGTCGGACTGAGCCACCGGTAAATGTTTTTGAAGATACGAACGGTCATGGATTGCCGACGCGGACGTTTACCGACCGAATGTCGATTGGCAATGGTTCGGACCAGATTGATCTGTACTACTTCGGGCGCGCACATACGGGTGGGGATGCATGGGTGGTCTTCCCGTCTCTGCGAACACTCCATGCGGGTGATGCCTTTCTTGGCAAGAGAGTGCCATTTCTTGATGCCGAAAACGGTGGGAGTGGTGTCGCGATCGCCGACACGTTGCAGAAGGCACATGACACCATCCGTAACATCGACACGATCATCACTGGCCACAGTACTCAGGCGACGTGGGCAGACCTAAACGAATGGGCCGCTTTTAATCGGGAGTTCTTGGAGATGGTACGCGCTGGGCGGTTAGCAGGTAGGACAGTCGATGAAATCGCAAACAGCTGGACGATGCCGACGAAGTACGCTGGCTACGATTCTCCTAATCCGGCGGGCGTCAAACGCAACATTCAGGTTATCGTCGATGAACTGGAGGGGTAACTTTATAACCTCTTGTCGATCCGGCAAAAACATTCAGGGTGTGGAAATACGATTACTGAACAGGGCGCGTTTCGCGATTCGCCAACTCTGATCGGTTTTCTTCCAAGTGTTTCGGTAGATGCCGGCCGCGTTGATGAATGGCGTGACGCGTTCTGCTGTCTGGTGGGTGATCAATACTATGTTCTCGGTTAGTTCCACTTCCGCTGATAGGTCAAGGAATACCAGACTCGACATGTGGTGACGGGTCTGTCGGTCAGTAAGCCGTTCGTCGTGAGACGTTTTCGCATATTCGACCATTTCCTGACGGCCGAGGACTCGCGAACCGTGGATTAGCACACGGTTACTCCGCCGTTCCTTAACGACCTCCTTGGTGAAGAGTTCGGCGAAACCCTCTGAGTCTTTTGAATCCAACCGGTAGGAGTACTTTGCAAGGTATTCGGCAATGACCAACTGATCTTCGATTCGTCCTGACTCCTGTGCCGTGCCAGGTCGGACATAGAGGCCAACAACAACAGGATAAGCGTTACGGGTAGGAGACCTTAAAACACGGATCGGCATGATGGGTCTCTTGACTGTAGCTTGTTGGTTCAAGGAAACATTTAAATCTTATTTGAAGAAAACCTAGTCATCTGGAGGGATTCGCATCCAGAGGGGGCTCGGAATTGGCCGAATTCGTCTGTTGGTTCCGCGGGATTGGTAGCTACTTTGGACGGAAGCGCCAGAACAAGGCGTCGAGGTCGAATAACTCTATCGTTCACTATACGTAACGCGGGCTCCTCATATTAGTTTGAGGAACTGCTGAAGGTCTTGATGTTCTTGAAGATTCAACCAGGTAGATGTTTGCCAAACGCAAGACGTGGTTGCCACACGAACGTGGATCGTTAGGTCGGCTTTGTTGGACAGACTACTATCTATCATAGGATGTTCTCTTAGGAAAGGAGTGTTGTACGCATGAATATAAAGAAGGTGTCATTAACGGTTGCCATGTTTGTGGCAACTCTTATATTTGTGGTTGGCTTGGCGCGACTTGTTTCACCGGAATATGGGCAAGCCTTTGTTGAGGTGATAGCCTCACTTTATCCTGGATATTCTGGTGCCGCGACCTTTGGTCAGGCGATTATTGGTGCGATGTATGGTGCATTAGATGGTGGAATTAGCGGAGCACTCTTTGGTTGGCTCTACAATTGCTGTTCGGCTTGTTGCAGTTCAACCTCAAGTGTTAGTGGGTAGAGCAAAGAGCAGATTGATGCGATACAACTGCTCAAGTGTTGAGATAAGCGAGTTCACATCTGGTAGTTGGGTGTCACGAGCGTAGGAGAGTCCTATGTCAGTGAACAGGAGATAGCATACAGGTGAGCCGGTTGCTAATGGCGCCGAGTGAACAGAACACGGAAACAGTGAGGAGGAACAAGATGAGATCTCGGCATGTTACACGAACCCAATTATTCTTCAGCGCGACGATCCTTACTACCGTTGCGGTTGTTGCGTGCGGAGCGAACGAAGTGCCGCCGACAGAGACAGCAGACCGGCAGATCGTGACAGTCCGACAAATCGACGAAGGGGTGCCGGATATGATCGAGATGGGTGGTGCTAAGTCGGTGACGACATTTTTTATTACGAGTGTTGGTGTTGGAAATGGCGGCGATTTGGGTGGTCTGGTCGGAGCGGATGCGCATTGTCAGATGCTGGCCGAGGCTGAGTATGCTGGTGACCACACTTGGAGGGCCTACTTGAGTACTACAGCAACCGAGACGGAGTCAGCGGTGAATGCTCGTGATCGGATCGGTGTCGGCCCCTGGTACAACGCCGAGGCACTCTTGATCGCTGCCGACATTGACGACCTGCACGGGGATGGTAATCAAGTGAATAAGGAACGGGCGACCACGGAGCGACTCGATCCGGTAAATGGTGTAGGGGATGATCCGAATCAACATGACATCCTAACCGGTTCGCGACCGGACGGCACCGCGTTCAGTGGTGACGAGGATACGACCTGTGGAAACTGGACTTCGAGTAGTAATGGTAGTGCCCAGGTGGGTCATCATGATCGGGTCGGCCGTGGTGATGGTGTCAACTCTTGGAACTCGGAACACTCGTCGAGGGGTTGTAGCCAAGACGACCTGATTGGCACCGGTGGCGCCGGGTTATTCTATTGCTTCGCAATCGATTGATTGGCGTTTGCGTTATATGACTTGCAGGACAGGTCTGTTTTAGTCCAGCAGTGGCAGACATCGTACGGGTGAGGGCCTCTCCTCAAGCTTGGCCAACCGCCGGCAGATTGCGAAAGAGTCAGTTTCAGTCACGTTTGCAGAGGTGCTATCTGTTGTTGATGTTCTACAGAAGGGTGCTGCTTCGATAGCTTCACGCCACGGGATGTCGACAAGGCCAGTGTTGCGTAGGGCGTGTACGAGCTTGAGCGTGCGAAAGGCGTCGAGCCAGTCGTGGATCCACTTGTGACGGACTGTGCTTGACGAGCTCTGCAAAACAGCTTCACCAATCGCCTTCGGGACGTTAATGGCGATCAAAGCCGCGCTGAGTCTATCCCGGTCGATAGATTCGAGGGTCGCGGCAGCTCGACGGTAAGCGATGTTGTAGACGTCGGTTGGTGACGCATCACCAAGGATCGCAAGCGCGTCCAACCAGGCCTTTAGTAGGTCGAAAATTCTTGGGTCGTAGATGCGGTACGCTTCGATCCGTTGGGCAATAGCGTGGGTCGCTTGTCCTGTCCCGAAGGGAACCCGCAGGGATGTTCGTGCACGTATCTTGATCGGCGCACTCACTGCAGAATGGATGCGACCGAGCTTGGCGAGTTTGTTCAGCAGGTAGAAGTCTTCGCCGGCTTGTCGTTTCGGAACACCGCGTACGGCGGCATACATCGCGGGCGAGGTAGCGATACAACTCCCGATGGTATGAAAATCGTAAGCTGACCCAGCGTGGCGTAAGCCAAGGATGTAATAGCGAAGATAGGATTCGTAGCGTGCATGGGCCTCGTCTATTGCTGGGTCCCCGATTGGTTCGTGACTGAACGGATAAATTACGGCGGCGCTTAACGTTGGTACGCTGATATAGAAGTAATCATTGGGCAAGCTAACATCACAATCGCTCATGTGGATAAGGCGTGCGCTGCTCGAACCTGTTCGGATGGCTGCTAGTGCTACGTCACATCCGATTTTGCGTGCCAAACCGACGCCTTCTCTGTTCGGTAACCGGTGACCACTGCTATTTCGATCAAGGATAATGAGATCGTACCCATCGGCCTCAGCGTACCAGCAAGGCGTTTCATCGCAACGGTGTAGCGGTACGGCTGATCCGTGCAGTTTGAGGCTCTCGATTAGTGCTTTGTTTCGGAGATGTACACCTGCGTGGTGGGTGTCTGTTGCATTGACGACAAGAACGCACAAAGTGCGGTCACCTCGTTTACGCACGGTACGTAAGGCAGGTTGAATACCGTCAAGGAAAGAGGCAGATTCGTCATGAACAGGAATCACTAAAACGTGGTTGGTTGTCCGTTGAACACGTAGTCCGAAATTAGACTCTGGCTCACTGTAGCGTTCAAGGTACTTGGTGACGACGTCTTTAAGTGGTGTAAGTGTCAACGAATAGAGAGTAACTCAGACTGGTGCGAATGTAGGAAGTATCGATAAGTGGAACAATCTGAGCTTTCAGGTTCGTTCCCATTGAATCACCAGCGAACCCGCGCTAGGCTAGAGGTCTGGGCGTTCGTCGTGTGGGTCGTGGAAGGTAATGTGCAGTATCAACGTCTGCGCATAAGTTGGATCCTTTTGAGAACAATTGTGGAGGGGGATGGCAGATGATAAACCAGTTGGTTGTGTTCCTGACGCTGACGGTTTTCGTTTTGTTGGTACCCGTGTCTTCCACCGGGCAGCCTGTGCCGCGCACACCATCTGGCGTGCCGGATCTCCAGGGTGTTTGGACGGGCTCCAGTGTGACACCACTTGAGAGACCACGCGAACTTGAAGATCGGGAATTTCTAAGTCAGGAGGAAACAGCAAATCTTGAGCAGGAAGCGTTAGATCGTGAAATACGCCTTTGGAACCGAGCACCTAGACGAACTGAGGTTGGCGGGAATGTCGATAGGGCGCCAGATGGAGCGCCTGGATTTTATAACAATCTTTGGTTGGATCGGAGTACGAAGGTGATTCCAGGCGGTCGCACATCGTTGATCGTGGATCCACCGAATGGGCGCATTCCGTTCACTGAATCTGGTGGCGAACGCAATCGTGTTTCGTCGGCTCATTATGGTTCCGGTCCGAGAAACTCGTATGTAGACCTTGATACCGGGGAGCGCTGTCTGACAGATGGTTTACCGCTTCGGTATTCCGGCTACAACGCAAACTACCAGATCTTCCAGACACTAGATCACCTGGCTATACTTGGGGAAATGTTTCACGATCTTCGGATTATTCCAATTGATGGTCCGGAGCACATAACGATTCCACAATGGCTGGGCGACGGACGGGGTCGTTGGGAAGGCGATACATTGGTCGTTGAGACTCGATCTTTTGCTGACAAGGCTCATTTTTGGTGGATTGACGCTTGGCGTGCTTCGCGTGCCTCACTGCGTCTAGTGGAACGCTTTACACGAGTTGATGCGGAAACTCTCGAGTACGAGTTCACGATGGACGACCCGGGGATGTTTACAAGAGCCTGGACGGCGGCTATACCATTGACGACAGATCAAGCATCGCGTGGTGTGGCCACCGGCCCGCTTTACGAATATGCGTGCCATGAGGGAAATTATGCAATGACCAACACGTTAGCGGGAGCGCGAGTACAGGAGCGCGAGTAAAGGAACGGGTTGATCGAAAAGTGGTGAAGTAGTTGCTCCAGGTAGTGACTTTTACGAGCCACACCGTATCCTTGGTGAGAAGAGGAGTCCCTGATGACTTGTCGGAATTTCATTGTGGCATTGGTGGTGGTGATGTTGTTTTCGACGCTTACCGCCAGTCAATCCACTGAGTCTTTAGTGCTACCCCGCATGGCATGGGGTAGCCCGGACCTTCAGGGGATTTGGGATTTTCGCACTATCACCCCTCTGGAACGGACAGAGGAGCTTGGTGATAAAGCTTTTTTGACTGAGGAAGAGGCGGCTAAACTCGAACAGGAAACCATCGATCGGAATGAGAACTTATTAAACCGACCTGCTCGGAGGACCGAAGCCGGGACCAGCGTGGACAGGGGAGAAGGAGGGGCGCCTGGGGCCTACAATAATTTTTGGTTTGATCAGGGTACCAACACGGTCGTCACGAGGCGCACGTCATTGATCGTAGATCCACCGAACGGGAGACTCCCGGATCTTTCAGTGATCGGTCAGAGACGAACCGACCAGCGACGTGTGTATCTTGAGGAGCATCCCGCTGACTCATACGAGGACCGGAATAGCTCCGATCGGTGTATTGTGGGATTTAACGCCGGCCCACCTATAACACCACTTGCCTATAACCAGAATATGCAGTTATTTCAGACACGGGATTACGTGGTGGTGTACACGGAGATGGTTCACACCGCACGCATTGTGCCACTCGATGGTCGGCCTGCACTCAACGGTGACATCCGTCTGTGGTCGGGGGATTCGCGTGGTTACTGGGATGGAGACACTCTGGTGGTCGAGACTGCGAACTTTAACGATAAACGTCGGTGGGTTCCTCTAGGATCCGCCCCCCCTGGCATGACGTCTACGGGGAAAATGACACTTGCCGAACGTTTCACGCGAGTGGACGCGGACACGCTCGAATACACGTTCACGGTGATTGATACGGATACCTGGGCAAGTGAGTGGACGGCATCTATGCCAATGCGGCGGACCGATAGCCCGTTGTTTGAGTACGCGTGCCACGAAGGAAACTACAGCATGGAAGGGATCCTGGCGGGGCATCGTGCAGAAGAACAGGTGGTTACAGAAGAATTGAGGTAGGCGTTTGCCCAGATTTAGCGGCGTGGTAACTATAGGTACACACGGTTCGGACCGGGTTCTAACTTTGTTGGAAAGGGTCGACTTTGTTTTGAGTAATTGATGCGGATTATTTGAGGTTGTTTGGCTTCGTTTGCGACAATGAGTTAAATACACGGATGTCTAACGCCCGAAACATTGACGCGGTAACCTGTGCGACTTAGATACCAACTCTACGTTGAACCGAGTTCAAGCTAGACTTCTTTTGTGGAGAGTAAGGCCTTCTCCATACACCATTCAATACGCTAACACCACTACTGCCGATGAGCGACGATGCGCATGCCAGACCCTCGGGGGACGTACTGGAACCGTTGTACGACGCAAACGTCCCGACACCTACCCACGCCGAACTGTCACGTACTCTGGTGGCAGGTCTGACGACCGGAAGTTTGTGCACTCTGACTAGCGATCCGACTGGTTACCCTTATGGGTCATTCGTGACCGTAGCTTTTGACAAAGGCACTCCGGTGTTCCTCGTGAGTACGATGGCCGAGCACACTCGAAACCTTCAGCAAGACTCTCGGGCGTCGTTACTGATGGCTGAAGGGAGTTCTGAGGATCCGCTTGCAAACGGCCGTGTGACACTACTTGGTCTTTGCACACGCGTCGAGGGAAATGGTGGCACAGCGCGCACGGCATTCCTGGCGACACACCCGAACGCGTCCTACTATGCTGACTTTGATGATTTCGCCTTCTGGCAGCTACGTGTGGAGGCTATTCGGTACATTGGTGGATACGGGAGGATGTCCTGGGTGGAAGCGGCTGACTGGTACGCCGCGGAACCCGACCCGGTCGCTACCTTGGCCACCGGTGTTATCGATCATATGAACGACGAACATGCTGATGCGATGCTGCTTTACTGTAAGGCATTCTCCAGAGCCACTGATGTCAGCTCCGCTAGAATGACCGGGGTCGACCGGTATGGTTTTGAAATGTCGGCCGTAACTGATGAAGGACCGAGACCGATCAGGCTAGCGTTTGCTGAGTCGGTCAGTACGGCAGCAGAGGTCAAGGCTGCCCTTGTTGCAATGTTAAAGGACGCTCGAATCAGGCTCGGGCATGAGGGACGCGAGTTAGATTCAGAGTTAAAAAGATGAGGCTCGGCTACCTTTCGAGTCCCATATCATACCGTGCAGATAGGGGAGTTTGGACCGGCCGCGACGGTGTGATTAAGAATATCTCGTAGCATCAGGCAACCATTCCAGAAAGGGATAGTCATGAGAATAGCTATTTTCACTGTGATGTTTGGTTTTAGTTTTAGTGTCATGGCGGCCGCTCAAGACCCACCAGCTCCATGCGGCCCCAAGAGTCAGCTTCCCCCAGCACTTTCGACTAATGTCGCTGCGGATTCTCGTTGTTTTGAGATTCGCATGTACACGGCAAATACCATGCGTAACGGCGGTGGCGATTATGCGTTCGCGATCGATGAGTTGCATCAGCGGTTTCGGGAAGAAGAAATCGCAATCTTCGAGAAGCATGGTGCAGAGATCGTGGCCGTTTGGCAGAGTCTTGATGATCCAGAGACGTTGGTCTGGATGTTGGCCTATCGAGACCGTGCCCACCGAACAGAAGTGTGGAACGGGTTTAGGGATGACCCGGCATGGGACACACTTCGAAACAAATACCCAGTTGGTGTTGATGCGGATGTGTTTATGTTGAGTGCAACAGATTACTCAGCACTCAAATAGGCATCTAGCAGGTCATGGGTTATTTCTTACCTTGGCGGCATTGTGTTTCTCTTTCGACCGGTTTTCGCTGGCCGGGAGTTTCGTGTTCCTAGGGGTGCAACGCTAATCCGCTAGTTGCCCTGATTGCCGAGTATCTAGCGATCAGGGTGGTGCTCAACTTTGTTGCCCCGATTCAGAAGTAGGTTGTTGTGCTTCCCCAGTGCTATCGAAAGCGGTAGACGATGATGGTGGAGCCTTCAATGGAGGTCTTAATGTTTGCAAGAAAACTACTGAGCTTCGCTCTTTTGATGCTCCTAACTACTGCTTGTTCATCGACGCCCGCTTCAACCGGAGCGGCCACGGATGCGACATCTGGCCTGGAGGTATTGCAGCCGTCTCCAGGTGTCGATGTCGATCGCACCAGAGCTATTGGACAGGTCGTTGACACAGATGGTGCTCGGGGCTGGTATCCGCACGAAGGCAGCCTGATGAAGTATCGCGTAGCCATCCGTTTTGGACTGGAGCCGAACACAATGCCCGAAGGATGGAACTTCGGCCGAGTGTCTGCAGTCGCCACGGATTCCAATAATCAGGTCTTCGTCTTTCACCGGGGTGACGTCGCCGATCCCATCATCGTCTTCGATTCCGAGGGGAACTACGTTCGTTCCTTTGGGCGGGGCATGTTCAACAACGAACATGGGTTACGTGTTGACCGTTATGACAACGTTTGGGTCACTGACAATGGCGACCATCAGGTGATGAAATTCAGCAACTCCGGTGAACTCCTATTGACATTGGGCGTCAAGGGGAAGGCAGGCACTACGGATGACACCTTTGATCGTCCGGCTGACATTGCCTTCGGTCCTAACGATGAGCTTTATGTTGCAGATGGTTATGGTAACAGTCGGGTCGTCAAATACGACTCGAGCGGGAATTTCGTTACAACCTGGGGCGTTCCTGGTTCTGGTCCGAGTGAGTTTGACCTTGTTCACTCAGTCGCGGCGGACTCGCGGGGGCGTGTCTACGTCAGCGACCGCGAGAACAACCGGATTCAAATATTTGACGACAAGGGTGGGCTCTTGGACATGTGGACCCACTTGGGTGCAACCCAGAACATTTTTATAACGCCTGACGATCAAGTGTGGGTCATTACCCACCGCGACAACGTCGAGAACATTACATACGATACGCTTGCCGGACGTATCATGCACGTCGACATCGAAACAGGAAAGATCATTGGTGCAATGGAGAGCCCAGGGCATTGGATTGACGTGAGCGGAGCGGGAGAGATCTTCATTGGCAGTCTCACCGGCAACGTGTTTAGGTGGTATCAAGGCTGGATGGAGACAGAGGAAGCCGCACAGGCAGAGCGTCCGTAAGTTCAGATGAGCGGTGTCGAATTTAACGCGAGGAACATCAACGTTGAGAATGTGTTACCGGTCGAGCGCACGGGAGCGTTCAAGACGTCGAGAGACAACCAGCTTTAGTTGGCAGGTAAGGTCGTCTCCGGGTGGCGTCTGGAGGAGGAAAGATGGCGAAACGAGTTTTCGGCACTGTTGCTCTAGTCGTTATCCTTGGAGGTCAGATGCCTGCGCAGCAGTTTCCCCCAGGCTACGTTGACCCGGTGCCGCTATTGAGTGCAGTGGCCGAGGAAATAGGTGAAGCTAATCTCAAATGCATCACGTACTCCGGCACGGGTTCCAGTGCCGCTGTCGGTCAAACGTTCGAGAACGCCGTCAATGTCGACTGGCCGCGAATAGGCTCGATGGCGAACTACACACGCACGATCAATTGGGAAGCTGCCACTAGCATAGAGACGTTCGATCGTGAGCCCGGGCTCAATCCCGCCTCCTGGAAGTACGGGCTCGGGTGGCAGGGTGGCACGCCCACTCAGAAGGCAACCCGCCAGACGCATATCGTCAGCGGTAAGTATGCCTGGCATATAGACGGCGATGGCCCACCCACCGCAGTTCCGCCTGAGGTTGCCGAGGTGTATCAACTTGACCTGTGGCTGAATCCGCAAGGTTTTCTCAAGGCAGCCCGTCTACCCGGAGCCAATCCCATTGCGTTCTGGCGCTGGGAGCAGATCGAGAAGGGTCGAGACGGCAACGTCGTTAGCCCGGAGAAAATGTACGTCGTTGCGATCACGATGCTCGGGAAGTATCAAGTGGACGCTACGATCAATTCGCAGAATCAAATCCAGCGAATCAAGACCACGGTAAACATCCCGACGCTCGGCGACTTCAACATCGAGCACGAATCGACGAACCAGGTTTCCTTCGGCAATGTGAAATGGCCGACCAACTGGCACTCGCACCAGGGATGGGACGACAACTGGCAGTTCTATCGTAGGAGCACTGGGCACAACGCCTACGGCGGAACCTTTGGCGACGTGCAGCCCAACGTGTGTGGCGACGAGTTGTCGGTTCCTCGCGCCGTCACGGAGGCCGATTGGTCGACACGGGTCACGGTCGAGGAGATGGCCGACGGGGTTTATCTTTTCGGCGGTGGGCCCGCTAACAGTTACATGATCGAGTTCGACGATTTCGTAGCGGTCTTTGAGGCGCCAGGCGATGAAAAGCGTAGCCTCGCGGTCATCGAAGAGGTGGTGAAGCTGGCGCCGAGCAAGCCGATTCGCTGGTTGATCACGTCTCACCCTCACTTCGATCATATTGGAGGACTACGTACCTACCTCCACATCGGATCGACCATCGTGACGCATCTGCTGAACCTCGATTTCTTGAATCACGATGTCTTGAGCTACGAGCCGCGTACGGTCGAGCCAGATGTCTTATCGAGGTGGCCGCCGACCGAGTTAGCCGAGGGCTACAACTACGAAGCTGTCCAAGAGCAGTATGTTATTACCGACGGGTCTCGACTCCTGCACGTGTACTATGTGCAGCCGCTTCAGCATGTTACCGGGATGCTGATGGCCTATCTGCCGGAAGAGCGCATCGCGTTTCAGGCAGACCTCTTCGATACTCACGAGCCACCGCGAGCAGGACAACTCCCCGCTATGCGGAGCCTAAACACTCAGGTACAGCGCATGAAGCTTGAAGTGGAAACTGTCGCGCCTGTGCACGGAAACCCGATTTCTTGGCGCGAGTTTGTAACGGCGCTGAACTCAATGACAAACGCGAATTGATCGGCCAATCAGCGGCGAGCTCAGACCACCTGTTCGCAATGGTATCGCCGCTGAACCACATCAGGTCAAGCGTTGGGAATCGCGCCTGTTTTCGTTCGCGTTATCGCGGATGCGGCCCGTACATATTCGGATATCCACATTCTGCGTTTTGCTGTTCTGGGTGCGGTTACTCGTGCATCCCTAGTAGCTACCGTGTATGAGTGGCAGGCCGGGACGGTATACCGCTAGGCGCGTTAGGAAAGCGACCGTACGGTTGATAGGCGAACGACATGCCAGCTTACGTAGTTGATATGTTGGGTGCAGTGCGGACTATTCATTTTGTTGAAGCAGTAGGGATGTGATTGATTGTGCTCGGAATAGGTTTTTGTAAGGGGAAAAAGAGATGAGCGAAGGAAATATACAGGTAGTTAAGGATGGATTTCAGAAGTTTTGTGCCGGAGATGTTCCAGGGTTTCTCGAGCTGCTAGCTAATGACGTGTTTTGGGATCACCGCGGACCTGAGGGCGTACCGATCAATCGATTATATGAAGGACGGGATGAGGTTGCGGAATTTTTTAAGGTATTAAATGAAACGCAGGAGGCGACCATTTTTGAACCGCGGGAGTTTTTCGCCGGAGGCGATCGTGTCGTGTGTTTAGGTTATTTTCGTTACAACGTGCGTGCGACAAATAAAGAATGGGATTCCGACTTCGCCATGGTCTTTACTGTTCGTAACAGTAGAGTGACTCATTGGCGCGTTATATGCGATATGGGGGCTGAAGCCGCGGCTCATCAGGCATAGTCCGTTCTGCTTTAGAGGTTAGTACAGCCAATGTTTAACTTGAATCCAGGTACTGTCTCGGTGTTAACCAGGGTCTATAAAGAACCATTTAGAGGCTGGTGAGTGAGTGGGAGTTCAGTCGTGTAAATTTCATTTCCGTTGAACTGGTGGTCACTGCGCGCTAGGCTAACAGCGCAGAGTGCTCTAATAATGTTGAGGATGTGGATCGAAATGGTCTTGTGTACGGCTTTATGGGTACTCACGTGCAGTGCAATTAACTATTGGCGAAGAATCCCAAGAATATTCTGAGACTGGGGCCAAAAAGTGAAGGTATTTGTGACTGGGGCGCCTGGTTTGTTGGGGAGCAGGCTAGTTGAAGCGCTCTGTGGAGGAATAGAGACCAACTCGTCAAAGCTTGCCGCTAGTCAGGTCGTGGCGTTGGTGGGGCCTGGAAGAGATCCGCGGCTAGTAGAGATGCTGGGTGCGCGGCCCGTGCTGGCAGACCTTACCCGGCCTAACTCGCTCGACGGTGCGCTCGACGGAATAGACATTGTTTTCCACGCGGCCGGTTTAGTTCATCCAAAGTTAAGGACCGCAGATCTTTTTTCGATCAACACGCTTGGCACCCAAGCGCTCATCGACCGGTCAGTACAGGCTGGTGTAAAGAGGTTTGTGTTTGTTAGCAGTAACTCGGCGGCCGGGACTAATGTGCGACGGTCTCGACTGATGAAGGAAACTGATCCCTCGAAACCATACATGAAATACGGGAAAAGCAAAGCCCAGGCAGAGGAGATAATTAATGATTACGCCCGGCGCGGACTGATTGAGTCCGTAATATTACGTCCGTGTTGGTACTATGGCCCTGGGGAATCTGAGCGCCAAACGCGGCTCTTCCGGATGATTAAGGCTGGAAATCCCATTGTCTTCGGCGATGGGCACAACTACCGTTCTATGTCGTACATTGATAATGTAGTTCAAGGTCTTATGCTTGCTGCGGTATGTGACAACGTCAACGGTCACACATTTTGGCTTGCGGACCAGCGGCCATACAAAATCATTGAGATTTACAAAACGGTGGCCGAACTCCTCGGCGTAAAAACTTTCAGACCTCGGTATGTTCCCGGACTCCTATCAACCGTGATTCGGACGGCAGATGGAATGCTGCAGAGTCTTGGTTTCTATCAGACGGAGGTCCATGTCGCTGGTGAACTCGATCAGGACATCGCATGCTCCATCAACAAAGCTCACGAAAAACTTGGCTACCAGCCGAGTGTCGACCTCAAAGAGGGTATGCGTCGCTCTATCGAGTGGTGCAGAAGAAACGGGATTAATATCTAACTGAGAGTTCGTCACTAAGCAGACATGGATACGCGTTAAATGTGGGGACTGACGAGCAGCCGGGCTCAGGTGAACTGGCTGTAAGTGAGACGGGGAACCAGAATCCTCTGTGTCCCACTATTCGTTAGGCGGACAATTGATTGATGTCGTATGCCATTTCTACGGATGTTAGTTCTGGTGAGGTAAGGTCATCAGTGGATGACACCGGACTAGTTCAACTTCCTGGGGTCCAGATCTTTGATTGGTTACCGGTCAAGGTGAGTAGGAGTTCGTTGAGCCGCTTGACGAAACCAGCTGGGTCGTCTAATTGTCCGCCTTCAGCCAATAACGCTTGGTCGAACAAGATCTGACTCCAGTTTGAGAACCGTTCTTCGTCAACCTCTTCTTTAACTTTCTCTACGATGGGGTGATGTGGATTGATCTCCATCACCGGCTGAAAAGACGGTGGGGTTTGGCCAGCCTCCTTGAGCAATCGCTCTAAGTTCCTACTCATCGCGTTATCGCTGACGAGACACGCTGGAGAATCGGTTAGGCGCGATGTGATACGTACGAGCCGTGTCTGAGTACCTAAGGCTTTCTGCATCCGTTTGGTCAAGGATTCCAACTCATCTTTGTCAATGGGAGTCGAATCGGATTCTTCGGCAAGCACCCCGAGTTCGAGATTGCCTTGGGTCACAGATTCCAAACGTTTACCGTCGAACTCGGTTAGATGCGAGACAACCCATTCGTCCACTCGGTCGTGGAGCAGGAGCACCTCGATACCCTTTTTCAAAAATATTTCTAGATGAGGGCTATGACGTGCTGCGGCGAGGCTGTCCGCAGTTATATAAAATATTTTGTCCTGTCCTGTCTTCATTCGAGTGACGTAATCACTAAGCGATACATCGGGGTCTTTGGTATTGCTATGCGTGGAGGCAAATCGGAACAGTCTACTGATCCGGTCACGGTCTGGCATGTTCTCATTAATTCCCTCTTTGAGCACACGCCCGCATTCTTGCCAAAACGTCGAATACGCTTCAGGTTGATTCTTGGCAAGGTCTTCAAGCATACGAAGCACCCGTTTGACCACAGCCATCCGAATGGTCTTTACGTCCGTGGAATGCTGCAACATCTCGCGTGAGACATTAAGGGGAAGGTCGTGCGAATCGACCACCCCACGCACGAATCTGAGATATGTTGGGATCAATTGATCGACGTCTTCCATGATGAAAACACGCCGCACGTATAGCTTTATTCCGTGTCGATGCTCGCGATCCCACAAATCGAATGGGGCCCGCCGTGGGATGAATAGCAGCAAGGTGTACTCCAAGCGCCCTTCAACCTTGACGTGGGTGTGGACTAGCGGTGGCTCCGTGTCGTGGGCTACATGTTTATAGAAGTCGTAATACTGCTGGTCTGTGATTTCAGTCTTAGGTCGTGCCCATAGCGCCGATGCCTGATTTACCGTCTCAATCTCTTCGGAGTTCTCTTTCTTCATTTTGATCGGAATCGCAATGTGGTCTGAGTACCTGCGCAACAGTTCGCGCAGGCGATTTCCCGATAAGAGTTCATCCTGAGTTTGTCGGAGATGCAAAATGACATCAGTGCCGCGTGTTGATTTGGATATCGGTTCGAGGGAGTAATCTCCTTCACCAGTACTTTCCCACTTGACCGACTGATCCGGTGGCAGCCCGGCCCGTCTGGTGACCAATGTGACACGATCCGCCGCAACAAATGCTGAGTAGAATCCAACTCCAAATTGGCCGATGAGTTGGGCGTCCTTACTCTGGTCTCCTGTCAATCGTTGCAGGAACTCTTGAGTGCCTGATTTCGCGATCGTTCCAATATGTTCGATGACTTCTTCGCGGGACATGCCGATGCCGTTGTCACTGACTGTAATCGTTCGTGCGTTTTCGTCGAAGTTGATCTGCACGGAAAGGTCTTGGTCGTCGTCGAAGAGCGTGGGATCGGTTAGTCCTTCGAAACGGAGTTTGTCGCAGGCGTCGGAAGCGTTAGATACGAGTTCTCGTAGGAAGATTTCCTTATTTGAGTAGACTGAGTGAATCATTAGTTTGAGCACTTGATTCGCTTCAGCTTGAAAACTAAATGTGTTTTTCGTTGTTGTGCCTGTCAAGCTAGTCTCCTATGCGTGTCTTGTCGTTTTGTATCTAGAATCCTGCCATACGATGAATGGACATAAAAGGGATTTGATACAGTATTTTATTCTGTGTGTGACCGAGCAATAATCTGAAAATATTCGAAATAGATCGGACTTTGTAGACGATGGCAGACTTTGTGACAATCGAGTGTCCACCGAACTGTTCTTGCACACTACAAAAGTTCTAAGGGAACCGCGCTGTAGAACTCAAATCGAGACGTTAAATCTCGCAGCGTCTCACTTTACGACGGGACCCCCAATCTTTGTGCGAGGGACTGCTAAAAGCGAAACAGACGAGTGATTTTCACGATGAATGCCCGATTCTCGAGGGTCGGGAAACGAGGTGTCAGGGTGTCACGTTCATCCGTGTACACCACGAATAATTCACTGCCTGGTTGATATTCCCAACGGAAACGAAAGTTTGTTCCGAGCGAATTGATACCGGAGTTGAATTGCAAGAGGCCGGCCACGAACATACGCGGTGTGATCGTGTAAGTTGTCCGTGTCCCGACGAGTTCGGTGGTAAAACTACCTTGAGGTAAATTGATCCAGTTTAACGACAGAGACGGTTCGACGGTCAGTTGCGATGTTAGACTCATGCGGCCGTTGAAATATCCAATGCTAGTCCGGTCACCGCCGAAAAATGTACCGCGATCGAAAGCTACTCCTCCCGAGATGACCCGCTGCTGGCCCAGTGCGTAGACGACACGCGTATTTACAAATGAGTAGCCGCCAACGGGAATCGTAGAATCGTTCGCGATTAAGAATGGTTTCTTTAGGAACTCGTAGTTTCTGGTCACACCCGTGAAGAAACGATCGCCGTTTTCGAGTTCGACACCGAATAGGCTTTGGTGTATCCGAGTCTCGAGGAGCCCGGCATTGTCGGTAGTGTAGTCGAGGCTGGCCTCAAAGAGGATTTTCCTAATTGCTTGTATCGACGTCGGACGTGGGCTGAATCTCAATGACCCAAAGTTACGGCGGAAATCCTCGCGACGAATGAATCCGAGCTCAGGATTAAAGTTCTGAGCGACGACCAGTCTGTCGAGTTTGACACCCCAACGGTCGCCGGTGTAATCCAGTTGCGTCTGGTAGCTTAGCTCGTTGCCACTCAATCCAGACGTCTCGCTCTTGGCTAGATATGAGTTGATATTGAGATTGTCATAGAAGGAGAAGGTCCCATCGATACCATAGACTCTGTTAGTGCCGACGCCGTCGATTGAGACTGACCTCCCGGTGAAGAGTGCACCAATGGCGCTCCGTCGGAGCACATCTCGTTTTACCCTGACGACTGAGAAATTCGTCGGCATTGTACCCGTGGCTGAGTCATCTCCGGTCTGCACGTCCAACAGGCCAATACTGTACGGACCAACCTTTCCTGTCAGGCGACCACCGCCACGAATCGGTATGGTGCCACGATCTCCGAGACCGATGCGGCGACTGAAGAAGAGCACCGGTGCTGCACCGCCAAAACGTTCACCGCTGAAGTAGAAGGTCGTGGGGTCTGGGCTGAACCCACCACCAAACTCAAATATTCCCTGGCCCTCGAGGAAAAACTCGCGTTTCTCGGGAAAAAAGAGTCTGAATCGAGTGAGATTAACCTGTTGCTCATCCACCTCGACTTGAGCGAAGTCAGTGTTGTAAGTGAGATCGGCCGTCAAGCCTTGTGTAACACCATACTTGACGTCGACTCCGAGATTGCCTGAGATTCTATTTACTACGCTGGGTATCGTGTCTAGATTGGTCGCTGCGGTTGAGATCGCATAGGGCTTAGTCTCGAGTCGCGTTCCTGATGCTGGTATTTCGAGTCCGACAAGGGTAGCGGCAGATGAGATCTTGAATAAACCAGCCATACTCAGTGACGCTGGAATCTGTGTCAGGAACGACGTCTCGTTCTTCGAGGCGACGCGTCGCTGTATGTTGATTCCCCAAACTTGAGAAGGACCAGGTCGGTAGCGGAGCGACTTGAACGGGATGGCAATCTCGACGGTCCATCCCTGATCGAAGCGGCCAGTTCGGACATCCCAGACGGTATTCCAGTCCATGTTCGGGATCCGTTCGTTGGTGATGGTCGCGTCGAACAGACCGCCGAGTGCGTTGGTCATGAAGTTGAAAGCGTTACGCCGATCGTAGTAGGTATCGAGCACGACCGCGAAAGTTTCGTTACCAAACATTCCGCGAGAGTCACGTTTCATATCGTTTGCCACGATCCGTTCTGGGTCGGTGCTCCAGCACCGTGCAGACACATACAGGATGTCGCCGTGGAACATAACCCAGATTTCTGTCTCGTCGGTAGCGGGGGCGCCCTCGTCAGGCTCTTGTTGAACGAAGTCTGTAACCGGAACTACATCGCGATAGACTCGTTCAGTCAAGCGGCCATCGATCTGGAGCGGTGAGTCGAGACGAATTGCTCTCATGGTTATGCGACCCTGAGAGTCGCGCGAGACCACTTCTGGTGGGATCGGGGGAGGTGGGCCGTCAACAATGCGACTGGGAGGGACGTGAAAACCGTCCCGTCTACCTGGCACCATCGATGCTAGCCGTGATGGTGTAGCTCTTACGGACGACAGGTCAGGGGCTGTCGGTCTAGTGCCGTTGTCGATTGGTGTCACGCTTTCGGTTCGAAGCATTGCCGCCAGGCGACGACTCAGTTCGTCCTGCAACGAAAATAAATCAGACACCACCCCGTCGACTTTAACGGCGTTGCGGATCAGTCCCGAAGAGACGTCGACAAGTTCGGCCGTGATTCGTAGGTTGTCTCTGATACGCTGATAGCCCCCGCGTATAACCCATTGAGCGCCGATATCACCGCCGGTTGTAGTCCCGCCGAGATTTGCCGCGACTGCTTCGGCAATGCCATTCCCGATCCATGAATCGTTCTGGGAGCCGGTAACATTGGTGAATACCTCGACGGCGATTGTTTCAGCGTACCCCTCGCCAGATGAGGCTACGGGTTGCGCGGAAGCGTCCGTGCACAGCCAGACGGCTGCCGCGACACACACATACACCGGTGCAACTCCAACCCGTCGTCGTATCAATGTTTTCAGTTTCGGGGGTACCGAACGGGTGACCGAGCTTTGTAGTCTAACCTGGTTGTGACCATGCACACCATTCCTGCCGTTAACCAGGGGGTTGAGGTTGCAGGTGCCAGAGTGGATCGATTTGAAACCACACACGGCAGTAGTTATTCGATGTTAAAGAAATATTGGCTGATATTTGTAGGGAATCTGCGGAGCTTTACAAACGAGTACCAGTGATAGCCTGGTAGACGCTATGTCGTAACGTTTGTCGCCGTTGAATTATCCGTCCCGCTACGTATTTCCCCGGCGACAACCACTTGCTCGACTAGTAGACTAAGCACATCCAGATTCGATTTCGGCGGAATAAAAATAAGGAAACATTATAGGTCTAGAGACGGACACGCGCAGTGGTCTTCTGCGAAGTGATAGGGTTTCGGAAATGGGGACAGGCCATGTGTATCGTGCGAGCGACATGGGGTGGGGCCAGGACGCGGTAAGCGTAAACGAAGACGAACGGGTATTCGTCATGGGGTCGTTACGGTGTGCGGGAATCAAATCAAGGAACAGATCAAGGACATACCACGGTAGTGGCGCGGTAGACGGTGCAACGTGCACGAGGTTACCTCGTTTGTTCTTCTGTCCCAGTCACCTCGTTTCTTTTAGAAGGACGACGTTCGCGGACGGCCCACCTGGTTTGGCCGGTTGCACCATGATCGACCGTTCTTCAATAGGCAATACATAGTAACTGGGTAAGCCGACACCCTTCGACCTAGTGCTTGATGTACTTTCGTAGGGCCCGTGGACCAACTTCGGCGCCATACACGTTCCCTTCGTTGTCAACGGCAACTCCTTCGGCTGCGCTGGTTCCCGCGTTGTCCTGGTCTGGTTCGGGATCCGGGATGAAAGCAAAAACCCGCAGGTCGCTAATGTTTGCGACGCGGATGCCACGTTTGTAGCCACCATTACGCCGATAGTTCGACTCGGAGTCGGCTACATAGAGATTGTCGTCCTCATCGATCGCCAAACCACTTGCGCGTCCGAAGTTGTAGAAATCACGGACGAAGGTACCGTCCTGCTCGAAAACCTGAATGCGTCGGTTACTCCGGTCTCCGACATAGAGCAGACCCTGCGAGTCCATGGCGAGGGCGTGAGGTGTCCGGAACTGTCCAGGCTCAGAGCCAGTCTCACCCCACTCCATGAGATACGTGCCGTCACTCGAGAACTTGACAATTCGATTGTTGCCGTCAGCCGGGTGGCCGTCACCAACGAAGATGTCGCCATTCGGTGTGACAAGGACGTCGTTTGGCTGGTCGAAGGTGCTCTGGGTACGACTCGCTATGCCGGCCGTGCCAAGTCTCATGAGAACGTTACCGTCCGGACTAAATTTTATGACCTGGTGTCCCCGGTTGCCTTCACCGCGGGCATCCGCGACCCAAACGTTGCCCTCGTCATCTACGTCGATGCCGTGCGGCCAGACGAACATTCCTGCCCCCCAGCGGCTGAGGATGTTTCCGTCCTTATCAAATTGGAACACGACGTCGAGGTCGTCGTGCCCAACACAGCTGTTCTCCCCACACCGATCGACTGCCCAGATTGTCTCGCCGTCGGGGGAGACTTCTACCAGGCTTGTAGAACCCCATTCTCTATCATCGGGAAGTGGTGCCCAGACTCCCTCGACAGTTCGATACGGATTCGGCGCGTGGTTCTGTGCGTAGGAGATGTTTGGCGTGACCGTCAGAGTGAAGAGGCCGACGATCGCAAGACCGAATCTTACGGTTTGTGTCATCGTGAACATTTCCTTTCGAGGTCTAACGAATACTGATTCAGCGCGCGAATGTTATCACCGAGCTTAGTGTGACTGGGTACGGCCTTCACCTGCTCTACATTACTGTCCGGCGGTTACGAATTCAGTGAACTGTGACATGGGGGCGGGCCTCCCGTGTATCCCCACTATGGTTTCCACCTCGAGGCCTAACCGCTCAAGGTTTCTGTGAAGTGCGCGGGCACTAGCGTTGGGGGTTGCCGCTCCCGGAAAATAGAGGTCGGCCTGCACAATGATTTTTAGATTCGGGATATATGCGATCAGCATGCCTGCTGCATGGGCGAGGCCTTGGACGTTGTAGAGTTCCAGGGTTCTCGTTTCGTCGGAAAGGACGTATTTTTCGTTCAGGGTCTCGAATATATAGCCTTCAGACCACTCCTCCGGAGGATGTAGCGAAAACCGATCTGGTTCCAACGTCCATGGTCGCGCCCGTAAGATCTCCTGGTAGTAGGGTTTGTTGCCGTCATGAGTGACCACCGTAGCGCCCTCGTGAACGTACGCGCGCAATCCCCCCAGGTGGTCCCAATGATGATGCGTTGTCACAATAAACCGGATCGGTTTGCTGGGAATGAGCCGGTTCACTTCGCGAATCACCGCCAGTGATCTTTCTTCATTCAATGGCGCTTCGATAACCACTACATGGTCGACGAATTCGAGAGCCACACTGTGGTGAGACCCACCGCCGATCAACCAGACGCCGTCGTCTAACCGTTGTGATTCCACGTGGACTGGCTGCACGCGTGCACTCGTCACTCTATTCGGTACCGTCAGCGCTACAGTAACGTTCGCCTGAAGGTTCGACACGGTTTCGAGACCGAATGCATGGTCGCCACCGCTGACGTTCGGCTGGTGTGCTCCATCGTCATAATCCTGGTGCTGGTGAAACTGAGGAATCTGTACTCCGCCGACTTCTCGGTAATTGGTGTAAACGTTTTCGTAATACATGTCGCCGACGACCGGATTAGGAACCCACGTTTGCACGCGCTCCAATAAGCCCTCAGGGTTGATTGTGCCATTGATCCGATACTTACCGAACGCGACAAACGAGATCACCGTAGACCTTCCTCCGTACTCATTGCGAGTGACCATGGAAGGGTTAGCCTCTGGTGCCATTGCACCCTTGATGAATCCCCAGGGAGTTAGGAGAATCTCGAGTCGCCGTAGCTCGGTGGCGCCTGGTTGCGGTACGGGTAGCCCCTGAGCATCTAAGGTCCACGCGTAGTCGCCACTGACGAAATTGGTGATTTGGCGTGTGCCATCCTGTCCGCGTATGTAATCTTCCTTCGATGACATCGTTTCGAAATCGATCGCCATCGTGTAGCTCGTGAGATCGATCCGCGGCCAGTCTCGATCGGGTGAAACGTTTTGTCCGACTCGACCTTGCCAGCCAGTGCCGGAGTACTGAATCGAAGTCAAATTCTCCATGCCCATCGTGGTCGCGGTGGACTGCAAGACACTTTGTACGGTCTGCGCTGTAGCCGGCCCGGTCATCAGAGCCGATAGGCTCAGGGAGATCCACAATCGTTTAGTCATGGTTTGTCCTCCAAGTAAACAGGATTATCCGTCAGAAGAGTAGTAAGTCAACACCGCCGTATCCTGGGAAATTGCTCATTACCGCTAATTTCTGACTGACAATAAACCGGTTAACGGGATATGGATCATGAATGCGCTACAGTGCTGTGCACGCCATGATCGGTCTTGGAATACGTAACAGATCAGGAAGCAGTCAGGTGAGCTGCTTGGGGAGTACACTGTTTAGAGAATTGGACGCTGGTTAGATGTTGGGGATGCGGTTAGGGAATTGTAACCGATATGGTTTTGTTCTCGGATCGGACAATACGGCAGGTTGGTACCCCCCCCCCCCGGTGGTAGAGTAGGAACAAGCCGCTTGGCTTCGACGAGAGGTGAGTCGGTTGATGGA
>Ga0310345_10001658_pt1 | contig 24153 bp, 20 predicted proteins | sample HC15DNA20500_MG_FD_204667 | JGI IMG/M metagenome (GOLD analysis project Ga0310345, IMG submission 204667) | Marine microbial communities from station ALOHA, North Pacific Subtropical Gyre - HC15-DNA-20-500_MG | ecosystem: Environmental > Aquatic > Marine > Oceanic | place: Pacific Ocean: North... | reverse complement strand
CTATAAATCGGCCCAACCAACAGGCCGGATAGACGTACGCAGTTTAATCTCCCTTGCTCACTGAGCCATCGCAGACAAGCAACACTTGCAAGAGGTGTACATAGATGTACTTGCAGCGTGTCCTGGATGGGCACACCCGATCCCGGTGCGGGCTTTCTGGAGAGAAAGGCCTCTGGAATCCTACCGGGGCTTCGCCCCTTTCGCGGGCTGGGCCCGCTCCCACAAGGCCCGGCCCACAGACCCGCGTCCCCGGCTGGAGAGAAAATCCCGCTGAACGAAAAAACCCGCCATTTCGGCGGGCTTTTCGGTGGGGCTTGGCGAGGGGAAATCAGCTTTCTTCGCCGGGTTCCTCGAACGGCATGGAGACCGTGGCGGCGCCGCCGTCCACGTAGGTGATTTCGGAACTGATGCCCGAGGCCAGGTCCGAGCACAGGAAAGCCGCGGTGTTGCCCACTTCCTCGATGGTCACGTTACGGCGCAACGGCGCCTTGGCGGCGTTGTAGTCGAGCATGCTGCGGAACTTCTTGATGCCGGACGCGGCCAGGGTGCGAATAGGCCCGGCGGAAATGCCGTTCACGCGGGTGCCTTCCGGGCCCAGGCTGGAGGCCAGATACCGTACCGACGCCTCCAGGCTGGCCTTGGCCAGGCCCATCACGTTGTAGTTGGGCACCGTCTGGCGGGAGGCGTGGTAGGTGAGCGTGAGCAGGGCGCCGTTGCGGCCCTCCATCAGCGGGCGCGCCGCCTGGGCCAGCGCCACGAAGCTGTAGGAGGAAATCTCATGGGCGATGCGGAAGCCTTCACGGGTGGCCACGTCGACGAAGTTGCCGTCCAGCTCGTTGCCCGGCGCGAAGCCCACCGCGTGGACCACGCCGTCGAGGCCGTCCCACTGCTTGCCGAGCCCGTCGAACACCTGCTGGATCTGCTCATCGGAGGCGACGTCACAGGGGAAGCAAAGCGCCTCGTTGCTGCCGTAACGCTCGGCCGCTTTCAGCACCCGGCTTTTCAATTTGTCGTTCTGGTAGGTAAAGGCCAGCTCGGCACCTTCGCGGTGCATGGCTTCGGCGATACCGGTGGCGATCGACCGGTCACTGGCGACGCCGACAATCAGAAATCGCTTACCTGCGAGAAAACCCATGATATGTCCTCGATTCGACGGTTCGGTTTGGCCCTAGTATAGGGAAATGGCAAGGGGGTGAAAGACGCCCCTGCGTTCAATGTGCAACCGCTTGTTTCTCGCCACCGGCGTTGGCGGTGCGGTTATAGGCGGCGTCGATCAGACGCCGCGTGTAGGCTTGTTCGGGCTCGCGGAACACCCGCTCGGTGTCGCCGTGCTCCACCACCTGGCCGTGGCGCATCACCAGCAGCCGGTGGCTGATCGCGCGTACCACCTTGAGGTCGTGGCTGATAAACAGATAGCTGAGGCCGTGACGGCGCTGCAGGGTTTTCAGCAGGTCCAGCACCTGGGCCTGGACGCTGCGGTCGAGCGCTGAGGTGGGTTCATCGAGAATCAGCAGATCCGGCTCCACGATCAGCGCCCGGGCGATGGCGATGCGCTGGCGCTGGCCGCCGGAGAATTCGTGCGGATAACGGTCGGCGGCGTCCGCCGGCAAGCCCACTTCCTCAAGCAGGGCGCGGGTGCGCTCGGCCCGCTGAGCGGCGTCCAGGGATTTGTGATGCACCCGCAGGCCTTCGTCCACGGCCCGTCCCACGCTCAGGCGGGGATTCAGGCTGCCGAACGGGTCCTGGAACACCACCTGCATATGGCGGCGCCAGGGACGCAGCGCGGCGCCGCTGAGGCGATCCAGCGGCTGGTCCAGCAGACTCACCGTGCCAGCGGCGGGAATCAGCCGCAGCAGGGCCAGCGCCAGGGTCGATTTGCCGGATCCGGATTCGCCCACCACGCCCAGGGTTTCGCCCCGGCGCAGGGTCAGAGACAGGTCGTCCACCGCCGCCAGCGGCGCGGCACGGCCGAACCAGCCCCGGCGCGGGCCTTTGAAATGCACGGAAAGGCCCTGGGCGTTGAGCAGCACCGGCGCCTCATCGCTCAGCGGGCGCGGGTGCCCGGCGGGCTCCGCCGCCAGCAGGTGACGGGTGTAGTCGTGTTCCGGCTGTTCCAGCACCCGCGCGGTGGCGCCGCTCTCGACAATCCGCCCCTGGTGCATCACCGCCACGTCATCGGCGTAGCGGGCCACCAGGCCCAGGTCGTGGCTGATCAGCAGAATACCCAGATTGCGCTCGCGCTGCAGACGCCGCAGCAGATCCAGGATGGTTTCCTGGATGGTCACGTCCAGGGCGGTGGTGGGCTCGTCGGCGATCAGCAGGGCCGGGTCGTTGGCCAGCGCCATGGCGATCATCACCCGCTGGCGCTGGCCGCCGCTGAGCTGGTGCGGATAGCGCTTGAGCATGTCCTCGGTGGCGGGCAGCTCCACCTGCTCCAGCAGGTTCAGGCAACGCTGCCGGATGGCGGCGCGCCCCAGGCCCTGGTGGATGCGCATCGCCTCGCCGATCTGCCGCTCGACGCGATGCAGCGGGTTGAGCGCGGTGAGCGGCTCCTGAAAGATGGTGCCGATGCGTCCGCCGCGCAGCGCTCGGCGACGGCTGGCGGGCCAGTCCAGGATGTTGTCGCCATCCAACTCGATGGCGGCGGCACGGCGCCCGGCGCCGCCCGGCAGCAGATCCAGCACCGACATGGCGGTGAGCGACTTGCCGGAACCGGATTCGCCCACCAGGGCCAGGGTGCGCCCGGCGTCCACGCTCAGGCTCACCCGGTCCACCGCCGGCCGGGCCGGGTCGTCAAACCAGACGCTCAGGTCTTCCAAACGCAGCAGATGTCTAGGCAGCGGCGTCATTGTATTTCCTCGGATCGAAGGCATCGCGTACCGCCTCGCCGGCGAACACCAGCAGCGAGAGCATCACCGCCAGGGTGACGAAGGCGCTCAGACCCAGCCAGGGGGCGTGCAGGTTGGCCTTGCCCTGACCCAGCAGTTCCCCCAGCGACGGTGCGCCCGGCGGCAGGCCGAAGCCGATGAAGTCCAGTGAGGTAAGCAGAATCACCGACGCGTTGAGTACGAACGGCAAATAGGTGAGGGTGGCCACCATGGCGTTGGGCAGCATGTGCCGGAACAGAATCACCGGAGTCCGCACGCCCATGGCCTGGGCGGCGCGCACGTACTCCAGATTGCGGCAGCGCAGGAATTCGGCGCGCACCAGGTCCACCAGGGTCATCCACGAGAACAGCAACATGATCGCCAGCAGGACCCAGAACCCGGGCACCACGAAACTGGAGATCACGATGATCAGATAGAGAATCGGCATGCTCGACCAGATTTCCACGAAGCGTTGCCCGGCCAGGTCCAGCCAGCCGCCGTAGTAACCCTGCACCGCGCCCACCACGATGCCGATCAGGCTTGAGGTAACGGTCAGGATCAGGCCGAACAATACCGACAGACGGAAGCCGTAAATCAGACGGGCCAGCACGTCCCGGCCCTGGTCGTCGGTGCCCAGCCAGTTTTCCGCCGAGGGCGGCGCCGGCGCCGGCACGGTGAGCTCGTAGTTGATGGTGTCGTGGCTGTAGCGGATCGGCGGCCACAGCATCCAGCCGTGGTCCTCGATCAGCTCCGCCACATAGGGGTCGCGGTAGTTGGCTTCGGTTTCGAACAGCCCGCCGAATGCGGTTTCCGGGTAGGCCTTGAATACCGGGAAATACAGGTCGCCCTGATACCGCACCATGACCGGCTTGTCGTTGGCGACGAATTCCGCCCCCAGGCTGAGCACGAACAGCACCAGGAACAGGCCCAGCGACCAGAAGCCGCGGCGGTTGCGGCGGAAGGCGCGCCACTGGCGCCGCCAGATCGGATTGCCGCTGCCCATCAGCGCGTCCTCCGCTCAAAGTCGATACGCGGGTCCACCCACATATAGGTCAGGTCCGAAACCAGCTTCAGCAGCATGCCGATCAGCGTGAAGATGAACAGGGTGCCGAATACCACCGGGTAATCCCGGTTGATCACGGACTCGAAGCCGAGCAGCCCCAACCCGTCCAGCGAGAAGATGTACTCGATCAGCAGCACGCCGGTGAAGAACATGCCCACGAAGGCGGCCGGAAACCCGGCGATGATGATCAGCATGGCGTTGCGGAACACATGGCCGTAGAGCACGCCATTCTCGTCCAGCCCCTTGGCGCGGGCGGTCTGCACGTATTGCTTGCTGATCTCGTCAAGAAAGGAGTTCTTGGTGAGCATGGTCAAGGTGGCGAAGTTGCCGATTACGATGGCCAGGGTGGGCAGGGTGATGTGGTGCAGGTAGTCCAGCGCCTGGCGCCACCAGGGCAGCTGATCGAAATTGTCCGAGGTCAGGCCGCGCAGAGGAAACCACTCCCAGTAGGAGCCGCCGGCGAACAACACCACCAGCAGGATGGCGATCAGAAAGCTGGGGATCGCATAGCCAACGATGATCGCGGTGCTGCTCCACACATCGAAGCGGCTGCCGTCACGCACTGCCTTTTTTATGCCCAGCGGCACCGCCACCAGATAGGTAATCAGCGTACTCCATAGCCCCAGGGAAATGGACACCGGCAGCCGCTCGGCGATCAGGGTGCTGACGGCCTTGTCGCGGTAGTAGGATTCGCCGAAATCGAAGGTCAGGTAGCGTTTGATCATCAGCCAGAATCGTTCCGGCGCCGGTTTGTCGAAGCCGTAGAGCTTCTCGATCCGTTCCAGCAGCTCCGGCGGCATCCCCCGGGAGCCCCGGTAGTCGCCGCCGCCGCTGTTGACCAGATCCTGGGTGGTGCCGGCGAAACCCCCGCCGGCGCCGCCGCCGCCGATGCCCTGCAACTGGGCGATGACTTTCTCCACCGGGCCGCCGGGGGCCGCCTGCACGATCACGAAGTTAAGCAGCAGAATGCCCAACAGGGTGGGCACGATCAGCAGCAGCCGCTTGAGAATATAGATCAGCATTATTGCGCGCTTTTATCCCACCAGAGTTCGGTGGCGCCGTCGAAGCCCAGATAGGGCGGCAGCGGCGGGTGGGCGAGCCGTGACTGATAGGCGAAGCGGTGATAATCCAGATACCAGTTGGGCACCACGTAGAAGCCCCACTGCAGCGCCCGGTCCAGGGCGCGGGTACGGGTGACCAGCTGCTCGCGGGTTTTGGCGGCGATAACTTTGCTGACCAGCTCATCAATGGCCGGATTGCTGACGCCGGCGTAGTTCTGGCTGCTTTCGCGCTCGGCGGCGGCGGACCCCCAGTAGCCGCGCTGCTCATTGCCCGGTGACGGCGACTGGCCCCAGCCGCCGACCATCATGTCGAAATTGAAATTACGCACCCGCTGCACGTACTGCGACTGATCCACGCGCACCACGTCCGCCTCGATACCCAGGGTTTTCAGGTTGCGCGCGTAGGGCAGCACGATGCGTTCGAAGGCCGGCTGGTAGAGTAGGAATTCAAAACGCACCGGCTCTCCGTCCGGGGTATGCAGCTTGCCGTCCTTCACTTGATAGCCGGCTTCCTTGAGCAGGGTCTGAGCCTGGCGCAGATTGTCGCGGGGGCGGCCGGAGCCGTCCGACACCGGCGGCTGGTAGGCCTTGGTGAACACCCGCGCCGGCAGCTCCTCGCGAAGCGGTTTCAGAAGGGCCAGCTCCTTCTCGTCGGGCAGGCCGGTGGCGGCCAGCTCGGAATTCTGGAAGTAGCTGCGGGTGCGCTTGTACTGACCGTAGAAGAGATTCTTGTTGGACCACTCAAAATCAAAGGCGTAGGCCATCGCCTCGCGCAGTACCGGGTCCTGGAACAGCGGGCGGCGGGTATTGAAAATAAAGCCCTGCATGCCGGCGGGATTCTGGTGAGTCACCTCTTCGGTGACGATATCGCCGTCGCGGAATGCCTGGCCGGTGTAGGCGGTGGCCCAGTACTTGGAATTGTTTTCCGAGCGCCAGTCGTAGTCGCCACGCTTGAAGGCCTCCAGTGCCACGGTGTGGTCCAGATAGTATTCATAGACGATGCGGCCGAAATTATGGTGGCCCCGGTTCACCGGCAGGTCCTTGGCCCAGTAGTCATCGCGCCGCTGGTAAACGACCCGCTTGCCGGCCTTGAAGCTGTCCACCTTATACGGCCCGGAGCCGGGCGGCGGTACCAGATTGGCGTCGTCGAAGGGCTTGTCGTCCCAGTAATGCTTGGGCATCACCGGCAGCTGGCCGACGATCATCACCAGCTCGCGGTTGTCGCCGGGCTTGAAGCTGAATTTCACCTTGCGCTCGGACAGCGCCTCCACCTTCTCCACGTCGCCGTAATAGTAAGCGTAAAAGGGCGCGCCTTTGTCGCGCAGTTGCTTAAAGCTCCACACCACGTCCTCGGCGCGCACCGGGTGCCCGTCGGCGAAGCGGGCCTGCTCGCGCAGGGTGAACGTGACCCAGCTCCGGTCCTCGGGCCATTCGATGGATTCAGCCAGCAACCCGTATTCCGAGAAGGGTTCGTCCCGGCTACGCACCGTCAGGGTATCGAACACCAGGCCCTGGGAGCCGGCCGCCGCCTGGCCCTTGGGCAACCATGGCTGAAAATTATCAAAGCCACCCACCACGTGCAGGCTCAGGCTGCCGCCTTTAGGCGCGTCCGGCCGGACGTAGTCGAAGTGCTTGAAGCCGGCGGGGTATTTGGGTTCGCCATGCATGGTGATGGCGTGGGAGCGCTGGGTCTCCGCCAGCGCCGGGCCGCTAAACAGGGCGGCAACAACGAACAAACAGCACACTAAGCAACGCATCGCGCCTTTCATCGTTATTGTGGACTCCTCGGTAGGGTCGTTGGCGTCACCATAGCCCAGGCGATAGGGATCGCCAAATGGCTTTGTTTATTGTGACCCGCGTCCGCCGCCCGGGTTCAGGGCGCGTTACGCACATCCACGTACAGCGTCAGATGGTCGCCGGGTTGCAGATAGCGGTTTTGCTCCAGGCGGTCGTTCCAGTCACGAATCTGGTTCACCGACACGTTAAAGCGGTTGGCGATAGCGTGCAGTGAATCGCCGCGCCGCACGGAGTAGCGCACCTTGCGGATCATTTCTTCGCGTTCTTCAGCGCCCACCGTGGCCGCCGGCCCTTTCTCGCGCCACACCGCCAGGGTCTGGCCCACGCGCAGCGGGTCGCCGGGTGCCATATTGTTCCATTTGGCCAACGCCCGCACGCTGACGTCGTTTTCCCGGGCGATCCGCCACAGCGTGTCCCCGGCGGCGACGCGGTGATCGACACGCTGGCGCTTGCCGCGCTGGCGGCCCTGGTTGTCCGCCAGCCGCTGGTCAGCGCTCAGTGTGTACTGATCCTGGGAGGGTTCCGGTATCAACAGGGTGCGGCCGGCGATAATGGTGTTGCCGGAGAGATCGTTGATGTCGCGGAGTACCGCCGGGGTGGTGCGGTGGGCCCGGGCAATGCGGCTCAGCGAATCGCCGCTGCGAATGGTATAGCGGTGCCAGCGCATGCGTTCTTCCTGCGGCAGGTCGGCCACCCGCTCACGGAAGGCAGCGGCGCTGCCCACCGGCACCAGCAGGGTGTGCGGCCCTTGCGGCGCGGTGGCCCAGCGGTTGAACGCCGGATTCAACAGGTAGAGTTCTTCGGTGGAGATTTCCGCCAGGCTGGCGGCCTGGGCCAGATCGATTTGCCCGCCCACGTCCACTTCCTCGAAATAGGGCTGATCGGCCATCGGGTGCAGGGTGACGCCATAGCGCCGCGGGGCGCGGACGATCTCGGCCACCGCCAGCAGCTTGGGCACGTAGGCGGTGGTTTCCCGGGGCAGGTCCAGGTGCCAGAAATCGGTGGGGCGGCCGGCCTTCTCGTTGCGGCGCCGGGCTCGGGAAACGGTGCCGCCGCCGGCGTTGTAGGACGCGAGCGCCAGCAGCCAGTCGCCGTCGAAGCGTTCGGAAAGTTGCTGCAGATAGTCCAGGGCGGCGCGGGTGGACAGGGTGATGTCGCGCCGGCCGTCGTACCACCAGGTCTGGTCGAGCCCGAAATACTTGCCGGTGGACGGGATGAACTGCCAGGGACCGGCGGCGTGCCCGTGGGAGTAGGCGAACGGATCGAAGGCGCTTTCCACCACCGGCAGCATCACCAGCTCCAGCGGCATGTCACGGCGCTCCGCTTCCTCGACGATAAAGTGCAGGTAGCGCTCCGCCCGTTCGGTGACGCGGGTAAAGTAGCTGGGGTGGCGGGCGTACCACTGGCGCTGCACACGGACCCGCTCCCGGTCCTGATGCAGATCCAGCGCATAGCCGTCGCGAATGCGGGTCCACAGATCCTGCTGCGTGCTCTCTTCCTGGTCGGCGGCGGGCTCAACCGGTTCCGGTTCCGGCATGCCGTTGGCCAGCCCCGGGTCTTTGACGGAAGGCTCCGCCGGCGGCATGGGAGGCAGGTCGTCCACCTCGGGTTTCGTGGCACAAGCACCGACCATCAGCGCGAGCCCCAGGGCTGCACAACCAAGAAGTTTATTCATAACAATAATATACGATTCGAATTTTAAGTTGATTCTAGGCAGGGGCAGCGATCCCGGCAAGGATAAATCGCCGCCGGACCGCCGGACCGCCGGATCGCCGGATCGCCGGATCGCCGCTTCAGGCGGAATCTTTCCAGCGGCGCAGCGCCGCGAAACTGTCCACGTTGGTTTCCGGCGCTTCCCCGAAACGGGCTTCGCAAGCCCGGCGCAGCTGGGGGTTCGCCGCGCGCAAAAACGGGTTGGTGCGCTTCTCTTCGCCGATGGTGGAGGGCACCGTGATCCGGTCTTGCTCGCGCAGGGCACTGACCCGGGCGAGCCGGTCAACCACCGCCGGGTCCTCGGGGGATACCGTGGCCGCGAAGCGCAGGTTCGCCAGGGTGTACTCGTGGGCGCAGAACACCTGGGTGTCCTCGGGTAGGCCGGCCAGCCGGCTCAGGGAGTGGTGCATCTGCTCCGGCGTGCCTTCGAAAAGCCGGCCACAGCCGCCGGCGAACAGGGTGTCGCCGCAGAACAGCCAGCCCTGGCGGGGGGCGTAAAAGGCGATATGGCCCAGGGTGTGGCCGGGTACGTCCAAAACGTCCAGTTCCAGGTCCGGCGTGGCCAGCCGTACGCGGTCGCCGTCGCCCAGCGGGTGGTCCATTTCCGGAATGGTTTCCCGGGCAGGGCCGTAGACCGGAATAGCCCGGTCCCGGCACAGAGCGGCGACGCCACCCACGTGATCCGGATGGTGATGGGTTATCAGCAGCGCGCTCAGGGTCAGCCCCTGGTCGCTCAGCCAGGCCTCCACCGGGGCGGCGTCGCCCGGGTCCACGATCACGCATTGATCGCCGTCGCGAATCGCCCAAATGTAGTTGTCATTGAAGGCCGGGATGGCCGTAGGGGCTTGCAGCATGACGTGTTACCCTTCGCTTGAATGCTTGGATGTAACCCTACAGTTCCAAGGGAGAAATGTCAGCGATGCAGTTACCCCCGCTGTCGAGATCGCCGTTCCGCCGCCAGCCGGCGGACATGCTGGAACGGTTCAATGATTGGCAGGACACCCAGGCCGGGCAGGCGGTGCTGGACGCGGAACGCGCCATCGTCGCCGAATGGACCCCGCGGCTGGTGGGCCAGCGCGCCGTGGAGATTAGTGGCGGCCGCTGCCAGGACATGCTGCGTGACATCCGTTTGCCCTGGCGCTGTTCGGTGACCCCGATGCCGGTGGAAGGCGGGCGCCAGGCCACCAGCCGGGTGGCCTTGGAAGCCTGCCCGCAATCGCTGCCGATCGCCAAGAACAGCGTCGACGTGGTGCTATTGCATCATTGTCTGGAATTCCACGACGCCCCCCACCAGGTGCTGCGCGAAGCGGCCCGCTGCGTGGCGCCCGGCGGCGTGCTCGCGGTGGTCGGTTTCCACCCCCTGAGCATCATGGGGCTGGCGCGCTGGTTCCGGCGCGGCGGCCAGCGGCCCGGCTGGAACGGCCGCTATTTCCGGCCCTACCGGGTCAGCGACTGGCTGAACGTGCTGGGTTTTGAGGTGGAGGGCGTGGCCAGTGGCTTCTACAATCTGCCCGCCGGTGACCGGAGCCGCGCCCGTTTACGCTGGCTGGAGTGGCTCGGTCGGCGCTTCTGGTGGCGCAACGGCGGGGTTTATCTGCTGGTGGCTCGCAAACGCGCCGCCATGATGCGCCCCTTGCCGGCGACCGCCGGCTTCAGCCGCCAGCAGGGCCCCACGGTGGTGTCGGTGCCGGTGGCGCGCTGGCGACAACAACGAAATACGGAGTAACGGCTTTTGAAGCAGGTGGATATTTTTACCGACGGCGCCTGCCGTGGTAACCCTGGCCCCGGGGGTTGGGGCGCGATTTTGCGTTACGGCGACAAGGAAAAGGAACTGTTCGGCGGCGAGCCGCATACCACCAACAACCGCATGGAACTGATGGCCGCGATCCAGGCCCTGGAAGCGCTCAAGAACCCCTGCGAGGTCAATCTGACCACCGACTCCCAGTATGTCCGCAAGGGCATCACCGAGTGGCTGGCCAACTGGAAGAAACGCAATTGGCAGACCGCCGCCAAGAAACCGGTGGTCAACAAGGATCTCTGGCAGCGTCTGGAGGCGGCCGCCGAGCGGCACCGGGTGAAATGGCACTGGGTGCGCGGCCACAGCGGCCACAGCGACAACGAGCGCGCCGACCGGCTCGCCAACCGGGGTATCGACGAAGCGGAGATCGGCGCATGAGACAAATCGTTCTGGATACCGAGACCACCGGCCTGGACCCGCTGTCCGGGCACCGAATCATCGAAATCGGCTGCGTCGAGCTGCGCAACCGGCGGCTCACCGGCAACAACCTCCACCTGTACATCAATCCGGAGCGGGATATCGATGAGGGCGCCCTGGAGGTGCACGGCATCACCCGGGAGTTCCTCGCCGACAAACCCACCTTCGAGCAGATCGCCGAAGAATTCATGACCTTCGTGGACGGCGCCGAGCTGGTGATTCACAACGCGCCGTTCGACGTCGGCTTCCTCGACCACGAACTGCGGCGTCTGGGCGCCAAATGGGGCGCCGTCGCCGAACGCTGTCGTATTCTCGATACCTTGAAAATGGCGCGCGATCTGCACCCCGGGCAGAAGAACAGCCTGGATGCGCTGTGCCGCCGCTACGATGTGGAGAACGCGCACCGGGAACTGCACGGCGCGCTGCTGGATGCGGAAATTCTCGCCGACGTGTACCTGGCGATGACCGGCGGCCAGACCAAGCTATCCCTGGGCGGCGCGGACGCCGGCGAGCAGGGCAGCGAGCGGGCGGAAGCGATTCGTCGCCTGGCGGCGGACCGGCCGCGTCTGGCGGTGGTGCGCGCCTCGGACACGGACCTGGACCGCCACCGCAAGAAGCTGGAGGCGATGGCGGAGAGCCGGGGACAGATGACCCTGTGGCAGGAACTGGAGCCGTAACCGTGGCGCCGTCTCCTCAGTGGGCGGAGGGCTCGGCGTCCATCTTCAGATCGCTGGGTTCGTGGTGGGTGATCCAACCGTGCTCGTACATGTACTCGGTGGCGGGTTCGAGCAGCGTGGCGGTCATGATCAGGCCGGTCAGCGTCATCACGATGGTGTAGGGCAGGGCCATGATCACCATGCGGCCGTAGGACAGCCGCACCAGCGGCGCCAGCGCCGAGGTGAGCAGGAACAGGAACGCCGCCTGCCCGTTGGGCGTGGCCACCGAGGGAATATTGGTGCCGGTGTTGATCGCCACCGCCAGCAGATCGAAGGTGTCCCGGTCGATTTCCCCGTTGACCAGCGCCTTGGCCACTTCATCCACGTACACCGAAGCCACGAAGACGTTGTCCGACACCGCCGACAGCACGCCGTTGGCCATATAGAAGGCGGAGCCCTGGATGCCCCGGTCCAGGCTCAACACATAGTCGATCACCGGTGTGAACAGCTGCTGGTCGGCGATCACCGCCACCACCGCGAAGAACACGGTGAGCAGGGCGGCGAAGGGCAGTGCCTCCTCGAACGCCTGTCCCAGGCGGTGCTCCTCAATAATGCCGCAGAACGCGGTGGCGAGAATGATCACGCTCAGGCCCACCAGACCCACGGACGCGGCGTGGGTGGCGAGTCCCACCACCAGCCACAGGGCGATAAAGCCCTGCACCACCAGATTGACCTTGTCTCGGGTGGTGCGGCGGTCGTCCTGCTCGCGGGCGTACTGGCGCATGATCCCCTCGACCTTCTCGGGAATTTCCTCGCCATAGCCGAAGCTGCCGCTCCATTCCAGGAACAGGCAGGTGAGCAGGCCCATGGCCAGCACCGGCAGGCTCACCGGCGCCATGCGCAGGAAAAACTCGCCGAATTCCCACTGCGCCTTGGTGGCGATCAGCAGGTTCTGCGGTTCGCCCACCAGGGTGCAGACGCCCCCCAGGGCGGTGCCCACCGCGGCGTGCATCAGCAGGCTGCGCAGAAAGGCGCGGAAACGACGCAGGTCTTCCCGGTGCAGATCCTCCACCGTGGTGTCGTCGCCGTGGTCATGCTTTTGCTGGAAGGTCTTGCCCGAGGCCACCTTGTGATAGATGCCGAAGAAGCCGGTGCACACGGCGATCACCACCGCGGTCACGGTCAGGGCGTCAAGGAAGGCGGACAGGAAGGCCGCCGCCAGCGCGAACAGCAGGCTCAAGCGGATCTTGGATTTCACCCCCAGCAGAATGCGGGTAAAGGTGTAGAGAAGAAGGTCTTTCAGGAAGAAGATACCCGCCACCATGAAAATTAACAGCAGCAGGACCTCCAGGTTGCCTTCGACTTTATGCAGCACGGTGTCCGGCGAGGTAAGGCCGATCAGCAGGGCTTCGATCGCCAGCAGGCCGCCCGGCTGGAGCGGGTAGCACTTTAGCGCCATGGCCAGGGTGAAGATGAATTCCGCCAGCAACAGCCAGCCTGCCGTTGCTTCGCCCAGGGTCCAGGCGACCAGCGGGTTGATCAGCAAAAACACCACGATGGTGTACTTGTACCAGGCGGGGGCTTGCCCCAGGAAATTCTGACCGAAGGCGCGGCCGAACTGGGCGTACATGGCACTACTTCCTGCTAGATGTAAGGAGAACGGATGGGCGGCGCAATCATAAGCACTTCCGATGCCGGGGTACAGTCGGGTGGCCGGGGGTGAGCGTCTCCACGTCACGGTCGAAACCGGCCCCGGCCTGTGTGCCGGTTAACAATATGCCGCCAAATCAGTTGCTTACGTTTGAAAGTTGACGCATTGTTGAACGCCGTGAGAAAGTTCAAAACGCTTTTAATAATCAGCAGGGGTTTCCGGAGAGTTCATGGTCGCCATCACCAACACCACCTCCCTGACGTTTCTCAAGGAGTCCATCGACGCCACGTTGAGCGAGGCGGAGGCTAGCCTTGAGGCGTTCGCCGAGGAACGGGACGAGGGAACCTCGCTGGATCGTTGCGGTGAAGCCTTCCACCAATTGCGCGGCATCTCGCAGATGCTGGAGCTGTCGGCGGCCACCCTGATGAGCGAGGAAATGGAGCTCGCCGTGGAAAGCCTCAAGCGCCATGGCGGCCGGCCGCTGGTGCAGGCCCTGGGGAACGCCATCGTCCTGCTGGGACGCTATTTCGAGTACGTCCAGCTCAGGGACCGCACGCTTCCCGAAATGCTGATCGGCGGCATCAACGAACTGCGCCGCGCCGGTGGCAAGCCGCTGATCCAGGAAAGCCATTTTTTCAGCGTTGACCTGTCGCGGGCGCGCAGCCCGGAGCCGGGGGAGGGCGACCCCGCGGCCCTGCTGGCGCAGGGGCGGCGGCTGCGTCATATGTACCAGATCGGCCTGCTGGGGCTGCTGCGCGGTGATAATCGGGACGCGCACCTGCGGCTGATGGCGCGGGCGCTGGCCCGTGTCGATAATCTTTGTGGCCGCTGCGCCAACAGCCGCTTCTGGTGGGTGGCGCGGGCCGCCACCGAATCCCTGGCGGAAGACCGCATGGTGATCACGCCGGCGCGCAAGGCGCTGCTGGCGCAGTACGACCGGCAACTGAAGAAACTGGTTTACGACGGCGAGCGCGCCCTGGCCCAGGAGGCGCCGCTGTTGTTGATCAAGGAAAGCCTGTACCTGGCCAGCCTGGGCTCTGGTACCGGCACCGCCGCCGCCGAGGTGCGGGGCGTATTCGGGCTGGAGCGAGGCGTCAGCGACACCGTGCTGCAGAACGAGCTGGCGTTGATGGCGGGCGCCCGGGGCTCGGTGATCCGCTCCGTGGCCGGCGCGCTCAAGGACGAAATCAACCAGGTGAAGGAAACCCTGGATCTCGCCTCCCAGGGGGTGGCGGACACCGATTACGCCGGCGTCGCCGGCGGCCTGCGCCGCATCGCCAGCACCCTGGAAATGGTTGGCAAGGAGCACGAAGCCAACCTGCTGCGCGAGCGCGCCGACAAGGTGGCCGACTGGCCCTCGGACGTGGACGCGGACAGTCTGGATTTCCACGCCCTGGTGGACGACCTGCTGGCCGCCGAGAACACCGTGGCCAGCCTGGAGCGCAGCCTGGCACCCTCCGACGACGTGCGTCGGGACGCCACCAACACCCGGATTTCTCTGTACCAGCTCGACGACGCCCGCATGACCGTGGTCGGCGAGTGCCGGGCCGGGCTGGCGCTGGCTAAACGGTCGCTGGCCAGCTACATGGAGAACAACTGGGACCCCATGCACCTGACCAATCTGCCCGGCACCTTCGCCAGTGTTTCCGGCGGCCTGATGTTCCTGGAGCTGGAGCGGGCCTGCGCGGTGATCCGCGCTTGCCGTACCCATATCGAAACCCGCCTGATCGGCGGTGATGAACCGCCCGGCCAGCCGGCCATGGAAACCCTGGCCGACGCGCTCACCGGGGTCGACTACTATCTGGAAAGCATGGAAGAGCAGAAGCCGATCGGCGAGGGCGTGCTGGATGTCTCCGAGCAGGCGATGGCGGAGCTGGGTTATGCCGTGGCGGAGCGAGGCACGCATGGATAATTATTTCGCGTCCATGGATCTGTCCGCGCCGGAGCCCCGCGACGCCGAGGAGGCCTGGCTGTTCGTGATCCACGAGCAGCAGCTGTGCATGGATACCGACCAAGCGCCGGCGCCGGGCCTCCCCCGCGCGCCGTCGTTTCTGCTGCGGGGCCACCCGGATTACCGCTTTATCGGTCTGCTGCATGGAGAGCCGTGTTACGTGTGCCGCCAGGCTGACCATGAACTGGCGGACCGGCCGCTTTACCCGATGCCCCTGCGGGAACTGATGGGGCACCTCGACGAGACCCAATTCACCATGGCGGCGCGGGCCCTGCAGGTGGTCAGCTGGCGCCAGAACCACCGCTTCTGCAGCCGCTGCGGCGCCGAGACCCGGCCCCATCCCACCGAGTTGGCGATGCTCTGCACTGCCTGCGATTACCGTCAGTACCCGCGTATCACGCCATGCATCATCGCCCTGGTCACCGACGGCGAATACGCCTTGCTGGGGCATTCCGCCCGTTTTCCGGAAGGGTTCTATTCCTGCCTGGCCGGCTTCATGGAGGCCGGGGAAACCGCCGAGCAGGCGGTGCACCGGGAGATCATGGAAGAGACCGGCGTTCAGGTGAAGGATCTGCGCTATTTTTCCAGCCAGTCCTGGCCGTTTCCGCACTCCCTGATGCTGGGCTTCCACGCCGTCTTCGCCGGCGGCGAGATCCGTATCGACGATGACGAGATCACCGACGCTCGCTGGTTCCACCACACTGAATTGCCGCACATCCCACCGCCGGGCAGCATCGCCCGGACTCTGATCGATCACTGGCGCGGCGCCTGTCAGGCGGCCACCGGTTCCTGAGGGAGACACCCCGATGAGTTTCAGCGTTGCTCCGTTTCTGATCATGGCCGTGAGCCTGGTGCTGATTCTGGTGGGCGCCTGGATTCTGCTGCGCCAGAAGTGGCTGTGGCAGTGGATCAAGGGCAGCCTGGGCCTGGCGGTGGTGGGCCTGGCGGTTTATCTGGTGCTGGTGGCCCTGAACCTGTACAGCTTCCACGAACTCACCGAGGAAACGCCGGTGGCCACGGTGAGCTTCCGCGCCATCGGCGATCAGAGCTACATCGCCACGGTGACCCGCAATGACGGCAGCACAGAGGACTTCCGTCTGAACGGCGACCAGTGGCAGCTGGATGCGCGGATCGTCAAATGGAAGACGCCGTTTTCGCTGCTGGGTTTGAAACCCGGTTACCAGCTTGACCGCATTCAGGGCCGTTACTTCGCCCTGGAGGACGAGCGCTCCAAGGAACGCACCCTGTACAGTCTCAGCCGTGACCCTCTGGGCATGGATATCTGGCGCCAGGCCAGGGAGGGGTGGAGTTTTCTGGTGGATGCGCGCTATGGTAGCGCGGCCTATCTGCCGATGGCGGACGGGGCTATTTTTGAAGTAACCGTGCCGCCCTCCGGGGGACTGATCGGGCGACCGCTTAACGGCAGCGCCCAGCAGGCCGTGGCGGGCTGGCAATAACCTGGAGCCATGACGGCCCCTGAACAGGTGAGCGTACAAGGTGATCGATTTTCTTTACCAATATGGCATGTTTCTGGCTCAGGTCGTCACCCTCGTGGTGGCGATTTTGGTTGTGATCGGCGGCATTGTTTCGGCGGCCGCCCGTAACCGGCACCGCACCAGCCGCGACGGCGAACTGCGCGTTAAGCACCTCAACGAAGAGTTCGACGATCTGCGCGAAAGCATCGTCGACCAGGTGCTGCCCGAGGCGGAACGCAAGGCCGAGCACAAGAAAAAGCGCAAGGAAGAGAAGGCCCGCAACAAGCAGCGCAAGAAAGCCGGCGCCGAAGCGAAGAGCAAGCCGCGACTGTTCGTACTCGATTTCAACGGCGACATCCAGGCCAGCGACGTGGCGCGGCTGCGCCGCGAGATCAGCGCGGTGCTGGAAGTGGCCACCGGCGACGACGAAGTGCTGCTGCGCCTGGAAAGCCCGGGCGGCCTGGTGCACAGCTACGGCCTGGCGGCCTCCCAGCTCAAGCGCCTGCGCGGCCGCGGCGTGAAACTGACGGTGGCGGTGGACCAGGTGGCGGCCAGCGGCGGCTACATGATGGCGTGCATCGCCGACCGTATTGTGGCGGCGCCGTTCGCGGTGATCGGCTCGATCGGTGTGGTCGCCCAGGTGCCGAACTTCCATCGGCTGCTGAAGAAGAACGACATCGACGTGGAGCTGATGACCGCCGGGGAATACAAGCGCACCCTGACCATGCTCGGCGAGAATACCGATAAGGGTCGGGAAAAATTCCAGCAGGAGCTGGAAGAGACCCATCAGCTGTTCAAGGGGTTCGTGCGCGAACACCGCCGCACCCTGGACATGGACGCGGTGGCCACCGGCGAGCACTGGTTTGGCACCCGCGCCAAGGAATTGGGCCTGGTGGACGACATCATGACCAGCGATGAATATCTGCAGGGGCGCAAGGAGCACCTGGATCTGTACGAACTGAACTGGGAATACAAGCGTAAGCTGGCCGAGCGGCTGGGCGTGTCCGTGGAAAATGCGGGCGTGCGTCTGATCGACCGGTTCTGGCACCGGGGCAGCCAGCGTCAGTTTCACTAACCCCGGTGACGAGACCGGCGGGCTTTCAACGGAGCAAGGCAATGACTTTCAAGGCACTGATCACCGAGAAAACCGACGACGGCTACCAAAGCCGGGTAGGGGACAAGCACCTGGAAGACTTGCCCGAGGGCGATGTGCTGGTGCGCGTCGCCTGGTCGTCGTTGAACTACAAGGACGCCTTGTCCGCCAGCGGTAACAAGGGCGTCACCCGCTCATTTCCGCACACCCCCGGCATCGACGCCGCCGGCGTGGTGGAGGAGGCCGGCGACGGCCCCTTCAGTGTCGGCGACGCGGTGATCTGCACCGGTTACGACCTGGGCATGAACACCTCCGGCGGCTATGGCGATTACATCCGCGTGCCCGCCGAATGGCTGGCGCCGCTGCCCGCCGGGCTGTCCGCCCGTGATGCCATGGTGCTGGGCACCGCCGGCCTCACCGCCGCGCTTTGCGTGGAAGCGCTGATCGATACCGGCCTGCAGCCGGAGCAGGGCGAGGTGCTGGTCACTGGCGCCACCGGTGGCGTCGGCAGCGTGGCGGTGTCGATCCTCTCCAAGCTGGGGTTCAAGGTGGTGGCCGCCACCGGCAAGCAAGACGCCCACGACTGGCTGCGTGATCTGGGCGCCGCCGACATCATCGGTCGCGACGCCTTACTGGAAGGCATTGAGAAACCGGTGCTGAAGCCACGCTGGGCCGGGGTGGTCGATTGCGTGGGTGGCGATATTTTGGTCAATGGCCTGAAGAGCCTGCAATACGGTGGCAGCGCGGCGTGCTGTGGCCTGACCGCCTCGCCCAAACTGGAGAACGCCACCGTGTTCCCGTTCATTCTGCGCGGCGTCAATCTGCTCGGGGTGGACAGCGTCGAGCTGCCCTGCGAAGTGAAGCAGCAGATGTGGCAACTGCTGGCCAGTGACTGGCGTCCGGCGCTGGACACGCTGGAGAGCCGTGAAGTCACCCGCGAGCAACTGCCCGACAACTTCACCGATATTCTGGCCGGCAAGTCGCGCGGCCGGGTGGTGGTTAAGATCAACCCCTGAGACGGGCACCCTGAATCATGGCCAACGCTCCCTGGGTCAAGCTGGCGCTGCAGTTGAACGGCGCCGGCGCCGCCGCCCCCATCCCCTTGTCGGAGCCTCTGCCGAGCCAGGGCGGGGCGCTCTGGATCCACCTGGATTACACCTTCGACGACGCCCGTGAATGGCTGGAACATCTGCCGGATGTGCCCGACACCGTGGTCGAAGCCTTGTTCGCCACCGACACCCGGCCGCGCGCCGCCGACGTGGGCGGTGGCCTGCTGATCTACCTGCGCGGCGTCAATCTGGCCCCGGGCGCGCGCCCCGAGGATATGATCGCGCTGCGCCTGTGGATCCGTGACGGCCTGATCGTCAGCACCCAGAAACGGCAGTTAATGACCTTGTCGGAAGTCGCCACGGAGCTGGAGCAGGGCGAAGGCGCGCGTACGCCGTCGGATCTGGTGAAGCGTCTGGTGGACGGTCTGATCTGGCGCATGGAAGACGTGATCGAGCGGATCGAGGATCAGGTCGGCGAGTGCGCCGATCTGCTGGAAACCCGGCCCGATAAGGCGCTCACGCACGAGATCAGTAGCTTGCGTCGCCGGGCGGTGACACTGCGCCGCTATCTGGCGCCCCAGCGCGAAGCCATCGCGCGCCTGCAAAACGACGCCCGTATCGACCGCGATGACGCGGAGATCATCCGCGAGGCCGGCGAGCGTCTGCAACGTCTGCTGGAAGATCTGGACGCGGCGCGGGACCACGCCACCTTGCTGCAGGAAGAAGTGTTCTCGGTACAGAACGAGGCGATCAACGACCGTATGTACCTGCTCGCCATTATCAGCGCGCTGTTCTTGCCGCTGGGTTTTCTGACCGGTCTGTTCGGGATCAACGTAGGCGGGTTGCCCGGGGTGGAGGAACCGGAGGCATTCTGGTGGTTCGCGGGATCCCTGGTGGTGATTGCCGCCGGTATCCTGGTGTGGATGGCCCGGCGGCGCTGGTTCTGAGCCGAGGCGCCGGAGGCGTCAGGCGCGCTCCAGCTCCTGGCGACGGCGGTAGATCGGGCGCGGGTCGTGCACGTCGCCCTGATAGGTCACCGAGAACGGCCGCAGGCCGTTTTCCAACGCTTCATGGATGTCCCGGTCGGCGCGCACTTCGAAGGCGTTGAAGCCGACGCGGTGCATGTAGAACAGTTGATCCTGCAGCACGTCACCCACCGCGCGCACCTCGCCGGTGAAGCGGTAGCGGGTGCGCAGCTCGCGGGCGTAGGAATAACCGCGACCGTCCTTGAAGGCCGGGAAGTGGACCGCCACCAGCGGCAGGTGCGGCAGGTCGGCGGCCAGGTCGGCGGGTTCCTCGCCCGGCTCCAGGCACACACCCACCGGCGCCTCACGCTCCAGCAGGGTGTCGCGGTGGGCCTGCCAGTAGGCCAGCGGCACGATCACCGGCTGGTTCTCCGGCAGACTCTGGCCGTCTTCTTCCAACTGGCCCGGTTCGAACCGCTGCCAACCGTTATCGACGATTACACCGTCGAGAATCATCTTACCCATAGACGTGTTCCTTGAACGGTTCCATGCCAATGCGCTCGTAGGTGTCGATAAACGGTTCGTTTTCCAGCCGCTTGTCCACGTACACATTGATGATCTTTTCGATCACGTCGGTGACTTCATAGGACTCGAAAGAGGGGCCCATCTTCTCGCCGATGCGCGACAGCTTGTCGCCGCGACCGCCGAGTGTGATCTGATAGAACTCCTTGCCCTTCTTGTCCACGCCGAGGATGCCGATGTGGCCGATATGGTGATGGCCGCAGGCGTTCATGCACCCGGAAATATTAATGTCCAGCGGGCCCAGGTCGTGCACGTAGTCCATGTCGTCGAAGCGGCGCTGAATCCCTTCCGCCACCGGCACGGATTTGGCGTTGGCCAGGGCGCACAGGTCACCGCCGGGGCAGGCGACGATGTCGGTGAGCAGGCCCAGATTGGGGGTGGCCATGCCCAGCGCGTCCAGTTTTTCCCACAGCGGCAACAGATCATCGGCGGCCACGTCGGACAGCACCATGTTCTGCTGGTGGGTGTTGCGCAGTTCGCCGAAGCTGTAGCGGTCGGCCAGGTCGGCGATCGCTTCCAGCTGCTCGTCGCTCACGTCACCGGGGATCCGGCCGGTTTTCTTCAGCGTCAGGGTCACGCTGCGGTAGCCGTCACGCTTATGGGCCCGAGTGTTGGTGTGGTACCAGCGGTTGAACGCGCGATTTTCCCGCAGCGCCTTGTCCAGCGCGCCGCTGTCCACGTCATCCCGGTAGGCCGGCTCGGTGAAGCAGCCCTGGATGCGCGCCACTTCCTCTTCGGTGAGCGTCATCGGGCCGTCTTTCAGCTCGGCGAATTCCGCCTCGGTCAGTTCGCGGTACTTCTCCGCGCCCAGCGCCTTGACCAGAATCTTGATGCGCGCCTTGAATTTGTTGTCGCGGTTGCCGTACTTGTTATAGACCCGCAGGATCGCTTCCAGGTAGGCGAGCAGATGCTGCCAGGGCACGAACTCGCCGATCACCTGGCCGGTCATCGGGGTACGGCCCAGGCCGCCGCCGGCCCACACCTGGAAACCGGTTTCGCCGGCGTCGTTGTGGATCACCTTGACGCCGATGTCGTGCACGCCGATCAGCGCCGGGTCGGCATCCGGTACCGCGTTCACCGCGATCTTGAACTTGCGCGGCAGATAGGCGAATTCCGGGTTGAAGGTGGCCCACTGACGGATGATCTCGCACCAGGGGCGCGGATCCTCGATCTCCTTGGGGTTCACACCGGCGTATTCGTCGGTGGTGATGTTGCGGATGCAGTTACCGCTGGTCTGGATGGCGTGCATTTGCACGCTCGCCAATTCCGCCAGGATATCCGGCACGTCCTGCACTTCCGGCCAGTTAAGCTGGATGTTCTGGCGGGTGCTGACGTGGCAGAAGCCCTTGTCGTATTCGCGCACCACCTTGGCCAGGGTGCGCACCTGTTCGCTGGAGAGCAGGCCGTAGGGCACCGAAATACGCAACATCGGCGCGTAACGCTGAATATAGAGGCCGTTCTGCAGCCGCAGCACCAGGAACTCGTCCTCGCTGAGCTGGCCGGCCAGATAGCGCCGGGTCTGGTCGCGGTACTGAGCTACCCGCTCTTCCAGAAGCCGTTGGTCATAGTCCTGATATACGTACATGATGCCATTGCGCCGTGTTTAATTCGTTGATTTGTAAAGAATATTTCTCTTTACCACCATGATTTGGCGGGAAATGTAGCAAAGTGGGCTTATACATAAAAGAAATATATTGCTATATCGCTAGTTCCCAGGGCTATGAACCAGCGGCGCTGAGAACCATGTTCACCACCACGAACATACCAACGACAATGGCGATCACGATCACCACATAGACGCCGATATAGTCGCCGGCTCTGCCTTTTTTGAAGTCGCGCTCGCGGTTGCCGCTGCTCTGCACGCCGAATATCGCCGCCAGCACGCTGTGCAGCACCTGGAAGAAACCCGGCCGCTGGTGGTCTTCTTGCCGGTCGTCGGTCCGTGGGTCGTGCTTGTGTTGTTCGCTCATGGTCACCTCATAGCTCTATATGGGCCCAGCCACGCCTAATCCACAGGCCGCTCAGCAATAACGATGTAATCAGCCGCTGAAACGCCTGGGCCAGCCAGATGCCGAGCAGCCCGTAGCCCAGCACGGGGCCGATGATATAGGCCAGCGGCAGAAAGAAAAACCACTGCACGGCCAGGGTCACCACCATCACCGAGCGGGCCGCCCCGGCGCCCAGCAGGGCCTGGGTGAAAATGATCGCCACGCCATCCAGGCAAATCGCCAGGCCGGTGATCATCAGCGGCGCGCGGCCCAACGCCACCAGCTCCGGCTGTTTCAGGAACAGGCCGAGAATCAGGTCCGGCACCAGCCACATGGGCAGGGCGAGCACGAACAGCAGGCTCACCGCCAGCCGGGTCACGTCCCAGCCCCAACGGTAGGCGTCGTCGGCGTCCCGCCGCCCCAGCGCCTGGCCCACCAGCGACGCCGCCGAGAGGCCCAGCCCGATGGCCGGCAGAATCAGGAACAGGATCAGCGTGATCAGAATATGCGCCACCGCCACCTCGTCGGCGCCCACCCGGCCGATGATCCAGAACAACACGGTCAGGCCGGTGGCGAAAAAGAACTGCTGCACGCCGTTGGGCAGGCTGATGCGCAGAATATGGCGCAGCGTGGCACGGCTGGGCCGCGCGCGCAGAAAGCCGTGCTCCCGGGCGGCGCGCCAGGTCTGCAGCAGGTAGAGCACGCTGCCCAGGTAAAGCGCCAGGCTGGTGCCCAGGCCGGCCCCGGCGCCGCCCAGCGCGGGCAGGCCCCAGGCGCCGAAAATCAGGCCGTAGCTGAATATCACATTGGCGACGTGGGTGATCACCAGGGTGCGCATGTAAACGCCGGAGCGGTTGATGCCGTTCCAATAGCCCCGGTAGCTGAAGTTCATCGCCACCGCCCAGACACTGAGCAGCCGCATGTCGAAATAGTCGCTGCCCACCTCGGCAACCCCGGGGGTAGGGGCCAGAAACGCCATCATCGGCGCGCTGGCCAGGGCGAAAATCAGCGAAATCGGTATCGCGAACGCCAGCCCCAGCACCAGCCCGGCGTTGAGCGGGACCGCGTAGTTGGCGCGGTCGCGCTCGCCCTTGCGGCGCGCCACCATGGCCTGGACCCCGGCGCCCAGGCCGATCACCATGCTGATCGCGATAAAGCTGGCGTAACCGCCCAGGCCCACGCCCGCCAGCGCCTCACCGCCCAGGCTGCCGACCATGGCGGCGTCCACCAGGTTCATCAGGCTCTGGCTGGCCATGGCGGCCATGATCGGTAGCGCCAGGGCGAGAATGCGCCGGCTTCGGGAAAGGTTAAGCACGCTGGATACTGCCCCACGTCGAGGAAGCGGGCACCTTAGCAGAAAGCGTCAGATGACCCCAGTGGCTTACACCCATTGCAACGCGGGAATACTTGACTAAAATAGTCAGGAAATTCGCAACCGAGAATCGGCATGACCGAACCCCTGATCCGAATCACAGATTCCGCTCAAGAGTACCTGCGCGACCTGCTGTCCCGGCAGGACCAGGGAGACATCGGCGTACGCATTTTCGTGGAACGCCCCGGCACGCCCCATGCGGAGTGCTGCATGGCCTACTGCCCCGACGGCGAGCAGGAGGAGGGCGACGAGCGCTACCAGTACGAAGGCTTCCACGCCTTCGTGGAAGGCAAGAGCGTGCGCTACCTGGAAGACGCGGTGATCGACTTCAAGAAAGACTCCATGGGCGGTCAGTTGACCTTCCGGGCACCCAAGTCCCGGGTGCCGGACATCAGCGCGGACGCCACCCTGGAAGAGCGCATCAACTATGTCCTGTATTCCGAGATCAACCCGAACCTGGCCGCCCACGGTGGCAACGTTCAATTGCTGGAGCTTACCGAGGACAACGTGGCGGTGCTGGAGTTCGGTGGCGGCTGCCAGGGCTGCTCGGTGGTCGACGTGACCCTCAAGGACGGCGTCGAGCGCACCCTCATGGAGCAGCTGCCGGAACTCACCGGCATCCGCGACAAGACCGACCACAGTGTCACCGAGAACG
>Ga0310345_10001657_pt1 | contig 24161 bp, 22 predicted proteins | sample HC15DNA20500_MG_FD_204667 | JGI IMG/M metagenome (GOLD analysis project Ga0310345, IMG submission 204667) | Marine microbial communities from station ALOHA, North Pacific Subtropical Gyre - HC15-DNA-20-500_MG | ecosystem: Environmental > Aquatic > Marine > Oceanic | place: Pacific Ocean: North... | reverse complement strand
ATTTAACATAATAGACGTTATGTGCATCAAGCGTCACACGTAGGGCGCTAAGCTGCTAACCGGGCCGCTCGGACAATAACGTCCGCTAGCGAGAACAATATGCAGTTGGTTGGCGTCTCGATTCCTACCTCTCGGACAATCGGCGATCTCAATACGCGATCGCCGTCTCGCACCGAGACTTGCAACTCGATAACCGTGCTGAAGAGTTCGCGCAAGGCTCGGGTCTGTTGCTGTTGCGCTTGCCGGCCTAGGGCCTTGAAATTGAACTCGGTGCAACCGGCGACATTGAGCGCATCAATTGTCTTGGTGACGCCGATCCGTGAACTGTTGCTAGCAAGAGAGTCTCGAAATCCCGCCTCGATCATGAGGGACACCAGGCATTGAACTGCCCAGGGCACGTCCTGGTCGGCCAGGAAATCCGCTGGGCGTTCGTATCCGAGTTCAGTCAACCGCTTCCCGAAACCAATCAAAGAGAAATTACTGCGCGGGCGGGCGTTGCTACCCAGCGCGGCGAGCAGAGCCGCATGGGACTGATAGCCAAAACCAGACGCGATGGCTTCGCTCAAGTGCGACGATTTGATGCCAGAAAATTGCTCTCGCGCGGCCTTCTTGTGTTCGCCAGCTGAGTTCTGAGTGAGAGCGGATGGGAATAGCAGCAACATGGGAAAACTCCGTTTCTTGCCCACAACCGACGATTACATGCGGGCACAATGAAATGGAGATTCACATGCCGAGGACGAGTGTCCGTAGGTATCGCAGGCCGTTTAACCCGTCGGCAGGTTGGGAGGCCATCCACCGCAAGATATTAGCGGCGAAGGCGCATCTGTGCAACTTGACGCCACCGCCGGCGCAAAGGGGAACAGATTTGGGGCGTGGAGGTGAAGGATTTTGGGGCGTGCCCTTGGTAGGTAGATCAGGACTTTGGCACAACATCGAACGTCACGCCGCCATCCCACTCGAGCGAGACCTGACCACCACACGAAGCGCAAGTATGGGAAGCGGCATCATGCGAGTCGTCGGCGAAATGAACTTCGCCACGGTGGCCGCACGTCGGACAGCGGTAGACGTATAGGACTTGACCTTCCACTTCCATGGTTTGTACCTCTGGCCTATAGATTTCTGCAATCTAGCACGGCAGGAGAGCCCGGGGATTGCCGTGTGGGCCGGCGCTCAGAGCTTGGGTTCCCGGACGCATCTGCCGCCTTCCAAACGGCGTAACCTTCGGGTAGATTGTCGACCAGGAGGATTGATCACCCTCTCAACTTGAATTGGCGCCAGCTCAGAGCAATAGTCTCTTTCCTGGAGTTGATTATGACAACTGACACGGGTGGTTCATCTAGCGAGCCGGTGGCTCTCGCAGATCGAGCCGAAGTCAACCACGTTAAACGACACATCCGCAAGTGCCAGCGTCATCTGGCACGCCTTGACGGTCACCTCACCAGCGCCTTCGATAAAGCCCTGGACAACTCTGACGACGATACGGACCCTGAGGAACTTCAGACCTTGGGCGAGCAAAAGACGCAGTGCGAGCAAGCTGCTCGCAAGTACTCGGAAGCCATCGGATTGGCTTCCGCAAAGAAGTTGACGGAGGAACAGTTTGCGGTCGTGACGACCATGGTCAATGAGGCAGATGTTGCGCTGAACGAGGCCGAGCCGATGGGCTGGCCCTCGATGAAGTAATCGTACGCAACCTACCGTTTGATGAACCAAGGCCCGCTAAGTCGCGGGCCTTTTTTCATGGGTCAGTGGTACTTGGGCGCCAATTCGATTGCCTTGGCTACATGCGGTTGTAGCTCATCCAAATAGGCATCAACGTCGGCATCCTTCTGTGCCAACAGAGCTTTCTGCCCGACCACGTTTGGCCATTTTACTGCCGCGGCAGCTACGTCGATTGCACCGAGCAAGGTGCGCATTCGGACGCCGCGGTACCTCTCTTCGAGTTGGTCCGTTCTGATGACGTACCGTACAAGCATCGGTGAGACTTGCGCGGTGGCGGCCAATTGCATGGGGTCTTCTATGGCGCCAAGCTCGTCGAAAGTCAGACTCAGAACATCCTCAAACGTGAACTGTTTCATATCGAAAGTAGGTGGCTAAGGCTCACGGCGGATTGTACCAATCAACTCTGGCCGTGGCCTTGCCTCCCTTACCCCTCTCTCGCGCATGTACATCCAGAATGCTGACCGGAGATCAGTGCAACGCCGCCTTGCGCTTTGCTCGCTGGTACCAGCCTGGTAAGTAGGACGCCCCTTCGGCTAAGTCTTTCGCCAACTCAGGGTGTGACCGTGCCCAGTCCTGCAGAGCTGACCAGGCAGGTGAGGAAAAGAACCGCTCTTCGTCGTCCCCGTACTCGGCTTCACCGGCAACCACGATGCCAAACTCTTTACTGAGCTGCTGGATCTGTGTTTCCGAGAACCGCGTCAGATCAACCCTGGCCTCACTGGAGTACTTCACCAGCCACCATCCCTCTTTCTGGGGGCGGCCATTCTTTGGATGGGGCTGAAACTTCCGAAGCATCGAGACGCCGAGCGGAGTGCTGTCCATCCAGCCGTCTCCGCAAGTGATATATGGGCCATCGCTCGTAACGAAGCCTTTGCAGAGCAGCCCACCAAAGTTCGCTCTGTGGAAAATGCGGGTGGAGTAGCTGTCGTCGTTAGGGTCGATCACAAAGCACGCTAACACCCCTTCAAGGTCGTTAGTGCTCAGTGGCGACGCTATGGCAGCAAGGCTCTCTGGTCTAGCAGAGGTATGGCACACCGCCTCCATGCTCGCCCCCAAAATTGGCAACGGATAGGGCCCTCCATCGTGGCGGCGTTCGGATTCAAGCGTTATATAGGGCATTTCCAAAGGCCAGCTTATACGGGCGGTCCAAGGGCCATCATCAGGACTAAGCTTTGTCCCGCGAGTAATGAAATCCATGAAGGCCTCTACAGGGCCAGGGAACACCCGTTCGTCCTCAGAATTCCGTCCGAGAGAAGTTAAAAACGGGCCCTGCAATGCCCACCACTGGGCATCGCGACAACCAGGCATCAGCCCGCAAAGGTGATGCCAGCTGGCCACGTCAAAGATGGCGGCAACCAGCGCCTGCGCTTGCGCAGTGCCGGCTTCGGTTGCTCCCGCGATGCTGAGAAGCTGTCGAGCCAATATCAGCCACTCCGCCGGGCTAGGCCAGTGACCCCACTGCGGCGTCGTTTGCTCGCGATCACCTACCTGGACTGATTCGAATCCCGGCCATCGCTTGATTCGATTGGCGAACTCCTTTTCCGAGTCGCCGTTCTTGTGCAACCGACCTAGCGCGTGCTCGGCGCGGTCAAGTGTCGCGCTGGACCAGCGAGGCGGCTCAGGGACTGGTCTAATCTCTGCAAACGGGACGTTGTCGCGCGAGAATGCAAGGATATTGTGGGCTCGAGATATAGCGGTTGGCCATTGATCGGAGTCTCGACACATATCTAGCAGAGCGGCGACACACTCTGCCTCCGATGCTCCTGCCATTAGCCAGTCGTAGCGACTCGCCAGGACATCTGCTGAGTTTTGCAGCTCAATCAGATAGCGTGCTTGGGGCAGACCGCCTTCGGCGATTGCGACAGTCTCGAAATCAGGCTTGGTGAACAGGTCTTCGAAGCGGTCGTACCAATTCCCACCCAGACAGACTTTGACGTTGCCCAAGAAAGGCTCGAGTCGTCTGGCCAGATCGTTCCAGAACCCGTTGGACCCATAGGGGTGTGCAAGAGCAGGCATGCTGAGTCTTCCATTTTGCGCGGCGTGAGAGGTGTGCACATTGCCTCGGCCGCGACAGAAGTCAGCACGAGAATGAGGAGGTGGAATAGGCCCTGTTTTACCATCCGCCGAGTCGGCGGGTGCACGGAAGGCTTGGGCAGCGCTCCAAGCATGATACTCATCGTCGGCAGAAGATCAAGTGGTCTGATCATTGGTCTGGGTGACCGGCCGTTCCCCTGCCATGTCATGCCGCCATTGGCTGGCCCGCCCCTGCTCAATAGATCTGGTCGTGAAGAATGATTGAGGTACTGTCGTCTGGCCCTACCAAGGCAATGCCTTCTCCAGTCATCGTGTAGAGCGGCTGACTCGGAAAGACCCTGCGCACGCTTGCCAGATCGAGAAACTTTGGAACCTCAACGGGGCTGTCTCCGGCGAGTTCGGGCGAAAGGTCGCCGCCGCCTGGCAAGTCAGAAGGCGACCCTCCGGTTCGCACCTCAAACGGAGGCATCGCGAGAATTCCAAGCGGGATGTAGTCGGCAATCACCCATTCGTTGTAGCAACCTTGGCGCCGATTGGAAATCGTCAGCGCCAATTCTTGAATTGAGAGGCTCGCTGGCGCGTCGCACATTCGGCTTCCCGTCTGGTCAGTCCACGAGCCACAATCTGCCGCATCTGCACACCGTAGGGATTGCGGAGAGTGCAGGCCGAGAATCACACCAACGCAACCAACCGCATTGCTCGCATAGTGTTGCCCAAACCGGTCGCCTGGCATGACCACCGACGCGGAGAGTCCTCCTTGCGCTTTCCCGTCAAGTACCTTCTGCAGGTCGTCAGGGAACCACAATCTTTCAGCGTCAGTTTTCCCCGCGCCTTTCGGCGCCCCAGAAAAATGTACGAGCAGGCCACTGACGCCTTGGAGGAGTTGATACACCTCGCCGACTGTGGGTCGAATGAGAGAATTCGTCATTGTTGATCGTCTTGCGATTCTGGTGATGGTTGGTCTTGATCTGTGTCACAGGGCGCACATGGGGGGCGGCTAGATTACCTCCGTCGCGCCGGGCTTAATTGCCGAAGTCATTGCGCCGGGGTGAATACAAACTGCTGCATCCAGGCTGCAAGGTCTTCCAGCGCTTGCAACGCCCCGCTCAGCGTCGCATCCTTGGGCATGCCGCTGATTCCGAGATACTTGGTCGATCGACCCTCCTCAAACAAATTGTCTGCCGGGTCCGAGTGGGTACGCCATGAACTGACTTCGTTCTTCGTGTCGGCGTAAAACCTTTGTTTGATCTCTTCGATGCTTTGCTTTTCGGTACCGAAGCTGATGTAGCCGAGAACGTAGAAGTACAGCGCATGATCTTCATCCGTTTCATCTTCACCATAAGCCAGTACCACCTTCGAATATTTTCCCCAGCTAGCAGGATAAATCTCGACTACATGCTGGTTAAGGGATCGCCAGACCTGCTGTTTCGAAGTCAGCGCGACGGACCCTTCTAGTGTCATAGCCGATAGACGTTCTCGCACGCGTGCCGTGGCATCGTGCTCAAGCTGCGATTTGAACTCGCCTAGGAGATCGGCGGCCTGGCTAAGTGCATGGAAGTTTTTCAGGGCAAAGCTGAATGCTGCGTCTGACATTATGGTGCCGCTCTCTGGGTTGGCGAGTGACTCTAGGTGGTTGAGAAATTCTCTGTAGAAAAAGTGCCACTTTGATACCGGTGCCCGAACGAATTCCTGGCCTAGAAGATCGAGCGCTGTCTTCACGAGATCGGGATAGGTGACCACCGGCCATCCCAATGGAACATCGGAGGTCCTATCGGTCGGGCGGAGTACGCATTTGATAATTGGCCCACCGGCTGCGCGTTCAGCAAGCAGCCGGTCGTAAACGTGGAACGGGTTTCCGCGTGCGGTGGCGTAGACCTTATTCTCGATGCCCAGAACGAAGTCCCCGTCAGAAATCACGAGATCAAGGCGTTTTACAGAATCACTCTCTTGATCGGTCTGGGCAACTTCCCGTTCAGCGGTAACGCCGTCCCAGTCGACCGACTCGACTATGATCCCTTCAGCCAGGCCTCTATTTGCGAGACACGATAGAAGTGCTTTTGCTAGCCATCGCGGCGCTTGTGGTTCCGCACCCATGAAAAGAGCCATCAGGTCGGACGTAGGGTTCTCCAAATACCCCGCGCCGCCAACCGCGTAGAAGTTGAGTTCCGGCGATTCCATCTGGGGCAGGTCCCCGATCTGCCTCAAAACCTGTGCAAGTTGCTCCATTAGTCTCGTATCTCTTCAAAGCCGGTCTGTGTTGTCGCCACACGCTTGGCGGCGGATTTACCCGCCGCACACATCGCAGGTCAGCAGGCCATTGATGTACGGCCGGTTTCCCTGATGGGGGTCAACAATCTGTTTGGGATGGTAATGGCCCTGAACGCAATCGGGGGGGATGTCTTGGCGAACGACATAGCAGGGGGGCTCACCCCCAAAACCCAAGGGGCGCCGAGCGGCTAGTTGCCCCCACTCGGACAAGATCATCTTCGCCACTTCAACATGCTGCGCCGCAGGCACGAGGCCTACTGGGACATCGACCTCCAGAATTGTCGGGATGCCATAGTTGCGAAGCCGGAAGCGGTAGTCTTCACCACTCAGGGGACGGCCCAGATGCGCCGCGAGCGCCATCAAATATTCACTACCTTGGATGAGGTAATGGCCGCATTGTTTTACTAGAAATTCGTCACTTCCCACGAGCCACATTTTGCCCCGCTCCCTATCGCTGCGGTCGGCGAACTGCTTGATGGCACTATCCACGTCCTCCTTGGGTACATCCGAAAAAATCTCGCGGAACGCGTCGCAAAGAAGTTCGCTGTCTTGCCCGAGCAAGCCGCGCTCGTAGTAGCTGGCCAGCTTCAACGGGCGGCAGCCATGAAAGCCCTTGAAATGCGTGTAGTAGCTGGTTAAGCCAGCGACGAATTCGGGTAGGACGTATTCCGAGTCGGGTAGCCAGGCAAAGTCGTCCGACCAGCATTTCGGCCGCTCTTGCGAGAGATGCTGTCGCAGTTCGACGGTTAGCACATGGCCTGCATAGTGGCGGATGCTAGCCAGCCAGTTCCGGCGCATTCTCCAGTCAAAAACCTTGGTATTCATTAGGGTCAATTGTCAGCTAGTACGGTTAGGCGCAATGTAACTGAATTGCCGCGCGGCGATCGGCGATCATGACACGTCCGGAGTACGGCGCGAGGCTTTGGCAGTGACCGTGACCTAGACCAAGGATGGCCCATTTTCATTCCTCGAAGCTAGCGCCCAACCTGATGCCTTGATCAGTTGAAGCAGGCGACCGAGTTGTGAGGAGGCGACTGTCTGGTTGATCGTCGGAAATAGCTCACTCAACATATCGTCGAACGTCAGTATCCTGATGGGGTTTCCATTCAAGCTCTGGCGGAACTCTGGGTGCTGTTCCCAAGCAGTCCGATCTGCTTGGGCAGTGAGCCGCGTCACGGCCGTTACGTACGTGAATGCCTTTGCGCCCGTGGCTCGCTCCACCTCAGCGCGAAACGCCTGCGCCCATTTCGGCCTGGCGAGCTCGCGAAATGCCAGCCATGCTTCCCTACCATTCACCTTCTTGTTCTTGGCGATCGCATCACTCCAATACTGCGGGCTGAAGCCTTGCTGCCAGCTCTTGCAACTGACTACCACCACCCGTTCGGGCCCCTGCATTAGCGGGTGAATGCCGATCACGTCGACGTCGCTGTGAACCGCATCGGCTTGGGCGACATAGTCGACATGGTCTTTGGCTGGTCGGAACTTCAGGTTGTGCTGGGTGAAATACCCCTTGTGCTGGAGGTACTCGTCGACCATCTGCTCCAGAATGTCTTCTTTCATGTCCCCTGCCCTTTGTCTATCGTGGACCCGAATCAAGCTGTTGGCAGTACCGATCTTCCAACCCCCAATAACTTAGGGGAAGGTGCGTACCAGGTACGCGACGATTTGGTGGCCAACGGTGTTGAACTGCTCAAGTGACGTAACCATGAACTTCAGTTCGTCGCCTCTGCCACTTGCGTACTGCCGAACTTCGATGCGCTCGTTGATGAAGTCAACGACTAGGCGCACGCGAGGCTTGTCACTAGCAACCCACGCGGTCTCTGCAATGTCCACGCTCACTGTGCGACGTTGTAAAGCCCAGCCGCTGACGGTAGTGACCAGCCTCTTGCCGAGCCGCATTTCAATGCGGTAGGCACGCGCTAGCATCTTCGCTAGCAGGCGTGCTCGACGAACTTCGAACATCGCTTCCCCCATAGGTTGATTTCAATTACGTTGATTGCGAATCCCAGAACTTCCTCATTGCAGCTCGGCGGCGGGCGTCCTCGGTCGTGACGTAGCGGGTGGTGGTATCAAGCGATGCGTGCCCCGCGTTTTGCTTGACGGCCTCGAGCGGTGCGCCAGCGGCCAATGCATGGGAAATATGGGTGTGCCGCATCCAGTGCGTGCTGGCCGCCGCCAAGCGCGAGGCGCCTCGGGCGTCGACCGCTTCCAGCTCGGACGCGCACGCCTGGAAGAACCGCTTGATCTGCCGGTACAACGTGGTCGCCGCCAATCCCGCCTCGGCGGGGGCCGTGTCAATCTTCGCCCACCCCCCTGCCCGTTCCTCCTGGTCGGTCGCGTGGCCGAGCAGCGCCACACCGCGGCACCGGGCAGGATCACTGGCGAACCCCCGCGACTCCAGATACTCGCCCAATGCGTGGACCGTCGTGTCGGGTACCGGCACGCGGCGCAGCTTGTTCCCCTTGCCGATCACGGTGAGCCACCAGCCCTCCTCACGCTCGCCGGTACCGGGCTGGGCCAGGCTCACCCACTCCAGATCGTCCGTGCTGGCCGCGATCACCTCGGACAGCCGCAGGCCGGTCGCGTACAGCAGCGGCAAAGCGACCTGCAGCCGGCGATGGATGGACGTCGCCGGCAGGCGGGCCAGACACCCTTTGACAAAGGCCCACTGGTCCTCTGTCAGGCTGCGGCCGACGTCCAGCTCGGGTTTGGCGCTCGTCGGCACGTGAATGCCCTGCCAGGGATTGCCGGCCAGGTAGTTCTTGGCGTTGAGATACGCATACAGGTTGGCCAGCACCCCGATCGCATAGCCTTGGGCGCGAGGATTCAGCGGGCCCTCGAATGGTCGCCAGAGGGGCGTCCATCGCTCCCGCGAGCGCGGGCCGCACCATTCCTTCGGTGGGTCGGCGAGGAAGTCCCGGTACGCCATGCAGTCGTCCGTGTCCATGGAGGACAGCGGCTTTCCCCGGGCCAGCATCGACCACAGGAGGAAGCGTTCCGCCTCCTTCCGGTACGCCCGCTGGGTATTCGACAGGTAATTCAGCCAGTCGTAGGGCCCCTGCCCCGTGCCGACATCCTTGCGCTTCTCCCGCAGGCGCAAGATCCGATCCGGCGCCAGCCCGGGTTTGGAGCGCAGCCAGGACAGCACCGCTTCGTAGTCATTGTGGGCGTTGATGAGGCAGCGAGCCTGCGGCAGGCGGTAGGCGCCGTCGCGACCGTCCAGATGGACAGGCAGCACCAGCTTGTCGAGCGGGACCAGGGCGTTTTCCTTGCCGCGGGGCACGACCGAAGCCATCTCGTGCACATAGCGCCTGCGGCGCGGTACGGCCACGTGGTTGCCGATCGACCGGCCCAGCGTCTCGGCGTGAGTGGTCAGGAAGGCTTCGATCGCCCTCGCCTTGCCGGCGCCAATCGCCGGCAGGCCGCGGGCCCAGCCGGCACCCAGCCCGTCAATGCGATCGAGCAGATCCGCCAGCGTCGTCACACCGGCCACCTCCAGCCGCTCCGCGAGGGGTTCGGCCAGCCAGGCACGGCACGCGTCGCCGGCGAGGACAGGCTGGGCGTACCGTTCTTCGAGCCAGTCGATCGCCTCCAGCTGGCGGCGCATCATCCGGGCGCGCTTGGACTCCCGTTTCAGGGCGTCGCCATAGCGTTCCTGGTAGGCGGCCAGTTGCTCGGACTCGCCAAAGCCGTCCATGCCGGTCTCCGCCACAAACTCCTCGAGCGACGGCAGCCCCAACCCTTTCTGCCCGATCTTCCGGAGGTCCCTGGCTTCCAGCTTCAGGCGGCGGGCGGTACCGGGGCGCTGGGCCCGAGTTGCCGCGGCGACGAGCTCGCTGCGCAGCCAGGCTGTCACCCGACGGACCTTGGGATGGGTGGCAAAAGCGTGCGCGGCCGGATCGGCTTCGATGTCGGCCTCCGCGCCCTCCTCGCCCTCCGGGGATCGGGCCAGCAATTCCTGGTCGGCCTCGATCTCGCCTTCCTCCATCAGATAGCGTTCCCACATGGCCCGTGCATGCAGGCCCTGGATGATGGCCCGCAGGAACCCGAAATGCCCCCGATGCAGCTGCCGGCGCGTGACGGACCGGCGTCTGCGCAATGGCGTCACGATGGTGGCCCCCGATGCCGGGGCGTTCATGCCGAAGCCTCGCGCATGGCCCGGGTGCGCTCGCGGTGCTTGGCCAGGTAGCCGCGCTGGCCAAGTGTCGGCACGACCGCCAGCCGCAGGTCCGGGCTGAGACCCAGCGCGTCACGCGCGGCGGTGTCCAGTTCGGGCGAAATCAGTATCCGGCCGTCGTCGTCGAACGCGATCAGCCCCGTCTCGAACAGGCAGTCGAGGTTCGCGGCCAGCAGCAGGCCGTTGTCGATATCGTGGCGAGCGGTGGGCGTGTCGCCGCAGTCGGCCCAACGATGGATATGGGCCGCGCGCAGGACCGCCGGCGTCGAAACGCCGCTCACGGCGCAGCAGCCGTGCAGCTGGAGAAGCGCCTCGCGGAACCGTCCCTGTCCGATCCGCCCCCGCACCTGACGCGCCGCTTCCGTCGGCAGCCCGTTCTGGGCGGCCAGCGCCTCCAGCGCGGCGTCGAGCGGGTCCGGGGCGGCACGCAAGGCGCCGCCTGCCTCGGCGATCGCGGCCCGGTCCTGTGCCGATGGCGCCTGACCGGCTGGCAGACCGAGCAAGTCGGCAGCCGGGTACGCGCGGCCGTCGAGGACCACTTGCAGCGGGTCCATACCTGCGCCCGCGGCCTCCAGCTCCATCCCGGTCAGGCCGGCGGCGGCGGCGCGTAGTTCACCGGCGCCCCACGCCGGCTGGGACCGCGTCGGCGTCCGGCCACGCTTCAGGGAGAAGCCCAAGGCCTCGAGGTGCGCGCGATATCGCGTGTACTCGCCGTCGGGCATTTTCCAGTTGAAGGTGGGCAGTTCGGCTGCGGTACACGCCTCCTGGCCGATCGCGCGTGGGCTGTACCAGAGTCCGTCGAGGCCCAGCCGCCATTCAGTCTCGTGCGGCTTGTTGGCGATGTGTTTCATGGAAATGGCCCATTCCATCCTGTCTCGCAGCGCGGCAGCCCCGGCCTCGACGTCGTGCCGCTGCAGTCGCGACCACGCTGGATTGTCCGCTGCCGCGACCTCCTGCCCGGGCCGTCGCAGCGGGATATCCATCGCAGCCAGGCGGCGGCGGGCGGCTTCCCCGGCAAGCGTGTCGCGCGTGAGCTCGCCAAAGCCGGCGTGCCGGTGCGCGAGCGCCAGAATGGCCTTGGTCGGGTACCACTGCCCTGCGATCTGCGCCTCCCATGGCGTGCTCGACTTCAGGGCGGCGACCCGCTCGCCCGCCTGCCACGCGCTCGCGGCGGCCTCCAGGTGGGCATGGGTGATCTGTTGGAGGGTGTCGGGATCGCGGGCCATGTGGTTTGGTCGGTGGGGCGCAGAACCCGCCAGCCCAATGCCGGCGCGGCCTCCGCGCGAATTCGTCACATTATAGGCGGAGGCGTGTGCGCGATGCTAGGTGACCCGTACCTTATTTTGTGTGTGCTTGATAAGTACGGTTATCATGCACAGGCGGAAAGCACCACAATCAAGCGAAAGTGCTTTATGTGGCATTTTTTTGGCGACGGCCAACTTATGGGCACGTAACAAGAAGAACGGCCAGCGCATGGGGCTGCTAGCGGTTCCCGCGTAGCCGCCAGGTTGGGGCCGGTATGAGCGCAGTGCCCCCGGCATGCGGCGCCGGCAAAGAAAAAGCCGGCTGGCGCCGGCTTCTTCCCAGTAGAGCGTGGCCCGCGTCAGACGACTGTCACCGGCAGGTTGCCCGAGATCTGCAGCATGTCGTGCTTGGTGAGGAATTCCTCGCCCGTGATGCGGATCTCGGCGATGTGGGTCGTGCTCTGCGCGGCATCCGTCTGGGCGTCGAGGAGCGCCTGGGTGCCGGCCTGCACCAGCGTCGGCAGCGAGTGCTGAACGACGTTGGACCAACGGGCGCTGGTGATCTCGACATCGACCTGCGTGATCGTGGCACCGGCGACCCGAGGCTTGGGCAGCAGCTCGGCCATCATGCTGAAGCCGTTGGCGTACTTGAAGGTGATGAGTTGCATCGCGTCCAGCGATGTGTGTGGGTAAATCGGATTAACCATATTGTGTAGCCTTGTATGTTGCGTCGGCCGGATAGGCCCGACCGAGTGCATTGATCGTGCCGCGCCCGGACCCAAAAGTCAAAATGCGAGCGGACGTAGTAAACCCCGCGCGCACGCCGTCAGGTGTGCGCCCCTGGGCGGTTTCACCCCCCTATATATAAATAGAGGGCACGGAACAGCGCGGCGGTACCCTGAGAGTTCGCCCGACGCAACCAGTCAGGGCAGGAGCCCGAGCCGCACCGCATACTCCTCGTCAGTCAGGTTTTTCATCTCCCGTGCGCGCACTGCCGCAGGATTTGGCTGACGGATCAGCGAACCTAGCGGGCCGGGCACGTCGACCGACGGGAAGAGAAGATCCGCGCGATCGCGTTCTCGGGCAATGTTCACGAACATCTGGACTTCAGGTGGGAGGGGCATATTTGCTCCGCTGCTTTAGGAGCCTTCATTGTCACGGCGACGCGCGACGCAGATCGGGGGCGTTTTCCTAGCTTCTGCGACCGTAAAAAGTCGACGTTCGCGGCGGAGCAAGCTGGGCCAGATCTGCCAGAGGCGTTACCGGGCCCTGCACGGGCTGGGTGGCTAGCCCGCTGGGACTTCGGGGACAATGGCCGTTCCGCTGCACGGCCGATCGCCTTTTTATGCCCACTGTCCCCATCCACAAAGAGTTTCGCCTGCTCTCGTCGACGCCAAACCTGACCTGGCAGAAGAAGACGCCGCCGGCCTCCGGGGCACACGTCAACATCTGGTGGCTCTATCTGACTATGCAGAGAGCCAGCAAGCTCGGGCTCACGCTGGGCGGGTCCGGACAGGAGACCGTGCGAGCTACCGCGGAGGCAGCATTGTCCGTGTGTGCCTGGGATGGCCACGGCTATTCGGTGACGCCAGCGTACTCCCGCCTCAAGGATTACGTGAAGCCATTCCTGTCGGGGACCCTGGGTGCGGGGCTAGCCCTGCTCCAGATGGACCACGCCGGCTACCCATGGATGGCGCACTGGGAGGACTGCGGGGGGCAGACAACGTCAGCGCATCCCGACTTCGTGTTCTTCCGCGCCGCAACCGCGACCACGCCGGCGGCCGTGTGCCTCGCCGAGTCAAAGGGCTCGCGAGCGACGACGACTGATTTGGATGTACAAAAGGACTGGGAACGGCAAGTCTGGTCCAACCGCCATCAGGTTCTCACCCTGCCAGGTGGGGGAAACGTTGCGCCCACGGAGGGAACGCTCGTTTCCAGTGAGCTGCCCGGACCCGCAGGAAAGAAGCGGTTCCGGTCCACCCTGGTACACGGGGTGTTTCCGAGCGGGCTACCGGCCGTGACTCCTGCTACCGCATCGTCGCCCGGCGGCGGAGTGGGCCCGAACGCGGCCGGCGGCAATCAACCGCTGGATCAGCACGCCCCAGAGATGGACTGGCGGGGCATCCAGCGTGCCAGCCTGCGCCACACTTGCCGACTGCTCGACATGCCGCTGACGGAGTCCATTCTCGCGAGCCGATTCTGGGACGGCTTTTCGCTCAATCTCCTTTTCACCCAGCCACGACCATCAGCCCGTCGCGTCGTACTGGAGCTGCGCGATCGCCGTGCCCTACTGGGATGGGATGATCAATCCGAACCTGACGTTGTCTACGCGGGCCCGCCGCAGGTTGTGGTCCAGCCGGACGGCAGTTGGTGGGGAGCGACAATCTACTGTCGCGCCAGCGTGCTACGGGAAGTGCTCAGGGGGCGGGTTGTTGATGTCGTCGATACTACCGAACGGCGTGTGAGATCCTGGGGGGAAGGCGGGCAGCAGATGATCCGGTTGGAAGCTGCCGACGGCGTCGGACTGATGGTGCGCAAGATGTTCGGAGCCCCTGGCTCCTAAAGCCAATCTGGAAAGGCTGGTGGAAACACGGCCTCCACAAAAGCGAAAAAGGGCGATCATCGGTCGCCCTCTTCTGAACGTGCTGCTTGTGATTAGGCTGCCGCGTCCTTAAGCTTCTTCAGCGGACGCACCTTCACCTTGACCGATGCCGGCTTGGCGGCGAACCATTGGTCTACACCAGTGAAGGGATTCTTCCCGAAACGCTTTTTCGTGGCAGGAACCTGGATAGCGGCCACCTTGAACAGGCCCGGCAACGTGAACTCGCCAGCGCCCTTTTTGTGGATTGCGCTCACGATGGTGTTCTCGAGATGAGCCAGCACAGTCTGCACGGTCTTCTTGTCCAGTTCAGTCTGGGCGATCAGGTGGGCAAGCAAACTCGACTTGTTGAACGTCTCCTTCAGCGGCTTGACCACCGGTGCCGCAGCGGCGGCCTTCGGTGCTGCCTTCGCAGGGGTCTTCACAGCAGCCTTCTTGGCCGCGGGCTTGGCGGCCGGCTTCGCAGCGGCCTTGGCAGTCGTCTTAGCTTTGGTAGCCATTTTCGGTTCGTAGTCTTAGAGGTTTAGCGTGCCAACGCACTGGCGATCTGCCCGGGCGCGACACTGCCCGTGATATTGCCATGATGACGAGCGTTTTCAAGGCCTTTTTTGAGTATCCGCGTTACAGGATGTTCCGGTGTTGTCGTGTCCATGCATCGCAGGCGGAAGCGCGGCGTATAGCCTTGCGCCGGCAGCGCCGTCGCCGATTGATACGAAATCAGCCAGGTCATCAACAAGCCCATCGACGACGCTAGCGCGTCCACCGAAGCGACCTTGCAGGGAATGTGAGCGCTATGTCGCTTGACCCGCGAGGATCGTTCGCGGATAACCAAAGCTTGCCAACAACCAGTTGCACAGATGATCAGGTTCAAGCTTCCCGCGATGAGAATCGCCAACGTCGCGATTCTCTTCTCGACGTACTTCGCCTATGCAGTTGCTGTCTCAGCCTACTCGTACGCTGTGGCCGCACACAGGTGGGCGGCTCCTGGGAAACCTCAGGCAGAGAGGTTCTCCACGGAGGTGCGTCAGTACGTCTCAGCACTGCAAAACTGGGAGACGCAATGGCATTCGCTTTTTCCGAATACCCTTGACCACCTTCTGTTCGGCATCTGGTGCGCGGCGTTGGTGTCGATTGCTGCTTTGGTACTGCTTTGCTCGGATCAAAACGCTGGCACCGGCACGTATCGACTCGGTCGCAAACTCCGCATTTCCCTTGCAGCGACTCTCGCAGTTTTGGCCTTCTGCGGCCTATCGATTCGGCCTTACAGTTGGCTTGACTACATCACGGCGGCGTCGGCCGGACTGGTGATCGTTGCTGTCGGCATTTCAAACTGCAACGTTATCGGGTTTGCGCGGCGCAGACCAAGTGCGTTTGTTTTCGTGCTCGGGATTTTCCTTTGGCTGCGCTTGGGAGTAGGTTGGGAGTTCCACCAGTGGTTGATCGACGATCCCAAGGCGGAAGGCACGCCAAGGGAGCTTACTGCCTCCATTGTGGGACTGATTGTCGGGTCATACCTTTGGGGCAAAGTATGTCGGGGACTGGAGCGCATCCTGCGCCGGATTAGAAGTGGCAGGAGCCAGCAGAACGTTGTGGTGAACGCAGCGGCATAGCGTGGTTCCTTGCGCGGTACGAGGGGAACGCGTTGAAGCGCCGAGACTTCCCCCCTGAAGCACAAAGGCCCCACGAACCGCGAGGTCGTGGGGCCTTTCGACTTCTGAACGCCAGTCGCTAGCTGCTAAGGCTTCCGGCTATTAGTGGATCACAACGGAAAGAGTCGTGCCGGCCGGTACTTTAACCGTCTCGGTGTATCGACCCTTCGCAGCTTGCCGCACGACGGGCAGGCTCGCATATGCCTGGAGCGTGGTGGGCACCGTCTGAGTCAGCGTCCGGTACGGCGCGTAGGCCGTCGGATCGATGGCCGGAATGTTGTACCCGTTGTCGGAGCGAGCCGGGAAACCAAAGCCCTTGGGGCTCGTCGCTGCTGGAATAAGCGCTCCCGCCGTTGCCGAGAATCGGCGGAACTGCCCCACGAAACTGGTGCCGGGGAAATTCGTCTTGATGACGGTATCTAGCACGTCGACCGAGTTCGTCGAGCTCATGTTCCCCAGCAGGGACTTGAACATGCGCAAGCCCAGTTGGCGATTCAGGAAGCCGCCGAACGATCCCGATACGGAGTAGCTATCGCACGATGCGCTGAACGGCGTCCAGTCGAGCAAGCTGCAGTTGTAGCTTCCGCCCTTGTACTTGACGTAGTCATAGAAGCGAACGTCTCGAATGGGATTGTGGCCGGGATCGAGCGTAGCGCTGGCGAAATCCTCCATCATCATCGCCGTGGCTTCTTCCAGCCAAGTCGCGAACATACTCTCCACGCCGCCCAGAACGCCACGGCGATAGAAATTTTGGGCGTGCATCCCTTCGTGCGCCATCGTCATGACCACTTCCGTAAGACCAGTGGCGCCGTCGAGGTACAGGGTTTCCGAGTCCAGATACAGCGACAACGACTCATTGCTGTACGGATTCGACGCACTCTTCGCAATGGCATTTCGCGAATAGAAGTAGCCTGTCATCCCGTACGGGGCGTTGTTGCGATCGAAGTTCAGAATGACGATATCGATCGGCTGGCCCGTGCCTGGGATGAGATTGATATAGCTGTGAGAGCCCCACAGCGGGCCGCCGACATCCTTCAGCATGTCGTAGACCTTGCCGGGCGAAGCGAAGCGGTCGACAAGCTGGTCGATGATTGCTGAACTGACTTTCGTCGGGGCATTCTCGGAGTTCTCCACCCAGAAGTTCACCGTGACACCGTCGGTCGTCGTTGCCTGGCGAACCAGGGTGGTCGATCGGACGGAATTGTCCTCGTTGAACCAGTCGCGCGTGTCATTCACAACGGACTTGCTCGGCCCACTGGACATCGAGTATCGCGGTGCGGTGCCTTGGCTACCGGCAAGGGCGGCCCAGCCATTTCGGTTGAACTCGCCGATGCGCTGCTTCGCATCGGTGGCGGGGTCTTGCCAACGCAGCTGGCTTGCTGCGACCGACGGGAAGCGGGAGGCAGTCAGCGAAATGGCAGGCATGGGCTGCGCGACGCCGCTCTCGTTCGTGAAGACAAGCGTCACATCCTGACCGGTAAGGCCATCAATGCTCACGGGCACATCGGCGGCAGCCAACGAGGCGTTCGTTGCCTGCCACACCCCGACGCCGGTGCCGGAGTACGTATTCGAATCAACCGCGCCACAGTTCAGGCAGGACGGCGCCACCAGGCTGGTGGGCTTGGCCGGCGTGACGGGCGTGGTTGGGCCTTCCGGTGTGCCGGTCACCGGTGAGCTGGGAGACTGCGGGGTGGCCTGGGGCGTTTCCGCTCCATCACCACCGCCACCACAACCTGCGAGGGCAGCGACCAACATGGCCAGTGCCAGAGCCCCCTTCTTGTTTGACAAAGTTCGCTGAATGCGCATAACGACGACTTCTCCTGTTGTTATATGAATCGACTTTTCCCATTTGTGCTGAATTTGGCAGATGTGATAACGGACTCCCGTCACGACTCCAACACCCCCCGTATGGGAGGGGGGGCCGCATCCAGCCAGACGCCGTGATCACTTTGCGTCATTCTTACGAAGCATAACACGTACGCACACGACGTATAAATCTAAATGGATTCTTGGGGGCGCAGCAACGCTCCGCTGTTCGTGGGGTTGTGGGAGCTCTCGTCCGAATGAACCTGCTGCTCCGCGGCCTTCTGGCGTCGTTCGTACTCGAGCAAGGCATGCGGAGGAGGCGTGCCGACGACGTAGCCATTTTCGATGGCAAAGAACGATCCGTTACGAAGCCCCGTTTTGATGGACGCGTCGATCTCTTCCTTGCCGAATGTCTTCCGCAGGGAATCGATGAACTCGGTAACCGAAGGCATCTGCTCGCGAGCGTTGGTGGGCTTCTCGAGATCCATTCGCTACTCCGGAATTCCAACCATTTTCTTGCCAGCGGCCGGCTCGGCAGTGGGCAGTCCGCGCGCTTTGACAAGCTGCTCGACGTCGAGGGTTGGCGCGACGTTTGCGATGTCGGAAACTAGGACGTACGCGTGCCCGTTCATCCGGCCGCACACCGGCAGTTTGTTGTCGCTTATGAGCGCAAGAACGTTGGACAGCGCGTTATCCGAGATTTCGCGGCTGGACGCACGCTTTGACGTTCGTGCGGCGAACGTCGGCGGTGCCAAGTTATCGAAAGCGGCAAGTGCTTCTTTGGTTTCTTCGGCGGTGCGGCGTTTCATGGCATTCTGCCGATCCTTGTCGGGGATCGCGACACCGGGTCTGTCAGCGATGAGAGGCCGCTCTTCGCCTTCAGGCATGCGGTGACCAGGCGCCGAAATGTCGATGCTCGCGACCGGCTCTGGCGCCGCCGGAAAATCGGCAAAGTCGTCGCCATCAAATACGGAAGCGCCTTCATTGCTTCCGGCGTCTGGTGAGGAAGGTAGCAACCCACTGAACGGATCAGCTTCGTCCGCGCTTCCACCGGTCTCCGGGGATGCGATCTCGCTTTCGAGCGCGGCAATATCCTCGAGCGATGGGTCATCGTCCGCATCCACATGCTCTGTCGCGACATCGTTCGTAGGCGGCTCCATTGGAGCTGCCGGCGACTGATTCTCCGTGATGACGCGAGACAGCATGGCCGGTGCTGGCTCTTGCTCCGCCATCGACGGCTTGAGGGCTGCAGAGGATTCTGCCGGAACCGCCGCAAGGCTTGTTGGCGCCATCGGTTCGAGGCCTTCAGGTTTGCCATCCGCCGTTTCGACCTTCTGTTCTCGAGCCCTTGCTTCCGTTTTAGTTTCCTGGCGGCCCGAGATGTAGATGCTGCGGGCCACATCTTCGCCAAACGCACGCCGAACCAACTCGCGCAATGCCTCAGCATCGCGAATACCAGGGTTGTGCGTGTAGATGGGCTTGTTGATCACCATCCGCGAGCCAAAGTTTGGTAGGCCCCCAAGTTCGGCGAACTCCTGCGTCTTCGTCAGCGGTCGGAAGATGATGACGGGTTCCCACGTAGCGATATGCTGACCGTTCTTGCTGCTGCGGAACGATACCGAATGCATGGGGTGGTAGCGCGAGAAGTCAATTCCATTGTGCTTGTCGTACAGAAGCCCCTTCTCGCCAAGGGTGTACAGCAGGCTCATGGTTACCCGGTAGCGCGAGTCACCGTCGTCCAGCGACATGCCCAACTTCGCCAAGATGAGTCGACGCAACTCAAGCTCTTTCACGACGATCAAGCCGTCGTGCTTTTGGGCGATCTTCAAACTGGCGTCGGTGCTCTTATTGCCGGTGCCATTCACGCGGCCAAACTGGGTGATGACCTCGACAAAAGCCTTGTAAATCGACTCCGATTGTTCCTCAGTAATCTCCTCGTCCTCTTCGAGCAGGTCGCGGCCACTTTCCTGCATACCCGTCTTCTTGTCGACGTAGATCAGGAACTCCATCAGCGCGGACATGCGATCGTCAAGGGCGAAACCGTTCGCATCAACGGGGAAGGCGCTGGGGTGGTGGTAATGGCCAATCACGAAGTTGATGGCCCGGCGGTCTCGTGGGGGAAGCTGCCAGTACTCGGGAAGTCGCGCGAGCATCCGGGCGCCCAGGGAATCGTGAAACACGCGATCGTCGTCGTGATCGGTGCTCGACCCTTCCTCCAAGGTAACGATCTGGCCATCGTCCCCAATCTTGTACGCCTCGAGCTTCCCGAAATCATGTGCAAGCGCAATGATGGGGACAAGTGGGTCCGCTGCGTCGAACTCGTACTCGGGATTGCGCTTGCTGAGAAGCAGTATCTTTGCCTTGCCGCGTTTTTTCACGTACACGCCATCGTATTTCCATGTCGAGCTTTCTGCGAAGGCAGTCTCGGTAACGGCTAGACAGTGCTGCCAGAGTTTCCGGTTCGCATGGCCACCCTTCCTATGCGTTGCAGGATGCTCCTTGTTTGCAGAGTAGATGTCCCACACTGCAAGGAAGAATGCTGCATGCTGAGGATGATTGGTCTTGGCGAGCTCCAGCCAATCCATCACCGCCTTGCTTTGCATTGGGAGCCGCTTGGATTCGCTATCGATGCGTGCTGACGGGGGGGCCAGCATTGGAACCAGTCCAAGCGTCGACTGGATGCCATTGATAGCGTTTCCTCCCATGCCTTTGAATAGGCGGTTCACCGCCTGGACCCGCTCAAACCAGATGAGCCAGATCCCGAGAGCCAGGCCGCCTATTGAGCCGGCGATCCAGTACCCGAAAGAGTACGAAACGTACCCCCAGTTCCGGATGACTTCTAACGGGGCGCCGCCAAACTCCAAGAGGGTGAACACGATCCACCAGAAGCCGAAGACAAGCACAGCTGCACGAAAGATCCGGTTCTTTGAGTTCACAGGAAGGTCCTATCGTCTTGGATATTGGGAGCGGTGGCCTTTGGCACCGGTTTCCCGTCTCTGTCTTCGAGCATGCAGCTGCAGCCGCTGCCGTCTTTCTGGTAACCACTGCATCCCCAGAAATAGCCTTTCTGGTCGCGGCGCTGGCGGCGATACATGGGCTTCGAGCAGTCAGGACATGGAAACGACTGTGCCTTCTCCACCGGGACGCCATCCTTGTCATCCATGGTGTGCTTGCATTGCTCCCGGTCTGAGCAAGCCCAGAAATGGCGCTTCTGCCAGGGAATACGGTTCATGTCGTGACCGCACTTCGGACACGGCCGGGCAGCGGCCTTTGCCACAGGATTTCCCGCCTTGTCGTCTAAGGTAGTCTTACAGTTCTCACGATCTGTGCATGACCAGAAGAAGCCGTTTGCACCTTTGAACCTGCGCATCAGTTTTTCGCAAGTGGGACAATGCACCAGCGCTCCGGACGCGTCCTTTGACTGCGCGGTCTCATCGAACACGAACTTCAGTTTGAAGTCCTCCGTGAGCGTTAGCCCCGCCGTGAAGCGCTTCTTGCTGGAGCTGACGAACCCCGAGAGGTTTTCGACCGTCCCTTTGGCAAGAAGAGCTTCAACCTCCTGAGGCTTCAGGGGGCGACCCGCGACCTCACGCCAGAACCGGAATCCGCAGCCGGACTCACAGTCGAACGATCTGGCGCCAACCGAGATTTCGCCACCACAGTTCGGACACTTTCCATCGAGCTTTTTCACTACAACCTGAGCGGCCTGCTCTCGGATGGCTTTGATGATATGGCGTGTGAATTCGGAGATCTCCGAGTTGAAGGCGGGCCGCAGGTACTCGCCTCGTTCCATCAGGCGAAGCTTGTGTTCCCATTCGCCAGTCAAAGCGGGCGAAGTGAGGCGGTCGAGACCATTCTCTCGCAGGAATGCAATCAAGCTCATTAGCTTCTGGCTCGGTACAAGGGTCTTCCCGTCTCGTCGGAGATAGGGCTCCATTGGCCGATCGCGGCCATCCTTGGTCGCAAGAAGCCCTTCAATGATCGCGGAGCGCGTTGATGGCGCTCCTAGCCCGCGCTCCTTCATGGCCTCCCGGAGTTCCTCGTCGTCGACGAGTTTTCCCGCGCCTTCCATCGCACCGAGAAGTGTGTCTTCCGTATAGCGCACAGGAGGCTTCGTCTTGAGAGTCTTCAGCTCCATGCCCTCGGTTGACACAGACTCACCTGGGACATACTTTGTCAATGCCGGGATCTTCTTGTCATCATCTTGGGTCTGGGTGCCGTAGACGGCAAGCCAACCTGGATCGACCAGAACGCGACCACTGGATTTGAAGTGCTCGCCAGCGATTATCGTAAGTCGCGTCGTTACTTCGTACTGAGCCGCTGGGTGGAAGACGCTCAAGAATCGCTTCACCACCAGGTCATAGACCTTCTCTTCGTCGGGTGAGAGGCCTTCAGGCATCTTGCCGGTCGGGATGATCGCGAAGTGATCGCTGATCTTCGAGTTGTCGAAGATTCGCTTGTCAGGCTTGATCCAACCGTTCGAGAGGATGCGAGTAGCATGGTCACGGTATGGCGTCTCTACCAGGGCCTCAATGACAGATTTGGCCTTAGCTATGTAGTCCTCTGGCAAGAAGCAGGAATCTGTTCGGGGATAGGTCGTGACCTTGTGTTTCTCGTATAGGGCCTGCGCGATTGTGTCGGTCTGCTTCGAAGTCAACCCGAGTTTCTTGTTTGCCTCGCGCTGAAGCAGGGTCAGGTCATAGAGTTTCGGGGAGCCTTTGGTCGCCGGCTTCGATTCTTGCTTTACGTCGGACGGGGCAACGCCAGTGCAGCGAGTGAGGATTGCTTCTGCCCTGCCCTTATCAAAGATCCGATACTGGTGGTCGAGCTCGGCCTGGCCATCTGAACTACCTTCAGGCGCGTCACCCGGGGTTTCACGCTCCGGTGCGATCCATTTTCCGATGTAGCTGCCGGCAGCGACACCGAACTCTCCGTGGACTTCCCAGTAGTCCTTCGCTTTGAAGGTTCGGATCGCCACTTCGCGATCGTAGACAAGAGCTCCCGTCGGTGTCTGGACCCGACCGACCGAACGGATCTCGGCTTTCGACGTCTGACGCTCGTACAGGCGGGTAACACCTCGCGAGCCGTTGATCCCGACCAGGTAATCGCCCTCAGTCCGGCAGTAGGCGGCGTCGGCCAGGGCATCGAACCGAGAGCCTGGTAGCATCCCTCGGTAGGCGTCTCGAATTGCCTCGCTCGTCATCGAGTTGAACCACATGCGCATGACGGGCTTCTTGCATTCGGCCAGGTCGTAAATGAGGCGGAAGATCAGCTCTCCTTCTCTCCCGGAATCACAAGCATTGACGATGCGGTCAATATCGTTGCGAGCCATCAAACGCTTGATCTGCTGAAAGGCTTGCGGCTTGTTCGCTAGCTCGATGACGCGGAGCTCGAACTTCGATGGGATCACTGGCAACGTCTCGAGGCTCTTTCCTGATGTTGCCATCTCGCTTGAGAACACCTCGACGAGGTGGCCTTGCGCGGCCGTTATGACGGCATCGGGGCTCTCCAGCCAGTTCTCAACGCGCCCGAACCCTCCCAGGGAGAGGGCGATGTCTTTTGCAACTGAAGGCTTCTCGGCAATGATGAGGTGTTTGCCCATCGGCTGGTCTGTCCTGTGAGCGGCACCTGAGGCCCGCTAGTGAGTTGGGTGGGCCAGACGACCCAGATTAGGTCTCGGAAGGTCCTGCTATTGACGGGAACGGGGGTGGGCCGCCAGGCGAAGCAATGAGCGCGGTTCATCTCAAATCGAGTGATCGGAGAGGACGCCGCGTTGCGCGGCGCCCGTGCGGCTCACATCCCCCTGTCAGGTTGCAGATGGTTGAATTGCGGCGAAGAGTGCTTGGCGCTCGGCGTCCGATGACGGGGCGCTGGCTTCGACTTCACGTTGCGTGGGGCGTTCGAAGAGTTCAGCGGCCCAGCTGGGAATGACCCGAATGAGATCGGACCCCGGTGCGACAGGGGAAGGGAAATCCTTCGCCTGGATGAATGGAATCGACGAAACCGGTGCAATGCCGCTGTCCGGGTCGGGCGGCGCAATAGCCTTCACGTCCAGTCGGAACTCACCACTCACGGAGATAGGAATGCCGCGATGCAGCTTCTCGGCCAAGGGTCGCAGGTTCTTGCTGTACCAGCGGATCGCGATCGACTTGTCCGGGTCCTTTGTCTGGCGAAGGAGGACGACCAGGCGATCGTTAAGGGGCTTGCCATCGGGGCCGACTCGATTCTGCTCCAGACTTTTGGCCTGAATGAAGCCTGCGAGACGGACAGTGTTGGTAGCGTTCTTGTTCAGCCCAAGAACACGCCAGTCGATGCTGTCGAGCCGAGCCTGAGTATCACTCGAGCGGCCAAACTGCTCTTCCAGCTTGCGAATCGAATCCGGGGTGCCGGAGTCCTTCGCCGCTGCGTGGACGAGCGAACCCCATTTGCGCAGCAGGTCATCGGCGAAGCGCTTGTCCAGGTGCATGGTGTTCGGCTGTTCGAACGAGATGCTCTTCATGTGGACGATGCGCTGGTCTTCCTTGCGCTCACCCGAAGCGTGGCAGATCGCGAAGATCAGGTCCCCTTCCTGAATGTTGCGAGGAAGCGGCGTTTTCTTCGGGTCGAACGCGATCGGCAACATGTGATTCTCGTTACGGGTCTGCTGGATATAGCAGATGCCGTTG
>Ga0310345_10001656_pt1 | contig 24163 bp, 18 predicted proteins | sample HC15DNA20500_MG_FD_204667 | JGI IMG/M metagenome (GOLD analysis project Ga0310345, IMG submission 204667) | Marine microbial communities from station ALOHA, North Pacific Subtropical Gyre - HC15-DNA-20-500_MG | ecosystem: Environmental > Aquatic > Marine > Oceanic | place: Pacific Ocean: North... | reverse complement strand
CGCTTATTACGAACGTCTTTTCGGCTAGGTTGCTACCTTCGTGCTCCACCTCAATTACTTCAATTTCGAATTGTAAGCCAGCGTTTTTGAGCTGTTGAATGAGGTCTCGGTGAGACTCTTCGCTAAAAAAATCAACCACACTTTCGGCTATTCTTTCACCTATTTCAGGTACTGCTACTAACTCTTCTTTACTAGCAGCCATAAGGTTGTCTATATTCTTAAAGTTTTGGGCCAATTTCTCGGCTACAGTTTGGCCAACGTACCTGATCCCCAAGCCAAAAAGCACTCTTTCGAATGGGGTCTTTTTTGAAATCTCTATAGCTTCAATGATGTTGCTGGCAGACTTTTCCCTTAAACTTCTTGTGCTATAATCTCCCTTCTTTTCGGAGAAGGTTTTAAACTCTAGGCAATTTAAGTCTTCAAAAGTTAGCTTATAGAGTCCAGCATAATTTTCAATCAAGCCATTGTCTAGCAGGCCTCTTATGGTCTCAGAGCCCAGACTATCAATATCCATTGCTTTTCGCTGAATAAAGTGCTCAATTCTTCCTAGAATTTGGGGAGGGCAGCCTTCTGAATTAGGGCAGTAGTGATTTGCTTCTCCTTCCTTTCTCACTAATTCAGTACTACACTCCGGACAGTGAGTGATGTATTCTACTGGTGTACTATCGCTAGGTCTTTGCAATTCATCAATGCCAGTAATTTTTGGAATTATTTCTCCGCCTTTTTCAACAAAGACAGTGTCCCCCAAATGAAGTCCTAAGCGGGCAATTTCATTAGCGTTATGAAGCGAGGCTCGCTTTACTGTTGTACCAGCAAGTAGAACTGGTTTTAAGTTGGCTACAGGAGTGACGGACCCTGTTCTTCCTACTTGATAAGAGATGCTCTCTAATACGGTTGAAGCACTTTCCGCCTTGTACTTATATGCAATAGCCCAACGAGGACTTTTAGCGGTAAAACCTAACTCATTCTGTTGGTCTAGGCTGTCTACCTTAATCACCACACCGTCCGTTTCGGAAGGTAAATCGTGTCTTTTGGTTTCCCACTCTGCGATGTATTCTAGTACTTCTTCTATAGTGTTACATCTTTTGTAAGTAGGTGATACATTAAACCCCCATAGCTCTAATTGGGCCATAGATTCAGAATGGGTATTGAAGTCCAAAGAATCGCCAAGTAAATAATAGAGGTAACAGTCTAACTTTCTGGAGGCTACAATCGAGGAGTCTTGCATTTTCAAGGTGCCAGAGCCAGCATTTCTAGGGTTGGCTAAAGGTTCTTCACCATTTTCAATGCGTTCAGCATTTACTCTTTCAAATTCTTTCTTTGGAAAGTAAACTTCTCCTCGAACTTCAAAACTTTCTGGAACCTGGTGCTTTACTTTTAGAGGGATGCTTCTAATAGTTTTGGCGTTAGTGGTTACATCATCACCTTGGGTGCCATCTCCTCGGGTAACGGCCCTTTTAAGTTGGCCATTTTCATAAGTGAGACTAAGCGCTGTACCATCAAATTTCAGCTCGCAAAAATAGGCGTAATCATCTGTGCCGAGGCCTCGTTTTACACGACCATCCCAATCTATAAGGTCTTCTTTAGAGTAAGTGTTGCCCAATGAAAGCATAGGGTATTTGTGGACAACTGTCTCGAAATTCTTTGTGATGGTGCCACCAACTCTTTGACTAGGAGAGTCTTCAAATTTGTACTGTGGAAATTGATTTTCTAGCGCAATGAGTTTTTCCAAGAGTTGGTCGAACTCATAATCGGTTATCTCGCTTTTATCTTTCTGATAATACAGATCGTTGTGGTAGTTGATCTTCTCGGAAAGCTCTTGAATTTGAGCCAAAGCTTGCTGTTCGGTCATTATCAGTTTAGTTTTTCTAGTGAGAGTTGAATTTCGGCCTCAGCACTTTCTAGCTTGCCTTTGCATTGCGCAATTAGCCCTGTGGCTTCTTTAACCAGAGAGGAAAGTTCGTCAATATCAGGATCTTCGTTTTCAATCCTCTCCACTATATCATTAATCCTTTTAAGGGCGTCTTTATAACTCAATTGCTCACTCATTTTCAATATCTGTAACTTTACTCTTAATGGTGCTTTGATGGTTTTTTGTCACCAGATTATCGCCAACCATTACTTCTTGATTGTTAATAGACCTGCCATTCTTTAAGGTAATGGAATAGCCTCTTTTGAAGACATTTTCAGGGTCTATAAGTTTAATTTTGTTTTGAAGGTTGTCTAGAGAGTTTCTTTGTTTTTCAACCTTCGCCTTGCTAGCAAATTTTAGCATGTGAGCCTTGTCTCTAAGTAGATTATCGGCCTGTTTAATGTAAGTTGATCCTGCTCTTTCTAATCTGTGTGTCTGATGTGAAAGTTGGTCTTTTGCGCGAGAGAACTTGTCTCTAATGCCTCTTTCTAGCCTAATGTTGAGTTCATAGATAGAATTGTAGAACCTATCCATTCCATTGATGATGAATTCGGCTACGGCTGTAGGGGTTTTCAGAGAGGTGTTGGCCACTAAATCGGCAATGGTTTCGTCTCTTTCATGGCCAATGCCAGTCAATACAGGTAGGGGAGCCGCAGCAATAAGTTTAGCCAAACCATAGGCATCGAAACTATCTAGGTCTGTTTGTGCACCACCACCACGAATTATAACAATAAGGTCGAACTCTGAAGATCGCTCCTTGATATTGGCCAAGGCTTTACCAATTGATTCTTCTGTTTCGTTGCCCTGCATTACGGCATTGAAAGTCTCCGTTTTAAAATCGTACTGCTGGGCGTTGTTTGAGAGCTGATCCATAAAGTCGCCATAGCCTGCGGCTGTAGAAGAGCTAATAATAGCCAAGCGTTGAGGAACTAAGGGGAGGGGAAGGCCCTTGTTTAGTTCAAGGTATCCTTCTTCTCGGAGCTTTTTAATTGTTTCTTCCCGCTGTTTGGTTTTTTCGCCTATAGTAAAGTTTGGGTCTATGTTATTTACTGTTAGGCTCATGCCGTAAACTTCATGGAAGTTTATGCTCACATTGAAAAGTACTTTTATGCCTGCTTTTAATGGTGAACCAGTGGCCTGATTGAACTGCTGTTTAATAGCTCTATACGTGTAGGCCCAAATATTAGCTCGTATTTTAGCCTGAATGAAGTTGCGTTCTTTTTCGACCAGCTCCATGTAACAATGGCCTTTTACATTCTCTCTTAGCTCGCTTATTTCTGCAATTACCCAATAAGAGGGTGCCATTGAGTTTTGCAGTTCAGATTTAATGAGACTGTTGAGTTCGTACAGCGACATGTGAGCCATGTCGCAAATTACGCCAAAGCTATTTCGCTACAAATTGGGTAAACAAAAAATCCTGCACTCGGCAGGATTTAATTCTTAGTTTTTTTGCTGTGGCTGTTCGTGTCTTCCTCCGCCATTAGAATCGTTATGCGGTGGTGCATCTCTGTCGCTAATTCTCTTCATGAGTGAGCGCCTAAAATCTGAGTCAATTCTAATGACCATCCAAATCTGACCTTTGTCTAAAACTTTATTAAACCTGGTCAAGTATTCCTTTTCTAGATCTAACTCAGCCTGCTTCTGATCAAGATAAATATCTAGCATTTTGTCGGCATTGGTGTCAGACATATTTCTCCAGCCAGATTCGCTTACCAAAACCTTTTTTTGCTCATTGTATTTCTTGCCTAGGGCTTCTTTTTTAGTTTCATATTCATTGAAAATTGGCCAGAATTTCTGGGCTGTATTTACATCGAGTTGCAGTCTGTTAGACAAAAAAGCTACTCTTGCTGCTTTTAGTCTTTCTAGCTCTTCTTGTCTGTTTTTTCCTCTTTCATCACCCTGTTGAGCAAAAGAAAGCGTGCAAGCAAGAAGTATTAAGCCTGTATATATGAGTTTCATATTTTTAATAATCGAAGTATTCAAAGTCGTAATTCAATTCTGTGTTGGTAGAAAGAACATCTGCAAAGATGTTAAGTTCTTCCGCAATCATATCATCTAGTAGAATATCTAGAGAATCTAGGCCTTCAAATAAATCTTCTTGAGATGATTGTTGAGCGTGTAAGTACTCAATGATGGTCTCATTAGATATGTCTGAAAGAGATGGTTCAACAATGCTTTGTTCTGGCATTAAGAAGTAAAAGCTTGCTATTAGCACAAGGGATGCTGCCACAGCAGTTACTTTAAACCAAAGTTGCTGAGTTAAAGGAATTACCTTGGTTTCATTGCCAATAGTTTTTTCCAGAATACTATCCGTTAGCTCTTCAAAATAATTAGCAGGTACCTCAAAAGGCAACTCTTTAAGTTTATCGGATTGATTTAAAATACCTTCAGAATTTTCAATGAGCTTACTGTGCAAATTATCGAAGTAGCCATCGGGAACTTCGAAGACATTTTTGGCCAACTTAGGGTTGTTACCCAATTTAATATGTTTGTCTTTGTTGCTCATTTTTTTATTTGATTATCAAATGGTTAGAAGGTTTAATCTTGGTTTAAATCTTCTTCTATTTTTTTCACTGCTAAGTGAAAGCTGGCTTTTAAAGCGCCTACACTCGTGCCTGTTATTTCAGCAATCTCATCGTATTTCAGGTCGTCAAAATACTTCATGTTAAACACTAGTCTTTGTTTTTCAGGAAGCTTTAAGAGTGCCTTTTGAAGTTTCATTTGAATTTCGTCTCCTGAAATTAGACCTCCGTGGGTTAGATGGTTTTGTAGCTCTCCGTGAACATCATCTATTGAAAGAGAAGTTCTGCGCTTCATCTTTTTTAAATGATTAAGGGCTTCGTTTGTTGCTATTCTGTATATCCAGGTGAAGAGTTGAGAGTCTTCTCGAAAATTTTCGAGGCTTTTATATACTTTAATAAATACCTCTTGGGTTACGTCATCGGCATCGTCATGTGTGATTACAATTTTTCTCACATGCCAATAAATACGTTCCTGATAAGCTGTTACTAGCTCTCGAAACGCCCTCTCTTTTGTAGAGGCCGACTTAAATTCTCTTAGTAATCCTTTTTGTTCCAAGACTTCCAAATCAGAGGTTAGACCACCTTGGTTGCTTTAGGTTTAACCTGTTCTCTTAATATAGTAACATTATTGATGAATGGAATTTTATCTAGGCTTGAAGAGTTAAGGTAAAGTGTTAATTTAGTTCTTGTTAATATTCAGGCGATGGGCATTCTTGATGATATAAAGCAGAAAAAGGAATTTAAAAGTCCTTATGAGAAGTTGATGGTAAACATCATTTATACCAATAGTTGGCTACACGACCAACAGAATAAACTTTTTAAAAATCATGGAATAACCACGCCTCAGTACAATGTATTAAGAATACTAAGAGGTCAGTACCCTGAACCGTGTACTGTAAACACCATCATTGAAAGAATGCTAGATAGAATGTCTAACGCGTCTAGAATTGTAGATAGGCTTGAATCTAAAGAGTTGGTAGCCAGAACAGTCTGCAAGTCGGATAGAAGAGCCAAAGATGTTGTGATTACGGAGAAAGGCTTGGGTATTCTGGATAATGTTGACCAAGAGATGACCGGTTGGCTACATAATTTTGATTCAATTAATCAAGACTTGGTAGAAAAAGCGAGTGACACGTTAGATGCTTTTCGTCAGGTTAACGTATAACTCCGTACGACTTCAGAATAGAGATTACCCTGTTTAATGGAATAGATTCAACGGTTCTGCCATTGCCAGTCATAGTTTGTGCTGCAAATAGAGAGTTAATTATTGCTTCTTCGGTTGCCTCAATTGTGGCCATAAATAGCGCAGACATCTCTTCGTTTCTTAGCACTCCACCATTGTCTGTTGTATTTCTGGTTTGATAAGGAATACGCATGCTTTCTGCGGTAGAAGCAGCTATTACATAATCACCGCTGCCATTTGATGCTATACCACCTGTTTTTGCTAAGCCCATCATGGCACGCTTGGCTATTCGCTCTAATTGTCTTGCATCTAAGGGAGCATCGGTAAGTACAACCATCATGCAAGAGCCATCACTTTTTTCAATAGCATTTTTGAACGGATATTTATTAAGCTCTTTTCCAACGGGAACACCAGCAATAGTTAGAACCCCACCAAAATTGGTTTGTACCAAAACCCCAACAGTATAACCGCCTAATGATTCAGGCAATAAGCGAGAAGATGTGCCAATTCCTCCTTTATAACCGAAAGCAATAGTGCCAGTTCCCGCACCGACATTGCCTTCTTGTACCTGGCCAGTTGTTGCTGATTCTATGGCTTTTATAACATCAGATTCGGAAATGTGCATACCTCTTATGTCGTTTAAACCACCATCGTTTGTTTCTCCAACAACAGCGTTAACGGAGCGCACATTTTCGTTGCCTTCTAACCCTAGCGTATACTTGACAGTGCCTTGGATGCCCATGGGTACACTCAACGTATTTGTAAGAATGATTGGAGTTTCTAGATTCCCAAGTTCTTGTACTTGACTTATGCCTGCCAACTTTCCAAAACCATTCCCTATATAGATGGCTGCAGGTACTTTTTGCTGAAAAATATTTCCCGAATGGGGGAGAATTGCTGTTACTCCCGTTCTGATTGTTGTTCCTTCAACTCGTGTTGTGTGTCCAACTTTTACACCATCTACATCTGTTATGGAGTTTAGTTTTCCTGTTTTCATAACACCTATTTCCACACCATAATCTCTTGCTCTTTGGGCAAAAGAAGCGATAGAAAAGGAAAGTAGAATAAAGGAGAGAAGTGCTTTCATGAGATGAATATATAGAAAAATAGGATGGTGTTTGTTGTAAACTGTTTGCTGTCAAATTCTTATCTTCCGATTTTACCAGACTAGTAGCTATGAACAACAAGGCCGTAAAGCTCTCACTTTACATTAACTATTTCGTTTTTGCCATTCTTCTCAATTCTGTTGGCATTGTTATTCTCAAGTCGCAAAACGTTTACGGTATAGATGAGGTTGATGCTAGCTCTTTGGAAGCCTTTAAGGATTTTTCCATCATGTTTACCTCTTTTCTAATAGCCTCCTTTCTCCCTAGAATTGGTTATAAAAAGGGAATGTTGGGTGCTTTGTTATTGGTTACACTGGGGTGTATTCTTATGTATTTTGGTAATTCATTTTGGAGTGCGAAACTGCTATTTATGTTGGTGGGTATTGGCTTTGGAGTGGTTAAAGTGTCTGTGTACTCTGCCATAGGATTGGTAACAGAAAACGAACGTGAGCACAATAGTCTAATGAGTAGTATTGAGGGTGTGTTTATGTTTGGGATAGCCTTGGCTTATTTTCTTTTCCCTGCATTTAATTCTGAAGAAGACCCTAACGCTTGGTTAAATGTTTATTGGCTATTGGCTGGGTTGACCTTAGCGGCCTTTTTCTTACTTACACGAGCTAAGTTCGACCAAAGTTATGATGCTCCTGGTGCTGGCTTAAAAGAAGACTTTCTTGAAATGATTAAGCTAATAGCGAGACTTTTGGTAATTGTTTTTGTGCTTTCGGCTTTTCTTTTTGTGATGATGGAGCAGGGAATAATGACCTGGCTGCCAACCTTTAATCAGAAGGTGATGAATCTGCCAGAGAATGTAGCGATTATGATGTCTAGTGTATTGATGATTTCACTAGGTATTGGACGGCTTGCTGCAGGGCAGCTTACAAAACGCTTCTCATGGGTGAGCGTATTAACTGTTTGCATATTAGCTGCCATGGCTATTGTTTTATTCATTTTACCGAAAGCTGTAAATGCTAATATTGAAGCAGTTGAAACATTGGCCGATGTTCCTGCAATTGGTTACGCTTTCCCTCTTGTCGGTCTGTTTATAGCGCCTATTTACCCTCTTTTAAATTCAGTGGTGTTAAGTGCATTGCCAAAGAAACTTCATAGCCCAATGTCTGGATTAATCATTATTTTTTCTGCCCTAGGAGGTACGTTAGGCTCTAGAATTATAGGCTACCTGTTTAGAGAGCTGGGAGCAGACCGAGCCTTCTCTTATACATTGGTGCCTATGGTGCTTTTGTTGATTGTCATTTTCGTTTTGAAGCGACTTACAGACAAGGCAGGAGCTGTTCAACAAGCTTAAACCTTCGCTAAAAATTTTTATCTAACTAGTTGAAACTTTTAACATTCCATAAAACTAACCATGAAACGATTTACACTATTTTTTGCTCTAATGGGTACAGTAATTATTAGCTCGGCTTTCAATCCCAAGCCAATAGAAAGTAATGCCGTACAATTACATCAAGACTCTAAAATTGAATTGCCAGATAATATAAAAGAGATAGTAGAGGCAAAGTGTATGAATTGCCATAAGCCAGATGCACGTAATGAGAAGGCCAGAGAAAAGCTGCAGTGGGTAAAGGTGCCTGAAATGAATAAAGAACAGCAAGAAGATTTTATTGCTGAAATGTTTGAGGTAATTGAGGATGGCGATATGCCACCAGCAAGAATGGTGGAGCGAAACCCGAAAATGAAATTAACAGATGAAGAAAATAAAGCCTTTATGGCTTGGTTAGAAAAAGAAGAAAAGCGCTTGAAGGGAAAGTAACCCAGCATCATTCTTCTACAAAAAAATAAGGGCCTGTTTCTATTAGTAACAGGCCCTTGTTTTATGGGGTTAAACTCTAAATTTCCTTAATCAGATCTAGAATTCCTGAGTTCTGTCCTTTAGGACGAACTACCATCATTGGTATATCGCTATTGTACTGAATTAGTTGTTCCGCCCTGCTACCAATAAATAGGGCTGTTGTAGAGCTTCTTCCTTTTACTCCAATAAAAATGGTTCCAGGATTATGCTCATGTGCAAAGTCTATAATGTCTGTTACAGGGTTGTCATTAGTATCGAGAGAATAAACAACTTCTAGATTGACCCCTTCATGGTCTATCTCAGACATAAACTTTTTATAATCTCTTTCGGCATTTGCCCTCATCACCTCGGCAAATTCTTCATAGGTTTTACCAGAGTAATGGTAGCCGCCTGGAACGGTAAATACGTTTTGGCAAACAATGCGTACATCTTTGTATTTTCTAGCTACTCTAATCGCCTCTTCCATGGCAATTTTAGAGTGCTTAGAAAAGTCGCAAGGAACGTGTAAGAAGTTTACATTAGGCTTGGCTTGTTCTGGTATAATGAAAAGGCTACAAGCAGCTCTTCTGGCCAAGCGATTAGACAGAATTCCTCCTCCAACAAAACTCTTATGTCTACCCATCATAATAAGGTCTATGTCATTCTTTTCAACGAACTTCAGAATAGACTTTGAGGGAGCACCTTCTCTTACGTGATACTGAGAGATGTCTATCAGTTTTTGAGATAGTGAGTTTTTCACTAAAGTTTGAATCTTACTCTTTCTATCTTCGATAGACTTCTCTTTGATTTCTGGGAAATCTTTGAGAACACCTTCAGGGATTTTCATCTCACTGATGCTGTTGAAAAAGTGTATTTCCTTAGTCTCGCTAGATGTTGCAATAATTTCTAGAAACTTCAGAAGTGTCTTGTCGGCATCTGAAGTGTCCATTAGTACCAAAATCTTGTCTCTTACTGGCATGTGGCTAATATTCTGTGCAAAAGTAATATTCCGCTTTTTCCTACGCCAATAAAGATATACAAATAAATGGAAGGTCTTTAAAGACTTAAAGAGTCATTAGAGTATCTGCCAAGAGCTCAATTAATTCCTTAGAATGGGTTGGGAAAGAAGCTATTCTAATTTGCTTTCCCTTGTAAGCCCCGTAGCCGTTTCCTATTACAAAGCCTTTGTCTTTAAGCGCATTTATAATAGCTGCAGAATCGCCTTCTGTATTGGCCACCGCTACAGTTTCAGATCGGAGTTTTTTATCTGTAACAAATGCTGAAAGTTTTGGGTGTTGTTCTATGGTATGATAAAGCAATGCAGACTTATATTTTGCCTCTCTTCTGATAACATCTAAGCCTTTTTCTAGCATATCGCCAGTTACTTTACTGAGTAGGAAAATATCTAAAACATTGGCGGTAAAAGTAGTCTGGTACTTTGTGCCGTTCTTCAGTAAGTTAGGTAAGGCCTGGTACGATCCAATTGAATGGCCTTTTGCTCTTTTTTGTTCTGCTTTTTCAATGGCTCTTGGGCTAACAATCCAAACACCTAAACCAGCTGGCAGTCCAAAGCATTTTTGAACAGAAAAATAGGCGCTATCTACTTGAGAAAAATCTAGATCAACTACAGGAAATGCCGAAACCCCGTCCACAGCTATCAGAGCATCAGGGTGAGCTTTTCGAATAGCATAAATATCTTCCGTAGGAAAAGAAACTCCCGTTGAGGTTTCATTTAGAGCCATGCTTATAAGCTCGGTATCGGCCGGAATAAGGCTTGGGTCTGTATTGGGTAAGCTGCCAAATTCAGCAGTAGCTTTTTGTGGCTTCAAGTGCCAGTCGGCAGCGAAATCATAAAATCGATTTGAAAAGGCACCGTAGCAGTAGTGAAAAGAATTCTCTATTACCAAATTTTGTAATTGCCGTTCCCAAATTTCAGTAGCAGAGCTTAAAAAGAATATCTGGAAGTCTTCGGGAATATCCATCAAAGACTTAAGGTTTTCTATCGCTGTTTTATAGTAGCCTTCGGCTTGAGCGCTGCGATGGTTTACTTCCATCACTTGGTCTTTTAGTGCAGTTCTAAGGTGCTCCTCAACTGTGAAATATATTGCAGATGGACCGGGGGTAAAGAATATCTTTTTAGGCATTATTTTCTTCCGCTTTCAGTAGCTCCACATGTCTGTGGTAATGATTCCTCACAAAGAGGAAATAAAACATGAGAGGGAACAAAATTATAATACCGCAGATGAAAAACATCATGCTGATTCCATAATATTCGGCAACGTAGCCAAGGGCTATTGAACCCGCGCCAATTCCTAAGTCTACTGATGAAAAGAAGGTGGCGTTAGCAGCTCCACGCCTTTCAATAGGTACCATGTTCATGGCCATGGTCTGTACGGTAGGCATAATAATGCCATTGCCAAAGCCAAGCACCATCCCAGACATCATTAAAGGCCAAAAACTATCTATATATCGAAGCCAGACTAAACCTAATACAGTAAGTGTAAGCCCAATGGCTACCAGAGTAGATGGTCCGTGCTTATCCATTACTTTACCTACAAAAAGCCTTACTATAACTACACCTAGGGCTAGAAAAATAAAGAACAAAGCACCTTGTTTTATGCCTTGTTCATCGCTATAAATTCTGATAAAAGATATGATGGCTGCAAAAGGAAAAGCTCCGGTAAACATTACCAATGCAATTCTATTTACCCTCTTATCGAACATCTTAGATAGCTGCACTTTTGTTTCGCCAGTACTTACCTTCGGCATTTTCACAAATAGCGTCAGCACCAGTGATGCAATAGCTACAATTGTTGAGATTGTAAATAGGTTAGAGAAGTTGTTTTGCCCCATAATCTGATCTCCAATGTAAGGAGCAAGAGCAACCGCAAAAGTCATGGCCATTCCGAAGTAGCCAATGCCTTCACCTCTTTTAGATTCAGGTACTAAGTCGGTAGCAATTGTGCTGCCTCCTGTAGTAATTATTCCCCATGAAAAGCCATGGAAAACTCTAATAAGCAATAGGAGAAAGAAGGTATAGGAGAAATGATAGCTAGCACAAAGAATGGTGAAAAACACCAACGCTACTATATAGACCATTCTTCGGCCGTAGGCATCTAACATATAGCCAGCAATAGGTCTAATAAGTAAAGCAGAAAGAGAATAAACACCTATAATATAACCTACTTGATTGTTGTTTGCATCTAATGCGTTTACGGCATATACTGGCAGGGTAGGGAGTAGGAAATAAAAGGCAGCAGCCATTAAGAAATAGGCTGTACCATGAAGTATAAAATTCTTGGTAAAGATAGTGTCAGTTGGAGTCGTCAATACTGCAGTATTCGGTAAACCTGCAAGCTAAGAAAAAGCATCTGTAATGCCGTAGAAGATTTATATGAATGTGCTTGGGTAGGAAATATGCATTTTTTCCTTTTTGTTGAAACCAAAGCCTTTCTATGTTTGTATTACAAATGAGATAAGGAAATACCCATTTGAGCTTAGACCAGTTTTCGAACTTTACAATTTTAACTCAAATACCGGGTGAATCCCTCTCAAAACAAGGCCTCACCCCGAATTTTCGGGGCCTCGTACTTAGTGCAGGATAACAGTGGACTGTTGCGAGTTTAAAGGATAGCCCAAATCTTGTCTTTAATAGAGGTTCGAAAAGACCTCTGGGTTCTTATGGGTTTAATATAAAAAGGCCACTCACTGAGTGGCCTTTTTGTTAATGATCTAAGGATTCATCTTCTTCCTCTAAAATCTTATACTGTTAATTTTAGTACCATCAGGAAGGTCTTTTATTTGTCTATGAATTTGACCAAAAATATCAAAGTGTACCTCAATATCACAAAGGTCAAAATTGCAAGGGGAGTATTCTCCACCTAGGATCGGAAGTTTTTTATAACTGTAAAGCATTCCAGGTTCAAGGATTAGACCACTATCTTTAATTTTTTGCACCAATTCAAACATAAACCATTCTCTGCTTACATTCTGATCATAAAGCAGAGGATAAAACTCGTCCATGTTTTTGGCTATTTTTTCCAGTTTTCCAGAGTCAACCTGAAGCCAGTGGATTTCTTTAGAAGCTGTTTCGATAAACATATCTCCTATACTTGAGACTAGAACTAGTTTGGACTCTTCTGGTATTATCCATTTCCATGCTTCAAGAATGGAGTCCTCTTCAATATGTCTAAAATCAACTGATATTTCCTTCCAGCTTAACCCCATAGGTTACTCTCCTCTGAACACTATTTCACCGCCAACTACGGTCATAGTGGCTTTTGCTTTTAGTATTTCTTGCTCAGGAACAGTCATAATATTCTTGTCGAAAATAGTGAAGTCGGCTGCTTTACCTACTTCAATAGATCCTTTGAAGTCTTCTTCAAATTCAGCGTAAGCTCCGTCTAGAGTATAAGACTTTAGCGCCTGTGCTCTAGTCATAGCCTGATCTGCCTCAAAACCTCCTTCAGGGAAACCATCCAAGGTTTTACGAGAAATAGAAGCGTAGAAAGATGGTAGTGGATCTAGAGGTTCAACTGGTGCATCGGTTCCATTACAAACCACAGCGCCAGCATCCATCAATTTTTGCCACACGTAAGCACCCTCTACAATACGCTCTTCACCCAATCTATCAATAGCCCAAGGTCTGTCAGAGCTCATGTGAATGGCTTGCATAGCAGCTACAATATTCATCTCGCCAAAACGAGCAATGTCTTCTTCGCTTAAGTGTTGGGCATGTTCAATTCTGAACCTTTCAGCTTTTCTATCAACATCTGGGTATTTATCAAAGGCGGCTTCGTATCTGTCTAGAATTTCTCTATTAGCTCTATCACCTATAGCGTGAGAACAAACCTGAAAACCAGACGCTAGTGCCTTTTCAGAAACAGTGGTTACTGTTTCCATTGGTAATGTTTCGTGTCCATAATGTCCAGGTCTATCAGTGTACTCTTCTAATAACCAAGCTCCTCTAGGTCCTAGTGCTCCATCGCAGTTTAGTTTAATCGAACGTACAGTGTGGAGGTGGTCAGGGTCAATCATTGGGCCTTTTTCATACCACTCTTCTAAGAGAGAAGGCTGGCGACCAGTAAGCATGGTGTACATTCTTACCTTTAGTTTACCTTGGTCTTTGAACTTTTGAAGTCTATCTATAAAGTCTTGACCTGAGCCTGCATCATGAAAGCTAGTTATGCCTAGTCTAAGGCATTCATCTATAGCCATTTGCAAGGCTTGTTCAGCTCTCTCTTCAGTTTCTGCTGGTACCAGCTTGCCAATAATGCTGGCGGCTCTTTCGGTGAAAACCCCAGTTGGATTGCCTAATTCATCCTTAATAATTTCTCCCCCTTCTACTTCTCCCTGAAGGCTTTCAATGCTAAGGTTGTTTACCCCAGCTAATTCCATGGCTTTGGCATTTCCAAAAGCAGCGTGGCCACTGGCATGTCTTAACCAAACCGGGTTGTCTGGGCTTACAGCACTCATTTTATCATGAGTTTGAAAGCCCTTTACCATATTGTCCGGTTTTTCAATCCATTTATCTTGATGCCAACCTCTACCTGTAATCCAATCTCCTGGTTGCGCCTTTTCCACTGCTTCAGCTACTTTTGCAACTAGTTCATCATAGGTTTTTACATACATGAGGTCTAGTTCTAATTTGTTATAGCCAACACCCATCATGTGAGCGTGTGATTCAATGAATCCAGGTGTCATAGTTTGACCATTGAGGTCTACCATTTCAGTTTCGTCTCCTTGATATTTCATAATATCAGAAGAAGAACCAACGGCCATAATCATTCCGTCTTTTACGGCAACGGCTTCTACCTGTGGGTTGGAGTCGTCTACAGTATAAATAGAGCCGTTGTAGAAGATTGAGTCGGCTTTTTCGCCCGATGAACAGGCACTCAGTAAAAGAATCAGCCCTGCCAACAGGCCTTTAAGTGAGTTCTTAATTTCCAGCATAGTTATAGTTTAATTTGAACCAAAAGCTAGCACATTATTGGGTTAGGTGCAATTGCTTTAATGTAAGGAGTTTAGTTGGGCTTGTATCTTTAAAAGATAAACCTTGTTTGAAATGAGAAATTTCTGCCCATTCCCATAATTCTGGCTCCAAAAGGATAATATGTTTCATTGGTTAGGTTAGAAATAGAAAGTCTGGCACTCAACTTATTTCTACGAAGGGTGAAGTAAGATTCTAGTGAAAAATTAATTAGCCAGTAAGAGGCTGTTTCTTGAGCAGCCCAAATCTGTCTTATTGGTCCTTCGGGTAGGCGTGTTAGTGCGGCAAATCGTTGTGAGTCAGCCTGGATACCTCCTGAAATGGTTTTGCTGAAGTGCTTAGAGTACTTAAGTTCTACTGAAGATTGAAAAGGAGGGATGCCTATAAGTGGTTCGCCTTGCCCAAGCCAACTTGTGGTTTCCAAGTTGTCGCCTCTTGTGTATTCAGAATTAAGTGTAAATGCAAGCTCATCATTACTTACTAATGGTTTCCAGCTCTTTGTTAAATAGCCTTCTAGGCCATAAGTTCTGGCTCTTTCTGAGTTCTCATACGTAAACTCGTTATCCCCAAGGTATACCTCGCTAATCCTATCGTTGAATAGCGCAAGCCACGCGTTTAAACCATAGCTAAAGCTGTCTTTGTCTCTGTTAAAGCTCCATTCTAGCTGGTGAGCATATTCAGGCAGAACACTAGGGTTTCCGTAAAAGACACCTCTTCCGCCTATTAAGACTCCAAGAGATTCTAACTGAGAAGGGTATCTGAAACTTCGGGTAAGACTAACGCTATTATATGTGTTTCTCATTTGCCAGTCTAGTTCAATACCGCCAGTGAGTGCTGAGAAATTTAAATGGTTGTTTTCATTTTCTATTCTAGCTGCATCAGCTCTGGCGGAAAATTTCAATCCGACTTTTTTCAACAATAGGTTAGCCATGGAGTAGAAGCCGTACATTACTTCATTTCTTTCAAGGGTTGATTGGTTGGAAAATGCTGGATTAAAATTATCGGAGAAGAAAGTATTCTCCGTTAGCCTTGAGTTGATGTAATCAAGACCGAATAAATAATTAGTTCGGCTGTACTCTTTGAGTAGGAGTGTTGCCTTATAGCCAAATGAGCTTTTCTCATAGTTTCTCAATTCCTCGGAGTTTATAATAGTAAAATCTCCATTGAAGTTTTTACGGTTCTGATCTGTATCGAAAAATAGTCCCCACAATTGTTGCTTAAGACGCACAGTTGGGTCAACAGTCCAATCGAGGTGCAAATCCGATTGATAAGTAAAGTTGTTCTTGTAATCTCTTAGCTCGTAAGGGTTATTCTGAAAACCTTGTGGTCTTTCTTGCAAACCGCTATTGAACTCATTATTCCACGATAGTTTTAAATTCTTCCTTGGGTTTTGAAGAAAAGTAGAGAGTCTAAAATTGTTCTGCCAGTAAGCAGAGTTGTTGGCATTTTCACCCGAAGGATATTTAAAGTCATTGGCAGTTGTTCTTCGGCCAGAGAATCGGACACCCAAATTGTTGAACCTCTTGCCTAATACTCCTCCAATACTCAGTCCGTTATTATTGGTAGTATACTTTGAATAGAGAGTGTTTCTGATGTCTTTGGAAGCATCGTGTTCATTAATTTGAATCATTCCTCCTAAAGTCCCACTGCCATAGAGTATTCTTTCAGCCCCATGAATAAGTTTTACCGACTCAATATTTTCAGGATTGATATCGTCTAAGAGGTACCCATGTTCAACAAAGCCAGTTTTTAATACGCCATTTTTTTCTATCCGTAACCTGTTGCCAAACATGCCTCTGAAAACCAGAGGGTATCCATTTTTATGGATTTTGGTGATTCCTGGCAGTTTATCTAAAATGGAAATAGGTTGTGCCTCTGTTCCGCTTAGTATTTCTCCGTATATAGTGTTTTGTGTAGAATAGTGTCTCTGCCCAAAGATAATTACCGAATCTAAGTCTTGAAACAAGCTGTCTTTTCTTATGTTCTCGGGAAGGTTTTGTGCAAAGACCTGTGTGCTCAGTATGTAAATAAGGAAGCCAATTTGAATACAGCTTCGCATGAGTTATTCTATTACATCTAGTGCAAACCTGCTCCACCTTAAAGTGGCTTTACCTCCATTTTCTCTGTTTACCATTTGAAATTTGAAAATAGCTCCAGATCTACTTTTGACAAGGAATACCGGTTGGCTCTCTTCCTGAAGGTTTACTACTCTATCTCCTATAACTAGGCTTTGATAAGCGGTAGCAAGTTTGTCTGCATCTGGTTTCCCAGAACCGTCTGTGTCAGTTTTAGGGTCGAAGCTAAAAGTACCATCGGCCGAAAGTTGGTTTTGCATAGCCGTAGATACTTCACTGAAGGCATTGAAACCGCTAAGACCTAAACCGACATTGAAATTTTCAGAAACGTTCACGGCCTGAGTGTTCACATCAGATTGTGTGTCGCCAAATAAGAAAATACCAGGGCGACCACCTTGTCCTGTTCTTATGGTCATTATTTTAATATCCCACTCAAAAGCCGCTTCATCGTCTAGCTGGACTACTTTTCCTGTATCTCCTAGGGTGAGGTTAAGCCCAGCACCAGATGGAAAGTTGTTAGGGTTAATGCTTATTTCTCCTTGATAAGTAGCTGTTGAAAAGCTTGGTGAAGGTTCGTCTTCGGAACATGCTGCAATAGCCAATAGCAATAGTAGTGCTGCAATAATCTCTTTAGTTTTCATGTGTGTGTTAGTTTGAATTCAGGTCACAATATACCTGTTTTTACAATGGCTACAAATGGAGAATGATTTCTGAGGATGATAAAGTTTGGGTTGAAAATTTTATATTAGTGGTGAATTTTCAATTAACACAACACAATAATTATGAGACCTTCAACTAATTTTCTCTACGTATTTATTTTGTGCTTTTTTCTGATCAACCAGAGTTGTTCAAGCAAAGCCATGCCTTTTCAGGATGGGCAAAAACATTCGGATCATATGGTCGATGTTGCAGATCCTGTTTCTTATGCTATGGTAGATTTGTCTACAAGTACACCAACAGCAACTCAGCCAACGGGTTCCTCCACAATTAATTCTGTCAGTTTGTTCTCTAAGTCTGGAGCCATTTTTAGACAAGAATATAATACATGGTCACTTTCTAACACGAATGGAGCTGGCCTTACTTTTGACTTGAATCTCAATAAACCTGGTCGAGTACAAATGGCCATGGAAGTGGCTGCAGCTTTGGTTAACGGGGTGCCGCACGATCCAATTTTCATCAAAGTTGAAAACAGTAATGGGTCTCAGGTTGTAACTAAAAAGCCAATTTCAGATACTATTCCCAACTTCCATGTCGATGTTTTTGAAATCCCAGAGTCGGCTTTGGTGCAAGGTTCAAATAAGGTAACTCTTTACCTGACACAGGAGGCTTCCACGCAGCTATTCGTTAAAAATGTCAAGTTCTTGCCTCAAAAAATAGAGTCGATTGATGGGGTTCTAAGTACAACTTTATACACTCAGTTTGGTGAGACTTCTATTAATGGGATACCAGGAGTAGCTGGCGGAAAAATATGGACTAGAGCATACGGCTTAGATGAAACCATAGAAATGCTTCCGGGGCCAACCTTTTACTTTAAACCTGGTGACCTTTTGAATGTGAATATTGCAAACAGGCTCAACCCAGCCGAAAGTGATGTTATGCAAAAGTATGAAGAGTTGATGGGTAAGAAATTTAACCCAGATGAGGTATTGATTGGTGATAGTATTCGTGGTGAAATAAATATACCTCACAACTTAAATAATACCAACCTTCACGTTCATGGTCTTCATGTTGATCCTTCAAAGGATGATGTTACTATAGTTATTGTGCCTGAGGGAATTGATACGGCCGGTTATGATGCCCCTCATCATGCGCATGCACCGGTTTCAGATTTAGGAAAGCTGAATCCATTTTCGGTATCAGATCAAAGCGTAAAGCCTGGTTCTTGGGATTATCAATACAAAATTCCAACAACACATTTACCAGGAACTCACTGGTACCATCCTCATAAGCATGGTTCTACATCTGCTCAAGTAGAAAATGGACTTGCTGGTACCATAGTTATTCAGGAAAGTGAATCTAACGCCATAGTTCCCTTCCCAAGTCATCCCTCATCAGTAGTTGGAGGGGGAAATCAAACTCCATATGATCTCACAGACTGGCAAACCTATCACGATAGAGTTTTGGCAGTTCAAGAGCTAACGAATTTTGGGGCTCAATATGGCAAGGGTAATAGCAAAGGACATAAGATAGATAGTATAGCTGTTCCTGATACCGGAAATCCTGATATTCAGGTTACTGTAAACGGTAAACTAATGGATACTTTAAACATTCGTCCAAACCAGCTAGAAAGGTGGAGGATGGTCAATGCAGGTACTAATCACAGGGCTTTTAGTCAGATTTGGTTAGGTATGTATGAAAAGGATACTACTATTGCCAATAAAAAGAATGTTCAGAAGGAGGTTAAGATTTATAAATCCATACCAATTTTCTTGGCTGCAGTAGACGGTATAACCCTCTCTAAATTAGATACAGTTACTGCCGAGAACCCGGCATTGCTTGCCCCTGGAAACAGGTCAGACTTTTTGGTGCAGTTAGGAGCAGGAACTTATACTTTGTTTAAAGATTATAAGTCGGTGATTGTAAGTGATTCAGGGGATAGCACCTTTATTGCGGTCCGTCAGACAAATGGCCATAAGATCCTATACAATTCAGTAACCAATACTTCTTCTTTTTGGCCAGAAGCTGCACCCACTAAATCTAACCCTTATTTGTTCGCTAAGGTAGATTCATCAGGTCAGAATTATGGTGAGTTTGTTCAGAACTGGAATGGGCACAAGGGTACATCACTCATTCCACTCATTAAAACTAAGATCATTAAAGACGGTAACTTCCTTGATGTAGATTTTGCAACCAAGAGCGAGTTTAAACAAGGTGAGGTAGGGAAATGGCAGCCTTATAATTTTAATGGCAGTATTACTGACGCAGATTTATTCAGTGTTAAGGTGTCTGGCGCACCGGTTGCGGCCAATTCGACTCCAAAATTCCCAAGTAACACTTACTTGAAAAGTATTGCGCCAACCACTTCAGGAAATGCGCCATCATACGTGTCTAAAATTAAGGACTCGGATATACTTCAATCTAGGCCTGTAATGTTTGATGTGTCTGGGATTAAAGTGAATGTGTCTTCTGCCAATGGGTTTAATGGCGGAGTAAACCAATTCACTTTGAATGGTAGGTTTTTTGAACTTAATGATATGATTGGTAATCCTAAAGCAGATTCAATTATAGGAGCACCATTCACCGATCCATCTGAACTTGAGTCACCAACTGATCAAAAAAATAAGAGTATTAGCCAAGACCTTAGTTTCGAAGACTTTTTTGCACAGAACTATACGAATAAAGTTGGCGACAATTATTATTTCACAAACCCTGGTTACTATCAATCAATAACAAAGAAGGGTAATGCTTTTGCCTACAGCGGCATAGGAAAGCCTTCTTGGTCAGCTCTCACAGGTATTGCAGATACAACTTTGACTATTGGTACGAAAACGGTTACAAAATCAAGGCCTTCTATAGTTAATGTGAAGAGTACGTTTTATGATAAGAATAAGACTCTAGTAGATAGCCTACCTCTTGCACAAACTGCCGAAGAATGGATTCTCATTAACAATTCTGATGTGAGCCATCCTTTTCATATTCACATTAATCCATTCTTTGTAGTAGAGGTTGGTCAATTGGCCTATCAGAAATATGTGGATTCAGATGGTAATACCCAACAAGATTGGTTTATGCGAGCTGTAACCGCTTCAGATTCAGATATAGACGAAAGACAGGCCATGCCAGCTAAAGGTGCTGTTCCAGGTACAATATATCAAGGGGAAATTGGTGTTGATGCTATAGTTGGCAACTGGTGGGATACTATTACCATACCAGCCCATGGTTATGTGAAAGTACGTTATTGGTTTAATGTACCTAATCAAACTGGAGAAGGTGCTTCATCTGTTGTTGCCGATAACTTCAATAAAACGGGAATCTGGGTTTACCATTGCCATATTTTAAGACATGAAGATAGGGGAATGATGATGCCTGTGATTACCATAGCCAATGACAGTAATAAGTAGTTGAAAAAGGTAAGAGGTCTTTCTGGATGCTAAAAGCAACGGAAAGACCTCTTTTTTGATTATCTACAGATCAATATGTGTGTTTAGTATAAGTACTCTAATGCAGTAATATCAAACTGCCCAAACTCTCCATCTTCGCTACTGCTAAAACACGATAGCATAATAGAGTTTGCATCGAAACCAGTTGGTGTACCCGGAATGTGGATTGCTCCAACTCCTCCAGAACCTTCATTTCCTCCTGTTCCACAAGAGAGAGAACGGTTAAAGTAGTCGGTGTGTCTCAACCCTAGGCAGTGGCCAATTTCATGAGTTATTACGTGCTCAGTTACATTAGTTCCAAAGCTGCTAGTGCCAGATTGAATCTGCACATACTTATAAGGATTCCCGTTGGTTGGGAAACCTGCAGAGCCTCCTCCGCCACCGCTAACTCTATAAACCACTATATCATAAGGCTGATAGTTGGTGCCAAAAGTAAGCGTGAAAGTAAGACCAGTATTTAAAGCGTTATAGTTATCTATAGACCACTGTAGCGCTGTTCTCATGGTATTGTCTAGTGCATAGCTACCACCAGTATAACCTATTACATTAATTGTAGTAGGTGAGCTTACCAAGTTGGTAGTACGGTATTGTTCTCCCACAGCACCTAAATGCTCTATTTTACTCTTGAGCATTTTTTCTAGGTTAGCGGGTGTGATGATTATGTCATTCTCAAGCACATAATTGCCGGCTTCATAAGAAGGATCCAGTACTTCTGAGCTTTGAGACATTCTAATGTCGCTAACATCGAAACCAAGTTCGGTAAACTGGTTTTTAACTGTTTCGCTGATTTCCTCTGGCATTTCTATTGGATCCTGATCTTCAGAACAAGAGACTGCACAGAACATAATGAGCAGTGTTCCAAGAACACCGATCAAAGATAGTTTTGCTTTTTGCATTGTAATTAATCGTTTAGTTAATAAAAGTGTTAAGATTGAATTGTAAATAATCAATAATGTATATTACTTAAATAAATTAATAAATAAAACGATTAGCTTTATATGACTTGCACTATAGTGTGAACAGCTGAAAATTGTATTTAAACTTTCTAATTTGTTTATTAAAATATCAAGTAGATATTTGATAATATTATTAAAACATTGTGTCTAGTGAGTCGCTATTTTACATACGTATTATATTCTGCTGTAATTATATTGGGTATTGGGAGAGTACAAGGTGTCTTAGCTCAAACAGAGCTAGATGTTGATTTTTTGGAAAGTGAAGTTGTCAAAATTGAAAGTGGAGAGCTTGAACGAAACTTTTATGCCGCTAGAATTCATTCTAAACGAAAATCAGATGCTATATGGCTGTTAAGGAGGCTTAAAAACGGTTGGTTTATAGCATCTCGCGATAGTATTGAAAGGATGATTTCTAGCGGAGTACAGCTCTCTCTTAAAAATGTGAATGATGACTGGAAGAAATCTGAGAATATTGCTAGTACTCCTCAGCAGGGTGAGTATCTTATTTGGGGAGAAAGCTCAACGGCCTTAGCAAAACGCTTAACTGATGAGTTAATTGCGAATACTCCTTTAGGAAACGGAGTGTTCAAAGTCTTCCTTACCCCCTCGCTTTTTACTGAGGTTATTGCTTGGAAGGAGGTACACTATATAGGTGATGAACAACTGCGTGCTGAACCAGAAAGTAGGGTTTTAGATCTTAATTTGGTCCCGAATAGAATTCGTCAGTTATTTCATCATTATTCTGATTTAAGGGGCGAAGGGCAGCTAGTGTCTATTAAAGAAAATGCCTACGACTCTGAAGATTTGGACCTTTGGGGGAGAAGCATTGTCACGCCAAATACCGCAGAAGATGTAGATAGTCATACCACGGATATGGCTACCATTTTGGCAGGAGGAGGAAGTTCATCAATCCTTGGTCTTGGTGTAGCCCCAAGAGCATCCATTACCTCATCTTACTTAGAAGATTTATTTCCAGATGGTACAGACTATTTCAGTGAATGGAATATTCAAATACAGAATCATAGTTATGGAACACGTATCGAGAATTTCTATGGAGTTCTAGCCTCAGCGTATGATAGTCACGCTTGGGAGAACCCAAGGGTGCTTCACGTATTCTCTGCAGGAAATGCTGGATTAGAAGAGCCCACCGATGGAGTTTATTCTGGGGTAAAAGGGTATGCCAACCTAACGGGAAACTTTAAAATGGCTAAGAATACTATACTTGTTGGTGCGGTAGATACTGTAGGTAAGCTGGTTGAATTCACCAGCAATGGGCCTGCGTATGATGGGAGAATTAAGCCAGATATAGTGGCATATAGCGTCTTTGGCTCCTCAAATGCAGCAGCTCTAACCTCAGGAGTATCTGCCTTACTACAAGAGAAGTTTCAACAATTAAATGGTTATGCGGCTCCAGCGGCCTTACTAAAGGCGGTTTTAATTAATAGTGCGAAAGATGTACACTCTTCAGGTCCCGATTTCAAAACAGGATTTGGCAGTTTGAATGCTTATGGAGCCATGAGAACCATAGATGAGGAAAAGTATTTTCATGGAAAAATTGAACGACAATTGCCTGAGTCTTTTGTGCTTCAAATCCCTTCTGGTCTTGCTGAATTTAAGGCTACTTTAGTATGGCACGATCCTGCCGCCTCAATCAATAGTTCACAGGCGCTTGTTCACGATTTGGATTTTCAAATAGTTGACTCTACTGGAGAGGTTTGGCAACCATTAACTCTAAATCCTGATGTAGACCAACTCAGCTCTAAGGCTGTAATGGGCAGGGATAGTTTAAATAATGTTGAACAAATAGTAATTCCGAATCCAACATCGACCGAGCTAACTTTTAACGTCAGAGCCTTTAATGAACTAATCAAAGCGCAAGAGTTTTACATTGCTTTTCAATGGGATAAAGAGGAACAATTTGAATGGGTATTTCCTACAGCTAGCGATCAAATGCCCTATAATGGTGAAACTACTGGGTATTTTAGATGGGAGAGTACCTTGAGTGCCGAAGAAGGAAGTCTATCAATAAGCTACGATGATGGAAATACTTGGCATTTAATTGCGGAAAACCTTGATATAAGTGAGGGGCATTATAGGTGGCGCCCCACTGATACCACAACCTTGGCCAAGGCTAAAATTGAAGTAGAAGGTCATGAATACGTATCCAATGAATTTGTAATTCACCCTACCAGTTTTCCAAAGATTGGTTATTACTGTGCAGATTCTACACGGCTTGCATGGAAGCAGGAGCCCGCAGCCCTAGCATATGAGGTTCTTAATTGGCGAGAAGGGCAGATGGAAACAATAGCTACCACAGCAGACACGGCTATGGTGTTTTACAAAGAAGATCTAAGCTCTCCATTTTTAGCTGTTAGGTCAGTTTTACGTGGTGGTAAGCGGACAATCGCTAGTCCTGCTATTAACTATGAGTCTGGAACTGGTTGCTATTTAAACACATTTGTGATTTCAGAAACTGAGGAAAGAGAAGTTCAGTTGCAGTTCGAATTGGGTACTGTAGCTGGTATAGATGAAGT